>Ga0209721_1000684_pt1 | contig 28699 bp, 33 predicted proteins | sample TshhotsprinmetaG_FD_184139 | JGI IMG/M metagenome (GOLD analysis project Ga0209721, IMG submission 184139) | Hot spring microbial communities from South Africa to study Microbial Dark Matter (Phase II) - Tshipise hot spring metaG (SPAdes)... | ecosystem: Environmental > Aquatic > Thermal springs...
AGGCCATTGGGAGTCCTCCTCTGTTGGGCTTCATTGTATCATATTGATATGGAGACAGATTAGAGTTTTTTCATTCGTTATGCTAAAAAATTCTTACCCCTCACCCTCCCCAATGTGACACAGTCTCGTAGGGGAGAGGGAGGGGGTAAGGGGACGATTTCAGAGAGTTTAATGCGTTTATACTAATTTCAACATAAAAGACTTAATTCAAAAAGTCAATAAAAAATTTGATTTTTTCGGTAGTGGTTGGTATTTAAAAAATGCGGATGTTTTTGAGATTTCTGAAAAAGGACAGAAATCTCTAATAAGGGAGCGAAAGGCAGTTTTTAAGAGCTCTCAATGAGATTGGTTAGCAAGATAAGCCTTTCCAAGATAAGCCTTTCTATGATATATTTACCCCGTTAGAAAGCTCCCCGTATGAAACTTAGTCTCTATCGGGGTGTAAGCTATACCGTTGGAAAGATATAGATTTTCTAACAGGGTAAATCAATCCGTTGAATTTAATGCAACAGGGTGAATTTTCTTTCTCAGATGTTTTTGGATTGAGCGGATTCTCTTTTGCTCTCTCTTTTTTTCAATAGCCCTTAATGGAATTGAAGTGGGGATTCGCCGTTTCTTTGGTTGGTTGAGCTTCAGGAGACGTTTTTGAAGCCTCTCAAAAGCCAATTTGAGATTTTGGGATTGAAGACGGTGCTCTGTTGCGGTGACGGTGATGTTAGAAGGAAGGTGCTTCAGACGGACGGCGGTCTCGGTTTTGTTCTTCCTCTGCCCTCCCGGACCACTGGAACGAAAGGCCTCAACGATGACCTGTCGCCGCAAGGTCTCAAGATTTGTATCAAATTTCATACTTTGAAATCCCAAACTTCAAATCCCAAACTCCAAATAAATCTCAACAACCAATTTTCAAATCACCGAAACTTGATTTCCCTTCCGTTAAGTTTTGGTGATCGGAATTTTGGTCATTATTTGATTATTGGAACTTTGGTGTTTATCCTTTCTCTTCCTTGACATCGGCATGGTGTTTGATGACCAGGGCATCCACCATAAAGATGACATCCTCTGCAATGTTGGTGGCATGATCTGCAATTCGCTCCAAGCAGCGTGCAATGATCATCAGATGAACGGCACGGGTGATGGTTTTAGGGTCGGACATCATATAGGTGAGGAGCTCCCGAACGACCTGGTCGTTTAACCCATCCACCAGATCATCCCGTTCGCAGACGGAGCGTGCCAATTTGGAATCTCGGTTGACAAAAGCATCGAGCACATCTTTGACCATTGTTTGAGCAATCTCTGCCATTCGAGGAAGGTCAATGTAGGGTTTGAGCTGAGGCTCCTGGTTGAGGGAAAGGGCCCTCTCAGCGATGTTGACCGCCTGGTCTCCCATCCGCTCGAGGTCGGTGATGATCTTCATGGCAGAGGTGATGAAGCGAAGATCAACCGCCATCGGCTGTCTTAAGGCCAACAGCTTCAGACACATCTCATCAATGACAAGTTCCAAATCATTGATCTGTTTTTCTCGTTTGAAGATTTCATTTGCAAGTTCCGAGTCCCTTTTTACCAGAGATTGGACGGCATCGTGAATGGTTCCCTCGACCAAAGTGGCCATTTTTAAGAGATTTTCCTTTAATTCCTCCAACTCCTTCTGAAACTGGGTCTCTGTTATCATGAATCCTCTCCTTTTAAAAAATGATACAGCTTTTTAAAACGTGTTATAAAAATTTACGTATCACTTTTTCCTTTGATAGATCTTATTCCCCCAATAATTTCATTAAGAATCGTTTTCAATCTGCAATCTGAAATCCGCAATGGTATTTACCCGAAGCGGCCAGTGATGTAATCTTCAGTCAATTTCTGGGAGGGATGGGTGAAGACTTTATCCGTTTTATCGAACTCGATGATCTCGCCAAGATACATAAAGGCGGTGTAATCGGAGACACGGGCAGCCTGTTGCATATTGTGAGTGACGATGATGATGGTTACCTCTTTTTTGAGCTGGATGATCAGTTCTTCGATTTTTGAGGTGGCGGTGGGGTCGAGCGCTGAGGTGGGTTCATCAAACAGCAGAATTTCAGGACCGGTAGCAAGTGCCCTGGCGATGCATAACCGTTGCTGTTGCCCTCCGGATAGATTGAATGCCAGGTCGTGTAGCCTATCTTTAACTTCTTCCCACAGTGCGGCTTGCTTCAATGCATTTTCTACTTTTTCTTCCAAAAGGCTCTTTCGCGTTTCACCCCTCACCCTTAATCCATAGGCCACGTTCTCAAAGACCGTTTTAGGAAAGGGGTTCGGCTTTTGAAAGACCATGCTGATTCGCATCCTGACCTCAATGGGATCTACTTTGGGTTCGATGATGTTCAAACCGTCGGGATAGAGGATGATTTCTCCTTCATAACGATTCCCTGGATAGAGATCGTGCATGCGATTGAAGCATCGGAGGTAGGTCGTTTTGCCGCACCCCGAAGGCCCAATGAGGGCCGTAATTCTATTTTCAGTGATCGGCAGTTGGATGTTTTTCAACGCCTGATAATCGTTATAATAAAAATTTAGATCTTTTACCTGGGCCTTAAGGCTTTCAGAGATGTTCACCATAGTTCATGCTCCAGCTTACCACTTGATTTTCCTCCTGAAGCGGTATCGCAGATAGATGGCAAGCCCGTTCATCAAGAGAGTCATAAAGAGGAGGACGATCCCTGCGGCTGCCGCATTGAGATGAAATGCATGTTGAGGTCTGGAAATCCAGTTGAACATCTGAATCGGCATCACAGTAAAAGGGTCAGAGAGCCATCGAAAGGAGAGAAAAGGAAATTCCGAGGTGATGGGTGGGGTCGGCAGAAAGGCGATGAAGGTCAAAGCCCCAACCGTAATAATGGGCGCTGTTTCACCGATCGCTCTCGATAGCCCAATAATGATCCCTGTGAGAATGCCTCCGGTTGAATAAGGAATGATGTGATCTTTGACGGTTTGCCATTTTGTTGCGCCAAGAGCATAAGAGGCTTCTCTAATCGAGTTGGGAATCGCCCGAATTGATTCCCTTGTAGCAATCACAACCATGGGAAGAATTAGCAAACCTAAGGTTAGCCCTCCTGTGAGAATGCTTTCTCCAAATCTAAAAAAATAGACGAATAGCCCGAGGGCCAACAATCCATAAATGATGGAGGGCACTCCTGCGAGATTATTCATATTGATCTCGATGAGATGGGTTAACCAATTCTTCTTCCCGTATTCCTCCAGATATATCCCTGTGGCGATCCCGAGAGGAACGGCTGTGGCCGCGGTCACAATCATGACCAGAGTCGTTCCCACCCAGGCAGAAAGGATCCCTGCCTTTTCCGGAAAGCGGGAGGGGTAGGAAGTGAAAAACTGCCAACCTAATCGAGGGAAACCGTCAATCAGGAGGTCAATGATGAGGGTGAAAAGGAGAACAAAACCGATCAGTGTCGCGAGAAGTCCAATGATTGCAAAGAGGTGGTCACGAAGTTTATTACGACTGATTCTTTCCCGGATAAAATAAATATTTTGGTCCTCTTTAGGCATCATCAATAAACCTCCCGGATCCTCCTCCTGAAGATGAAGCCGAGGATGTTTAAAAAGAGTGTCATGAGAAAGAGGGTGATTCCTGCGGCAAAGATGGTCTTATACTCAAGCGTCCCGTGAGGAACATCTCCAAGACTGACCCCGACAATATAGGCGGTCAGCGTTTGAATGGGTTCAATAGGGTTGAAGGTCAGATTGGGCATCATGCCTGCTGCAATGGCAACGACCATAGTCTCGCCGATCGCCCTTGAGATGCCGATGATATAGGCCGCTGCAATCCCAGAAAAAGCCGAGGGGATAACGACCCTGAATGCGGTTTGGAATTTGGTCGCACCCATGGCATAGGAGCCCTCCCGGATATGCATGGGCACCGCTTTCATGGCATCTTCGCTTACAGAGCTGACATAGGGAATGATCATGATCCCCATGATGATTCCCGGGCTAAGGGCATTAAAACCAGAAAGCTCGGGAATGAATTTTTGGAGGATGGGGGTGAGAAAGAGAAGGGCAAAATAACCATAGACAACGGTTGGAACAGCCGCAAGAATCTCAAGGATAGGTTTGGCCACTTCCTTCACTTTAAAGGGAGCATATTCACTGAGATAGACAGCTACGATCAGACCGATTGGTAAGGCCACCGATACGGCAATGAATGTTACCAACAAAGTTCCTGTCACAAGAGGCAAAATGCCGAACTTAGGTTGAGCAAAGAGAGGCGTCCATTGTTTGCCAGTTAGGAATTCAAGTAAGGGTACATCCTTAAAGAAGCCTATGGCTTCATAAAAAAGAATGAAGACAATACTCAGTGTGACAAAGATAGAAGAAAGGGCACTGAGAAGTAAAAGACTCTCAATGCCCCGTTCTTTGATTTTTATAATGGGTTTTCTTTTATGCACGTTCTATTTCTTCTCTTCCAGTTTGAGGAGGTCTTCAATCTTCATACCGATTTTAGCCTCTCCTCCGAAGACCGTACCAGTGATTCTCTTTGTAAATCGTTCCTCAGCAAGCCTGTAAGCCCTATCTGGAAGGGGGATATATTTGACCTGCTTCACCAATTTGGGTGCATGTTTCAGGTAAAACTCAACAAATTCTCTGACTTCGGCTTTCTCTGCAGATTTTTTATTGATATAGATGAAGATGGGTCTGGAAAGAGGGGAATAAGTTCCATCCATGACTGTCTTTTCTGAAGGAAGGATTGGTCCTCTACCCCCATCAATAGCCACCAGTTTCAACTTATCTGGGTTCTCCGCATAGTAGGCATAGCCGAAGAATCCAAGGCCACCCCGGTCTGAGGAGATTCCCTGAACCAGCACATTGTCGTCTTCGCTGGCTGTAAAGTCACCTCTGCTGGAGCGAGCTTTTCCTACAATGGCTTCAGTGAAATAATCGAACGTTCCAGAGTCCACTCCAGGTCCGTAAAGTTTTAATGGGATATCCGGCCATGCAGGATTTACCTGGTTCCATCTTGTGATTTTACCTTCGGCTGCTGGTTCCCATATCTTTTTTAATTCAGCCACACTCATGGAAGAAACCCAGGTGTTTTTAGGATTGACCATGACAGCAAGCCCATCATAGGCAATGGGAAGTTCAATAAAGTCAATACCCGCTGTCTTGGCCTCGTCTATCTCCTTTTTAACGATGGGTCTGGAGGCATTTGAAATATCGGTTTCCCCTCTCGTGAATTTTTTAAAACCTCCACCTGTTCCGGAAATGCCAACGGTGACTTTCACCGTTCCCCTTTTCATCTTTTGAAATTCCTCAGCGACGGCCTCGGTAATCGGATAGACCGTGCTTGAGCCATCAATCTTGATGATTCTGTCCTGAGACCAAGCCGGATTGATTGCCCCTGTAATCCATAGGGCCATGAACAGGATTGAGAAATAAATGGTTAAAATCGTTGTTAAACCTTTAACTTTCCTGAATTGCCTGATTTTCTTCATTTCAATCTCCTTTCAAATTATTTTATTTGGGTTTTGTGACAATTATGTTACAGAAACGTTACTGTTTGATTACATTTGATTTTCCCATCTTTTCCACCTCCCCCTCATTGAAATCACTCTTTAAGTATGTACCCGAGGATATTGGCGGGCGATAAGAGGTCGTTGAGATATGCCGTTCTCCCCGTAATAGTTTTAAGGTGCAACATCAGCGATCTTCTGATCAGCAGACGCTCATTCGCCAAGGCCATGCCGGATAATTTGATGAGCAAAAAATCGGCTCCGTATCTGAATTCGTACTGCATATCTATCTGTCAAGAGGATCGATGAGAGCCTGTGGTTCACAGGGGCTTATCTTTCTTAATGTAATATTTTGATTCATTTTTAACACCCCTTTGTTACAGTTGCTTTAATTTTTAGTCCGTTCAATCACCTCCTTTTCGAAGCGTTTGGCCCAAAATCAGGTCTCCTTTCCAGGGCACCCTTGCCTCCCATGAAGAATCATTTCCCCCATCTAAGCAACTCTTTCACTTATTCTATTCGATCTCTGTTACATTCAGATTAAGAACCGGTTAAATTTTAGTTAAATTTTAGATCCCCTTCTCTCATCTAAAAAGTAATCGGTTTAAGAAAAAAACTTGATAGAAAAAACATCTTATGGAATATTTATTATTCAGATCAAATGGTGATTGATAACGATAAACGATAGAGGTAAAAATAGTGACTCATATATTTTTATGGGGTGTGGCTACCTCTGCATTTCAGTTGGAAGGTTCACCCTACGCAGACTGGGCGACCTGGGATTCTCGGCTTCAGACTCACCCTGATATCACCCACCACTATTACTTTTATAAAAAGGATTTGAAGCTATTGAAGGAGCTGGGGGTGAATGCCTATCGTTTCTCTCTGGAGTGGAGTAGGATTCAGCCGGCAGAGAACCGATGGGATACAAAAGTATTCCAGCATTATCAAAATATCATCGATTTTCTCCGGGACGAAGGGATCGAGCCTATGGTCACGCTTCATCACTTCACCCATCCGAAATGGTTCATGGAAGCCTGTCCATGGCACCACCACCGGTCAATCGTGAAATTCACGGAGTACGTTCAGAGGGTGGCGGACGAGTTGAAAGGAGTCCGATACTGGATTACCTTCAATGAACCCAATGTGCTTCTACTGGGAGGTTATCTGGACGGATGTATGCCTCCAGGACTTCAGGATCGATCCTCATTCGTTCGAGCCTTTAAAAACATCCTGTATGCTCATGGAAGCGCTTATGATACCCTCCATTCCTCTCTCCCTGAGGTATGGGTTGGTATTGCTCATAATATGGTTGCTTTTTCTCCTTATTGGAGATGGAATCCATTGGATCAATTTCTTTCGAGAATGGTTCATTACTACTACAATCATTCTCTTCTGGACGCTTTGAAAACAGGCCTTTTAAGACTTCGATTCCCAGTTTTTAATAAAATGGAGATGATTATGCCTATCCAAGGCAAATTAGATTTTTTGGGGGTTAATTATTATACAAGAATCCACGTGCGATTTAACCCATTCCTCCCCATGTGTTTAGACCTTAGACATGAGGATAGGGATGGATACGGATTGACAGATATGGGTTGGGAAATTCATCCCCAGGGGATGGAAAGAACTCTGAAAGAAGCTTCGACACTTGGTCTTCCAATGATCATCACAGAGAACGGAATCGCTACCCGCAACCAACAGAAGAAGGAAAAATTTATCAAGAGCCATATCGATACCCTGGAGCAGTGTCTTAAAAAGGGGATGGATATTCGGGGATATTTTTACTGGTCGCTCATGGATCATTATGAGTGGCTGAAAGGGTTGGACGCCAAATTTGGCCTTTACAGCGTCAATTATGATACCCTCGAACGAAAGGCCACTCCCGTAGCAGGCTTCTATTCTTACCTCATCAAGAAAAGGGCCAATTTTGATTAGAACGCTTATCAACAAAAAATCATATTTTCTTCATCCTCCCTCCATACAAATCATTTAAGTTTTTAGTGCACCCTAAAATTCCCTCTTCGTTAAATATTGGGAAAAAGACAAATCGTTCAAAGAAAGGAGGTGAATCGGTTTGGGCAGGAGGGAATAAGAAGGGGCAATCGACAAAAAGAAGATAAAAAGGAGGAAATGATGAAGAAAAGATCCATCATGAAACAAAGCTTATCATTATTACTCGTTCTGGGGACAGTCCTTTACCTTGCTGTGTTTGCAGCCGAGGCCAAGGATATCAAATCAAAGGAAGCCAAATACATTATTGCGAAGGCAACGGACTCGGCTTCTGCTGCGACGGCCTGGGCCACCGGCTACAAAACGGATGATGGCAATATCGCTTGGCTGCCTGGAGATCCTGATACTGGAGGAAATCGCAAAAATGATGGCTCATTGAAGACCATTGCTGAATGGCTTCGGAGACTGAAAGATTATGCCATTGGTGTGGTCAGCACAGTCCCCTTCACTCATGCCACACCAGCCGCCCATGTGAGCCATAACAAAAGCCGGAACAACTATCATGCCATTGGAAAGGAGATATTGACCGAGGTGAAACCCGAAGTGGTCATCGGCGCTGGATATCCTGCCGGTTCGAGTTGTACCAACACGAAAAGCTCCTCTTATATTTCAAAAGAGACCTATGATGCCGTTTGTGCGGATGAAGATTATATTGTTGTCACGCGGATTTCTGGTGTTGATGGCGGAATGGCCATTCTTAGGGCGGCTCAGCAGGCCGCTGCCAATGGTAAAAAACTATTCGGCCTGTTTGGAGGAAGTGGCGGCCATTTTGAGTCGTTGGTGCCCCACGATCTACCTGAAACGCCATTAGTGACTCAGGCCACAAGGGAAAATCCGACGCTTGCGGAAGCCACCCTCGCTGCTCTCAAGGTCCTGAGCCAGGATCCGGATGGTTTCTTCCTCATGGCTGAACAGGGCGACATCGACTGGGCAAACCATGCCAATGATTTTCGGCGAATGATCGGGACGATGAAGGATCTCCATGATGCTGTTCAAGCCGTCATTGATTATGTCAATCAGCCAGATGATGAAATGGACTGGAACAACACCCTTCTCATCGTTCATTCTGACCACAGCAACAGTTATATGCGTAACCAAGTCAGATTAGGTGCAGGGGAATTGCCAATCCAGAATGGCCCTCCTTATGTTTATCCTGAGGGTGAAGTGACTTACGGTACTACAAATCATACCAATGAATTGACTCGTCTTTATGCTAAAGGTACCAATATCCACAAGTTCAAGAAATATGAAGGGAAATGGTATCCAGGAACCGAGATATTGGATAACACCCAACTCTTCCATATGATGATGGAGGCTGCGGGTGTTCCGATAGAATCTCCTCTCAGATTAGATCCCAGATTAAGAAGGAAAAATTAGGAGCATACCTAAAGGGTCATTAAAAGGGAGGCTCACCCTCGAAGGGGTGCCTCCCTTTTAATCTGTGCTTTAACGAAATTGTAAGGTATCCGTAACGTGTTTGAAATCTAAGAAGGATACGAATTGCATTAAGACGTTCGATCGTAAGGGGATGAAATGGAGGACGAAATCGAAGATGATCTTTTCGAGAGAAAGTAATGCATTCTTCCTCTTTTTTCCTTTCATCGTACTCCTTGTAATTCCGTCTTTATTCGTTTGCACACATGTTCATGGGAAGGAATTCTTTTATATGGAAGACTGGCTCCGGCAGGCGGAGGAGCTGATTGAGAGGACAGACTCCTACACGGCAATTTTTCACAAGCAGGAGCGGATTAAAGGCTGGTTAAAAACAAGGGAGACCGTTTTTCTCCGATTTAAAAAACCTTTCAAAATTCATATGAAATGGATTGACGGACCAGGAAAAGGAAGAGAAGTTTTTTATGCAGAGGGTTGGAATAAAAATCGCATCTTGGTTCGTGAACCAGGCCCCCTGGGGCCCGTTACCCTAAACCTCAATCCTCATGGAGCCATTGCCATGCAGGGCAGCCGGCATTCCATCACAGAGGCAGGACTCGGACATTTAGTCAAGGTGTTTGGAGATCATTTCCGAAAAGGATGGATGTACGGGGAGTTGGTATACGAAATAGGAAGGGAAGAGATGCTCTATGGAAGAAGAACGTTAACCGTGGAAGCACGTTTTCCAAAATCACCCCAGAATGGGTATTATTGTTACAGGGCCATCATGAATCTCGATGTAGAGAAGAAAATTCCGATCCGGGTTCAGATGTTCGACTGGGAAGATAGATTAGTAGCTGACTACGGTTTTGAAAAGCTTAATCTCAATGCCAGACTGACAGATGACGATTTTGAGCCGTAAGACCAATGGGCGGGCCTATCTCTGGGACCCAAATATACTTATCCCCTTTAAATTACACATAAAAATCCTATCTTTTTCACGTAAATTCCACCTTTTTTTAATTATTTTGTAACAATATTCATTTATTATCTCATACAATGCTGTTGTGTGATTTCCATATCCATACTACCTACTCTGATGGTTCTGTGGAATTGAGACGAGCGATTGACCTTTTTGGTCAGGCAGGATTTGATGTCATTGCCATCACCGACCATGTGGTCAGTGGAGAAACAGCCTTTGGCAAGCTGGCCAATCGCTTCAGGTTTTCGATACAGGAGGATAATTTCAATAGTTACTTTGAGAATATCGTGGAAGAGGGGAGGCGGGCATGGGACAGATACAGAATGCTTGTCCTTCCTGGAATCGAGATCACTAAAAGCTCCTTTTCCTCGAACCAATCGGCCCATGTGCTCTTGATTGACATTAAAACGTTTGTTTCCGCATCATGGGATTTCGAGAAGATTTTCTTGGAGGCGAAAAAACAGGACGCCCTCATTATCGCCTGTCACCCCCATCATTCTTCCGAATTAATGGTGGACACGCTCTATCTCTGGAATCACCGCAAAAAGTATGCTCGATATATTGACGCCTGGGAGATTGCCAACCGAGACGATGTGTTTAATGTGATCAGCCTCAAAAGGTATCCTTATATTGCCGGCAGTGATTTCCATCGGGTGAGGCATCTCTATTCTTGGAAGACGATGCTGAATTGTGAAAAAGAAATTGAAGCCATCAAACAATGTATCCGATATAACCGCGGAGTGGCCATCACGCTTTTTAGAGATGGGATACCATTTTAAATCGGAGAGGGGCGTAGAATGATTATCTTCTGGATCGTTATTGGATTTACGATGTTAGGACTGGTCGGTTTCGGACTTCAAATCTTATCAGTTCGCTCCTATCTGAAGAGGCATCCATCACCGTTCCATGGACTTGATTCGATAAGAGCCTATCCCCCGATTTCCATCCTGAAACCCCTGAGCGGCCTGGAAGACAATTTATTCAACAACCTCGAGAGTTTCTGCCACCAAGACTACCCAAAGTATGAAATCCTTTGCTCCGTTCAAGATCCCAATGATCCTGCTTATCGGGTCGTTGAGAGGATTAAGAAGAAATTCCCGGACAAGGAAATTTCAATCATTGTAGAACGATGTAACGAAGGGCTCAATCCGAAGGTCAACAACTTGCTACCGGCCTACAGACATTCCCAGTACCCTTACATTCTGATTAGTGACAGTAATGTCATGGTGGAGCGAGATTACTTGAAGAAAAATATTCAGTTCTTGGTCGATCCCCAAGTTGGGTTGGTGACCAATCTGATTCGGGGAGTTGGGGCGAAGACAATCGGTTCCTTCTTCGAGAATCTCCATTTAAATTCATTCATTTTGGGAACCGTCTGTTTTCTGAAAGAGTTCTTCGATATTCCTTGTGTGGTTGGCAAATCGATGCTAATGAGAAGGAGTGATTTGGAAGCGATCGGTGGGCTAAGGGCGTTCAAAGATGTGCTTGCCGAAGATCATTTTATTGGAGAAGAGATCAAAAAGAGGGGCCAAGAGGTCATCCTTGCCAATCATATGATTCGAAATGTGAACGAATATTGGGGCCTAAAGAGGTTCATGAATAGGCATCTCCGATGGGGAAAGATGCGATGGAAAATCCTGGGGTATAAATATGTCGCTGAACTCATCGGGAATCCCGTATTTTTATCTCTCACCTCTCTCATTTTTGAGGGTCCTTCTAAACGGGCTTTCCTTTTCATTGCCACCGTTTCTCTTGCAAAAGGGATCGGTGATTATTATATCGGAAAGAAGGTCAACGCAAACCTTCATCCCTTCGTTTATTTTCTCTCCCCCTTCAAAGACCTTCTCATCGGGTTGCTCTGGTTTATGTCCATTGCAAATAATACGGTCGTGTGGCGGGGAAAGCGTTACCTGATCGGGGACAACACCGTCTTATCTCCTTATTCCCAAAACAGTAGTTGGACATGGAGATATCGTTTCATAAACTGGATTCGCATAAGGGCGACTTAATCGAGAATAAGCAGGGATAGGATGATTTTAGATTCACCATACGGGAATGACGAACAGAGACGGCAACACCTTCGTGCCATTCAAACGCTCATCCAAGAGGGGAATTGCTCTCATGACGAGATTGTTCATCTTTATGGAGTCGTTTTACAGGAGTATGAAAAAGAGGCAAAGATAAAGATTTTTTGCCGATCCTTATTCCCAAAAGGATAAAAGAGATGATTAAAAAAAATCTAAATAAGGATAAAGAGGGAAGTCGTTTAATGATAAATGCTTCAATTGATTAAGCAGGAGGTCGAAATGGAAAAGATGATGCAGCCATCCTCCATGAGGACAAAAATGGTTTATCTCCTGGTCAAATGGGAAGAGGTGTTGACTATTCTTACTGTTCTCTGTGCGGTCTCCGCTATTGGATTTGGAATCGCCTGGTTATTCTTAAAAGACAAGACTCTCCTCTATCTGCTCATTATTTCCAGTTCCTTTTATTTTATAGGGAAAAATTTTTGGAAATTTCGGCATGAGTTCATCTGACCTAATAAACTCTCAGCCCAATGAGCCCGCAGAGGATCATTAAAAGGAAGAGCATTTGTAGGAGTGAATAGGATTCCTTAAAAAAGAGGATTCCACAAAGGATACTTCCCACTATGCCGATCCCCATCCAGATGGCATAAGAGAGGGTTAAGGGGAGGGATCGTAACGCCAAGGAAAGGAAATAAGCAGCTCCCAAACCGAAAAGGGCATAGCACACCATGGGAATGATTCGGGTAAACCCGTTGGTGTATTTCAGGCTGATGATCCAACCGACCTCAAAGATTCCCGCCAAGAGAAGATAGAGCCAATCCATTCGAATTGCGTTATGAGATTTGGATATGATGAGTCACACCGGTCTCCCAAGGGTTTTCTTCGGAGGATGGGCTGCGGCGAAGCTTTTTTCGCGACTCCATCTCGCTTTCATAAACCCTTTTGACCCCGTCCCCAATAGACTTTTCAATATCCCGAATATTTCTGACCAGTCGATGGAATCCCATCACCTCGACAGAGGCGGCTTGGTCAGTTCCCCACATGGCACGATCCAAAGTGATGTGTCGCTCCACGAAACATGCCCCCATGGTCACCGCCGCCCAGGTTGGAGAGAGACCTGTCTCATGGCCTGAATATCCGATGATGTCATGAGGATATTTCTCTTTGAGGGTCAGGATCATGCGAAGGTTGAGCTCTTCCAGCCTACAGGGATAGGAGGAGGTGGAATGGGCGATCAGAAGAGGATGCTCCCCAATCCATCTCACCGCGTCTTCGATTTCCTGTTCTGTGGACATACCGGTCGAGATCATCAGAGGTTTCTTTGTCTGTTTCATTCTCTGGAGGAGACCGTGATCCGTCAGGGAAGCTGAAGGTGCTTTGATAAGGGGAGGGTCAAAAGCCTCGATGAATTCGACGGAAGATTCATCCCAAACCGAGGCAAACCAAGCGATCTCCCGATCTCGACAATACCGATCGATCTCTTTAAACTCCTCCAAACCGAATTCCATCCGATGGCGATATTCAATATAGGACATCCTCCCCCACGGCGTTTCTCGTTGCACATCCCATTGATGTCTGGGGACGGAGAGTTCAGGCGTCCTCTTCTGAAATTTTACTGCGTCGCATCCAGCAAAGATAGCTCCGTCTATCAACTTTTTTGCCATGTCGAGTGAACCGTTATGATTAATTCCAATCTCCGCAATGATGAAGACAGGTTCTCCATCTCCCACCCAACGATGGTTCAGTTTGATTCTTTTTATGGCCTTTCCGTTCTTCATCTTCATTACCCTCTTGCCTCTGTTTTGATATCAAGCCGTCATTGGCCAAATTTGGATAGAGAGGGGTTTCCTCCCTTCCCACTTACCATGCGGTCCAACCTCCATCGACAACGAGATTGGCACCGGTCATATAATCGGAGGCGTCGCTCGCCAAAAAGATGATGGCGCCCCAATAATCGGTTACTTTAGCCATACGACCAAGCGGCGTCCGTATCGCATAGTTCTGGATGAAGAAGTCAGCCTGGCTATTTTCCACTCCCCCTGGCGTAAGGCAATTGACGCGCACTCCTGCCTTCCCCCAGTAAGCCGCTAAGAATCGTGTAAAGGCGAGAATAGCTCCTTTACTGGCGGAGTATGCGGCCGATTTATAAAAAGTCTGTTTTCCTTCTGGGGTTTGATAGAGGGATTGGTCTGGACCTACCATTCCATAGGTGGAGGCGATGTTGATGATCTTTCCCTTCCCTTGTTTGACCATTTGGGTTCCAATGATTTGAGAGCAGAGGAAAACGCTCGTAAGATTGGTCTCCATCATCGCTTTCCACCAACGAAGAGGATAATGCTCAAATCGACGTCCTTCCTCCTCAAAAAGAGGGTCTTCCACCTTATCGTTCAGCGCCGCATTATTGATCAGGATATCGATCTGTCCATATTTCTGAAGCACGCGATTCAGGAGGCGTCTGATCGAAAGGGGATCGGTCACGTTGGCTCCTATCCCCATTGAGGACGTGGGAAGGTGTTTGGCAAACCTCTCACATGCCTCTTCATTCAGATCACAAACGACCACACTGGCTCCAAATTCTGAAAGGGCATAGCAATGCTCTTTGCCAAGGAGGCCAATGCCACCTGTCACAATAGCCACTCTCCCTTTCAAAGAAAAGATAGACTGGTTCATCTCCGATGCAGATCTCATGCCGTTCATACCCCTATCCCGACCACTTCCTCTTCATCCCTGATCAATCCACCTATCGATTTTGGGGATCTTTTCGGTTTGTTATGGAAGTGACTTGTTTTCCGGAATACGGGTTCGATCACTTTTCCTTTCAAACGTTTTTTGACCTCCCCTTTCTCCACCGCCTCTTTTAGGATTGGGAGAACATCTTGATAAGCCCTGAGGATCGTCTCAATATCTCGGTCTGTGTGTGAAAAAGAGAGATTATGAAATCCACTCCAAAGGATTCCTCTTCGGATCATCTCCTGTTGAACCAGAGACTTCATCTCCAGAGGATCTGCGAAACCTGCGTCGAAGACGATCAGGGTTCGACAATCATACCCTAAACATCGAGTGTATCTCATGCCTAATTGATGAACGAGCTGGTTATAGCCTTGCTTCAATTTTCTTCCTTGTTGGGCGAGACAATTGACCACGTTCTTCTCTTTCATCTCCTTCAAAGTAGCCTTCGCCGCTGCCAGAGAAAGGGCCTCTCCTCCGAAAGTAGTAAAGAAAAAGACGTCCTTTTCCAACCGCTCCATGATTTTTCGTTTTCCAGTCAGTATGGATAAAGGCATGCCATTTGCTATCGCTTTAGAGTAACAGGCTAAGTCCGGTATGATCCCAAAATATTCCTGAGCCCCCCTAAAGCCAATCGAAAGCCAGTCCACATCTCATCGAAGATGAGCAGCGAACCATTCTCGATGCAGGATTCGGCCACTTGCTGGAGAAATTGGTCCTTTGGGGGGTCAAAGGTTACTGGCTCCATGATCACACAAGCTGTCTCGTGATCCAGAGCTTCCTGCAACGATTTGATGTCATTGTAATTGAAGGTGTGAGTGAGATCCTGAATCGCTTGGGGAATACCGTTGTTTCGGTCGGTCACGCTTACATACCAGTCGTGCCATCCATGATAGCCGCAACAGAGAATTTTGTCTCGACCCGTATAAGCACGAGCCAACCGGATGGCCGCACTGGTCACATCGGCTCCTGTTTTGCTGAATCGTACGGACTCGGCATTGGGAATGATCCTCTGAATCTCCTAGGCCACTTCCACTTCTAAGGGGTGCATCAGGGAGAAGGTGATTCCATCTTTGAGTTGTTTCAGGATGGCTTGATCCACAGGTTCGTAGGCATAACCAAGGGAGATAGGACCCAGTCCCATATTCAGATCAATATACTCATTCCCATCTACATCCCATACATGGGCGCCGTGACCCCGCACCAGATATATGGGTGCAACCCCTTGCACATACTGAGTTGGGCCCTTAGCAAGGGTCTGAGTCACATTGGGAATAAGCCCCAGGGCTCGCTGATAAAGCCTTTTAGATTCTTTAATCTCAGGGTATTGATCGTTGTGGCCGGGTCGATTGCCCATTTAAGATTCCTCCATTTTATCGATAATGACTCTGGCCATTTGTTCTCCGGTCCGTTTCTCATGGAAGAGAAGGTCCTTCATCCGGCAGGGATGGAACCACCGTTCCTCCAATGCCAAGGGCAACACCTTACACGATTGGTGATGCTTGATTAAGAGTTCGGCAACGATCGAAAAGAGCCCGCCCGTGATGAAATGATCTTCAATCGTGACCAAAAGAGTGCTCTCTCGACCTGTCCTTAGCAGCGTTGCTTCATCTATTGGTTTAAGCATTCGAAGGTTGATCAGACCTACGGAGATTCCCTTCTTCTCCAGATGTTCTTTAACCATTAAGGATTGACCGAAAAGGGTTCCATGAACAATGAGCGTCACATCCCTCCCCTCAGAGAAAATCTCTGCTTGTCCCCATTGAAAGGGACAATGACCTATTTCTGGGGGGAGAGGGTTGTGGCGGATATAACTTGGGGAGGGATGGCGAAGAATGTCTTGAAGTCCCAAGACCATGTCCTCTTCATCTGCCGGAGAGAAAACGGTCATATTCGGAATCATTCTCATCATCGCGATATCCTCAAGGGCCTGATGGGTTGGACCGTTTCCTTCAGATAGGAACCCAGGAACTCCTCCCACTAATTTTACTGGAAGGTTGGCGAAGCCGATATCGGAACGGATGAATTCATAAGCCCTCATTGTTAAAAAAGCGGCGAGAGCATGAACAATTGGGATTCGGCCACGTAAAGCCAGCCCTGTGGCGACGCCAATCAGGGCCTGTTCCGTGATGCCGGTATCGATGAACCGATCTTTGAATAAGGCAGGGCAATTCCGAATGGCTGCTCGGTTCTCTGCAGTTAATATTAAAAAGCGATCGTCAGAGAGTGTGAGTGTGATCAGTCGCTCTTCATAATTCATCGTTCAAGTTCCTGCGAGAATCGTTCTACCTCTTCTTCAGAGAGACGACAAAACCATGCGTCATGACGAGCCTCAAATTTTTTTAGTCCTTTACCCCTGATCGTTTCAGCAATGACGACATTGGGCATCCCCGGCTCAAAGGGGATAGACGTAAAGGTGTTTTCCATATCGGTGAAGGAGTGTCCATCGATGGTCATCTCATAGAAACCAAAAGCCTGAAATTTCTTTTCCAGGGGCTCCAAAGGGAGAAGTTGCTCGGTGCGAAGATTGGCTTGAAACCCATTCCGATCGATGACCAAAATCAGATTGTCCAGACGGTAGGCTTGGGCAATTAAACACGCCTCCCAATTTGAGCCTTCATTCAACTCTCCATCTCCCAGGATAACGACCACGTGGTTGCTTTCCCCATTTATTTTACAATCGAGAGCTACTCCAATTCCGATAGGGAGCAAATGGCCTAAAGAACCGGAATGAAATTCCACCCCTGGGATGTTGGGATGTGGGTGCCAATAGATCAAATCATCTGGTTGAAGATGATGATCCAACCTCTCAGGGCCAATAAAACCGAGTTCGACGAAAAGGCCATAGAGGGCAGGAACGGCATGACCTTTAGAAAGAAAGAGATAATCCCGGTCTGGATCGTTAAGATGATTTTTTGAAATCTTGAGAAACCGGGTGTAGAGGTAGGTGAGAAGATCTACACAGGAGAAAGCCGCTCCCACAAAACATCCTCCCAACCCAGCCATCCGTAAGATATGCTTCCGCGTTGCATAAGCGCGTTCTTTGAGAAGCTGAAGTTCACCCGGTTTAAGGGTGACATAGGTTTCTGTATGAAGAGGGGATATCACACCCGGATTAAACACCTTCGATCCTCCCTCTCTCTCGTCCCCTTCTCAGGGGAATCGCATCGTGAATCGGATCACTCCGTTTTATTCCCTCCGGCTCAGATTGGATCGTCCTTAATCCTCCGGGCACATGGCGATACCAGTTCAGGCCCAGATACCTCTTGTTGAGCAAAGTTATTTCAGGTCGCCTCGCCTCCAAATCGAGAATTTCTTCAATGGTAAAATGCGGATGGCGAGGATAAAGCTCCTCGAAGATGGTCCGAATGAGTAGATAGTCCTCTTCATAATCTAAGGTCCATCTGTGGGTCTTGGAGCAATCCAGCCCTTTTCCCACAAGAGATTGCCGATCCGAAAACGATGGGGCTGATCCCAGAGGAAAAAGGTCGTATGTTCGCGCTCGTAATCCTTTCGGGCTTCTCTCCATGCGGTCTGAAGAGAGGAAAAGGACATGATCTCTACATCGTTTCCATCTGGATAGGTAGGCGGATGGAGATTGCTGACATAGTCAAACCGCTCATGATTTTTGATGTAAAAATCAAATACTCGATCGATGATCTTCGGATCGATCAATGGACAATCGGAAGGGATTTTGGCAACGGCATCCGCCTGGTGAAGGAGTGCCGCCTGATAGTGACGATCGAGCAGGTCCGTGGGGTGGCCACGAAAACAAGTCAACCCTTCTTTTACACAGATTCTTTCAATCACGTCATCTTCTTGGAGATGAGTAGTGGCAACGATCACCTCTTGGGTTCGTTGGGCAGCCTTCACCCGCTCCACCATCCGCACAAAGAGGGGTTTCCCAAAAAGAGGCTTCAACACCTTTTTGGGAAATCGGCTTGGCCGCATCGCGTCTGAATAAGGGTGACGATTTTTAATGATCTATCCACGTCAAGCTAATTGAGAAAGTTCTTGCAAACCTCCGCGATGTTCCGTGCGGAAGTCCCGCCATTTTGTATAGGAAGAAGCGCCTTGAGTATATTGAGATCAAAATAAGAATAAACTTCCTTACCGAGGGCCAATCCGATATAGACGACGGAGGAATATTGGGTAATCAAGACATCACAATTTGCAACCATATGGTTGGTGTTGCCCTCAGTCAAAACCAGAGCATGGGGGGCCAATGCTTTGATCTCCCGAATCGCCCGCGGGTGGTTCTCATTTGGGTGAAGTTTAAAGATCAACTCCCTTCCCTCGGCGATCTCAAGCGCCTTTCTAATAAATTCCTTTCGGTTATCTAATTTAAAAGTCTCTCTGGCATCAGAGGTGGCCACCAGAACGTAATGTCGATGGGGAAAATCATTGATCAGATATTGGGAGGCATTGTCAAAGTTGGGAATACCAGTGACCTCGATCTTTTGAGGATGAACCCCCTTACGAATAAAAAAATCCCTATATCCTTCTGAAGCCACACAAAATTTGTCATAGCCATGAGAGAGGCCGTGAGTTGAGGTGCTGGCGAGATAACGAGGAAGCTTGAGCCACCGAACCAGATGGTAAAGCAGATTTTCAGGATCGGTCATCCCCTCTTGGATCAGAATACATCTTTTTTCACGGATATTGTTTTGAATAATGAGATCCGAACAGGTGACCACCAAATCGTAGCGGTTCGTGGCGCCTCTTTCATCAATAGGGAGGTGGTGTCCTTTTAAATAATCCTCAGTCTGGCGCCGCATCGGCCCTCCGAGGACAGTAAAATTGACCAATCCTCGTTTTGCGAGGTAGTCCACCCACCCATTGGCATAGAAAGGCGTGAAGAAACAATCGCAATCAGGGAGATGTAATGAAATTTGATGCATCATTGTCGTTTGGTTGAGTGAACCACAGATAAAAAGGATCTTCTTTTTTGCCATTTCGACTTCCCATCCTTTTGATAGCTCATGATCATTCTACTTCCCTTTTGTTACCCCTATGTGAAGGAGAGATGAAATTTATGTTTCGTTTTCAAGGAGCCATATGAGAGCGGCGATCTTTCCTTTCCACATAAATTTCATTTGTTCTTCATCTTAACGTAACATGCTTGGGTTACATTGGCTTACAAGTTCAATATCAATTTTCAAAGGAGGAAATTATGGGAAAGAAGAGAGTCATGCAAATGAAAAAGGGAACCATACTGTTCAAGCTGGGGTTGGTTGCTTTATTGATCGGGGTCTCCATTTTTTTTGTGGGGAAATCGTGGGGGCAGGGAGCTCCTAAAGTCCTCCGGTTGGCCCTCATTCCGGCGGAGGATATTGAAGAGATGATCCGAGCCTTTGCACCGGCCAAACAGTATCTCGAAAGAGAGCTGGGCATGAAGATTGAAGAATTTAGGGCTACCGATTACACCGCTGTCATCGAAGCCATGAGGGCCAAAAAAGCGGATGTCGCCTATTTTGGTCCCTTTTCTTATGTCCTGGCTGCCAAAAGGGCAAATGCCACGGCCATCATCGGAGGGAGCGAGGGGGATGGCAAACTAGCCACCTATCATAGCATCTTCATCACCCACAAAGAAAGCAATCTCAAGACCATGGAAGATGTCAAGGCGAACGCGAACAAGCTGACGGTGGCCTTTGTGGATCCGGCCTCCACCTCGGGCCATTTAATTCCAAGGGGAGGATTGGAGTCGCTCGGGATTCGGGTGGATAAGGATTTCAAAGAGATCATCTTTGCGGGAGGTCATGATGCCTCAGTGCTGGCCGTCAAGTCTCGCAAGGTGGATATCGGCGCCACTTGGGAAGGGGGATTTCAAAGGGTTCTCGATAAAGGGGTCGCCAGTCGAGAGGAGTTTGTGGTGTTATGGAAGTCTGCCCCCATTCCTCGATCGCCGATTGCAGTCCGGAAAGATATGGATGGCTCACTGATCCAGAGAATTCAGCAAGCCTTCTTGGATATGCCTCAAAAGGCACCCGATGCTTTCAAACAATTTGAGGGAAGGTGGGAGAAGAATAAGAGTTATGTGAAGGTGACTGACACCGATTACAACTATATTCGGGAGATTGCCATCAAGTTGGGAAAATTATAAGGTGGAATGAAGCGTTTTGAAGCGAAGTCCAATTTTTTTAACAAACCGGCCTAAGCAGGAGGTAGAGCATGCTGAGCGTAAGAAATATCTCAAAAAAACTTCCAGACGGACGTCCCTTATTGAGGGACATCAGCTTCGATGTTCAGAAGGGGGAGTTCGTCGGCATTTTAGGAGAGAGTGGGGTTGGGAAGACTGTGCTTTTGCGATGCATCAATGGGTTGACTAAACCTGATCACGGTGAAGTGATCATGAACGGAGATGGAAACCCAGAAAAGATCAACGAGAAGAGAGGAAAAGAACTGCGAAAGATACGACGGAAGATCGGAATGATCTTTCAGGGGTCTATCTTGGTCAAAAGGCTTAGCGTCTTGGAAAATGTGTTGACCGGAGGATTGGGGAGGATGAGCACAGTTCGCAGTCTCTTCTATGGATTTACCGACGGAGAAGTCAAACGTGCATTGGAAGCCCTTAATCAAGTTGGCATTCGATCCCTTGCCCACCGTAGGGCAGAGACGTTAAGCGGAGGGGAATTACAACGGGTGGCCATTGCTCGTGCCATCTTTCAAAACCCCCATCTCTTACTGGCCGATGAACCGGTCTCGAACTTAGATCCCAAAAATACGGAGATGGTCCTCGATTTTCTTAAGCCTCTTACCGAACAGATGGCTATCATTGGGGTCTTTCATGTACCGAAACTCGTAAGCCAATATTGCACCCGGATCATCGGGATCAGAGACGGAAGGGTGGTTTATGATGGCGCCCCTACTCTGTCCGATCATGACCTCGAGCGTATCTACGGCGCAGGTAAGACGGTGGCTGAGACCTCGATCAATTAAATTCGAAAGATTGGAAGATGAATATCCTCAAACGCTATTCGAGTATTCTGATCCCTTCGACCCTCCTTGCCCTCCTGTTGTGGGGAGGGTTGAAGGTCTGCCGAGTGGATCTGACTGTCATCATCAAAGGCATCCCCCGTGGGATAGAGTTGTTCAGTCACATGTTTCCCCCTGATTGGGGAAAGATTCCTGGATTGATCGAACCCGCATTGGAAACTTTACAGATCGCTTTTGTCGGGACCGTCTTGGGAGGGTTTTTATCTTTTTTTATTGGATTGGTTGCAGCCAAAAATATCCATTCGATTCGCACCCTCAGAGATACCGTGCGGGTCTTACTCTCAGCCGAAAGGGCCTTACCCGATCTGATTGTCATGCTCTTTTTTGTAGCCATTGTGGGGCTTGGAGCTTTTCCGGGGGTCATGGCGCTTGTGGCCAGCTCTGTAGGGATGTTAGGAAAATTATTCGCAGATGCGATCGAAGAGGTGGATCCAAGACCCCTCGAATCGTTAGAGGCCCTTGGTGCCACCAAGGCACAGATCATCCATTTTGCTGTTCTTCCCCAGATCCTTCCCTCTCTGGTCGCCAACACCCTTTATCGTTTCGAAGTCAATATCCGTATGTCCATTCTGTTGGGAGTGGTGGGAGCAGGAGGGATTGGGTTTTATCTCGTCACCTCGATCCGATTGATGAGATATCAGGAGGCCATGGCGGCCATCCTGATCATCCTGGTCCTGGTGACGCTCTGTGAAAAATCTGCAGAAATCATTCGGAAAAGAATCATCGGACAGGAGATCTTGAGGTGATGGGAAGGATAATGAAATTTAGAGAGATCCCAATGGGGAGGGATGAAAACCCGTAATGAAACACCTTAACGTGACCTCTCCTTATCGGCGCTGGTATCGTCATTCCGCCTTACCTGTGGGGATTTTTTTGATCCTCCTGCTATGGAGCCTGATTGATCTCAAAATCAGCCCGAGACTTTTCTTGGAAGGGATTCCTCACTTCTTCAATCTGGTGGGAGAGATGTTTCCACCCAACTGGGAGGTCTTCTGGAAAGGGAAGATCCTGTGGTCCATTTTAGAAACTCTTTCGATGGCCTTTGTTGGAACCTTTCTCGGAGCCATCGTCGCTTTCTTTTTCGGCATCTTCGGAGCGAGCGATCTTTCGCCATCCCCCTTGCTCAGAGAGGTCACGAAGCGTCTACTCGCTGCCGAGCGCGCGATCCCGCCACTGATCTATATTCTTCTTTTGGTGGTTGTCATCGGCCTCGGTCCTTTTGCCGGAATGATCGTGATTGCCCTTGGAACCATTGGTATGTTGGGGAAATTATTTGCTGAGGCGATTGAGACGATTGATCCGAAACCCCTTGAATCTCTGGAATCGGCAGGGGCCAATAAACTCCAGATCATCCGATATGCGGTTCTTCCACAGGTCATTCCCTCCCTGATTGCCAACACCCTCTATCGCTTTGATATTAATTTGAGAGTGGCTCTCTTTTTGGGAGTGGTCGGAGGAGGGGGGGTCGGTGTAGATCTTCAGATGGCCATGAGTCTGTTTCGATATGCCGATGCCTTAGCCATTACGGTGGTCACCCTGATCGTCATCTGGGTGGCTGAGCGGATATCTGACTATTTGAGGAGGAAGGTCATCGGGCAGGAGATCCTTCAATGAAAGGGGAGGTTGATCACGCGGTGCGAAACAAAACGGAGATCGACGACACAGCTTCGATCCAAGATTCGTATGTTGGCCCATGGACCAAGATCGGAGCGAGGACTCAGATCTTGGAAACCCATTTTGGGGATTACAGCTATGTGATGAACGATTGCGAAATTGCATATTCAGTCATTGGGAAATTCTGCTCCATCGCGAGCCACACCCGAATTAATCCTCCAAATCATCCTCTCTGGAGAGCCACATCACATCATTTTACCTACCGGAGCCGATTCTACGAGTTCGGGGAGGATGAAGAGAGTTTTTTCGAGTGGCGCCGGAACCACAAGGTCGTTCTTGGTCATGACGTGTGGATTGGCCATGGGGCCATCATCCTCCCGGGGGTTTATATTGGAACGGGTGCGGTGGTAGGAGCGGGATCGGTAGTCACAAAAGAGATCCCCCCCTATACCATCGTTGCCGGAAATCCTGCCAGGATGATTCGAAGACGAGTGAGAAAGGAAGAAGAGGCTGCACTGATACGTATCGCCTGGTGGAACTGGTCCCATGAGGAGATCAGGAAGGCCTTAAAGGATTTTCGGGAGCTCAATCTCCATGCCTTTATCAACAAATACGATCCAGAAAAGGCTCAGGCCCTGACGGAATCCAGACGGACCGAAGGATTATGGAAGGCAGAGGATGAGGTTCGGGTGAGGCTTGACGTCCGGTGATTTTTTTATGGGCACATTGTCGCATGGAACAGGAGGGAGAATGGAGATTCAGAGAATCCTTGAGGAGATGGATGAGGCTTCGGTTAAAACTCTTAAGGATGTGATGTTAGCAGAAGGCGTTGATCTCTTGAAGGGACCAGAAACCGGACTTTTAATGGTGGTCGCTCAGGATCCATTTGAAATCCATTTTTTTCTCGGGGAAGTACTGGTCACAGAAGCCGAGGTTCGATATGGAGATCAAAGAGGATATGCGATGACCATTGGCCAGCAGGATGAAAGAACGATCTTGATGGCCGGGATGGATGCCATCTTTAAGAGCGACAACGTGGACCTCCAGGAGTGGCTTCGAGGCTTTTTAGATGAGCGTGCCCAAGAGATGAATGTCCAAAAGGAAAGAGAGAAACAACTCATTGCACGAACGAAAGTCTCCTTTGAGACGATGGTCCAAAGGTAACCTGAAGGGGGAGAGGATCCATTGATTCCCAGAGAGACCTATCGCCTAACCCAGAAGGTTTTCAGAATTCTCCTTGATGCCTATAGCCATCCGGGCAGGATCTATTCTCTTTTCAATGGTCAACTTGAGGAAACCCAAAGGTCCTCACCAATCCTCATGGTTCTCATGACCCTGCTGAACCATGAGGTCACCTTCCACGTGTTAGGAGAAGAAGGAGGGGGGCTTGAAAAAGAGATCATCGAACGGACGGGAAGTCGAGTGGCCACTCCCAATGAGGCTGATTTCATCCTCTCGCTTTTGGGGAATGGTCAAGGAACGAAATTACAACCCAAACGAGGAACCCAAGAATATCCGGATACCAGTGCGACCCTCATTTTTTTGGTCAAAAGACTCTCCCAGGAGCCTCCAGGAAATCTGTTTTTGTCTTTAAAGGGCCCGGGGATCAAAAATGAGGCAAGGGTGTGTATGGATGGGTTTGGTAAAAGGGAGATCCTCCATCTGAAGGAGATCAATTCGGAATATCCCCTGGGAGTGGAATCCATTTTCGTAGATCCCCTTGGAAGGCTCATGTGCATTCCAAGGTCCACACAGATTGAACTGAGGGAGACATGGGATACGTTGCAGTGAAAGGGGGAAGGGAGGCGGTTGAAAATGCCGGTAAACTTCTCACTTATGAACGGATCAAAGGGAAATCTGAGCCTCTGCAAACGGAACAGATAAAAGAACAGCTCTATTTCCTGGTGGATAAGGTGATGGGTGAAGGTTCTCTGTATGCGCCTGATCTGGCAGCTCTGGCCATCAAACAATCAGCCGGGGACATGTTTGAGGCGGCTTTTATGCTCCGGGCTTACCGGACGACGTTGCCCCGGCGTGGTGAATCGTTGGCGCAACCGACCAGAGAGATGAGAGTGGTCCGCCGAATTTCAGCCGCCTTTAAAGATATCCCCGGAGGACAACTCTTAGGGGCAACTTCCGATTATACGCTCAGGTTACTCGATTTTGATCTTATGGACGATTCCCCTGTGCGGCGAGTCCATATGATTCAGGAGCTTTGTAAAGATCTGGAGCCTTCAGGAGTTGTCCCCCAACATTTACCAGATACCTTTCCTAAGGTCATTGACCTCCTGAGGAAGGAGGGACTTCTGCTGGACCGACTCCAGGGACAAGCTGCTTCAGGGGATGGGAAGAAGGATTATTCAATCCTTGATGTGACTCGCCAATCCCTCACTTTTCCCGCCCCACGGAGTGCTCAGATGCAAGCCATGGCAAGAGGGGAGACCGGCGGGCTCCTGCTTCTGGCCTATTCCAATATGCGCGGCTATGGAGATATTCATCCCACCATCGGAGAATTGAGGGTTGGATACCTTCCCATTAAAATCCGGCATCCTCATTCCGGAAGGGCTTATACGATTGGAGAGATCAAAGTGACCGAAGCAGAGGTGATCGCTAAATTTGTTGGAAACGATGGATTCCCAAAATTTTCACTGGGGTATGGATTGTGTTTTGGACACAACGAGACCAAGGCGATCTCGATGGCCGTCCTCGATCGTGCCATTCAGACAGGGGAATCCAAGGGGGTCTCGGGAAACCAGGAGTTCGTTCTCTCCCACATTGATGGGATTGAGTCGATGGGGTTCTGTCATCACTATAAGCTCCCCCATTATGTGACTTTTCAATCCGATCTCGATAGACTGCGAAGAGCTCAGCAAGAGGCTAAAGAGAGAGCAACGGACAAAGTGAGGGAGCAATGAGACTGAAAGAAAAACGAACGGATGAACCCTTTCGTCAACTGAATGGATCGAGCCTGTTGAAAGGATATCAATTTGCCTTTATTGACGAAGGGGCAAAACAGGAGATCCGGAGAAAGATATTGAAGGCCGTCTCCATTCCTGGCTATCAGGTTCCTTTTGGTTCGAGAGAACTCCCCATTGCCCGTGGGTGGGGAACCGGTGGCATTCAGATCACCCTTTCCCTGATCGGCCATGAGGATATCTTAAAGGTCATTGACCAAGGGTGTGACGAGAGTGTGAATGCGATTAACATCAAACGGTTCATCATTGCTGTCACAGGCGTGCCGACCACCCAGGATACAATAGAGGCAACGATCATTCAAACCCGGCATCGAATTCCTGAAGAACCGATGAAGGAGGGACAGATTTTGGTGTTACAGGTTCCATTGCCAGAGGCCTTGAGGGTGGTTGAGCCCTCTGAGATGGAGACCCGACGGATGCATGCAGAGGCGGACTATAGCAAGATGTGGGTCTACCTCTATGAGGACATTGTCAGATTTGGCGAGATCAGCATCGGCGCTCGATATCCCGTTGTCGTCAATGATCGTCATATCATGGATCCCAGTCCCATCCCGAGATGGGATATCCCTAAATTGGACAGGGCAGAGGCTTTGTTTCTCTTTTGTGCAGGCCGGGAGAAGCGAATCTATGCGGTTCCTCCTCATACCTCAGTCAAACCCCTCGAGTTTGAAGATTTTAAATTTCGGGTGGAAGATTTTAAAGGAGCGGTCTGTTCAAGATGTGGACGGGTGAACACCTTCCTCGATGAAATCCTTCATGAGGAGACGGGAGAAAAGGTTTACCTATGTTCGGATTCTTCCTATTGTGAGAAAGGCCTCCTTGAGCAGAGACGCCCGAACCCCCAAGACCCAGAGCAGGATAGGAGAGACATTCATGCGACCTTCCCCCATTCTAACGGTTAAGGGGCTCACCAAGACTTTTGGAAGGGGCTGCCCTCAGTGCCTTACGGTCACAGGTCCTGAGCGGGAGACCAATGTATGCTGCAATTGTGGATCGATCGTAGCGTGTGCTGGGGTGTCTGTTGAGGTTTACCCCGGAGAGATCGTGGGCATCGTGGGCGAAAGCGGATCCGGTAAGAGCACCATTGTTCGAATCCTTCACTTTGATATGGAACCCGATGCTGGAGAGATGTATTTTAATCTTCGTGGGACAACACCGAAGGCCAATGAAAAGGAAAAGGACATCGGACCTGCGACCACGAATCAGATGCCTCTGATGGAGGGTAAAAATTTATTTGGGTTAAGTTCCTATCAGAAAAGACAGATTCGGAATGGATATATGGGGATCGTGTATCAGCATCCTCATCTGGGGTTGAGAATGGATGTCAGTTCAGGAGGGAACGTTGCCGAAAAATTGGTCATGGCCAATTGGAGAAGTATTGCTCAGATCCGGCAAAGAGCTTCATCGCTCTTAAAAAAGATGGAGGTGCCTTCCGAACGGATGGATGAACCACCCAAGAACTTCAGCGGTGGAATGCAGCAGAGGGTTCAAATTGCCAAGGCATTATCAAACCAACCGTTGATCCTATTGCTGGATGAAGTGACCAGCGGGCTTGATGTTTCTGTCCAAGCCCGGGTCCTCGATCTGATTCGAAACCTGCAGCAAGAACTCCATCTGGCCATGTTGGTGATCTCCCATGACTTGGGGGTCATCCGACTATTAAGTCAGAGGACGATGGTCATGAAATTCGGGCGGGTCGTCGAGGCGGGACTGACAGACCAGGTTCTGGAAGATCCCCAACATCCCTATACACAGATGCTGGTCAGTTCACAACTATGAGTGGGTTCTCAGATGTTGGTTCGAGTGGATCGACTCCAAAAAGATTTTCAACTGTATCGATTGGGAGGGAAGGTGATCCGGGGCTGTCCCGAATCCACCTTCGAGGTGGATCGAGGGGAATTTCTCAGCCTCTTAGGTTCCAATGGTTCTGGCAAAAGCACGATCTTAAAGTGCATCTATAGAACTTATCTGCCAACCGGTGGGACGATCGAGTACGAATCCCTTAGCTTCGGAAGAGTCAACCTGACAACCCTTGGAGACCATCAGATGATCGTTCTCAGAGATAGAGAAATCGGTTATGTCTCTCAATTTTTAAAAGTCATCCCGAGGGTCCCGGCTTTGGAGGTGGTCGCAGACCCTCTGTTGAGAAAGAACGGGATTTCTCAAAAAGAGGCAAGACAAAAGGCGGCGGAGGTTCTTGAGAGGCTTCGCCTCCCCTCCCATCTCTTCGATGCCTATCCAACCACCTTCAGCGGAGGTGAACAGCAGAAGGTGAACCTGGCGCGGGCCATCCTTTGGCAACCCAGGCTGTTGCTTCTCGATGAACCCACGGCCTCCCTCGATCATCGTTCGGTGAGATTGGTCTTTGAGTTACTTCAAGACCTTAAAAAACAGGGCACCACCATGATCGGCATCTTTCATGACGAGCCCCTTATACAATCCATTTCAGACCGGATCTACCAACTGGATTCCATGGCTATGGAAAGATATGGGGAGGAA
>Ga0209721_1000685_pt1 | contig 28615 bp, 26 predicted proteins | sample TshhotsprinmetaG_FD_184139 | JGI IMG/M metagenome (GOLD analysis project Ga0209721, IMG submission 184139) | Hot spring microbial communities from South Africa to study Microbial Dark Matter (Phase II) - Tshipise hot spring metaG (SPAdes)... | ecosystem: Environmental > Aquatic > Thermal springs...
CCGCTTCAGCACCACACGATCAATGGCAAAGTTCGGGCTGCGATGGGCGATCTCGAGGGTGTGGCGGCTTCTTGGACTGGCTCCAGGGCGGGCTTGATGTGGTCGGGCTGGTGGAGTTGCTCTATGGGGCGACCGGCTTCATGCTCGTGCACCGGCGGGTGTACGAGCGGATGCAGCGGCAGTTGGGGCTGCCGGTGTGCAACGAGCGGTTCGGCTCGGCGATGGTGCCGTTTTTCGAGCCGATGCACCACAGCTACGAGGACGGGCACTGGTACCTGGCCGAGGACTATGCGTTTTGCCAGCGGGCTCGGCAGTGTGGCTTTCGGATCATGGCCGATACGACGGTGCGGCTGTGGCACATCGGCAGCTATGCGTTCGGCTGGGAGGATGCGGGGATGGAACGGCCGCGGGTGGCCAGCTTTACCCTGCATTTTCCCGATCAGCAGTAGGGCAGGCGATGCCCTGCTCGGGTTTATGGGCTTGGGACTTGGGGCCTGAGACTTGGGATGAGTCATCCATGATGGCCCCGTCGTTTCCGCTGAAGCTCTGCGAAGCTTACCCGCCGGCGCTTCCCGCCAGGCGCGGCGGCCATCCCCGGTAGGGCAACCCCCTGGATGGACGCGGCCACCGCACAGCCGACCAGGCAGTCCAGCCAGTGGTTGTCGCCGGCCGAGGGACGCAGCTTCCATTCGTCCACCGTCCGGCCGCGGCCCTCGGTCCTCACGCGGTACTCGGCCGTCAGGTGCTCGGCCAGTAGCCGGTGCTGCTCCGGTCTATCCCCAAAAAGCGACAGACACCCCCGGTCGCCCATCGCCACGGCCAGCCGGGCGTAGATGAACGACTTCCAGAAGTTGGTGTCATAGATGCAATAGCGCACCGCCCGGCGGCCCTGGACGGTCGGGAAGCGCCAGCCCAGCCCCACGCGGTCGCCCGGTTTCCGCTGGTAGTCGTTCAAGGGGCGGCTGGATGCCCCGATGAACCGCCCGTGGCTGGGCATCAGCACGACGGCATAGGCCGACTGCCGGCAGAACTGGTAGACCACGTCCGTCGATTGGCCCCAGTTGGCGTCGATCAAGCAGCGCTCGATCCGCAAGCAGGCCCCATCGTCCCGGCGGAACTCGCGGCCCAGGTAGTCGCCCGTGAGCGTCTCCAGCCCGGCGTAGATCGCCCCTTCCACGCCTCCCGCCTTGGTCACGGCGGCCAGCGTGGGCCGGGCATTGCGGAGCGTGAAGTACGGCCGATGCTGATCTGGGTAGGTCCCGTAGTCGATCACGTAGCCCGTGAAGTCGTCCTCCCAGGCGGCTACCACGAAGAACAAGAGGCTTTGCTGCACGTCGATGAACATCGTCAGGTGATTGCACGGAAGCGGCACCTCGCCCCGGCGAAGGCGGTTGAGCTTGGCGGCGATCTGCTCGGCCGTGAGGTCCTCCTCTTGCGCCGACTCCTCGGGCAAGGGCTCGTTCTGGTACTCGGCCCAGAAGGCGCGCTCGTCCTGGAGCTTCAGATTCATGGCATGCTGCACGGCGGAAAGCTCGTCGTGGTTATAGCGCTCGGGCCAGGCCACCTCGGCCCCTTCATCCATCTCGGCGTGATGCTGCCGATAGAACTCGGTCGCCTCTTCCCCATGCCCGCCCCGCCGAAAACTCTCGGCCCGCAGTTCGGCGTAGCGTTGCCAGAGCTTCTCATTGGTGGGGAAGCGGTAGATGAGCTTCGTCCTTTCGCCGTTCCATTCCGGGTGCTTGTCCCGATCGAGGATGTTGTCGGCCATGTCGCCCGGCCGGATCACCGTGCAGGGCATGATGCCGCTGATCTTCTTGCCCGGGCCGGCCAAGCCCAGCACCGCCCCGGCCAGGATGCTTTCGCGCGTGGCACATTGCGACAGCGACCGCGCAGACTCGTCGGTCTGCGGATCGTCGATGATCACGAGATTGGGCCTTGCCGTCTTCCCATCGGCCCGCTTGAACTTCATGCCCCGGATGCGCCCCGTCAGTCCAGCCACTGTGACAATCGCCCCCGAGGCTCGACTGTCGGGCATCGTCGGCAGCACGATCTCGCGGGCGGTCCAGCCGATATGCGTGCGTTGGCCTCGATAAAGCTGCCCGGCACAGCGATTGGCGATCCCATCCAGGCAATGGATCGGATAGACCACCTCGGGAAAATCTTCCAACAGTCGCTCGTTGCCCTCCAGTTCCATCTTGATCGACTCGAGCATGCCCATCGCGTGGCCTTCGTCCGACCCGATCAGGGCCACGAACTCCCGGTGGCCGTAGAGCAGGGCCCAGATGCAGGCGCACTCGCACAGCGTCGTTTTTCCGCTCGACCTGGGCATGGCCATCGCAAACAGCCCGCCCCGCAGGACGGCCTCTTCGATCTTGGCCATGACCTTCAAGTGATCCGCCGACCAAGGCAGGTGGAACGTCAAAGGGAAGTACTGCTCGCAGAAGAAGCGGAAGTCTTATGCGGCCCGCCTTCCGCGCGGGGCTTACCACCGCCGGCAGCTCGCCGATGTCACGGCCGGCAAGCGACAGGGCCTTGTTCCGGGCCGCGGCTCGCTCCTTGAGCTTCTCGTAAGAGTCGCCGTCGGGCTGGGGTTTGGGCGTGTGCCGCAGTTCCACCAGCCACGCCGCGTAGCGGAACAGGTCCACATGCCGGCCGTCGCCGATGCGAAAGCCCGCTCGGCTGCGGTGGCGGTGCAGTTGGCGCTCGTCGAGCACCGTTCCCAGCGGCGTGGAGTTGACCAGCCGGCACAGCTCGCTGGGCCTCAGTCGCCTGGGGTCAATCGCCACGGGCAAGTTCCTTCACCAGCCAGGCCACGTAGTGGACGAGGTTCATCGTGCCATCCGCGTTGGCAGGGGCCCCGGCGTCGAGATTCGCTTGCAGCGTCTCGACGGTGACCCGTTTGGGTCCGGCGGCTGACAGCAGCCGGGCCAGGTCCTCCAGGGACAACGCCTGAGGGTTCAAGGGATGCCGTCCTGGGGCGCGGGTGTCTGTCATCCGGTGCTACGCCTCCTGGAAAAAGTATTCCGGGAATTCCGTCCGAGGTGGCCGGAACTCCGTCCACCCTCGGGCCCAACTCCGCACGTTTCTTCGGACCCTGGCCCACAGGTCCCCATCCCGGCCCACGACGCAACCCGCGGCCACAGTGGGCCCCTGTGGCCAACCCAGCGTCCCACCCCCACCCCGGCCGGCCGAAATCGCTCGTCCCGAGCCGGCCACAAGCGTGGGGCGGTGCTACGCCTGGGCCCAAAAGTATTCCGAAAAATCCGGCCCACCAGCCGGGAAATCCGCTTGATGTTCTCGCGAGTTCATGGCTCCTGTGTAATGTACGCACGAACATTACACCATCGAGGGGAACGCCATGCACCCCAACGAACTGACCTTCGGAATCGAGATCGAGACCATCGCCCCCGACAGCGCCGTGCGAAACGACGGCCTGCGGATCGGCCCCTACCGCCGCGGAATCCAGGTCCCGTACCTGCCCGAAGGCTGGAAGGCCGAAGCCGACGGCTCGATCGACAACGGCAACGGCGGCCACAAGTGCGAAATCATCGGCCCGGTGCTGCGAGGCGACGAAGGCATCCGCCAGGTGATCGAGGTCCTCCGGACGCTCGAGGCCAAGGGGCACCGCGTCAACGCCTCCTGCGGCGTCCACGCCCACGTCGGCTGGAAGCGCGACTGGCCGAGCGAAGCGCTTGCCCGCCTGGTCACCATCGTCGCCTACCTGGAGAAGGGCCTCTATGCGATCACCGGCACCAAGAACCGCGAGCGGGGTCGGTACTGCGGCGGGGTGCGCAAGTACGGCAGCGACAAGGATGCCAAGCCCGCCTTGGACCGCGACCGCTATCACGCCTTGAACCTCACCAACCTGGCCCGGGGCACCAAGGACACGGTCGAGTTCCGCGTGTTTTCGGGCTCGCTCAACCCGATGAAGATCGCCGGCTGGATTCAGGTCTGCCTGGGGCTGGTCGAACGGGCCCTGGCCGCCAAGCGGATGCCCGCCTGGAACCCGAAGCCCCCGACAGGCGGCTGGAAGAAGTCGGGCCAGGGCCAGAGCGAGACGGAACGCCTCCTGGGCTACCTGGCCTGGGGCCGCGGGTACGCCCGCATCCACGGCGGCAAGCAGTACGGATGGATTTCGGACGCCATCCCCCAAGACTAGGTCAAGAGCGAGTTCCGCCGCCTGGCGAAAAAGTACGACGCCATGCCCTGAATCCGAAACGCGGGCGTTGCGCCCCTGTGGGCGCCCGCCGCCTGATGAAACAACCCCAACCTTACTCACGAAAGGAACGCAACCATGGACCGCGAAACCTTGCGTGTGCTGGCCAACCTCGACCAAACGCAGGCCGAGGTGCGGGCCGCCATCCACGGCATGGACGGCGACGAGCTGATTGAACTTTTCCGGGATTGCATGGCCGGACGGCTGGGCGGTCCGAACTGCCCGTTGATCGGCATGCTGGCGGCGATGGCCATCTACCACTTCTGCCAGAGCCGAGACGCCGCCGGCCCGGCGTGCCCGCAATGTGGCGATACCGACCGGTTGGTTTGGATCGACGATGACCGCGTCCGCTGCGGGACGGTATTCCACCCGAATGCCTAGTCCGCCAAGGGAACTGCCATGTGCGGCATCTTCGGATTCGCAAGCACCGACGGACGCGGGCCGGACCTGGCCCGCCTGCGATGGATCGCCGCCGAGACGGAAGCCCGCGGCCGCCACGCCTTCGGTCTGGCGTGGGTCGACGCCAGCGGGGCCATGCACGCCTTCAAACGCCCCGGGGCGGCCACGGCCGCTCTGGGCGACCTGGACGCCTGCCGCCACGCCGTGGCCATCATCGGCCATTGCCGCTGGGCCACCCACGGCGATCCCCAGGACAATCGCAACAATCATCCCCACCCGGCCGGCCGCGGGTGGCTGGTGCACAACGGCGTCGTGCGCAACTACGCCGCGCTTCTGCGTCGCTACCGCCTGCGGCCCAGGACCGACTGCGACAGCGAAGTGCTGGGCTTGCTCATGATGCGCCGGGCTGGGACGCTTGCCCAGCGGGCCGCCTGGGCCGCCGGCCAGACTGAAGGCCCCTTGGCCTTGCTTGGCCTGTGGCGCAATCCGGTGCGGCTGGTGGTCGTCCGCCGCGGCAACCCGCTGTGGTTCGCCCACACGCCTGGCGGGCTGTACTTCGCCAGCCTGCCGGCGGGGCTGCCGAGCCAGGTTTTTCCGGTTGCTGATGATTCCGTCAGCGTGTTGCGGCTCGATGATGGCTCGCTCAGGCATCCGGACCTCCCGATTCTCGCATAGACGCATCACGCACCTGGTCCGGGTCGGCCCGTTCCGCCACGAAGCGGACCGGCTTGCCAGCCGCACGGGCGATGGCGATTTCGGCCTGGACGCCCCGGCTGTGCTCCCAGCCGTCGAGCTTGAGCACCCACAGCTCGTCGCAGGCGGCCAAGAGCCGCCGGTCCTGCCGCTCCCCGAAACCCCAGTCCATGGGCAGCCCATGCTGGGCGATCGCATGGCCGTGGGCGATGGGCGAAAACACCACGTGGCCCCGCCGGATGAGTTCCGCCGCCGCCCGGCAGGCGGCCTCATAGCGACGCTGCCGCACCGCCGCGTCGGGGTGCGAGTAGGGGCTGGCAAGATAGATCATCGCTGCTCCTCCGTGAAACGTTTACTGCAGGGATTCGCGCTGGGCTGGCGGGGGCTTGGGAAAGGCCCTGCCGTCCTGCGCCCGGATGGCCGGCCCTCCGGTGAAGCGCTGCCAGCGGTCGCAGATGACGTCGGCATACAGCCCGTCGATTTCCATCAAGAAGGCCTTTCGCCCCGTCTGCTCGGCCGCGATGAGCGTGCTGCCGCTGCCTCCGAACAGGTCCAGCACGTTCTCGCCCGCCAGCGACGAGTACTGCATCGCACGGACGGCCAGCTCCACGGGCTTCTGGGTGATGTGTTCCATCTTCGTGGGATTGACCTTCTTGACGTGCCATAGGTCGGGGACGTTGTTCGGGCCGAAGAACCGGTGGCCGGCGCCTTCCTTCCAACCGTAGAACGCCAGCTCGAAGCACCCGAGAAAATCCCCTATGGGCACGCGTGTGGAACTGGAGCGGAAGGCCTGTTCCAAGTCGGCGGCGATGAAGACGACGCCCGTCTTCGCGTCGGGGTCAATCTCGATGCGCTCGACGAACGCCGCTACCAATTGGCGGTCCTGCAAGTCAGCGCTGGTGCGAGTGGCCAACTCGTCGAGCCGGGCGAACTGCTCCATCGCCCAGGCCCGAAGCTCCTGCTCCGACATGGCCGGCGCGGCGGCCGCTTCCACGGGTTTCAACCGCAGTTCCAACACGTCCCGCCGGGCCTTCAGTTCGGCCAGCGTCGTGCGGAGTTCATCCAAACCATCGAACGCCGGATCGGCCAGCATGGCCAGGAGGGCCTTGATCTTGCGGTTGACCGCTTCCAACTCCCGCTCGGCGTCTCGGGACGGCTTGGGCCGTGGCTTCGGGGCCAGCACGGCCTTGACGAAGCGCTCGATGGCCTGCTCGACGGACTCGTGCTTGGCCAAGACCACCCGCTTGATGGTGACCAGCACGAAGGCGTCTAAGGCCGGGCCGGGCAGGTTCACCAGCCGGCAGACGCCCTTGCCGTAGCGGTGGTAGTCCGAGCAGGTGTAGTAGCGGTAGCCTTCGCCTGTGGGCCCGGGCCAGCGGCGGTCGCGGATGGTGGTGAACGAGTGCCCGCAGCGCTTGCACACCAGCAGGTTCGCCAGGAGCGTTCGCTTCGTGGGCCGGGCCTTGCCGGCGTCGGCACGCCGCTGGGCCACGGCCCGCTGGGCGGCATGCCACGTCTCGGGGCTCACCAGCGGCTCATGCACGTTCTCGGAGATAATCCAGTCCGATTCGGCGTTGGCCCGCCAGGCCTTCTGCTTCTTGGGCCGCAGCACGCCGTTGCCGTCCAGGCCGAAGAGCGAACCCATCGTGTGCTTGTTCCAGCAGATGGCCCCGCGGTACACGGGGTTGCGTATCAGTTTGGCCAAGCGGGACGTGTTCCACTTCTGCCCGGTGGGCGATGGGATGCCTTCGCCGTTGAGCAACTGGGCGATGGAGTGGAAGCCGTACCCCTGGACGCACAACTCGTAGATGCGGCGCACGACGGCCACGCGCTCGGGCGTGCTGGGGACGAAACGGATGATGTCGCTCTTGGCCTTCTTGATGGCCACGCCCGGCTCGGTGACTCGCAAGAGCTTGCCGTCGGGGCCGAACTCCTGCTTGCTGCCGTCCGGTAGCCAACGCAGAGTACGCAGGAGCGTCCCGTCGGCCGCTAGCTGCTGCTTGTCATAGCCATACGCCGGCGGCCCGCCGGGGGCGCTGCGGCGCTGGCGGATGTTGCTGATCTGCCCGCGGATAGAATCGCGGGCCAGCTTGACGCTGTACTGCCGGGCCTGCCAGGATTTGACCCCCTGAATGAGTTCCCCTTCGTCGCCTTCGGGGATGGCGTCGGCGGGAAAGAGCACGTCCACGCCGGCCAGTTTCAGGCGGTGCAGGTAGTAGCCCGTCTCGTTGGTGCCGCCACGGGAGAAGCGGCTCATGTCGTAGCAGAGGATGCGATCGAAGTCGCGCTGGTTCTCGGCCGCTTCGATCATGCGCTCGAAGGCGTCGCGGCCCCGGGCGCTGGTGCCCGAGATGGCGTCATCGACGTACCATCGCAGGATGCGGTAGCCGTGCTCGGCCGCCCAGCGCTCGACGAACGCCTGCTGGTCCGGGATGGAACGCTCCTGGAGGTCCGTCGAACGGCGGGCGTAGCCCACGGCGGGAATGCTATGCTTGGTGGCCATGTGTTGTCCCCCTGGGAAAGCACCGCACCCCGCCGGCGGATTGCAGCAGGGCGGGTGACGATGGTGGCTGGTTATGATTCGCTGCCTTCCAGGAAGGCGACGAGCTGCGAGAGCAACTCGTTCACATGGCCCATGCTGCCCACATGGAGCCAGTCCATGGGGTGCTCGTCGTCGCCCGGGGCAGGCATGTCCGAAAGTAGTTCGCCGATCCAGGCCAGAAGTTCCCTGGCCTGCTCATGAACCTTCAGGTAGGCAGCTTCCGCTTCCAAGTCAGGCTTCTTCATGGGCGTGCCTCCTACTGCTTGGCCGGCAGGGCGAAGGTGCCCCGACCAGTCTTGACGAAGCGGGCATCCTTGCCCTTACGGATGTCGCGGATGATGGAAGCGTAGAGCGTCGCTTCAGGCGTCTTGCCGGCGGGGCTGGTCCAGTAGCGTTTGGCCTGCATGGCCTCGACCATCGCCCTGGCCGTCATGGGCTCGCCCGCTTCGGCCAGCACGCGGACGGCGGCCTGAATCTGGCTGAGCTTCTTGGCGGGGGCAGCAGGCTTGGCCTTCTTTGCCTTGGCATTGCCAGCGGCCGGTTTGCGGGCCTGCTTCGTGGTGGTAGCCATCGTTCTGTCCTTTCGCATTGGGGTTTGCGTCCCGGGCCGCCACCGCGGCGGCCCAGCAGGACAGTCAGTTACCTCGCGGGTGGGGAAAGCTCAAGCCAATTCCGGCTCGGGTTCGCCAAATTCTTCCGGGGCCGGATGGTGCTCATCCATTCCGCTTTCCCACGGGCAGCGGCCGGCCCGGATGTCGGCTTCGAGCCGTTGGAAGAACCGCCACTCCCACAGCGGGACCATCACCACGTCCTGGGCGTTGTAGCGCTGGATGACGATGGGCGCGCCCGTGTGGGCCACCTGCTGGTAGGCCGACCCCAGGCAGTCCCGCAGGTGCGTGATTCGGAGCACGTGCTCGTCGGGCATGCCGTTCGGACCTGTACAAGAAAGAAATTGTGCTTGGGTTGGCGAGCGTTCCCGCACACCTCTTCGGTGGGGTTTTGGCCGGGAAGTACCTACGCCTTGCTCATCGCTGCTGCTGGCCATCCATCCCGTAGGCGACAGTTCGCCAGCGTCTCTTTTTGCTGTCGCCTACGACGCCTACATGCCCGAATTGTCGCCTACACACACCATCTGTCGCCTACTGCATTACCCCGAATGTCGTCTATGTCTATTACTCTCTCTTTGTCGCCTACACGCGCCGACTGGCTTACCCGTAGGCGACACGTCACCCGTGTAGGCGACAGTTTTCTCTCGTAGGCGTCGTAGACGACAATTCAGAATGACGCTCGATTCGTGTCGCCTACGTGGGGCAGTTCCCACGTCCAGCGGCCACAGAAGCCTTCCCGTTTGCGCACACCCTCCAAGAGTTTGAACGCCCGCTGGAGCGTCCGCTCGTTGAACCCGAGTTGGCCCCCGAGCTCGATCACGTCGCTTGCCGGCCTGGGCCCACCGGCCAACTGCTCCCGCAACCACGCGATGGCTTCCCGCCGCTCGGCACCGCGGCCCGGTTCGTTGGCCGCCGCTTCCGCTGCGAAGGCGTCGTCGGCGTGCATCCGCACCGGGGATGGCTCCCACGCCACCCGGCCCTCTTCGATTGCGTAGGCCAGCCCATCAGGCTCGTCGCCAACATTCAGCTTGGCCGGCAGCAGTAGCCGGCGTCGGGCGTCGCCCTTGACAATCATCCACACGCTACGAGCGGCGGCTGCGAAGGCCAGCGAGCCCATCGCCCGGTAGATAGCCTTGGTGCCGCCCGTCTTCGATAGGTGCGTCACCGCCACGATGGCCACCCGATGCCTGCCGGCCAGTTCGGCCAGCGGGGCCAATAGGCCTCGAACCTCGGTGCTTTTGTGCGAATCCACGTGGTCGCAGTAGGCGTCGATGGGGTCGATGACTACCAGCCGCGTGTGGGGATTGGATTGGAGCACCTCTTCCAGCCGAAGCAAGTCCGTCTTGAGCGAGAAGTGCCTGCGGCCCGTCGGCCCGGCAACGCCTTCGATGGCCACGATGCGGGTGTCGTCGGCCCCGGCCCTGTCGAGCCGTGGGGCGATGGTGTCGGCCAAGTCGTCCTCGGCGTTCAAGAGCACCACGTCGCCGGCCGCCTGCGGCAGCAGGGGCACGTCGGGCCACGGCTGGCCCCGAGACACGCGGGCCGCCATGTCCAGGGTGACGAAGCTCTTGCCCAGGCCAGGGTCGCCCGCCAGCAAGGTGAGTTTGCCCAGCGGCACCCGTCCGGGCCACAGCCAGTCCAACTGCTCTCGCGTCACGGCTACCAGCCTCCTTGCGATTGCGTGGGGCGTCACCGGGGCATCCTCATACACCGCCCAGCGCTGGCCCTGCCTGACCGCAAGGCGAACCATGTCGCCTGCCGGCCGCCGCCAGCGGAACACACGCCCAAGTATCTGTCCTCCTCCGTCCCGGCAGTCCCAGACTTCCGTCGGAGGTCCATCGCGCTCTCGCAAGTAGACTTCGGCGTGCTCGACGGAATCCAAGCTGCGTTCCCGGCCCTGCTGCTTCGAGAGCAGCAATCGCCACTGCGGGGGCGAGAAGGCATCGAGCGGCCGTGGCGGGGGCATACCCGTTTCAAGCCGCCCGGAAGCCCAGGCGGCCACCGCATCGAGCCAGGGTCCCATGAATACCTGCCGAATCTCGTCGTCGTCATCGAAGCCCAAATTGGCCAAGTCCCACCAATCCTGCTTGGCCCGCTCGAAGGCATGCACCCGCCCCCGCGTGCGGGCTGCTTCCACTTCGTGGCCCGGGCGGTAGACGACGTGCGTGCCCGGCGGCTCGAACCCGTCGAATGATGGATCGCCGAAAAGCTGCGCCGAGGTGACCGTCATTTCCGCCCGCCGGCGTGCTTCCCGCCGCTCTTGCCACGCGTGCTCGATGGCGTCCACGTCGGGGAAGTCCCATGCGGCCGCTTCCCGCGCGGCGGCTAGGAAGGCGTCGCGGAAGGCCCGCTCCACCTCCGGCTGTGGCGGCATGTCGCCCGTGTCGTTGTACAGGCGCGAGTACGCTTGCCCGTAATGACACAGGCAGTGCTCATCTTCCGGCTCCTTGGTGCCTTCAGGTTACTGGCGCTCCCATCGGGCCAGAAGCCAGGCCAGCAGGGCCGTCACGCGGTCTTCCGTGCGCCCAGGCTCGCAGACTGCAAGCGAGAACTCGAACTGTCCAATCCGTTCCCTCAAGGTGTCCAAGACGTGCTTCTCACGTTCCTTGGAAGAAAAAAGAACGGGGGACGCGGCCAAGCAAGCCAACTCCGCGTCCCCCAGGGGCAAGCTCACGCTTCCCCTTTGGCCTTATAGGCCGCCCGATAGTCGGCCAAGGCGCAGCCGAAATCGAAATACACCCGCCAATGGGCGGCCAGCACGTTCGGGTCGGCGTCGAACCCGAAGAACTCCACCGTGGGCGACTGCTTGCCCTGCAAGAACGCCACGATGACTGCCGCATCCTGCGGCCCGGCGAACAGATACCAGGCCTTGGGGCTGGTTCCGCTGAACCGCAGGCTGTTGGACAACCGGGGCTCCACTTCCAGCGACACCACGTTCTTCAGGGCGTTGCCCGTGGGCAGGTCGCTGTTGGCCCGCTGGATGAAGTCCGACGTGAGAAGCTCCTTGGCCGTCTGCGTCAGTTCCGGCGGCACCAGGAGCACCTTGGGGCGGATGTCCAAGTCCCGGCCCTCGTCGTCCCGCTGCGACATCATCTTGGTGATGCCCGCGTCCAGGGCGGCCAGGCTCAACGCCGTGTCCGCCCCCACGGCGTAGTTGCCGTGCCCGGCCGAGAAGAACTCTCCCGCGCCCGCCAACAGCACCCGGTACACCAGGTCGCTCACGGCCCGCATGGCCGAGCGGCCCAGGCTGCGGGCCGTATCGTCGAACAGGCTCAAATCGTCGTTGATGATGTCCCGCCGGTCGATGCCGATGACCTTGCCGAACGTGTTCACCTGGAACTGGTAGGTGGCTTCCTTGATGGAGCCATACTTCAACTCGCCCCCTGGGGCCACCTGCTCGAGTTCGCCCGTCTGCGTGGGCCGGATGCCCGTGTGCTGTTTGAAGTCCCCGGCCGACTTCACCGCGGCGAACGATTGCCAGGTGGCCGGCGATTCCGTGTAGGACTCCAACAGCAGCTTGCTGGCCGCGTCCCCCAGGGCCACCGGCAGGCTCATGGTGCTCAAGGCCGCCCGAATCAAACCGTCGCGCCCATGCGGGGCATCGACGCCTTCCAGTTCCAGGGCCGCCCGGCACAGGTCCACCAGGCTCGTGGCCCGCAAGTCGCGGGCACGCTGGGCCGCCTCGGCCCCCAAGTGCTTCTCGGCCAGGCCCTCGCAGCCCATGTGGGCCAGGACGGCCGCAGTAAGCACCGCCTGCGTCGGCGGCTCGTGCCGGCCGTGGATGGCCGGAACCGCGGGCCGAGACGCCCGCAGCACTTCGAGCTTCGTCCGCTCCGCGTCCCAGCCCGCTTCGATGGCCTGCGCCTCGAGCTTGCCGAACCGCCCGCCGCATAGCTCGCGGATGGATGCGATTCGCTTCGATTCCGCCACGGCGGCCGCGCGAATCTCCTCGGCCGTCGTCAGGTTGCCTTCCTCTCCGTTCACAGCGTTCTCCTTGCCTTGGGCGGCGATGGCCACCGACGTGTGCGCGTCGGCACCGATCGCCACGATGCTCACTTCCTTGAGAACCGATTTCCGCACCAGTGTGTACCCGCCGGCCGGGCCCTCCACGGTGCGCCCGTTGACCGCAAGCGGCTCCTTCATCCGGGCGTGCTCGGCGGGCAGCACGCCCACCGACGCCTGGAAGCGGTAGCCGCTGCGGGCAAGCTCCAGAATCTGCCGGGCGGACTCGGTGGCCAGGGCCAAGGTGCCCTCCACCACCAGCTTGCCCCCGGCGACGCTCGCCCGCCCGTGCCCCACGATGCCCCGCAATGTGGCGTCGTGGTCCGCCAGGATGCCCACCTGCTCTGCCGGCAGTTCCAGGCCCGCCAGGTCGATGACCACCGGGCCCCAGCCGGGCACGCTCATCAGTCCCCCGCTGTAGGCCACGATCCGCACCCGCGGCGGCCTGTCGCCTGCGGCCTGAATCTCCACCTGGCCGGGAGACAGAAGCAGTTGCTCCGTCATGCATCCTCCTCGTCCGGAAAGGGCCGAAAACCGGCCGCCCGAAGCTTCGGGGCCAATAGCCGCAGCCGGTAGCGGACCGTGCCCTCGGAAAGCCCCAGCCGCCTGGCCGCCTCGCTCACGTTGCCCCCGCACTCGATCACCAGCCGGCACAGGGCCCTGCTCTCTTCATTGTCGATGAACTCCAGAACGTCGTCCGTCGTCGACGACTTGCTCAATAGTTCCACCCGCCGGTTGATGCTCTTCTTTTCCGCCGGGGGCCCGCCCCGGCTGAGTTCGACGGGCAGTTCGTATTCGGGGGTCTCATCTTCATCCAGCTTGCCTGCGGTCTTCCGCCACGGCGGCTGCATGAAGCGGCCGGCCCGCTTCTTCTCGCGGGCCACGTATTTGAGCACGATCCGCCGGACGACGGTGTGGATGAGCGTCTTCTCCGAAACCCCCTTGGACAAATCGTACTTGGGCGGCTTGGCAAGCAGGCCAAGCATTACCTGCTGAACCACGTCCTGCCGGTCTACCCACGGAGGGCAGTGCCTACCGGCTTCGTGAAGGGCACGCGCCTTGGCGAACTCGAGCAGTTCATCGGTAAGTTGCAGCTCTTGCTTCTCATCCACGCTCACACCTCCTGCCTCCGCTCCAGCCGCTCGCGGATGTCCTCGCACAGGGTGAAAGAAATCACCGCGGGCCGGTCGTCGCGCGGCGGCACCCGGTGCATCACGAAGTACTGGTCGTCGGCCGGGATGCGGCGCCCGTACTTCTGCGATTCCCGCTCGGCCGCTTCGCGCAGCGCCCGCAGGAAATCGGCGTAGCCGCAGCCGAGCGTCTGGCACATCGCAGCGTAGGGAGTGAAGATTTCCGCGTCCTCGAGGTAGTCTGCCGCGGCATCGACGTCCGCCTGCGTCCAGGCGTCCGGCTGCGAAGGCCGCACCACGCCGTTTTCCACCAGCAGCTCCAACATCTGCGGCTTGCATTCGTAGCCCCGCGAGCGGAGATGCTCGGCTGCCTGGGCAGTGGTCATCGGGAAAAGCGTTTCCCGCTCCATCTCGGCCGCCTGTCGGAATGCAGCGTCTGCCCCGGCCAGCGGCATCAACGACAGTTCTACGTACTCGCCGAACGTCAATCCAATTCGCATGTTTCGGCGTCCTTTCATCAAAACAGGCACCACCATGGGCGAGCCCGACGCTCGCCCCTCTTATCCCACTTATTTCCCGAAAGGGGCCGGATTCGTAAACGCGGGGCGGCGTTTTTCGTAACCGGCTACCAGACCACCACTTACAGCACGCCACAGGTGGCTGAATACCCCATCGCCGCCCGGCAATCTCGCCCTGGCGAACGCGGCGGGCCTTCCCCCACTCGGGTTTCGTCCGTCATGCGGCCTCCTAGGCAGCTATGCAGGCCTCTGCTAAACTAATCCATACAAGGGCAGGGGGAACTGAGGAAGCAGTCATTTATCTCTGTACTCATCAGACTGGCATTGCCGCACGAGAATGGCCAAGCGACGTAGCAACAACAGAGCGCCCAAGATCGAGTACCCAGTTTGTGTTCGCCATCTCAAGCCGCGTAAGGACGTGCGCTTGCGGTACTATTTCATGTGCGATGCCTGTGCCGAAAAGTGGACCGCAGAGGCATTTGATGGCAACGCCTCGCTTTGGGATGGCATGGACGTCGAGGGATACTGCCATCTCCGCAACGACGAGAAAACGGTTCGCCTCCGCACATGGTTCCTTTGCGACATATGCTGGCGAGTTGCCGGTTCGATCGGACGAAACCACGTTGCAGAGCAAGCCATCCTCGATTGGTGGCGCGGGCACATTGAGCCGAACAACCCGGAACTGGTCATCCAACAAAACGATGTCTCAGCACTGCGCCCGCGACGCGACGACGACATTTCCGGCAAAGGCCCACTTGACTTTCTGATACGTGATAAGAAGAGTGGCAAAGTAATCCTCGGGATCGAGAACAAGACGGGACGAAGTTCCATCGAGGAGATGAGCGCATTTCAGTTGGATGTGTCGGACTGTGATTCGATCCTGCAAAATGTGCGGGCGCTCGACATCCCGTGCTACCTCGTCCACGCACAGGTGCTCGAGCGATGGAAGCCGCCGACAATGGGTTTCGAGACCATCGGACTGTGGTGGACCGATATCTACCGCATGGCTGACGCCTTCCGCGACGTGCGCATGCGCCGCGACGAACGGCGAAAGGTCGCATACTTCCAGACGACGGCCTTCCAACATATAGACACACTTGCCGGGGCCCTGTTTGATACAAGCGGCAAGCTCGCGCTTGTGGAGCAATATCGTCGCGAGCGCATCCCGCTCCTGTACAAGACCAAGACTGACTAGAACAAGCGTTCGACAGCCGCGTCGATGGCGTCTTGGTCGCCGAGGTCGGCAGCATCTTCACCTAGGTACCGCAACTGTTCGGCGTTTGGATACGGCATCCGCTGGAGATCAGCGGCGTTGACTTGCGTGTGCCCTGAGAACAGTCGGAAGTACCGGTCTACGATGGTCGAGTTGAGGTACAGAACCAGTCCGCGGGCGAGGCACTCGTCGAGCCCCGACCCATTTGCGTGGAAGTAGTTGGTCTTGTTGTCGAATCCAACCTGGTTGGCTAGGATATCTCGCGGGTTGTGGAGTGCCGCCACAATGCGGCGCCGCTCCTCCTTCGCTGAAAATCGCTTGGTGAGGACGTAGAACCCGTTGGGGACCAGCAGGCTGGCCGTCGCGTCGCAAGCAACGATAGCGTTTGCCTTGCGAGTACTCCTATTCGGCCAGAGGATGTGCCCCTTGTGGAAGTGCGCCGAGTAAATGAGCGGTACCGTGTCGTCGCCCGCCTCTGAACGTAAGTACTCGCGCGCTCGGAAGTCGACCACCCGACCCGTGGATACGCTGAGACCGAGCGTATCAAGCCGCCCGGGCAGGTGTGCCAGCTTCCGGACCAGTTCGTTAGCGTCCGTGTCCGCAACTATGTGGATGATCGCCTCGCGGTCCGCGGGCCAGACCACCTGGTCCCAGCTGACTGTCCACCGAGACACACGAGCATCGCGCCCCGTAATGGATACCTCAACAGTGGCACTTTGGCCAGCCCTGCGAATCCCGTACAGGATGACATTTTCCTGGAGAACATCATCCTCACGGAAGATATCAGTTCGGGACTCGAACACATGCAAGTGTCTCAGATCGAGCAGCCGCAAAAGCTCCTGGCGGAAGAGGCGAAAGTACGGACCATTACAAAAGCTTCGAGGACTGATCGACACGAACTCCCCACCCTCGGCTAACTGCCGGGCACCCAGCAACATGAAAGCGGAGTAGAGGTTTGTCGTCTCAATGCCGATGGACCGGAGTTGTAGCCTGGTGTCTGAGTTGCTGTTGATCTTCCGGTAGGGTGGGTTCATGATCACACAGTGGTACGGCTCGGCATCCTCCCGAAACAGGCCACGACTGGCCATCGTCCGCGCCTCGATGTAGTCCTCATGGCGCACTTCGTATGTCAATGCAACCCCATGATCCGCGCATAATTGGCGGCAGGTCTCCAAGGTTCGACGTAGCGCCTCAACGAGACGAAGGTCGACCTCGTAGCATGTGACCACAACCTCGGTAGGTGGCTTGCTCCGTCGGACTAGCCTGTCCAAAAGCGCCGCTGTCAACGACCCGACTCCTGCGCCCGGGTCGAGGATGCGCACGTGGCTGCGCCGTGTCCGAAACAGCCCGGCCATGAACGAAGCAACCGGAGCGGGCGTCATGAACTGCCCAAGTGCTGCCCGCGTGTCGGCAATCTTGCCGTTAATCTCGCGCCGAGCGGTTTCGGCGATTCCGAGAATGCCAACCTCTGCCGTCACCCTTCTAACCTCGTACAAGCCCGTTGGCCTCCCTTTGCCGGTTATTCTACCACACCTAGTCGCCAATGGAACCCTACCCGCTCCACACGCCTACCCATCCTGTCTTTGCGCGTCAACACGGGATGCTGTTTGTCCCAGACGATGCCCTGCGAGAAGTAGAGCTTGTGGGCCGCCAGCACCGGCGGGTAGTTGCCCAGGTTGGCGTAGCCGCCCCAGATGTAGAAGGCGTGCCCGGGCAGGAGCACCCGGGCCACCTGGCCGAACCAGGCGTCGAGCAGCCGGTGGAACTCCTCGTCCGAGACGAAGTCGTTCTCCAGCGGCCGATCCTTGGCCCGCAGCTTGCGGTGCGTGGCGCGGGCCTTCTCGGGGTGGCGGGCCATGTCCATCGCCTGGTGGTGCCCACGCCGCCGCCCCTGGAGCTCTTCGGCCGAAGGATACGAACTCAGCCCGGCGGCGATGGCGTTGTTGCTTCGGGGCTCGACCTTGACGTTGTACGGCGGGTCGGTGTTGACCAGGTGCACCGGGTGGCCATCCAACAGGCGGTCCACGTCCTCCGCCTTGCCCGCATCCCCACGGAGCAGCCGGTGCTCGCCCAGAATCCACAGGTCCCCGGGCTTGGTGATCGGCTCATCGGGCGGCTCGGGCACCTCGTCCGGATCGCATAGGCCCTGTTTGACGCCGGGGTCGAGCAGCCGGGCCAATTCCTCTTCGGAGAAGCCCAGCAAGGTGAGGTCGTAGTCCATCCCGGCAAGCTCGCCCAGCTCGATGGGCAAGAGCTCGTAGTTCCACTCGGCCAGCTCGGCGGTCTTGTTGTCGGCGATGCGGTAGGCCTTGACCTGCTCGGGCGAAAGGTCGGTGGCCACGTGGACGGGGAGCTTTTCCAGGCCCAGCCTCTGGGCGGCCTTCCAGCGGGTGTGGCCACAGATGATGACCCCTTCGGCATCCACAACCAGGGGCACGCGGAATCCCCACTCCCGGATCGACCGGGCCACGGCCTCCACGGCCTGGTCGTTCTGCCGGGGGTTCTTGTCGTAGGGCTTGATGCGACTGAGTTCCCAAAGCTCGATCTTCATGCCTCATCTGCTCCTTGACGTCCGGACCACGCAAACAAACTCTGGCCGGTTTCGGCCCCGTTCCCGCACGCCCCATTAGGGGGAATAGTCCGGGAAGTACCTAATCCACCGCCGACGTCGCCGCCTCGCGCGCGTATACGCGCGCACGGGCGTATTTCGCGCGCGTGTGCGGGGGCGGGCGCCGTAGGCGGTAACTAGAGAAGAAGAAGACGTAAGTATATGTATATTTTTATCATTTCCGTCGATTCTAATTCCCGCCTTCGTACAGGCGGTAATTAGGCGGTTTCGTCGGTAATTAGCGGTGCCATTTGTTAATTCCCGACTTCAAGGCGGTAATTAGCGCTCAATCGAGTAACCGATAACGTTGCCCGATACGCCCTCTGTCTGGCGTTGACCCGATTTCATATGCGATCCGCCGCTGGCTCAGTAGCGTGTTTTGTACTTCCTCGATATCCCGGTCGCTCCAGCCCAATCGCCGCGACAGATACCAATGCGGCATCCAGGCATCGCCACGCCGCATGCGCCAATTGCCTAGCACCTCGAGCATCCGCTTACAGCGGGCATCGAACTCGCCCTCGGCCACGTGCTGGCTGGCCATGAAGAGCATTCGCCGCGTCTGGTAGTCCACGAATCGCCACGCCCAACGGACGGCCCGCTCGTTGATGCGCATTTCAAGATGGTTCTCACTGGCCGCGTAGACAAGCGCCAGTTTGCGTGTTTTCTCATACGCCCTCGCCCAGATGGCCATACCCGCCGGGTCGTCCCGATCCTCAGCCTCGGCGTAGCGGTCGTCGGCCAGCGTGCGGAATTCTTCAAGCGCCGCTTCGGCTTCCGGCGTGGCCTCCACACAGACGGGGATAGGGTGCCAATTCTGGAGGTTGCCCTCGCCGGGCCGGAAATCGGCCCACCAGCGTGCCGTGCGGAGAATAGCCTCGGGAATGGGTCGCGCCACCGGCGTCTGGCCCCGGCCGCGTTTGCCGGCCTCCAGGATGATCAAGCGGGCGAAGAAGCCGTTGTTGAGCATGCGGACGCTCAAGGCCTCGTAGTAGTACTTGGGCACGGCGGTGCCGAGCATGCACAGCGACGGCTGGTCGATCACCCCGGGCGATCGGCCGCCGGCCTTGACCCGCATCGGGTAGATCGCGCTGCTGGACGTGTACATCTTCAAGAGCACGTTCGTGATGCCCTCATGGCGGGCGTCAGAAGCTTGGTTGATGGCGTTCATCAGGCCATCGATCTCGTCGGTCTGGAACAGGACGGACGGCGTGAGGAACATGCGGTCCTCGATGCCTTCCCCGGAGGCGAAGGCGTCCCCCAAGCAGTCCTGGAGCCCGGCTTCGACACAGATCCGCTGGTTGACCTTGCGGGGCTCGTTCTTGCCCGCGCCGCTATTGGCCAGGGCCAGCACATAGAGATTGGTGCGGTTATCGGCCGCGTCGCGGACCTTGCGTCCGGCCAGGAAGGCTTGCAGTACAAGCGCTGCGGCGAACGCGAGGACTGGTTGGGGATAGGGCGAGACGGCCAGCGTGTAGTCGACGACCTGCCGGATGAAGCCGGGCACGTCCAGCAGGTCATCCGGCATGGGCCCAGGGTCGGACGTGAGCGGCTCCGCCGGAGGCGGTGGATCGATCAATCCCGACAGGTCCGCGGTTTGAGACACATCGCCACCGAAGCCTGCGGCGCGCAACGCGGACGCTGCGACCGCGAAATCGCCGCCGTGCTCCAGCAGGGCATACACGCGAAACGGCGAGTAGGCTTGGTTGGGCTCGAACGGCGATGCATTACTAGTGAAGCAATAGAACACCCCGTCTTTGAGTGTAGCGGAGGTGCCGCTGGTCTTACCCGGTCTTCGCCACAGCTGGTTACCATCACCGTTAGCCTTGACAAACGCCCAGCCGTGGCGGCGGAGCACCTCACGCACATCGCCACGCTGGTTGAAATCGTCGCCTGGGCGGCTGTTGGAATCCCGGCTGTTGTCTCCAGCCGGTTGTGGCCAATACTCATTAAGCGACCAGGCTGCCTCCAAGAGCGACTCCCGCTCGGCAGCCGATAGCACCGGCAATTCCGTCAGATCGCCCTGTACCAGCTCGTAGCCCGGCGTGGGGGCACACAGGAACAAACCACCTTCGCCGCGGGTCTCAATCAGCGTCAGCACGATGTGCCAACGGCCTTGGGCGTCCTGCCTGGGCTTGTAAGTCTTACCGGCGATGGTCACCTCCTCCCTGCTGCCGACAAGCTCGATTCGCTGGGCCAGCTTCAAATTGCCGCAGACTGGTTCCCGGCAGCGATAGACGACATGCCAGCCGCCCGAGGGCGATCGCTCGATGACCAACCCTCCGGGCAGCGTCGGGTCGCTGTCACGCACCTTGGCATACCAGGCGTCGAAAGCCTCGCCGCCTAGGTCAAAATCAATCATTTCCAATTTACCCGAGATAGCGCCGCAGACGAGGCACAGAGCATCGGCGCGGCGGCACCAGGCCACAAGCTGCTGGTCGCTGGGGAGCGTCTTCTGGAACTGCTTCCAGCGCGGCACTGCCGGGCGTTTTTCAGCCCGCACCGCCGGCAGCACTCGGGGCACTCCTTGGCCGAAATGAACTGTCGCAGTGTAGGTGTTGCAGGGTATCGCAAGACAATCTGTTCAGTTGGCTTGGGTAATCCGCTGAAACGAAAGCCGTTTGGGCATATTCGACACTATATGGGGGTAAACCCTTTGGCCGCCAAGCAAGGCAAGCGTACCACCCATTGGTGGGCTTGACCTCGGTTTATTTTTGGTACCCTAGTGTGTGTGCGAGAGTCGCGGTGGCTCTCGCCGATAGCGTGTCGACGGTTTTGTGTAAAGGAGGTGAATTATGCGATGGTTAAGCTTTGTCTTGGTGGGCGTTGGCCTTCGGTGCAGCGGAGGCGTCGGTACAGTCGAGCAGCCGGCCGAACATCTTCGGCGGCTATGACGTCTACGGCCCGCGCGGGCAGTCGTGGTCCAGTAGGGGAAACATCTTCGGTGGCTTGGACTGGTGAACACGTGGTACCCAGGCCCTTCGTTGTTTTCCCAAGTCCGACCACTCGATCATCGTGTTGGCCAGGTCGGGATGAATCTCAGGGGCGGATTTTTCCAGCTCGATGCCGTCGATCGTGGTGATCGAGCGGCGCGCGGCATGGGCCAATAGCAGCACGGCGACGCCCGCGTTGACCAGCCGATCCAGGACCGGCAAGAGGTACTGGTAGACATAGTTCTTGAGCACCTGCCTCCCGTTGCCATAGCCACCGTGGGAGCGGTTCAGTGTTTGCTTCATGCCCGAAGGCGTTCCGTCCACGCCGGCCACGTGCTCCTCGATCCGACGCAAGAGCCAGTCGATGGAGTCGACGACGACCGTCTGGTAGTCGTGGCCCCCGGCGGCCAGGCCATCGAGCCAGGGCTCGATCTCGGGTCAACTGGCCAGGTAGGGCGTGCGGTGGCACTGCACGTGGGCCGCGCCGTTTTCGCAATCGATGATGAGCGGCCGATCGGCTGAGGCGCCATAGGTCGTCTTGCCCGACCCTGGTGGACCGTACACGATGCCCTTCGGGGCGCGGAGATGGGGATAAGTCAGGATGGTATCAGGCAAAGGCATGGGGTTCGTCTCCCAGGCAATCAGAAACAGATCATTCAAAAGGCCAGCCGCCTTCGGGCGGGGGGCAGCGATCCTCATCCGTGACATGCCTACCCGGCTCCAGAAGACCCGAGAGGCGACCGGCTCTAGACGTACTCGAACACGCGGTATTCCTCGTACCCAGTGGGCCATGTGTCGGTGGCCATGCACCGTCGCAGGCGATCGATAACTGCCTCGTGACCGCGCCGAGCGAGAAGGCGTCTTCGCCGAAGCGGAATTCCGTCGATCCGGCGAAGACACGCTCAAGTCGGCCGCTGGCTGGCGATCAGCTCCTGGACATGCTCGTGGCACTCAGGGCAGAGCACGCGCTGGGCATCCTCGGCCCGGACCAGCAGCCCCAGATCGACCAACCGCTCATGGACGCCGGCAGGCCAGCCGGCTACCCCATGAGCCGCCACCATCGGGCATTGGGCCTCCAACAACGGCCACAAGTAGTCCAAGGCGCCCGTCACAGCAGCATCCCCCAGCGCCGGATACACCGCTCGCCTACCACCCGCACGTCGTCCGGCTTGCTCTTCAGATCGCACGTGTTCGGGCAAGAGACGTGAAACGTCATCGTCCTGCCACGGCGGTGCCCGTCGCTGAGCAGCTGAAGCTGAATGCCCACATGCACCACGCGAACCTGCGTGCGATCCAGCCCGACCCCGGCAAGCAGTCGCTCGATCAGGTCCAACGCTTCGGCGTGCGTGGCGGTTTCCAGGAGTCTCGCCTCCAGCGATTCCATCGCCGGCACCGGCACCGTCGGCACCAGCCGAATCCGCCGCAGCCGCACCGCTGCCACTCGGTCCTCCGGTTCGGTCTGAAACGAGAAGCCCGGATCGAGCAGGTGGTCGAGTCGATAGGTCGGCCGCAGCGGTTCCTCGTCGTCCACCTCGATCCTGAGCACCGTCTTGCAGAACGCCTTGCGCAGGGCCAGATGCACCGGCTTGCCGCCCTTGGCCACCAGCTCCATCGCCCCGGTGGCCGGCTCATAGATGAACACGTTGCTGAACGTGTAGGCCTCCTCCCGGGCCGTCAGGTTCCCGTCGGTGTCGAAGACCAGCCGCTTGTCCGGCCAGTCGGGCAAGTAAGCGAAGAAGTACTCGGCCCCACCGGGTCGCTGGTAATGATGGACACGGCAGACCTGCCCCCGCAGTTCTTTCTGCCAGTAGTAGTCACGGATGGACTATTCCAGCGAAGCGACAATCGGCTCGGTGACGCTGATCTCGCCCGGCGGCAGGTTGTTCCAACGGGCAGCCAGTTGCCCATTGCGCAGCGCCTCGGCCCGGGCAAACAGGGCCGCCTCGTCGAACGCCTTGCGTGCCTCCAGGTACGCCCACAGGGCCTTGTCGGCCCGGCTGCTCACCCGGCCGAAGGCCGCCAGCTTCCCGGGGAACCGCCAGGCCAGCTCTTCGGCCAGCACCCGCTGGCCCCGCTCTTCGGCCAGTTCGTGGGCGTCCTGCAAGACGACCTGGATCGCTCTCCGCGCGCCCTCCTCGATCCCATCCCCCCGTGCAATGAGCGGGTCGATCCGGCGGGCCGACAGCTCGTCCCACGGAAAATCCCCCAACAGCCCGTGCTCGGCGAACAACCGCCGCAGCAGGCCGGTGTCGTGCAGCCGAAGCTGCCTCTTCAAGTCAAAATGCTTGGCCATCGTGTGGTTCTCCTCAAAGCCCAAAAGGAAACGTGGAACCCCAAGGATCGAAGCTCCGGCACTGACGAGCCATGCCGCCGGGCCACCGGCACGTTCGATGATTGGGTACACATGTACAGTATATCCACCAGCATAGCAACACTCGGGGCGACGTCAAGGGACCACTGGCCACGGAACAGATACCCCGTCCGGCAGGGAGGAGTAAGAGAAAGCCACCGGATAGATGGGGTCGGCTCCACTCAGTGGATGATAAGAGAGAGTCACGCGTGACTCGATGCAGCCCGAGATTACTTCAAAGTAGAGTATCGAGGGGCAACTGGCGGGGTAGGGATGTTTATTGCAACTGTTCTGTCCTTTGCTGCATGGGTTTCACGTCGCTCGCCACCGCGGCAGCCCAGCAGGACAGGACAGTTCCCTGGCAGGCGGAAGAAGCTTAAGCGGATCGTCATCCGCCTTTTCCAAAAGCCGCAGGCATCAGAAAGGGCGTTTTATACAGCCGCCCACTCATCGCAGAGCACCTCCGCTTGCTCCAAGACAAGTTCGGTGGCCCGGGCCTGTTTGTCGGGAGGATACCCGTACTTGCGCAGAATGCGCTTGACCAGAACACGGAGCTGCGCCCGCACGTTCTCGCGCAGGGTCCAGTCGACGGTGATGTTGTTGCGGACCGTCCGCACCAGTTCTTGCGCAATCGTTCGCAGTGTCTGATCGCCCAGCACAGCCACCGCGCTATCATTCGTTTCCAGCGCGTCGTAGAAGGCCAGCTCCTCCTCGGACAGGCCCAGTGCCTCCCCGCGCGCGTTCGCCTCACGCATCGCCTTCGCCAGCGCGATCAGCTCCTCGATCACCTGCGCGGCCTCGATGGCGCGGTTCTGGTAGCGGCGGATGGTCTGCTCCAGCATCTCGGCAAATGACCGCGCCTGCACGATGTTCTTCCGACGCCGGACGTTGATTTCTCCTCTGAGCAACTTTTGTAGCAGCTCCACCGCGAGGTTCCGCTGCGGCATGCCGCGCACCTCGGCCAGGAACTCGTCGGAGAGGATGGAGATGTCGGGCTTCTGGAGTCCGGCCGCCGCGAAGATGTCCACGACGCCTTCGGGGGCGACCGCGCGGGAGATGATCTGGCGCACGGCGTGGTCGAGTTCCTCCTCCGGCCGTGCTTCCCCCGCCGCGCGCTTGGCGAGCACCGCCTGCACAGCCTGGAAGAAGGCCACCTCGTCGCGGATGGCGAGCGCTTCCTCGTGCGGCACCGCCAGGGCAAACGCCTGCGACAGCTCACGCGCAGCTCGCAGGAAGCGATCCTTGCCGTTCTCCTGCGCCAGGATGTGCTCCTGCGCGGACGGCAGCAGTCCGAGCCGCTCCTGCGGCGTGCCGGTGGTCCACTTCTCGCGGTCGAAGCCGTGGAAGAGCCCGCAGCAGACCTCGTACTTCTCGAGCATCACGGCCACGGCCTCTTCCTGGTCGAGCGCGGTTCGGCCCGTCCCACCGCTATCGGAGTACGTCGCGAGCGCTGCCTTGAGCTCATGGGCAAGACCGAGGTAGTCCACGACCAGCCCGCCCGGCTTGTCACGGAAGACTCGGTTCACCCGCGCGATGGCCTGCATCAGCCCGTGCCCGCGCATCGGCTTGTCCACGTACATCGTGTGCAGGCTCGGGCAATCGAAGCCGGTGAGCCACATGTCGCGCACGATCACCAGCCGGAACGGGTCATTCGGGTCGCGAAACCGGTTCGCCAGCGCCTCGCGACGCGGCTTGTTGCGTATCTGCGGGAGTGCGCAGCGGGCCTATCAGGTAGTTGTCGTGCGTGTCTCCTAATCCTTCATCTTACTCTCCCGCTTGACAGTGCTTCAAGGGCCTGCTCGACTTCCCTGCCTTTGCTTTTGATCATCGCAATCAGCTCTTCGGGTGTGCACTTGTCCTCGTCGTTTTTGCGATGCGGATTGACCGCCTTCAGGTCGAAGTTCTTCGCCTCGATTTCCTGCCGCGTCACCGTCCAACTGTGCTCGCTGTCGGCGCGGCTGGGCAAAAGGCGGAAAAACTCCTCAGATGTGCAATAGCACCCCGTTGCCAGCTTACACCATGATCCTTTTCGTCATCGCGTCTGCTGCCTAATAGGCCTGAAGAAACGCTTTGAACAGTGCGCGAAACACCGGCCCATGGTTGGGCACCTTAAGGTGCAGCAGCTCGTGCACGATGACCTCGGCGCGCTTGCAGGCGGGTTGACGCAGCAGGTCAGTGTCGAAGGTCAGACGCCCGCGCGAGGAGCAACTGGCCCACTTGCGCTTCATCGGCCGGATGTGAATCTCGAGCGGCTCAACGCCGATGCGCGCTGCCCAGGCGCGCACCTCGGCCCGGAACAGGTCGGCCGGCACAGCCTCTTCCAGCGGCTGCCAGGCGTCGGGCTGTTTTTCGATGTCGTTCATTCGGTAGCCCTCCGCAGCAGGGTCAGGATCTGCTCCACCCATTCCGCCCAGTCTGTGGTCACCCTGTGCTCCTTTAGGGCTTTGTACAGCCGTGTGCGCAGCTCCCGCTCCTGGCCGGCGCTGCTCGACCAGTGGGGATAGTCGCGAAAGGCGGCTTCCATCTCTCCGGCCATGCGGCAGGCGCTTTCGGCCTCTACCCCACGGGTGCGCAGCCACCATTCCACCGCAAAGGCTGCGGGCGAGAGCTGGCTTTTAACCCGCTCGTCCTCGGCCTGGCGCAGGTCGTTCACCAGTCCTTCGAGTTCTTGCAGGGCCTGGCGCGCGGAGATCAGTTGCTCCTCGAAGCGCCGCCGAATCTCTTCGGCGCGCTCGCCAATGGGGATGAGATGCGGGGCTGGTTTGCCCTTTTCCTCCACCAGCCGGTAGAACTCCTTCAGCAGGTTGAAGACCTTGACCGTGTCAGGCTTCTCTTGGGCGAGCAGCGCCAAGAGCGCCTTGCCGCCGATTTCGTCGACCGCGCCCAGCTCGCGCACGGCGCTCGTCTCGGTGTGACGCTGGACGATTTCGGCCGTCTTGCGCAGGAAGGATTTATCCACCGCCACATGCGGCTCGTAGGCAGCCCGCAGCAGGCGGTACATCTCCACCAGGCGCTGATAATCGTCCAGATAGGGCCGCAGGAAGGGATCGGGCGAGAGAATCTCGTAGGCTTCTTCCACCTCGCGGAAGAAGGCGTAGAAGGCCTGGCGTTCTTCTTTGTCACGGAAGCGTTCCAACACTGCCTCGGCGCGCTTGTCCTCGCTCTCGCCGGAGGCGATGGGCAAATAGTCTCGCCGCGCCTGCTCCATGAGTTCGGCGAAGCGGGTCTGCAGGACATCGAGGCCCTCGATGACCCCTTCGACATCTTTCGAATCGAACGCCAGGGCGCGTTCCAGGTTCTCGAAGACGCCCACAAAGTCCAGGATGAGCCCGGCGGTCTTGCGCTGGCCGTCGGCGCTCTCATAGGGGCGGTTGACGCGGGCGATGGCCTGTAGCAGCACGTGGTCGCGCATGGGCTTATCGAGATACATGCAGTAGAGGATGGGCGCGTCGTAGCCGGTGAGCAGTTTTTCGGTGACGATGAAGATTTGCGGATTTTCGCCCGGCTTGCGAAAGGCCTTGCGCAGGCGGGATTCTTCCTCCTCGGAGAGATGATGGCGGCGCATATGCGAGGGGTCGTTGTGGCCAGGGCTGATGACCACCGCGCTCCACTCCGGCGACAAGACCTTATCCAGCGCTTCTTTGTACAGGCAACAGGCCTCGCGGTCCACCGCCACCAGGAAGGCTTTGTAGCCCATGGGCTGGACGTAGGCCCGAAAATGCTCGGCCACAAAGGCAGCCACCTTCTGCACCCGCGCCGGGTTCTTGAGCATGTTGGTCAGGGTCACGGCGCGGTCGAGGACGCGGTTGAGTTCCTCGATGTCGCTCACGCCCTCCAAGGCCGCCGTCTGCCAGAACTCCAGTTCCATGGCCTGCCGGTCGGCGATGAGGTCGTTGGAGGCCAGTTGATAGTGAAGCGGCACGGTGGTGCCGTCTTCGATGGACTCGCGGATGGAATATTTGTCGAGGTAGCCCTTTTCGTCCCCGCCCCCGAAGGTCTTGAACGTGCCGCGGCCGTAAGCGGTTTTGTCAATCGGCGTGCCGGTGAAGCCGAGGAAGGTGGCCTTGGGCAGCGCGCCCATCAGGTAGTTGCCGAGATCCCCGCCAGTGGTGCGGTGGGCTTCGTCCACCAGCACGAAGATGTTGGCGCGCGTGTTCAGGTCCGCCGGCATGTCGTCGAATTTGTGAATCATGGAGACAATCAGCCCGCGCGTGTCCTGGCGCAGCAGGTTGCGCAGGTCGTTCTTGCTGCGCGCCAGGTGCACCTGCCCAAAGCCGACCGCCTCCAGGTTTTGGAAGAGTTGCTGCTGCAATTCGTTGCGGTCCACGATCATCAGCACGGTGGGGTTGTGGAAGGCGGGGTCGGCGAGCAGGCGGCGGGCCACCAGCAGCATGGTGTAGGTCTTGCCCGAACCCTGGGTGTGCCAGATCAGGCCGCGGCGTTTCTCTGGGTCGCGCGCCCGGGCCAGGACGCGCTCCACCGCCCGCACCTGATGCGGCCGCAGCACGGCTTTGGTCAGTTCGCCGTCCTTGCGCGGGAAGAGGAGGTAATCGGTCAGGACGCGCAGCACTCGGCGCGGGGCGAGGAAGGATTTGACCAGCGTCTCGAAATCGCCGGCCTGCTCCTCGCGCCAGTTGAAGAGCGCCTTGCGCGAGAGGCTCCAGGCGGCGCCGTAGAACAGTTGAATCAGGTGGGTGAGGGCGAAGAGTTGGGCTTGCGCCAGGAGGTCGGGCGCCTGTTCGTGGTAGCGGCGAACCTGGTCAAAGGCCTCAGCAATGCTCTCCGGGCGGGTGGCGGCTTTGGTCTCGACGAGGAGGAGCGGGATGCCGTTCACCAGTAGGACCACATCGGCGCGGATGGCAGGAGCGCTGGCATGGGCTTTGAAGCGGAATTCGTCCGTGACGTGCAGGGCGTTGGCCTCGGGGCGGTCGGGGTCGAGCAGGCGGATGTTCTTCTCGCGGCGCTCGGCTTCGACGAAGACGGTCTTGAGGCCCTTGAGGTATTCCCAGGCCTCGAGGTTGCCTTCGATATTCGGGCGCACCCGGCGCAGGCGCTCGACCACTTCTTCGGCTTTGGCAGCGGTGGCGACGACGCCCGGGTTGAGGCGCTGCAGTTGCTCGACCAGCACACTGCGCAGGAAGGGCGAATCCTCGCCGCCGCGCAGACGCATCGCCTCATCAGGGGGCAGGTAGGTCCAGCCGGCCTCCTGGGCGTAGCGCAGGAAGTGGGTTTGCACGGTTTGGCGTTCGGAGGACAGGGACATTATTTCACCTCGTTTGGGCGACATGGCGCGTCGCCCTGGTTATCAAACCACGTATCGAATTCATCCACACCGGCGCGATCCGGATTCTCACGATCCAGTACCCAGCGTTGCGGATTGGTGATGATGTATTCCGCGATACGGCT
>Ga0209721_1000691_pt1 | contig 28530 bp, 24 predicted proteins | sample TshhotsprinmetaG_FD_184139 | JGI IMG/M metagenome (GOLD analysis project Ga0209721, IMG submission 184139) | Hot spring microbial communities from South Africa to study Microbial Dark Matter (Phase II) - Tshipise hot spring metaG (SPAdes)... | ecosystem: Environmental > Aquatic > Thermal springs...
TTTTGGATGTTTTAATCTTTTCTTTTTTTCTTGGCTTCTGGCGATATATTTTTTCTCGCATTTTAAGAATGGCAAAAGGTGGCGAAAAAATAGTGATTATCGGATTCCAACCAGGATTAGAAGAGTTGGTAAACAATAATCTTATTTCTGGAGCCAATTATGAAATTTTAGCCTTTTTCAGTCCTGAGAACTCTTTTTTGGAAAAACTTTTTCCCTTTGCCACGCAGGCAAAATATGGGGTTGTTTCTGACATCAAAAAGTTAAAAAAGATCATTGAAAAAGAAAAGGTGGAAACTGTGGTTTTCCCGCACTTTCTGCCCGGCAACGAGCAATTAATCAATCTGGTTTTTGCCAATTTGCCTCTAAAATTGAACTACATTTCCTTTGCCGATTTTTACGAAAATTTAACCAAGAAAGTGGCTATTGAAACTGTTAACGAGGCTTGGTTTTTGGCAAATATTTCCCGGCCGGAAAAGAAAGTTGATGATATATTAAAAAGGGGGTTTGACATTTTGTTTTCCTTTGTTTGGCTTTTAGTTACGGTTATTTTATTTCCTTTTGTCGCTTTTGCCATTAAAATTGATTCTTCAGGTCCAGTTCTTTATACACAGAAAAGGATAGGTAGGGACGGCAGAACATTTACTTTATATAAATTCCGAACAATGGTAAAAAATGCTGAACAAAACGGTCCTCAATGGGCTCAGCCAAACGACCCCCGGATTACCATGGTGGGCAAAGTTTTAAGAAAGCTGTACCTTGATGAATTTCCTCAATTTTTCAATATTTTAAGAGGAGATATTTCCTTTGTCGGTCCCAGACCAGAAAGACCAGAATTCGTTAATCAACTTAAAAATGAGATTCCTTATTACGATATTCGCCATATAATAAAACCTGGCCTTACTGGTTGGGCGCAAATAAACTATCCGGCTTCAACCTCGGTCGAAGAAGCGAAAGAAAAGTTCAAATACGACCTTTATTACATCAAAAACAGGAATTTCTTTATGGATTTGGGGATTATATTAAAAACAATTAAACTAATTTTTAGACAATAAAATGTTATCCTTGACAATATTACAACAGCTACTATTACCCAGCTCTTTTGTTTTGGTTTTAATTTTGATAGGATTTGTTTTTTTATTGGTCTTAAAGAAAAAAAAGCTTGGAAAATCTTTGGTCATTGTTGGCATCTTGCTTTATTATCTTTTTTCAATAACTCCTGTCAGCAATTTTTTGCTTTCACCTTTGGAAAGCAAATATTACCCTTTAACTGAAAAAGAGATGGAAAAAGCAGACAAAATTGTTCTTTTGTTGGGCGGAAGAGAAGCCGATATTTTGAGGGGAAGCGAGGTTTTGCGAATTTCTCATTTGAAAAATCAAAATGTCCAAATAATCATTTCTGGCACTGATCCTTTGTTGCCGACAAGCGAGCAGGCACTGGGATTAAAAAAATTTTTTGTCAGCCGGGGATTAAAAGAAGAAAATATTGTTATTGAGGCTCAATCTCGCAACACCTGGGAGAATATCAGAAATGTTAAAGAAATTTTAAAAAAAGAACCATTTTTCTTAGTTACTTCTGCTTATCATATGGAAAGGGCTAAAAGAGGATTTGAAAAGGTGGAAGCAAATCCCATTCCTGCGCCAACTGATTTTAAAATAAAAACGGAAAAGTACGCCGTTATAGATTTCCTTCCCGATTCAAAAAATCTTAGAAATTCAGATTTAGCAATTCATGAACACTTAGGCATTTTGTGGTATGATTTTTTATTAGATTGATTTATTTTTCTTGAAAGATTATAACTAAAATATATGGAAGAAAAATATTTAGAAGAAGATGAAATTGATTTGATGGATTATATTAAAGTGATTTTGAAGAGAAAAACTTTTATTTTAGCCCTATTTTTGACGGCAGTAATAACAGCTGGAATTTTCAGTTTTCTTTTGCCAAAAGTTTACAAGATTGAGGTCGTTTTAAAAGTTGGCCAGGTGGTTGGCAGCCAAATTGAATCACCAGCTCAACTGGTTGAAAAAATTTCAAGAGGAGTTTACGGAGAATATCCAAAACTAAAAGCCGACAACCCAAAAAGGACAAGATTAGTTTTAATAGCAACCGAAACCAGCAAAATCCAAGAAGCAAAAGATGTTTTAAATAAAATAATAGATTTAATTTTGAAAGAACACGAGAAAAAATTTACTGAAAAATTTGCTGTACTGGAAGAAGAAATAGTTAAAACCGAAGAAGAATTGAAATTTTTAAAATCTTCCAAGACGTATACTGGTGAAGGAATAGCCCAATTACAAACTCAACTTTCAAACAAAAAAATAGCGTTAATCAACTCTGAAATGACAGAAGTGATAAAAGCGCCGACCGTTTCTAAAGAACCACTAGCACCAAAACCTCTACTTAATATGGCAATAGCCGGAATTTTAGGTTTATTTTTGGGGATATTTCTAGCTTTTTTAGAGAATGGTGGAAAAAAAGTAAAAATCTGACTCCTTAAAATCCAGCTCAATTCTTTTTTTGGAGTTTAAATTCTTCTAAAAAAATAAACACTGAGGAGGCCGCTAAAAATCTGAGAGATTAAAAAAGAGGCTACTATTCCCCAAATTTCAAAAAGGGGAATTAAAATCAAAAATAAGATTGTTTTTAAAATTGGGGAGACAAAATTTAGAATATAGAGCTCTTTTTTTCGCATCTCAGCCAAAAAAGCAGTTTGGAGAAGTAAAAAGGGGACAAAAATTAAGATTAGAGAAAAACCCTGAGAGTAGGGAACAGCTTCCAAATAGGTGGGGAAAAAAATTCTGAAAAAAATGGGACAGGCCAAAATGTAGAGAATGGTTAATGGTATAGAGAACCAAAAGAGTTTTAGAAATTTTTTGAAAATTTGATTTTTTCTCTCTTTTACTTTCACTTGACTCAGTTTTGGCAGAGCTAAAGGAGAAATGGGAATGATTTCTTGACATCTTAAAACCGGTTTTTGAGCAAAAGACCAGACAGCTACGGCTAAGGGTCCCAAAAATTGCCAGAGAATAATTTTGTCTATCTGTTCGGAAAATAAGCTGGCGCTTTGCATTAGGGTAAGGTGCTTTCCGAAAGAGATTGTTTCTTTGGCATCATCGCCATCAGAAACTTTTTTCAAGGTTAGTTTTAGGAAAATTCCTTCAGCCAAAGTGAAAGCCAAAAAATAGGTTAAAACAATCAAAATCAAATTCTTGGTTAAAAAAATTACCAAAATTAAAACTATGCCTGCTAAAAAATTATGCCAGATGAAATATTTGTTTTGGATATCGAATTTTTTTTTGCCATGCCAGAAATAAAAATAGATTAAAAAGGAATTTAGAAAAGGCAAAAAGAGAGCCATAATGAGAAAAGAAAATCCTAATTCCGAATTTTGATGAAGAAAATACCAGAGAGAAACAAAAAAAGCAATCAAGCTACCCAGTCCGCCAAATTTAATCTTTTCTTTTAGGCAAGGAAAAATTATTTTTTCTTTGCCTTGAGCGACGCTGCGGATCAGAGCGATATCAATTCCGGGCAAAGAAAAAATGACCAAAACGCCAGCCACCGAAAGAATATATTGATATCCTCCATAAACCTCTTTTGGCGAAAACCTGGCAAAGGCAATCAGGGTAACCAAGGAAATAAAAAAAGTTAAAATCTTTCCCAAAATCCACCAAAACCCCCCTTGGGCTAAATAAATCATATCAGTTTGAGTATATCTTTCTAACCACTTCAAAAATTGATAAAATTTTTCCTTAAAGTCCATAATAATTTTATTATACCTAAAGAAAAGCTTGACAAAAAGTCAGAATCTGCTAATATTAAATTGTGAGTGCGTCCTTTTAATACAACTCCGCTAAGTCGCTAACAGGCCTCACTCGAGCGAGGCTTGTTAGTTTTTTTAACCAAATCAAAACTAAACAAAAATTAAACAATAGTCAAGAGATTGGAAGCCAAAAAAACCGCCATAAACCGTATAAATCTTGCCATGGCAAAATTTGTACGTTATAATAAGTGAGAAGGGAATTAATTTAGAAATATGACGATAAGGAAATATAAATATTATTTCCGAAAACCAAAATCAGCGATTGTTAAAGATGTTTTGTCTTGGCTATTAATTGCTGGAGCCATCTATGTGGCAGCAAGTTCTCCTTACTTTACCGTCCATCTTATAAGAAATATAAAGAAGATAAAAAAATATCCAAGAAAAAAAGTTTATGATACTTTTTATAATTTAAAAAGAAAAGGCTTAATTGAGGTAAGGAGAAGAAATCATCAAATTTATATTGGCTTAACAAAAAAAGGAAAGGAAGTCGCTGGTAGGTTTCAAATTAATGATTTAGAGATAAAGAGACCAAAAAGGTGGGATGAAAAATGGAGGTTAGTAATTTTCGATATTTCCCAAATTAAAAAACTTTATCGAGAGGCTTTTCGAGGAAAATTGAAGGAATTAGGATTCCATCCTCTTCAAAAGAGTGTCTGGATTCATGCTTTTGATTGTCAGGCAGAAATCGAATTATTAAGAGAATTTTTTGGATTATCTGAAAAAGAAATTAGACTGATTGTTGCCATAGATATAGGAGACGATAGTAAATTAAAAGAGGTTTTTAAATTAAGCTAATTTTTATAATTTTATATAAATGTACAAAAAATATAAACATATAAAAAACGTACAAAATAAGCCATGGCAAAATTTGTACGGAGGGGGTGTTATAAAAAGGTGATTTTGCGTAGTTTTTTGAGGATGCTATAATATGATTGGGTCGGGAGGAAGCACTCACAAAAGACTTAGAGTTGGAGTTAACTCTCCCGGCCCGCTCAAAAGCCCGAATTTAGTTCGGGCTTTTAAATTTTAAGAATTTGAACTAAAATAAAAGAACAAAAACGATACGAAGAAAAAGATGAGGATGGAAAAATATTTACCCACAATTCAAAAAGATGTTTCTCTAAAAGACTACACCACTTTTAAGGTTGGAGGACCAGCTAAATATTTTTTTGTAGCGAGAACAAAAGAGGATTTAATAAAAGCGGTGAAGGTAGCGAAAAAATTAAAGTTACCTCTTTTTATTTTGGGAGGAGGAAGCAAACTATTGGTTTCGGATAAGGGATTTGAGGGGTTGGTTATCAAAATTCAAAATTCAAAATTCAAAATTCAAAACGAAAATTCAAAAGGCAAAATTTTTTGTGAAGCAGGCATCTTATTGTCTTTTTTAGTTTCAGTGGCGGCAAAAAAAAGTTTTACTGGTTTAGAGTGGGCAATAGGAATTCCGGGAACGGCGGGAGGAGCAATCTATGGGAACGCCGGAGCGTTTGGAAAATCGATGGCAGAAATTGTAAAAGAGGTTGAAGCCATCGATATTAAAAATCTAAAAATCAAAAAATTAAAAAATAAAGAATGTAAATTTGGTTATCGAGATAGTATTTTCAAACGCAAAAAAAATTTAATTATTCTTTCGGTTAATTTACAACTTGAAAAAGGTGACAAAAAAGAAATAAAAAAGAAAATCAGAGAATATTTAAAATATCGAAAAGAAACCCAACCTTTAAACTTTCCTTCAGCTGGCTCTATTTTTAAAAATCCTTCAGGTTTTTCGGCTGGGGAACTAATTGAGAAATGTCATTTAAAAGGAAAAAGAATTGGTAACGCCCAGATTTCAAAAAAACATGCCAATTTTATTTTAAATTTAGGAAATGCCAAGGCAGAGGATATTGAAAAATTAATAAAATTAGCTAAAAAGGAGGTAAAAAATAAATTCGGCATTGAATTAAAAGAAGAAATACAGTTTTTAGGTTTTTAAAAAATAAAGGTAAAAATTTTTAAAAATAATTTTTTAATAATTGTGTATAACTGACGTTCAATGGGATTGACAATATTTTTTGAAATGAAAAAATAGAATAATCTACTACTTTAAAAATTATTTCAGAAATTTTTATAATAGAAATTTTGCAAATAGCAGTCGACTATTTGCCGAAATTTTAAAAATATTTCTACTATGGCTAAAAAAAAGAAAACAAAGAAGAAATAGAATTTTTAGTTCAAACAAGATTGTGGTTAGATTATCACTCATATCTTTGTGGTTTAAGGATAGTAAATTGTGAAGTTGCTTCAAGGGTAGGTTTTATTTTTCAAAGTGAAAACAGCCATTAAGATAAAAAATGATTCCAGCTAAATTTTTTTTAACCAAAGGGGTAGGAATTCACAAAGAAAAATTAACCTCTTTTGAAATGGCTTTGCGGGACGCCTCAATTGAAAAGTTTAATTTAGTTCACGTCTCAAGTATTTTACCTCCCAATTGCAAAAGGATTAGTAGAGAAGAGGCTTTCCGAGAATTAAAGCCAGGCCAGATTGTTTTTTGTGTGATGAGCGAAAATGCCACCAACGAACCCAATCGTCTTATTGCCGCGGCTATTGGATGCGCCATTCCGGCTGATAGCTTCCATCATGGCTATATTGCCGAGCATCATGCTTTTGGTCAAACCGAAGAATATGCTGGGGAATATGCTGAAGATTTAGCCGCCTCAATGTTGGCTACCACTCTGGGGATTGAGTTTGACCCTAATGCTGCCTGGGATGAAAGGGAAAAACTTTATAAAATGAGTGGAAAGATTATTAAGACAATTAACATTACCCAGTCAGCCCGAGGCAATAAAGATGGTTTGTGGACAACAGTTGTGGCCGCCATTGTTTTTCTGCCCTAAAATTTATGAAAAGGAATTATTTGAAAGACAACCTGGAAGCCATAGAAATTAAAACTCCAAAAACTATTTCTCAACTTATAGCCGAAATGGCCAAAACCGGCTTTCAAGGAAGAAAATTAGGGGAGGTGGTTGAGGTTTGGGAAAAAATGCTTAAGGCGAAAGATTTAACAATTTTTTTAGGTTACGCCGGTTCTTTAAGTACCACCGGACAATGGAAAGAAATTTGTTGGTTAATTAAAAATAGATTTATTGATGTTTTAGTGTCAACTGGTGCCAATATTTCCGAAGATCTTCAAGATGCTTTAGGACACGGATATTGGCAGGGAAGTCATAATGTTAATGATGAAGAATTATTTAAAAGAAATATCTTTAGATATTATGATGTTTTTACCGATGGCATTAAGTATCGGAAAATGACCAATTTAATTAGAAATTTTATTAATACCTTAAAAGAGAATTATCCTTATTCCAGCCGAGAATTTTGTTATCTATTTGGAGAATTTTTAGCCAAAAGAAAAATCAATTGCATTTTATCTACCGCTTATCAAGAAAAAGTTCCAGTTTTCTCCCCAGCAATAATGGATAGCGAATATGGTATTGCGGCGGTTTTGGCGAAAAGGAAAGATAAAAAAAATATTATTGTTGACCAGGTTAAAGATTTTGATGAGTTTACCAAAATAGGTGAGTACTCCAGGAAAACAGGAGTTATTTATATTGGTGGTGGGGTACCAAAAGATTATACTCAATTGTTGACAGCCACCGTTGCTCTTTTGCGAGGAGAAAAACTAGAGTTTCCCCATTCTTATGCTATTCAGATTACAACCGATAATCCCGTCTATGGCGGACTTTCAGGTTGTACTTTTGAAGAAGCGGTGAGTTGGGGAAAAGAAAAGAAAACTGCTCCCAAGGTCCAATGCTACTGTGATGCCACCATCGCCTTACCCATCATTTGCCACGCTTTAGCCGAGAGAATTAAATTTAAAAGGAAAACTCCCAATTTTTCAAAAATCTTTGAAAATCCCTGATATGGGAAAATTAACCGTCAGAAGAGATCTCTATTTTGGTGGAATTAAAAACCAGGATTTTAAAAAGGCAAAGATTGTTATTCTACCCGTCCCCTTTGAGGCAACCACTTCTTATTTGAAAGGAACCAAAAAAGGACCAAGAGCCATTCTTGAAGCCTCAGAACAAATTGAAGAGATTTGGGGCGAAGAATTTCCTTCAAAGATAGAAAGAGAAAAACTGATATTTACCACTAGAGAAATCAAATTAGGAAAAAATCCTCAAAAAGCAATTTTAAGACTTTTTCGAATTTTAAAAAAGTTTTTTCAAAAAGAAAAAACTCCTTTTATTTTAGGTGGAGAACACACTCTGACTTTAGCCGGAGTAATGGCCGCCAAAGAAAAATATTCAAATTTATCGGTTTTACAATTAGACGCTCATTCTGATTTAAGAGATGAATATTTGGGAGAAAGATTTTCTCACGCCTGCGTGATGAGAAGAATTAAAGAGATGGGAGTTCCAATTACGGCAGTAGGCATAAGGAGTATTGACTGTGATGTGGCTGAATTTATAAAAAGAGAGAGAATTAAAAATATCTTTTTTTCTTCTCCATTGCCGACGGAGAAAATTTTGAAGACGCTTTCAAAAAATGTTTATTTAACTTTGGATTTTGATTTTTTTGACCCTTCGATTATGCCTTCAGTAGGAACTCCTCAACCCGGCGGATTTTTTTGGGAAGAAACCAATAATTTTTTAAAGAAAATTTTTGAAAGAAAAAACGTTATCGGAGCCGACTTTGTTGAATTATGCCCAATTCCGGATTTTTTTGCTCCTAATTTTATGGCGGCAAAACTCATTTACAAAATAATAACTTTTGTTATATAATATCATTGTTAATCGCTTTTTGTTTCTCTCTTTGTTTTTACCCCACCGGGAAATTTCTGGTGAGGGAGAAAAGCCCCCGAGGAGAATTTTGACGAATTCAGCAAAATAGTTCAAACTTTAACCAGGGGTAAGCGATTGACTTTTAAAAACATGGCAAAAACAAAGAGATCCAGAAAATGGGTCAAGGAAAAACAGAAAATATATGCCGGTCTGCATTTAATTGTCGAATTTTGGGGCGGAAAAATTATTGAAAATTCAAGAAAAATTGAAAGGATTTTAATTTTGGCAGCTAAAAAAGCTGGTAATACTCCTTTAAGAACCGCTATTCACAAATTTTCACCCCGCGGCATCACCGGGGTTTTATTATTGGCCGAAAGCCATATTGCCTTTCATTCTTGGCCGGAAATTAATTATTTAGCTATTGATATTTTCACTTGCGGAAAAAAAAGTTTTCCTCAAAAAGCATTAAATTATTTAAAGAAAGAGTTTGAGCCAAAAAAGGTAAAAGTTTATAAAATTAAAAGGGGAATATATGAATGAGTTGAGAAGATTATATTCCCAATTTTTGGATTTTAAAATAAAAAATTTAGCTAAAGATAAAAAATTTTGGTTTGGAGTTAAAGAAGCAGGGTTTGACGAGAAAAAGATTAAAAAAGAGGTTGAAATTTACGAAAGGGAAAGTTTTTTTAATTTTCTTAAATTTCTCAAAGATATTTTTTTCATTGAAAATGCCTTAAATTTAAATCGAAAATGGTCCACCGATCAGTGGGTACCCTATTATTATCTTACATTTTTAAAAAAGAAAGAGATCATTTCTCTCAAAAAAAACGGCAAGATTAAGGTTTTAAAAAAAGAACTATTAAATTTTTTTCCTTGTTCAAGAAACGAGGAGGAAATAAAAACAATTATTGAGAAAAAATTAAAGACAAAATTAAATTTGGAAGCTCCCAGCAATTTTTTATTTCAGACCACTATCAAGCCGGTCTATGATCAATTGCCGATTTCTACCTCATCAACTCTTTTTTTAATAAAAAAAATTTTAGATTATTTACCATCTTACCAAAAATTTTTATTTATTGGTGACGATGATTTAGTTTCAATTTATCTTTCTCTTGTCGAACCCAAAATTGAATCTTTGGTTATTGATATTGATAAAGAACTTTTGGGAAAAATTGAAGAGATTTCAGAAAAATTGAGATTGAAAATTAAGACTAAAAAAGTTGATATTTTGGAGAAAAAAGGGCTGGCCGAAAAATTTGTTGGCTTTCTCATTAGTCCCGTTTATACCTTTGAAGGGGTGAAAAATTTTTTAAATTTTGGTTTAAATTATCTAAGTAAAGATGGGGGCTATGTTTTTTTAAATTTAGCTGACGAAGCTATTGGAAATAGAATATTATTTTTGGAAAAATTCTTTTTTGAAAAAAAACTAAAAATTGAAGAAGTAATTTTTGGTAAAATTTATTATCCTTGGCGCCTTACCCACTTTGAAGATGAAGTAATGTTTAAAAGATTAAGGAAAGATTTTTCCAAAAAAACAATTGAAAAGAGTTCTTTGATTGGAAGTTCGTTATGGATTTTTAACTATCTTCCTTTTGAACTCCCTGAACCAAAAAAACAACCCCTCTACGCCTATTTATAATTTTTTATAAACAAGCTGTTTTGAAGAAAAAGGGGTTTTTTAATTTAATGTAAGAATTGAACCAAGCTTTGATAAAAAATTAACTTTGGGATAAAATTTAAAATATGGCAATTTTAGAAAAAATCTTTGGTAATTCCAACGAAAAATATCTCAAAAAGATAAAGCCCTTGGTTGAAAAAATCAATCTTCTGGAGGCAGAATTTGAGGCATTTCCGGAAGAGAAATTTAGAGAAAAAACAATCGAATTTAAAGAAAGACTAAAAAAAGGAGAGACGCTTGATGATATTCTGCCAGAAGCTTTTGCTTTGGTCAGAGAGGCAGGTAGGAGAACCTTAAGACAAAGACATTTTGATGTTCAGTTGATGGGAGGAATAGTTTTACATCAAGGGAAAATTGCCGAAATGAAAACCGGTGAAGGAAAAACCTTGGCGGCCACCCTGCCTCTTTATTTGAATGCTTTAGAAGGAAAGGGTTGTCATTTAGTGACGGTCAATGATTATTTAGCAAGAAGGGATACGGTTTGGATGGGTCAAATTTATCATTTCCTTGGTCTATCAGTAGGATGCTTAAATCACGAGCAATCTTTCGTCTATGACCCAGAATATAAAAAGCCGGCCGAAGAAAAAGAAAAGATGAGAGATGAATTAGGTTCTTTTTATGTTGTTGAGGATTTTTTAAAACCTTGTTCAAGGAAAGAGGCCTATTTAGCTGATATCACTTATGGAACAAATAATGAGTTTGGCTTTGATTACTTGAGGGATAATATGGTCTATAATCTCAATCAGCAGGTTCAAAGAGGTTTCAATTATGCCATCATTGATGAGGTTGATTCGATTTTAATTGATGAAGCTAGAACCCCCTTAATTATTTCTGCCCCTTCTGGAGAAAGTTCAGAAATTTACTATAGCTTTGCTGCAATTTCTGAGAAATTGGAAAAAGGGATTGATTATTCAATTGATGAAAAACAGCGGACTTTTCAATGGACAGAGAAGGGGATGGAAAAGGTTGTTAGTATCTTAAAAAGAGACCCCTGGCTTGAGGGTGATTTCAGGACAATTCATAAATTAGAAAATGCCGTCAAGGCAAAAGAATTTTTCCTTTTAGATAGAGAATATGTAATTAAAGATAATGAAATTATTATTGTTGATGAATTCACTGGTAGATTGATGCCAGGAAGAAGATGGTCAGGAGGTCTTCATCAGGCAGTTGAAGCCAAAGAACATATTAGGGGTCATTCCGGAGTTGAGGTCAGAGAAGAATCGGTGACCTTGGCTTCGATTACTTTTCAGAACTATTTTCGAATGTACAAAAAATTGGCCGGGATGAGCGGTACTGCCTTAACTTCAGCCGAAGAATTCTATAAAGTCTATAATTTAGAGGTAATTTCTATTCCCACCAATAAACCAATGATTAGGATTGATTTGCCCGACCGGGTTTACAAATCTGAGAAAGGGAAATTCCAGGCTATTTTAGAAGAAATAAAAAAAAGGCATCAATCGGGTCAGCCAATTTTGGTTGGTACCCGTTCGGTTGAGAAAAATGAACAATTAGGAAGATTGTTAGCCAGAGAAGGTATTCCTCATCAGATTTTAAATGCTAAGTACCATCAAAAAGAGGGCCAAATTATTGCCCAGGCAGGCAAATTGGGACAAGTAACCATTGCCACCAATATGGCCGGTCGGGGAGTGGATATAATTTTAGGAGGAAATCCGCCAAACAAAGAGGAAGCAAAAAAAATTAAGGAATTAGGCGGACTCCAGGTAATTGGTACAGAGAGGCACGAAGCCAGAAGAATTGATAATCAATTGAGAGGGAGGTCAGGTCGGCAAGGAGATCCGGGCTCCTCCCAATTTTTTGTCTCTTTAGAAGATGAGTTGATGCGGATTTTTGGCGGAGAGAATATAAAAAAGATGATGGATACATTGAAAATACCTGAGGATCAACCAATTGAAATGAATTTAGTTTCAAAAGCAATTGAAGAAGCCCAGTCAAGAATTGAGGGCTGGAATTTTGATTTAAGAAAACATCTTTTAGAGTATGATGATGTGATGAATGTTCATCGAGAAACCTTTTATCGAAAAAGAAAAGAGATTTTGGGAGCATCAGCTGAGCAATTACGAGAGAAAGCCATACATTTTGTTTTAAAAGCCGGTTTTAAAAAAGAAGATTATGAAAAAAAAGAAAAAGAAATTGGAGCCGAAAAAATGATAGAGCTAATAAAATTTCTTTCCCTGAGGGTGATGGATACTTTTTGGATTGACCATTTAGAAAATATGGACTATCTGAGAGATTCGGTTAGATTGCGCGCTTATGGCCAGCGCGATCCCTTGGTTGAGTATAAAACCGAGGGACATAAAATTTTCAAATCCCTTTTGGAGCAAATTGAAACCGAAATTGGCAAGATTTTAATGAAAGTTAGTCTAATCAAAGAACCATCATCACCAACTCCGGCCATTAACCAGGAAAGGAAATTTTCTGCTTCTGCCGCCTCTCCGGGTCGAAACGACCCTTGTCCTTGCGGAAAAGTTGACTCAAAAACTGGAAAGCCCTTAAAGTATAAAAAATGTTGTTGGCCAAAATATGGCTAAGGTTTTATGTTCTTCTTTCCAGTAGCTTTTTTAATCTTTCTCCTTTTTATTTTATCTTTGCCCATTTTATTTTTGTTGGGCTATTTTCATATTATTACTCTTGGTTTTGAGAAATTGGGTATTTCTCCTCAAGGAACCATTCTTTTGCTTTTTTTAATTTTGATTGGCTCGGGCATTAATATCCCTCTGACTAAAAGAAAATTGGTTTATACCATAGAAAAAAGATTTTTTGGTCTTTTTCGGACACCCCGTTTAAAGGTCCAATGCTTAGCTATCAACTTAGGAGGAGCAGTCATTCCCATTTTTCTTTCTTTTTATTTTTTGTATTCACTTTGGCTAAAAGGAATTAATTTGACACCTCTTTGGATTAGTACCATCTTAATGATTATCATTTGTAAATTTCTAGCTAAGATTATTCCTGATAAAGGAATTTCTCTACCAGCTTTAATTCCTTCAATTCTTTCAGCCATTTTTTCTCTGATTTTTATGCCCGAATTTGCCGCTCCTTCAGCCTTCATTTCTGGAGTTTTCGGGGTTTTAATTGGTGCTGATTTTTTAAATTTAAAAAGGGTTCAAAAATTAAGTCCAGGATTTGTTTCTATTGGTGGAGCAGGCGTTTTTGATGGAATTTTTTTGGTAGCAATTTTCTCGGTCCTTCTTTCTTGAGACGAAAGAAGGGAGTTGACTGAACTTTTTAAATGGGGTATAAATGATATAATAAATCAAAGGTCAGAAATTATCACCAGATTGAAAATATGAAAAACATCAATTATCAAAAAATCTGTTTAGATTTAATTTCTGATTTAAACGAAAGAGAAAAAGAGGTAATTTCTCGCCGTTTTGGTTTGGGAGGGAAAAATCGCCAAACTTTAGAAGCGATTGGTCAAGACTATGGTCTTTGTCGGGAGAGGATTCGTCAAATCCAGGAAGCGGCAATAAAGAAAATCAAACCAAAATTAGAAAAACTTCAAGAGGTATGGGAGTTTTTTTTAAATTATTTTAAAAAGTCTGGCGGACTGAAAAAAGAAGACGTTCTTTTGACTGAACTAGGAGGGGAAAAGGAAAAAAATGAAGTTTATTTCCTTTTAACCTTGACACCCCTTTTTCGGCGTTTTTCTGAAAATGAAAATTTCCATTCTTTTTGGACGAGCGATTTAAACGCTTTTGATTTAGCCAAGAGAGTGATTAATTCTGTTTCAGCCCAATTTGAAAAAGCCAAAAGGCCCTTAGCATTTCAAGAATTAAACCCTCTTTTTCCACTAGAAAAAGAGGCTTTTGAGTCTTATCTGGAAATTTCAAAAAAAATCCAAAAAAATCAAGAGAATCTGTATGGCTTTAGAGAGTGGCCAGAAATTAATCCCCGAGGGATAAAAGATAAAGCCTATTTGGCCCTAAAAAAGACAGGAAAACCCCTCCATTTTAAAGAGATTACCGCCTTAATTGAAAAAGCAAATCTTCAGACCGTTCATAACGAATTAATTAAAGATTCAAGGTTTGTTTTAGTTGGTCGAGGAATTTATGGCTTAGCCGAGTGGGGATATTTACCTGGTCAGGTTAGGGACGTAATCTTAAAAATCTTAGAGCAAGAGAAAAGACCATTAAAAAAAGAGGAGATTGTTGAGAAGGTTTTGAGACAAAGACTTGTCAAAGAAAATACAATTTTAATGAATTTGAGTAACAAAAAGTATTTTTTGAGAGATAGCCAAGGGAGATACAGGCTGAAACCTGAAGTTATCTAACCTTAAATGGAAATTTTTGCTACCGGAATAAAAATTCTATTTATCTTTACCCTCATTTTCTTTTTCTCTTTATTTTTTCTTTGCACTTCTTGGACAAAAGAATGGCATCCGGAGAGGAGATTTGCTATTGGATTTATGGTCAGCATTCTTTTTACCTTTTGGGTTTTTATTGGAGGGTTTCTCCTGTTAATTTTCATTTCCTTTTTGGTCCAATATCTAATTCCCTACCTAAAACTTTAGCCATCATGGAATTTTTCTCTATCATTTGGCAAATTATATGGCAAATTATAAAAAATTGGTGGTGGCTTTTTCTTCCCCTGATTCTTTGGTTTCCAGCTAGATACTTTTATTTTTGGTGGATTAGGTGGGAAGTGTGGTATCCGAAGAAAAAATGGATTCTTCTAGAAATAAAACCACCACGAGAAATTTTAAAACCTTTTTCAGCCATGGAAAATGTTTTTTCGATGCTTTGGGGAATAATTAATATGCCCAATTGGCGCGAGACGTGGTGTAGTGGAGTATTACCTTTGGGAGGCGGACTTTGGTTTTCTTTTGAGATTGTTTCTTTTGGCGGAGAAATTCATTTTTATATGAGGATTCCCGATGATTTTCGAAATACGGCTGAAACTGTGATTTATTCTCAATATCCCGAGGCTGAGATTTTTCAGGTTGAGGATTATACCAAAAACGTGCCTCAGGACATCCCCAACCAAAAATGGGATCTTTATGCCGAAGATTACAGTCTTTTAAAAGATGATCATTTTCCAATTAAAACCTATGGTATGTTTTTTGAAAAAGAAATGGAAGAAAGAAGGATATTAGAGGAAAAAAGATTAGACCCGATGGATACCTTGCTTGAAGGACTTTCTAAGCTGCAATCCGGAGAGCAAATTTGGCTTCAAATCGTCTGCAATCCCATTGTTGACTCAATTTTTCCTTGGTTAGCCAAGGCTAAAGCCGCTGTTAATAAAATAGCCAAAAGACCATCACCACCTATTCAAAAACCACTACTTATAGAGGCTTTAGAAATTTTAATTTTTGGACCGGGTGGAGAAAAGAAAGAAACAAAACCAGCAGAATTAATTGCGCCCGAATTAAGATTAACTCCGGGAGAAAAGGAAGTCTTAACCGCCATTGAAAATAAAATTAAAAAGCCGGCCTACCAATGCTGGATTAGACAAGTTTATCTTTATAAGCGGGATAAACCCCATTTTTCTGGAAATTACGCTTTGGTCAGGACCTATTTGATGAGCCAATTTATGACCCAGAACTTAAATTCCTTTGTCTATTGGGGACCAACTAGAACCAAAATTCATTACTTCTTAAAAAAGCGCCGGCTTTATTTGAGAAAACGCCAACAATTGAGAAGGTATATTGAGAGAATGCCCTCTCTTTGGCCAAGAACAATGACCGGTGAACCTTTTTTCCCATTTGGTTTTTCTCAGGGAAGAAAACCAGGAATTAGGGGAACAATTATTTTAAATATTGAGGAATTAGCAACCATTTTTCATTTTCCGGCAAAAATTACTACCCCAGCCATTGCTCCAGTTGAAGCCAAAAAAGCCGGACCTCCAGCCGGCTTACCGGTTGAATAAATATGAAAGAAGAAATTACTTTTTTAGGAGTGACGACATTTAGAAATGAGAGGCGAAAATTCGGAATAAAAACCGATGACCGACGGCGCCATATTTATATTATTGGAAAAACTGGAATGGGGAAAACCGCTCTTTTAGAAAACATGACAGTACAAGACATTTTAGCTGGCCGGGGAGTTGGTTTTATTGACCCCCACGGTGAAGCAGCCGAAGGATTGTTAGACCTAATTCCTTCCGAAAGAATTAATGATGTTGTTTATTTTAACCCTGCTGATTTAAATTACCCTACCGCTTTCAATGTAATGGAAAAAGTTGGTTTGGAACATCGCCATTTGGTTGCCTCTGGTTTAATGGGGGTTTTTAAAAAAATTTGGCCGGACGTTTGGTCGGCTCGAATGGAATATATTTTAAATAATAGTATTTTAGCTCTTTTAGAATACCCCAATTCAACTCTTTTAGGGATTAATAGAATGTTGGCCGAGCCAGAATATCGAAAGAAGGTAGTGGAAAGAATAACCGATCCGGTGGTTAAATCTTTTTGGGTTAATGAATTTGCACGATATACTCAGAGATATGAGGTTGAAGCCACTGCCGCCATTCAAAATAAAGTTGGACAATTTATTTCTAATCCTTTAATTAGAAATATTGTTGGTCAGGTGAAGTCCAAAATTGATATGAGAGAAGTTATGGATCAAGGGAAAATTTTAATTGCCAATTTGTCTAAAGGGAGGATAGGAGAGGATAATTCCCGATTGTTGGGTGCTCTTTTAATCACCAAATTATATCTAGCTGCCATGTCTAGAGTAGACATTCCGGAAGAAGAAAGGAGAGATTTTTATTTATATGTTGATGAATTTCAAAACTTTGCCACCGAATCATTTGTTGGGATTTTGTCAGAGGCCAGAAAATATCGTTTGAATTTAACCTTGGCAAATCAATACGTTGCTCAATTAGAAGAAATGACCGCCCTCGGAAAAAGCACCAAAGTAAAAGATGCGGTTTTTGGCAATATTGGCACATTGATTGTTTTTCGGGTGGGAGCCGAAGACGCTGAATATTTAGAGAAAGAGTTTGTCCCAGAATTTGTCGCCGAAAACCTTATAAATTTGGCAAAATATAATATTTATTTAAAATTAATGATAGATGGAGTGGCAAGCAGGCCTTTTTCGGCCGAAACTTTACCTCCACCCAAAAAGCCTCAAAAATCAAATCGAGAAAAAATTATTATGGTTTCTAGAGAAAGATACAGTACTTCCCGAGAGATTGTTGAAGAAAAGATTGGTCGTTGGATGGGAAGTAGCGAGAAAATTTTACCACCTGTTCCCACTATTTCTTTAAAAAAAATCCAGAGTTTTAGCCCCATTTCTTTTTCGGGGAAAAAGACCTTAGAAAAAAAACCAAAAGGAGAAAAGAAAAAGGTCGATATATCAGAATTAAGAGAGGCCCTAGGAAGGGCGTTAAAAAAAAATAAACCTTGAAAAATGAAAACATTAAAAGATTTTAATTTTACAAATAAAAGAGTTTTGGTTAGGTGCGATTTTAACGTTCCCATCTCGGCAGAAGGAGATATTTTAGATGATTTCCGACTTCAATCGGCTCTTCCAACGATCCAATTTCTGATTCAATCTGGGGCAAAAATAATTCTGATGAGTCATTTAGAAATGAAAGAGAAAGTGATTAGCTTGAAGGCAATACTCTCAGCATTGGAGGGGCTATTGGGAAAAAAGATTAAATTTTTACCGAATTGTTTTGGAGAAAACGTTAAAAAAGAGGTAGAAATGATGAAGGCGGGAAATGTCATTCTTTTAGAAAACTTAAGATTTTACAAAGAAGAAAAAGAAGCCGATCCTAAATTTGCCAAAGAAATTTCTCAGCTGGGAGATTTCTATATTAATGAAGCTTTTTCTTGTTCTCATCGAGCGCACGCTTCAATCGTTGGGATTCCCAAATATCTTCCAAGTGCCGCCGGTTTTTTGTTGGAAAAAGAAATTAAAACGCTTTCTCAAATTTTAGAGAGACCAAAGCGACCATTGATAGCAATTATTGGAGGAATAAAAATTGAAACAAAAATTAAGACCATTTTGAATTTTTTAGAAAAGGCCGATCATTTACTTTTGGGAAGTAAAATCGGAGAAGTAATTTTGGCTCAAAAAATGATATTAATTGGACGGCAAATAGCAGAAGAAAAGTTGATTGAAAAGATTAAACTTACCGATCCAAAACTTCATCTTCCTTTTGATGGAAGGATATCTTTAAGGGAGGGAACGGAATCTTATTTTCGAATTGGCGGAGTTGGAACTTTAAAGAAAGAAGAGGAAATTTTTGATGTCGGCCCCGAAACTATAAAGATATTTGTTGAAATAATTAAAAAGGGAAGAACGATTTTTTGGTCGGGCCCTTTGGGAATGTTTGAGAAAAAAGAATTTGAGGCGGGGACGAAAGAAATTGCCGAAGCTATAACCCGTAACTATTCAGCCTTCAAGGTGGCTGGCGGTGGAGATACAATTTCAGCTATCAATAAATTTGAATTAGCGCAAAAATTTGATTTTCTTTCTACCGGTGGAGGAGCAATGTTAGAATTTCTAGCCGGTGAAAAACTGCCAGGGATTGAAGCCTTAAAATAAATTCCAGATGCCAATCATGGAAATTAAGAATTTAAAAAAAACAGCTGATCGTATTGAACAAGCAATTAATTCTCAAGAAAAGATAATTCTTTATGGAGATGCTGACTTGGACGGTGTAACTTCGGTTATTATTTTGCAAGAAACAATTGAAAGTTTAGGGGGGGAGGTGAGTGCTATTTATTTTCCCGATCGGGAAGAGGAGGGTTACGGAATTTCAGTTAAGGCTCTTAATCTGTTGAAAAAATTAAGCCCGGCTCTTTTTGTGGCTTTGGATTGCGGAATCAGTAATTTTGAAGAGATAAGACTAGCCAGAAAACTAGGTTTTGAAGTGATAGTAATTGACCACCACGAAATTTTAGACAACTTACCTGAAGCAGAAATTATCGTTGACCCAAAACAACCAGGAGACGAATACCATTTTAAAGAACTGGCTACAGCTGGAATTGTTTTCAAATTAACTCAAAATTTATTGGCTGGAAAAATGAGTCAGAACCTAAGAAATAATTTTTTGGAATTGGCTGCTTTAGCTACCATTGCTGACATGATGCCCCAGACTGGAGAAAATAAAGATTTGATTGAAGGAGGAATATTTTCTTTGGAGAATTCTTGGCGGCCAGGAATCCAGGCTTTTCTTGAAGATAAAATTCTTCTAAATTACAATTCGCCTCAAAAAATTTCCAAAATTATTTCTCTTTTAAATGTCCGAGACGTTGAAAATAATCTGCCAGCCCCTTTCCGGTTATTAACCTCTACCTCCTTAGATGAAGCCAAGATAATAATTTCAAGATTAAAGGAAAAAGCAGAATTGAGGAGAGAGAAAATAGGGATGATTATTGAAGAAATTAAAGAAAGAGTTTCAGAAAAAAAAGACCCCCTTATTTTTGAAGGTGATGAAACTTTTGATTTAAGTTTAATCTCAACTGTTGCCTCTTCCTTTTGTCAGGAATATCAAAAACCCGTTTTTATTTTCAAAAAATTAAAAGAAGAAAGTCAGGGGACGGTGAGAACGCCCCCGGAAATAAATAGCATTCAACTGATGAAAAAGTGTCGAAAGCATCTTATTAGCTTTGGCGGTCATCCCCAAGCTTCGGGTTTTAGAATTAAAAATGAAAACTTAGAAGAATTCAAAAAATGCTTGACCGAAAATTTAAAAAATAAAAATTATTAGTTTTATGAAGAAAATAATTATCTATGTTGATGGAGGCTCAAGAGGCAATCCTGGGCCAGCTGCTATTGGGGTGGTTTTTTGTAATGAAAAAAGGGAGTGTATAAAGAAATATTCCGAAAATTTGGGAGAAGCAACCAATAATGAAGCCGAGTATCTAGCAGCTATTTTTGCCTTAAAAAAATTTAAGCAAATTTTTGGAAAAAAATTAGCCAAAAATACTGAGGTTGAGCTTTGTTCTGACTCAGAACTTTTAATCAAGCAGTTGAATGGGGAGTATAAAATTTTGGAACCCAAAATTCAACCCCTTTTTCTTGAAGTTTGGAATTTGAAGTTGGATTTTAAAAAAGTTAAATTTAAACTCATTCCTCGAGAAAAAAATAAAGAAGCCGACTGTTTAGTCAATGAGGCCTTGGATACTCGAAATATAAATCGGACAATTTTTTAAATTTTAATTCTATCAGGAAAATACCCTATTTTTTATTTTGATTGAGCCCTTAACTTCAATGTATAATTTCGGAAACATAATGGAAAATTCTAAGGTTTAAAACCTTCTTAACTTCAAACCCTGGATTTTTCAATATGTTATGGATTTATACATTTTCTTGACTTGGTTTTTTATTTTGCTAGAATAAAATCACCAGGTAGGCAAAGCAATCGCCCCCCTTCTAATTTTGTTCTTTAGTGTTGAAAAGAAGGATGCTTAAAAAACATAAAAGGGAATAGAGAAAATTAAGAGAGAGACTTAAAAACCATATTCTCTCTGGCCAAAATTAGGAGGGGGGAGGAAAGTCCGAACTTTCTCCCTTCCTTAAAGAGGAGGGGATAAAAAAGTAGTGGGTAATTCCCACCGGCCGTAAGGCTAGAGGTGCGAACAGAGATGCTCCAAGCCGAAAGGCAAGGAGTAACCTTGTAAAAGGTTAAGCCCGAGAAGTAATTCTCGGGGTGAAACAGCTAAATCCTTACTGAAAGCAAGAACAAGACAAAAGTTCTGGTCTATCTGGAACTTTTGCAAAAAGTAGTTCGCTTGAATCTTGGGGTAACCCAAGATCCAGACAGATGATTGCTAAAACAGAATTCGGCTTATTGCCTACCTGGTTTTTAATTTGATTTTCTTTAAAAAAGAGGTAATTTAAAGAAGGGGAGCCAAGGTGAACAAAATCGTACTTAAAATTACTAGGATGACAATGATTCCCCAGATTATTTTAGAAGCCTTTTTTAGATTAAATTTCATAATATAACACCAGAACAAAGCTAGTGTTTATCTTATAATACCAATGTTGGTCGAAAAAAGAAAGAAGACCTTAAAACAGGACAAAACTTTTCAATTTTTTTTCTTGATCTTGATTTTGGTTTTTACCGGATTTTTGATTGTTTCCAATTTCAAAATATTTCAGAGAAGGGCGCAATTAAGAGAGAGGCTCCAGAGCCTAAAAGATAAAATTATCTCTTTAGAAAAGGAAAAATCAAGATTAGAAGCCGGGATTTCTCAGACCGAAAAAGAGAGCTATTGGGAAGAAAAAATTAGACAGGAAGGATATGTCAGAAAGGGCGAAAATCCGGTTATTATTTTACCTCCTTTTCAAACCCAAAAAGAACAAATCCTGCCGAGCCAAACTTTATCAGAAAAACTTTTGGAAAAGATTAAAGCTTTTTTATTAAAATAATTTTCTAATAAGCGAAATTCACTGCGACCAATCACCTCAGTTTTTATTTGCGGGTATAGTTTAGTGGTAAAACATATCCTTCCCAAGGATAGGTCACGGGTTCAATCCCCGTTACCCGCTTGAGTTTAGAAGATATGACCCTTGTCTAACTTTTCCGCCTTGATTTGGGAGATTAGTTTTGAAAGATTTGAGGTCGTTTAATTTTCTGGGATAGAAACTAATCTTTTAACCAGCCAGCGTAGCTCAGGGGTAGAGCAACGGTTTCGTAAACCGTCGGTCGTGAGTTCGAACCTCACCGCTGGCTTATAAATTAGAAATTAACTCAACACCTTAGGGTGGGAATTTTTTGGTCAAACCACCAAACCCGGTTTTGGATCTTGGAAATTTTATGTTATACTGGGATTATGAACGATTTAAATATCAGAATTGAAAATTTACGAAATAAATTCCATCTTTTGATGGACCATCTTTGACATAGAAAAAAAAAGAAAAAGAATCGAGGAGTTAGAGAAAGAAATTCAAAACCCTAACCTTTGGCAGAATAAAGAAAGGGCAAAAAACATCACTCAGGAATTTAGCAATTTGCAGGAGGAATTGGCTGATTTTGATAAATTAAAAGAAAGATTAGCTTCTTTAAAAAACGAAAAAGAGATTGAAGAATTTGAGACGCTTTTAAAGGAGAAAGAGTTGAGAGTTTTTCTTTCGGGAAAATACGATAGCCGGAATGCCATTTTGGAAATTTCAGCCGGAACTGGCGGTAGAGATAGCCAAGATTGGACAACGATGTTGCTAAGAATGTATGAAAGATTTTGTCAAAGAAAAGGTTTTCAAGTTAAGATTTTACATCAATCCTTCGGTGAAGCTGGTGGACCAGAAGGGAGAATAGGAACAAAATCAGTTACCCTTGAAATTAAAGGGAGGATGGCTTATGGTCTTTTAAAAAAAGAAAACGGAGTTCATCGGTTGGTTAGAATTTCGCCTTTTTCGCCAAAAGCTTTGAGGCACACTTCTTTTGCCTTGGTTGAGGTGACGCCGGAAATACCCAAACCTCAAGAGCTTGATTTGAAAATTAGCTCTGAGGATTTAAAAATAGAATTTTTTAAAGCTTCCGGTCCTGGTGGTCAATATGTCAACAAAAGAATGACAGCAGTTAGGGTTTGCCATTTACCAACAAAAACAGTTGTCTCCTGTCAATCGGAAAGGTCTCAAGCCCAAAATAGAGAAAAAGCGATGGAACTTCTTTATTCACGGCTTTACTTATTTTTAGAAGAATCTCGCCAAAAAGAATTATCAAAGATTAAAGGAGAAAAAGTCTCAGCCAGCTGGGGAAATCAAATCAGAAGTTATGTTTTACACCCATATAAATTAGTTAAGGATTTAAGAACAGGGGTAGAGACCAGTGATGTTGAGGCAGTCTTAGATGGCGATCTTGATAAATTTATTGAGGCCGAAATTAAACTGTAAGTAAACTGGTTTTATGGTTCGTTTTCAAAATGTAACCAAAATTTATCCAGCCAGTAATTCTGGCAAAAAAGAAACAGTCGCCTTGGAAGATATCTCTTTTGAAATTAAAGAAAAAGAATTTGTTTTAATTGTTGGTCGATCGGGAGCTGGTAAAACTACCCTTTTGAGATTGATTTTAGCTGAAGAAAAACCAACTCAAGGAAAGATTTTTTTTGAAGGTCAAGACATCAGTAAGATAAAACCAGCGAAGCTACCAATGTTGCGGCAGAAAATTGGAACTGTTTTTCAAGACTACAAACTTTTAGTTAAAAAAAATGCTTATGAAAATGTCGCTTATATAATGGAGGCTCTCGGCTTTTCTGATTTGGAAATTAAACGCGATGTGCCAAAAGTTTTAGAGATTGTTGGCTTAGCCGAAAAAGCTAATAATTTTCCGGTTGAACTTTCAGCCGGAGAAAAACAAAGATTAGCCATTGCCCGAGCCTTAATTCATCGGCCAAAAGTAATTTTAGCCGATGAACCAACCGGTAATTTAGATCCCTATAACACCTCTGCCATCATTAGGCTTTTATTAAAAATTCATCAGATGGGTACAACCTTAATTTTAGCCACTCATGACAAAGAGATTGTTAACAGTTTAGAAAAGAGAGTAATTTCTTTAGAGAACGGCAGACTTTTTAGAGACGAGGAAAAGGGTCGATTTGTTTTATAATTTTAAAAAAAGAAAAAAATGTTCATTTTATTAAAAAGAATTTTAAAATCTGGCTGGCAAAATTTTCTCCGAGATAAAGAGACAATTTTTCCCACAATTTTTGTTTTGTTAATTGCTATTTTTTTAGCCAGTTTAATTTTTTTTCTAAGGGATGTCGGCGGCTTTCTGATTACTTCCATCAAGGAAAAGACTGATGTTTCCGTTTATTTTAAAGAAGACGTTAGTGAAGAAGAAATTTTAAAAGTTAAAGAAGAGCTTTTAAAAATCCCTGAGGTTAAAAGTGTTGAATATATTTCAAGAGAAGAAGCTTTTCAAAAATTTATTGAAAGATACAAAGATAACCCAAGTTATATGGAAAGCTTAGAGATGGTGGGGAAAAATCCCTTTTTCGCTGCTTTAAATATTAGAGCTTTTGAGGCATATCAATACCCCGTAATTGATGAATTTTTTGAAAAAAAAGAGCTTGAGGCTTTAATTGACCATAGAAGTTATCCCAAAAGCAAAGTAGTAATTGACCGAATTTTCTCTTTGACTTTTTTAGTCGAAAGAGTTGGTATTGTCTTGGCTATTTTATTTTTGATTATAGCCATTTTGGTTAACTTCAATACAATCAGGCTGGCAATTCTAAATTCAAAAACAGAAATTGAAATCCAAAGAATGGTTGGCGCTTCAAATTGGTTTATCAAGGGTCCATTTTTGACTCAGGGCATTATTTGTGGAATTTTGGCTGCCTTTATTTCCCTTTTCATTTTAACTTCTTTATGTTGGTTTTTGAGTCCCAAGCTGGAAGTTTTTCTGGCTGGTTTAAATATCTTTAATTTATATGCCAAAAATTTTTGGATTTTGTTTCTAATTCAGATTTCCACCGGAATATTATTAGCAATCATTTCTACAACTATTGCTATTAGGAAATATTTGAGAATTTAAAGGTAAAATCAAAAATTCTTTTAAAAATTGCGGGGTGGTGTAATGGTAGCACGCCAGGCTCTGGACCTGAAGATCCTGGTTCGAGTCCAGGCCCCGCAGCAATAATATTGTCGGTTGCGAACCGCCGATTTTTAGAAAAAACTGAATTCTCTTTATCGGCGCTTTGCACCGACGCCCCGCCCGGCTGTCGCCGGGCGGGGCTTTTTTGAGCCGCGAAATTTTTCAAAATTCCCGAATAAAATAGGGAAATTTTGATATTTTCCTTGGAATAAATTATTTTCTCAATGAACCTCCGGGCCAAAAGATTTCTTTCAATTCCTTTCTTTTTAGCGAGAGTAAATAAGAAAGATTTTAGGGTAGAGGATACCTTTTCTGGTGAAAATTTGGAGCATAGGTCCGACGGTTCGTAACCAGCTCGGCGGGGTGCGTTTGAGTCGTGATTTAACCGAAAAACCAGGTTTTCAATATAATCTTTATCCAAAGATATCCGCTCCAAATTTTCCAAAATGTAATTTTCTAATCTGTCAGCCGAAACTTGTTTTATCGGGCATGACTGCCAATCTTTGTGAGTAGTGGAATTACAACGATAGTAGTAATACCTCTGCAATTTTCCTTTGGGGTGTTTGTTGACAAAAGAGGGGCTCATCTTGAAATTACATTCCTTACAATTCACCAAGCCACCAAAAAGAAAGTCGCGGTACACTCTGAATTTTTTGTTTTTCTTTTTGTGAAATTTTTGAGCCATTCCAAAAATTTCTTCAGAAATAATTGGTTGATGAATCCCTTGATAAATCTTGTTGTTATGTTTAACCTTGCCAGCATAAACTGGGTTGCGTAAAAGAAACCCGAGAACTGTTTTGTAAAAAGGTTTTTCTTGCCGGTTTTTAATGTTTTTCTCTTTGAGAAAGTCGTAAACTTTATTTACAGAGCCAGTTTTAATATATGTTTCAAAAATCAGCTGAATAATTTCAGATTCTTTTTTGTTTCTAATAAGTTTTTTATTTTCCCTCTTGTACCCAAAAGGGGAGTAGCCGCCGTTGTAAAGTCCTTTTTTAGCCCTTTCTAACATTTTGTCTTTGGTTCTTTCAGAAGTTAGCTCTCTTTCAAACTGAGCGAAAGTCAACATTATGTTTCTCAAGAGTCGGCCTGCCGGAGTTGAGGTATCAAATCTTTCTGTAACAGAAATAAAACTAACATTATTCTGCTCAAAAAATTCTATTAGTTGATAAAAATCTTTTGGCGAACGGGTTAGCCGATCAATTTTGTAAGCCAAAACAATATCAATTTTCTTTTGCCGGACATCTTCCAGTAATTCTTGAATTGCTGGCCGATTGACATTTGCTCCGGTATATCCCGCGTCAGAATACACTTTGAAAACTTGCCAACCACTTTGACTTTTTACAAAAGACCTTATTTTTTCCTCTTGACTTTCGTAAGAGAAAAAATCCTTTTCGGCTTGTATGTCGGTTGAAACGCGAGTATAAATCGCGCAATTTTTGTTAGCCATGTTTTTTCAACTCAAAGGGGCAACCCTGTGGAAACAAACCCGCGTTCGCAAGTTTGACAGAAGTTGCCCCTTCGGGATTACAACTTTCTTAGGTTGTAATGAAAAGCGAACGCCGAAGTTTGTTTCCATTTACATTATATCAAATAACCATATCACCTTGTCAAATAAAAAAATCCCGTCCTATGGGCGGGATAAAAATTTCGCGGCTCAAAAAAGCCCCGCCCGGCGACAGCCGGGCGGGGCGTCGGTGCGAAGCGCCGATAAAGAGAATTCAGTTTTTTCTAAAAATCGGCAGTTCGCAACCGACAATATTGCTGCGGGAATTAAACGACTTCAAACTTTCTCTATCATCTTACCTAATTTAATCCACCAAAGCAAGAAAAGAAACCAAAGATAAGAAAAGCAGGGGCAGGCGGGGCTTCGCCCCGCCTGCTGTAAAAACTGCCGCCTTCGGCGGCGAATAAAAAACCTGTTGGCTCGCGGGCAAAAATTTTTGAGGGGTTTTAGGGGAAAGAAAAATTTTTGCCCGTTCGCCTGTTTTTGGCAGAAAAAATTATTTCAAATTTACTGAAAAAATGTTATTATTTAACAATATGGTTTCGAAAAAAGCTCAAATTTTCTTGCTGTTATTGATCATTGGAGTTTTTGGCACTGTCTTTTATTTCATGCCAACTAAAATACAAGAAAAGGAGGTAAAAACAGAAAATCTAAAAAATTCCCTAACCGAAGAAGAAAAAATCTTGAAGAAATTAAGTACAGAAGAAAAGATTGGACAATTATTTATGATTGGTTTTGAGGGAACAACCCTGACTTCTGAAACTAAAGATTTATTTAAAATTGTTCGTCCCGGAGGAATAATTTTATTTTCAAGAAATATTCAAGATGCAAATCAGTTGAAAAAATTAATCAGAGACCTTCAGAATCTTTCTTTGGAAGAAAACGGTCTTCCTCTTTTCGTAGCAGTAGATCAAGAAGGTGGATTAGTTAGACGAATTCAATGGATTGGAGATGAAATTTCTCAGGCAGAGATTAAAAATAACGACCAGGCATATCAGATAGGGCTTAAACGAGGAGGGGAATTAAATAGCTTGGGAATTAATCTCAATTTAGCCCCAGTTTTAGATACGACCAAAAAAGGCGACTTTCTTTATAATCGTTCTTTCCAAAGGAGCCCAGAAACAATTGGAGAGCTCGGAAAAAGTTTGATTTTGGGCCAAAAAGATTCGGGAATTTTTACAGCAATTAAGCATTTTCCAGGTTACGGTGGAATTTCTTTTAATCCTGAGGTGGTAAAAATTCCTATTTTGTCCCAAATTCCCGAAGTCTCCCAATTTCAAAAAGCAATAGAAGCTCAACCCGAATTAATAATGACCGCAAATGTAATTTATTCGGAGATTGATGAAGAGCTCCTTTTTACATTCTCCCCTAAAGGTATTCGATTTCTCAAGGAGAAAATTAAAGATGATTATCTTATTATTTCTGATGACTTATCAAATAAGGTGCTAAAAGAAAATTTTTCATTGGAAAATTCAATAATTTTAGCCAAGAAGGCGGGTGTGGACATTTTATTAGTCGCCGGATGGAATCGAGATTATCAGGATCAACTTAATGCTTTTAACGCGCTTTTAAAAGCAGTTCAAGAAAAGGAGGTCGATGAAAGACAGGTTGATGATTCAGTTTTAAAAATTATTAAATTAAAACAAAAAATTCCTCAATCGCCGATTGACAAGATAGAACAAGTGGAGCCAGTTAATAAAGCAGATGATTCAAAAAACGAAGAAACAAATAAATCACCGGAAATTATTATCCCCAATGGTCAGTTAAATATTATAGAGAAACTTCTCAGTTGGGGATACGAAATACCGTTATCAAATCGTTCCATAGACACTATTATTATTCATTCTTCTTACGACGCTTTAGGTACGGATCCTTACAGTGTTGATGGAGTTATCCATGAATACAAAATTTATGGCGTATCGCCTCATTATCTTATTGACCGCAATGGAACTATATTCAGATTAATAAAAGAAGAAAATATCGCTTATCACGCAGGAGGAGGAAAAATGCCAGACGGTAGGACCAATATAAACAGTTTTTCAATCGGTATAGAACTTATTAACACAAAAACTATTGGCCCAAACGAAGCTCAATATTCGTCGCTTGTTGAATTAGTTAAATCTTTGAAATCGAAATATGGAATAAAAAACATTTTAGGACACAACGAAATTTCACCTGAACGAAAAACCGACCCTTGGAATTTTGACTGGCAAAAATTCAATGAAATGTTAAAAACTAAATAGAAAACCGTTTAGTATTTTT
>Ga0209721_1000692_pt1 | contig 28522 bp, 29 predicted proteins | sample TshhotsprinmetaG_FD_184139 | JGI IMG/M metagenome (GOLD analysis project Ga0209721, IMG submission 184139) | Hot spring microbial communities from South Africa to study Microbial Dark Matter (Phase II) - Tshipise hot spring metaG (SPAdes)... | ecosystem: Environmental > Aquatic > Thermal springs...
GGGAGTTTGATGATGAGTTAAAGAGGGACGGCATTCCTCATTATTTCTCTTACCCTCGTTGTCCCAAGATAAACACCTACATTGAGAGATACAATAACAACCTGGATATCATCTATGACAAACCACTATTCCACCAGAGACTCGCTGATTACTTAATATTCTACAATACGCAGAGACCACATAAGTCTCTTGAGCTAAAGAGCCTCTTGGTTATCTGATTGAGAAAGGAGGAATGTCGCAAAAGCCTTTAACTTATACACAAGCTTGACAATATTGAGTCAACAATATACAATCACGCTCCCGAGTACAGCGCTTGGAAAAACTAAGCTTACGCAAGGTAGCTAAATCCAGACAAACATTGTCTCACCAGCAAAGCTGTTTGTGCGGTAAAGTATGAAGTTTCTCGTCACAACGGTAGTCGCTTATCTAGCTTATCTTCTTCTCACTACTGGTAGCGGCACTATTCTTTTATGGAGTAAGGCTGAGCTTATCGTCGGAGCAATATTCGGTGTCATAATCGGTGCTCTGCTCAGTAAGCGGTTTATCGGCAAAGATCTGCGCATGCTAAACCCAAAACGGTGGTTGACCTTTTTAGTTTATCTGGTTCCCTTTTTCCTAGCCATGGCTAAAGCTAATATTGATGTTGCCTACCGTGTCATCACCGGACGGATCAATCCTGCTATCGTGAAGATAAACCCCGACTTGAAAAATGACATGTCGCTCACTCTGCTAGCTACTTCTATTACCTTAACGCCGGGAACGTTGAGCGTGGATGTTGATGAGAAAACCAATGAGCTTTACATTCATTGGATAAACGTTGACCCCGAGGTGCTCAAACAGATGCCCCGAGATTACCACCCGATATGTAATAATTTTCCTGACTGGGCAAGGAGGATCGCAGGATGAACTGGCTGCCAACGCTCATAGCTATGGCGGCGTGTCTCATCATTGTCATGGTACGTGTGTTCATGGGACCAAGAGCCCCGACCAGACTCGTGGCCTTTGATACTGCCAACACTCTTGTGGTGGCTAGTTTGGTGGTTGCGGCAATGATGTTCAACCACGTCATTTTTGTGGATGTAGCTATTGTATATGCCTTGCTCTCGTTTGCTATGACGCTGTACGTGGCTAAATACATTCAGGGGGACAAGTTTTAGTGGAGACACTGAACACAGTCAGTTATGTCTTTATAGGAATTGGCCTGTTCTTTAATTTCGTCGGGGCGATTGGTCTACATCGCTTTCCTGATGTGTATACCAGACTGCATGCTGCCACCAAATGTACCACCTTTGGCTCCATATTCCTTATCTTGGCGGTAATTGTGCAGTCCGCCGCAATTTGGGCGATGAAAGACGATATCTCTCAGTCGGTAATGTGTATACATTCGGTGATAGCTCTGATAGCCTTGTTGGTCACCAATGCCACGGGTGCTCATGCTATGGCACGAGCTGCGCATCGGAGTGGAGAAAAGCCTGCCAGAGCAGTAGTAGATGACTTAGAGGGTAAGAAAGGTGATTGAAGCTGGGGTTCTGCATGTCATCATACCATTGGCGTTGGTTATCTGTGCCATATTTGTGGCAGTATTTCGAGACCTTTTGTATTCGGTCGTGGCATTGGCTGTGCTGAGCCTGTTGTTAGCCTTTGAATTTTATCTTCTAAAGGCTCCAGATGTAGCTATCGCTGAAGCAGGGATCGGGGCAGCTGTGACTACCGCTATTCTCATCATCACCCTGAGAGCGACTAAGCGTATGGAGTGAATATGAGAAAGGTTGCTGGTTTGGTTTCATTGCTTGTGTTGGTAGCCTTTCTTGTGGCTGGGGCATTGCTTCTGCGTCCTTTCGGCTATCCGGTTCCTTCTGATATGGATGATTACATAATTGAGAATGCTCAGGAACAAACTGGCAACAACAACGTAGTAGCGTCGGTAGTATTTGATTACCGTGGTTATGACACTTTGGGGGAGGCCACAATATTGTTCACAGCAGTAACCGGGGTGTTACTTCTGTTACGAACAGAAAAACGCAAGGAGAAAAGTTCCTGATGCTGTCAAAGATTGTACGCACTGTGGCTAACCAGTTGATTCTCTTTGTGCTCGTTTTCGGACTGTATGTGATTGCCCATGGACATCTTACTCCTGGTGGAGGGTTTCAGGGTGGTGCTGTCATCGTTTCTGGCATAGTCATGTTGCTGGTAGCCTTCAGCTCTCATGAGCTTAGTAAATCCGTACGTGAGCGTATTTTGTCGGTAATGGAGAGCATCGGGGCTGTAATTTTTGTCCTCCTAGGTTTTGCCGGTCTGGGCGCTACCTTTTTCTATAATTTTCTAGCGGGCTCACCTATCTTTGGCAACATTCCTCCTACTGGTCCTAATCCGGGAGACTTTTGGACGGGAGGGACCATTCCTCCGATGAACTTCGCCGTTGGGCTCAAGGTAGTAGCCGGGCTTTGCGCAGTGGTGCTGGCGTTGGCATTATTCACTGGTGGCGAAGAGGTGGAAGAATGATGGAGTATGTTCCTGTCAACTTTCCCTTCCTAGCGGCAGCGCTATTAGTGGGAATATCATTCTACATAATCATATTCAAAAGGAACCTGATTAAGCTCGTTATGGGCATTGGTATGATGGCATCAGGGGTCAACCTGTTTCTGGTGGCGCTGGGCTACCGCGCTGGAGGAAATGCTCCTATCTATACAGAGGTGCCCGAAGGACCGATGGTCTTGTCTGTACCTCAGGCACTGACTCTGACCAGTATTGTCATCAACGTGGCGGTATTGGCTCTGATGTTAGCTCTTGTTATACAAATTTACCGCCACACTGGAAGCTTGGATTCCGAAAAATCGCGGACGATGAAAGGATAATGATTTGGCTGCTCTAGTAACTCATTCTCCTATTTTAATTATAGCCATACCTCTGCTGGCAGCTTTTTTGACACCTTTAATAGGCAGGCTAAGTGGCAAAGCCAGAAATGTACTTGTTCTAGGTAATCTGGCATTTGTAGCATTTCTGGTTTTTGCTCTGACAAGAGACATTTCTGTTAACGGAATTCGTGTTTATACTCTGGGTGCTACTTCTCCTGACCTCACTATTCCTGAAGGGGTGATGGTGCCGGTGCGGATAATTTTGGAAGTGGATGGTATGTCCATGTTTATGGCTATAATCTGGACAATTGTTTCTTTAGCTGCCACCATCTATTCTCTTGCCCACATAGCAAAAGAAACAGGACAAAATCGGTTCTATACCCTCTTGCTGCTTATGGTGGCGGGTGCTTATGGAATGATGTTTACTGGTGACCTATTTAACCTGTTTGTCTTTCTGGAAATAGCCTCTATTTCCGGGGCAGCCCTGATAGCTTTCCGAACAAGGTTTGCCGATACCCAGGAAGGCGGCTTCAAATACATTGTTATCTCTGCAATTGCATCCCTGATGGTTTTATTCGCCACCGGTCTACTTTATGGACAATATAACTTGCTCAATATTGCTGCGCTTGCCAAGGTAATGGAGTATACGACGTTAGATAAGATAGCTTTAGTTCTGCTGCTCATAGCGTTTACCATGAAGACTGGCATGATACCGTTGCACATGTGGTTCCCTGATTCGTACACTGTGGCTCCCGCCAGTATTACAGGTATGCTGGTAATAACCAGCCATGCCTGCATGTACGCCGCTTTTAGAGTTTGCTTTAGCTTGTATGGCGGTATCTCAGATACATATGTGGTGGGTTGGATAATAACAGTCTTTGGGTTACTGACTGCTTTCATTGGCGTAACTATGGCTGTTTACCAGACAGATGTCATGCGTTTTATGTCCTATCATGCAATTTCTCAGCTAGGCTATATGTGGATGGGGGTGGGTGTGGGGCTTGCTGTCTTAGGTAATCCTGAGCTTTTATACACCTATGGTAGAGATGCCATGGCGGGAGGCATCTTCCACATCTTAAATCATGCCATGTATAAGCCACTCTTATTCTTTACAGGCGGAGCCTTATTCCATGTTACCGGCACTAGAGACCTTACCAAAATGGGTGGCTTAGCCCACAAGATGAAGTGGACTGCCATACTCTATATAATTGGGACTTTATCCATTTCTGGTATTCCTCCTCTCAATGGATTTTCATCAAAAATACTGATTTACGAATCTGTGTATCACTTCCACCCTATCCTAACTATAATGGGCATCATAGTTTCGATTTTAACTCTGGCTTCTTTTATCAAAGCTTTCCACTCGGCGTTCATGGGAGCAGAACTTCCCATGTATAAGCAGATAAGAGAAGTCCCCGTGCCCATGCTTATTGGTATGGGCATCCTGGCATTCGGCATTGTGTTCATAACTCTGTTCCCGGGGCAAGTAAGCAGGTGGATAATTTATCCAGCCGCCGATGCTTTGATAGACCAATTATCGTATATCCACGCAGTTATGGGAGTAGTACCATGACATTTATCCGAGAATCGGGCTATGCTTTCTGGAATCCACTGATTTGGTTTATTGCCTTCATAGGTGTGATGGCGGTAGTCCATTTTATCAGGATGCGAGGACAGGAAAAATATAAGAAAGGCTCAGCTCAAGCACAGATTTTTGTATGTGGGGAAGAGGTCCCCGAGCCGGACAAGCGCCATATAAGAGTAACCAATATATATTGGGGATTTTTTGAAACTCTTAAAGAGTATTACAACAGTATTCTAAGACCCCATACCGGAATAATAAATGACTATATAATTTGGTTCGTAGCTGTCATGGCTCTAACTGCGGTGATACTTTTGATCGTCGGACTGACTAAATAGTTTGAATTAGGAGAGATAGTTGGGCTTAACAGCGTTCAAAAGAGCATTATGGGTGTATCATCTAAATACTGGGTCCTGTAATGGCTGTGATATTGAGATTTTGGCGTTGCTTACCCCGAGGTATGATGTTGAGCGTTTTGGCATCATGCTTGTAGGTACACCTCGCCATGCTGATGTACTACTGATGACAGGTCCAATTGTCAGGCAAATGGTCCCGAGGGTTAAGCGTATCTACGAACAGACACCTGACCCTAAATTGGTTGTAGTAGTCGGTAGTTGTGGCATAGAAGGAGGGGTATTCTATGAATCATACAGTTTGGCGGGACCTATAGACCAGATTATACCGGTGGACGTTTATGTCCCGGGGTGTCCTCCCCGACCTGAGGCCATAATAGAGGCGGTGGTCAAAGCCTGGCTGAAGCTCGAGGAAGCTGAACAGAGAGTAAGATAAATGAAAGTACTGAGTCCTCAAGAGATAGTTGATACCTTCAAAAAAGCCTTAGGAGATGACCTTATTGATGCCAAAATCTATCAGTGTGAGGTTGCTGTCAAGAAGAACAAGTTCTGTAGCCTCTGGATCGAGGTGAAGAAGAGCGCCTTTCGCAATGCTGTGCAGCATATCTGCCGTCTCCAAGAATATCCTCACCTAGCTATTATCTCAGCGAGCGATTTGGGTGATAACGTGGAGCTCATATACCATTTCACCATCTATTATGGGCGTCATTTAGAGGAGTTAAGTGTGGGTTTGCGGGTGAAACTGCCTAAGAGTGACCTGAGAATACCCACGATTACCGACCTCATCCCGGGCGCTTTATTTACTGAGCGTGAAACTCAAGAAATGATGGGGGTAGAAGTGGTTGGTATCCCGGACAAAAGACGGTTATTCCTGCCAGAGGATTTCCCTCAGGGTATTTATCCTTGGCGAACAGACGAAAAAGGACTGCCTGCTGACATGTTCAGGATACTGCCGGGAAGGGAGCCAAAATGACAGTCGGAGAGAAGAAAAGGGCAACCTATACTATTCCTGTTGGTCCAATACATCCTGCGCTAAAGGAACCAGTTTTACTTGAACTTAGTGTTGATGGCGAAGAGATTGTGGATGTAGATGTCCTTTTGGGGCAGGTTCATCGCGGTATTGAATGGCTGGGTATGAATAGAAATAACCCTATCCAGACTATACATCTGGCAGAACGCATATGTGGTATTTGCAACATATGCCATCCGTTCGCGTTTGTTATGGCTGTAGAGCATGCTGCCGGCATTACTCCGCCGGCGCGTGCCGAGTACATCAGGACAATTATCGCCGAAATGGAAAGGATACATTCCCATCTGCTATGGGCGGGGGTAGCTGCTCATGAGATAGGTTTTGACACAATCTTCTATCTAGCTTGGCGAGTCAGGGAAGATATCATGGATTTAATAGAATACGTAACCGGGAATCGGGTTACCAAGGCTATGTTCCAAATCGGAGGGGTGCGCAGAGATATCACTGAACAACAATTTCCTAGGATTAGGCAATCTCTGGATTACTATAAGGGCATATTTGATCACCTTAGAAAGATATTTCTAGAGGACAAGACGATACAGATGCGGACAAAAAACGTTGGCATTTTGAAAAAAGAGGGTGCATTGAAATTGCTCACAGTCGGACCAACAGCCCGTGCCAGCGGCGTCGCCAAAGATGTAAGGCAAGATCAACCCTATGCTGCTTACGCCGATTTGGATATAAAAGCTATGACTCCTGACATACTTACTGGAGCTGTAATTGGGGATACATACGACCGGATTATCGTTCGTTTGCTAGAAATCAAGCAGTCAATTGAAATCATTGAACAATGTTTGGAAAAGATGCCGCCAGGTCCCATACTGGCACAACCCAAGACGGCGGTGCTTATCAAGTCGCTCACCAAAGCCGAAGGTGAGGGTGTCGGGCGAGCTGAAGCCCCCAGGGGTGAGGTCATACATTACGTGCGTCTGGAGTCTGGACGGGAGACTTTAAGTACTTGGAAGGTAAGGGCGCCTACATACGTCAACCTGATGTGCGTTCCCACAATACTGAAGGGCGGGCAGATTGCTGATGTCCCTATAGCTTTTGCCTCTCTTGACCCTTGTCAATCCTGCACCAACAGGCTTGTCATAACGGACAGAGTCACTGGTAAAAAGTCGGTAATGAGCTACGAGGAACTCCGTCGTCTTTCTGTAGAAAAGACAAAAAGGCTACAGCAATGAACCTACTGGGAGAAAATACTTGGCTAAACATCGTCATTCTTATTGTGGGCTCTGCCATATTGACGTTCATCAGCGGTGCCCTTGGTATTCTCTACCGCGGCATTGACCGCAAGCTGGTGGCGCATATGCAGGGCAGAGTGGGGCCACCAATAGTACAGCCTTTCCGAGATGTGCAGAAGCTGCTGATGAAAGAGAATATCGTTCCAGACGGGGCTATATCGTGGCTGTTTAATGCCGCGCCTATTATCTGTTTAGCAACTTCGGTTATGCCATTACTTTACATACCATTCGGGCAAAGGGCGCTCATAAGTGAATTTGGCGATGCCTTGTTGATAGTATATTTGCTGATATTACCACCGTTGGCTTTTGTGCTGGGCGGCTTTGCCTCGAGCTCACCATATGCTACTGTAGGAGCACAGCGTGAGATGGTTGTTATGATGAGCTATGAATTTCCACTAGCAGTAGCTGTAGTCGCTCTAGGCTGGCGCATCAGTTATGCTACCAACGCCAACCCATTTATGTTCTCCACTATTTCTCAATACCCCATATGGGAGCTGGTCGGTCCCCTCGGGATAATTGGTGCACTAATTCTTTTATTCTCTCTTATGGTGGTCACGCCTGGTAAAGCTGCCAAGATACCGTTCGATATGGCTGAGGCTGAAACCGAAATTGCTGGCGGGTTCCTTGTTGAATATTCCGGGCGCAATCTGTGTTTGTTCTACCTCGCTGATATAATAAAGACTTTTGCTATGGTAGCATTGGTGGTGGCTTTATTCTTTCCCTACAATCTCTCCCCTGTGCTGGGAATTGATTCGCTAGCTCTTGCCGGTATCGTGGATGGCTTGTTCTTTTTGGTTAAAGTCTTCGGCATGATGTTTATCAGCATATCGGTGGTTCGTACGGTAATGGCAAGATTTAAGATAAGCCAGGCAAGCTGGGTTTATGTAATAGGCATGACACTTATCAGCCTCGTTGGTTTGATTCTCATAGGGATTGATTTGAGGTTGTGATGTTTGAAGCAGCTAAAACAATATTAAGACAACTCTTCTTAACCCCGGCGACGAACAAATTTCCGGCAAAATATGCCCCAGCCTCTACCACTCAATTCTTGAACAAAGTTACTAAGGGTGAATTGAAGTTAATTCCGCCAGTGCCTGTGCCGCCTCAATTTCGCGGGAAGATTGCGCTCAATAAAGCGGCGTGTACTGGATGCCGCCTGTGTATCAGTGTTTGCCCGACGAGAGCCATAGAATTTATACTTGAAGAAAAGAAGGTTAGGATATTCGTCTCGAGATGCTGTTTCTGCGCCCAATGTGTTGAGGTCTGCCCACCGAAGGCGCTCTCTATGACAGAAGAATTTTTACTCTCCAACTACAATAAGTATGCCGATGAGCTGGTAATCGTAGACAGTGGTGAGGCACCGGGCTCGAAGCAAGAAAAGAAAGCGGACGCGGGTGCTAGAAGGGAATCATCAGAGTAAAGTTAGCTCTTTTACTCGAGCCGCGGAATTTCATCTATTCGTCCTTCCAAGATAACCTCAGCGAGCCTCTTCACACTTTGACGCACTACTTTGGAAATGCCACAGCTTATCTCTGTTCTTTCGGGTTGTATGCCGACAAGCACCACTTTCCTGCAAAATTCTTTTACATAGGATATAAACAGCGAAAGTGGCATGCTATGTGTGGAAAAGGACAAAGCGCTGATTTTTTCAGGCGGAATTATGCGCAAAGTACCTGGTAGCAAACCCATATCAGCAGCATCTATCAATAACAATAAGTCAGGACGGTGCTGGCGGATAACTGAGCTGTAGTTTTCCGGAACAGTACCAGCATCTATAGCTATGATGTTGGCTGGCGAGAGCGTCTTTGTTTTATGTAGTCTCTGGTTGAGGATGTCTACAACATGGGTGCCAGCGGCATCATCGCCGCCTAATCGGTTGCCAATGCCCAAAATTATTGTGACTGCCATCTGGTGTCCGTAGATTGTTTACTTCTGACCAGGTTGATTTATACGACATTCTATTCTCAATTTACGTTTTTTAGCAATGGGACTTTGGCAAAAATAGTTAGCAAATTTGTTCTCAGAAGAGTTTTCAGTTTCAAAAGATGTTCAACGGACGTTGACAGGCTGTCGCTGTAGTGCTAACATCTCACTGTTTTGTGGCACGGTGCCTTACGTGTTGGCTGAAAGAAGGTGGTATAGCGGTATTAAAGAATCTGGCGCCGTTGACAAATCTCAAAATAAGGAGGGTCTCGTGGCTTATGCAAATTTAATCGTAGAGCAAGAAGGCAATGTCGGAATAATCACCCTGAACCGCCCACCAGCAAACCCCATTAATCTAGCTGTACTGAATGAATTGGATGATGTTCTGACAAAGTGGGAGAACGACAAAGCGGTGAGAGCTGTTATCATTACAGGAGCTGGAGAAAAGGGGTTTTCGGCTGGCTTTGACTTGAAGACGGCTGGAACGCCCGACGGAGAAAAAGCTATGTCGCGGGGGCAAGAAGTGTTCAACCATATTGAAAGGTATCCCAAGCCGGTAGTTGCTGCCATAAATGGCTATGCCCTGGGTGGTGGTTGTGAGCTGGCTATGGCTTGTCACTTCAGGGTAATGCTTAACTCTGAGCAGGTAGTGATGGGGCAACCTGAAATTGAACGAGGCATTATACCGGGCTGGGGTGGCACACAGCGGTTGCCGAGGCTGGTGGGTAAGACCAAAGCAATGGAGATGCTGTTGCTGGGCACCACCGTGAGAGCCCAGGAAGCTCTGAGCATTGGGCTGGTAACCAGGATCTCGCAACCAGGGCAATTGATGAAAGATGCGAAGGACTTAGCCAACGCATTGGCGAAAAAAGCTCCGATTGCTGTGCAGGTAATCTTGGACGCTGTGACGAGGGGACTTGAGATGCCTATTGACGAAGGCTTGAAAATAGAGCTAGCAGGTTCTCAAAGAGTAAGCAAGACCAAGGATGCCATTGAAGGTGCGATGGCGTTCATCCAGAAACGGGAACCAGTCTTCAAAGGAGAATAACTTTCTAAGGAAAGGACAAAAAAAGGAGGTTCATAATATGAAAGTTGAAGATATCAAGAAGATTGCGGTTATGGGGGCGGGTGACATGGGGCACGGCATTGCCGAGGTAGCGCTGCTTGCCGGCTACAAGGTGGCAATGCGGGACATCGAGCAAAGATTTGTGGACAAGGGATTGGCTAGAATCAAAGAGAGTCTGGACAAGCTTGTGGAAAAGCAGAAGATCACCGAAGCGAACAAGAATACAATGCTGGCTAATATCAAGACCTATGTTGACTTAAAGGAATCTGTTAAGGACGCCGACTTCGTCATCGAGGCCGTTCCCGAAATCATGGATCTGAAGAAGCAGGTTTTTAAGGCACTGGATGAAGCTGCCCCGAAGCACGCTATACTGGCTTCCAACACCTCCAATATGAGTATCACTGAAATTGCCTCGGTTACGACGAGACCTGCGCAGGTCGTGGGCATGCATTTCTTCAATCCGGCTGTCCTGATGAGGCTGGTTGAAGTTATCAAAGGGGCGAAGACTAGCGAAGAGACGATGAAGGTGACATACGACCTGGCACTGAAGATGAACAAGGTGCCGGTTAGGGTTGAAAAAGATTCTATCGGGTTTATTTACAATCGAGTCAACGCTCCCACCGGGCTGCTGGTTAACCTGATACTTGAGAGAGGCATGGCCACCCCGGTGGAGATTGATGCCAGGATGAGAAAGATTGGCATGCCTATGGGACCGTATGAGCTTATGGACTATGTAGGGCTGGACGTTGCCTACCACAGTGCTCTCTATTTTGCCGAAAGGCTGTCTCCTGACTATGCGCCACCGAAATGGCTCAAGGCTAAGATTGATGCTGGCCAGCTAGGCAAAAAGACAGGAAAAGGCATTTTCGACTGGTCTAAGGGCAGACCTGAGATAGACCTGTCGAAGGCAAAAGAGGATTTCGACCCGACCTGGTTGATTGCCCTTCAGGTCAACGAAGGGACAAAACTCCTTGAGGAGGGTGTGGTCAAGAACGCAGATGACATTGACAAGGCAATGATAAATGGAGGCGGTGCAGCGTTTGGACCTTTCCAGCTTGCCAAGAGCATAGGTTACGATAAAATAGCCAAGATGTGTGAAGACCTTGCCAAGAAGTTTGGCGTCAAGGTGTTCCAGCCTACGGAGACGTTAAAGAAGGGGAAGATTTCGTAAAGAAGAAAGGTTTGCCAGAGCTAGAGTAGGTCGAGTCGGGTCGTTATCAAACGAGGTGTCTGTTTCGTACGACCCGACTTGGTTTATTTGTTACTTGTGCTGGTCTTCTTTTAACCACTTAGTTTCACCTACTCCCAGTTGTGGCTCGTTCAGCAGCGCAGATAAATGTTGACCCGCCAGTGTCGGTACCAGATGCCTTAAGTGGCAACCTGTTCGGAGCCACCGCTTGAGTGGTTGAAAAGCTCACTAAACCGCGGCTTGCAGTCATATCTGCAGTTCGCAAGCCAACATGTTCTGTTTCTTGACGCCGAGGCGACTCCGGCAGAAGCATCAAAAAATTTGACTGGGCGTGATACACTGTGAAATACTTTGAGGTAGTGCTAGAGATGGAAAAGAAAAAAGGCCTGTTGTTCTTAATAGTAGTTCTTCTTGGCGCGCTGGTTTTTGTCTCTGTCCCAGCTTCAGCCAGCGAAGATCTTGGACACAGCAAGCCGCTGGCGGGAGCTAGAAAAGGTCTGGAACAGGAACTTCTACCGTTGGCGGGAGCTGGCTTTGTGGGCATAGCTCATTCCGAAGAAGAGGGTGAAATCGTTGTGTTTGTTGAGAATGAACAAGTGAGGCGAAAAGTACCTCGCTTCTTCAAAGGCTACACGGTGCGCACCATAGTTACGGGGAAAGTACAGTCACTCTCCACTCTGGTAGTAGAGCCCTTAGCCAATGTTAGCGAACAAAGGAAACAGGAAGTGAGACCGTTGGTTGGTGGGATAAGCGTGTCAGCCTATGTTACGAGGGGACAGTCATTATATCTCTACGCGGGCACGTTAGGCATGGTTACTTACAATAATAAGATTCTGTCCAACGCCCATGTTATCGCTATGCATCCAGAGACAGCGAGTTTCCTTCCTATAGGGACACCCATTGTCCAGCCTGGGACTCTGGATGGAGGGAGATGGGATGATCGAGTAGGGAGTCTCGAGGCATATATTCCGATTAATTTCAGCTCCGGTGCCACAAACTACGCTGATGCTGCCATAGGTAGTATAAACGCGGGTATTAATGCTTCTCCTGGCGAGCAGTTTTGTGAAGCAGGTGATTACTGGATTGCTGGGTGGACAGAAGTTTCGACTGGAGATGTAGTGCGCAAATCGGGGCGGACGACGGGTGTGACCACCGGTGAAGTTATTTACACCAATGCTGCTGTTACAGTTCAGTATGGGAGCAAATTGGCTTACTTTATGGATCAGATTGTGGTATCTCAAGAAAATTGGTCTTTTGCGACGCGTGGTGATTCTGGCTCAGCAGTGGATAAGGACGGACAGTTCGTGGGGCTGCTTTTTGCTGGCTCTGCGAATTACGCAATTGTCTGCAAAGCTAAATACATTATCCAGGGGCTTAATATCACTCTGGAACCTTCAGAAACCCGTTACAGACTGACCATTTCCAGCACTCAGGGTGGCAGGGTAATCACCCCCGGTGAAGGGACGTTTCTGTACAATTCTGATGAGGTGGTAGACATTGTTGCCATGGCTGATGAACACTACCACTTCGTAGAATGGACTGGCGATGTTGCTACTATCGCTGATGTTTATTCTAGTTCAACCAACATCACCATGAATGGCGACTATAGCATCGCTGCTAAGTTTGAATTGGACGAGGGTTGGTACAGTCTCGCAGTGTCAAGCACGCAAGGTGGTAATGTAACTGAACCTGGCGAAGGGGTGTTCGTATATGGCAACTATACAGTGGTCAACCTGAGGGCAGAACACGACCAGCACTATCACTTTGTAGAATGGACAGGCGATGTAGAAACTATTGCTGATGTTTACAATGCTACTACAACTATCAGCATGAATGCTTCATATTCTATTACTGCCAATTTCGAACTGGATGAAGGTTGGTATAGTCTTACCGTCTCCAGTACAGAAGGTGGCAGCGTAACCCAGCCGGGCGAAGGGATTTTTGTTTATGAAAACAATACAGTAGTTGACCTCAGCGCAATGCCTGATGAGGGCTACGAGTTTGTGAGCTGGACTGGAGATGTTAGCACTATTGCTGATGTCAACTCTGCGTCAACGAATATTACTATGCTTAGCTCCTACTCTATCACCGCTATTTTCGAACCGGGACATCCCGAGCCAGTGGCGCAGCTGATCATATCTAGCACCAGAGGTGGGAGCGTGACTCAACCTGGTGAGGGGACATTCTGGTATCCTTTGGGTGCCAAAGTCAGTTTGGTAGCTGAGCCTGACGAAAGCTGCCTGTTTGTGCGGTGGTTAGGCGATGTGGGTACCATTGCTGATATTTACTCTGCCTCGACCACTATCACTATGGATAGGTCCTACTCCATTGCGGCCGAATTTCGGGTGCCTGTAATGTTACCATGTTTCATCGCTACTGCCGCCTACGGCACACCGCTGGCTGAGGAAGTACAGATTTTGCGTGAGTTCAGAGAGGGGCATCTACTTACTAATCCTATAGGTCAAGCCTTTGTGAAGTTCTATTACATAGTCAGCCCACCGATAGCAGAGTTCATAACTGAGCATCCGAGTCTGAAGCCAGTAGTCAGGGCGGGGCTGTCGCCAGTTATAACCGTAGCCGCCTTGTTGGTCCGTACCAGTGGAACCGAGATGGTAGCTATAGTAGGTTTGTTGGTGCTGGCTTCCATAGGATTTGGGATATGGGCAACTAGGCGGATGGATAAAGTTCTAGAGTATAGACGAAGGTAAGATTGTCTATTTGCTTGACATATTCTCTGTCCCCCTCAGTCTCTTGCCGACGCAAAATCGGAGCGTCCGCTTTAGACTCAACCGTGTTGACAGCTATCTTCCGAACAAGGGGTTGAGGAAGGGAATTCGTCTCAAGTTAATCGTTTCTGGGTATATCGAATTCGGGAAAGAACTATATTATGTGTCTGGAATTTCTTGGAGGAGGTTTAACGTGAAAGCATGCCAAGGACGAATTGGGCGCGTCTTCGTGATACGGCTGGAAGATGGAGATACAGTGCCTCAATGCATTGAGCGCTTTGCTGAAGAAAATGGGGTGTCTGTGGGGCAAGCTATTTTGGTTGGTGGGATTGGGGGTGGGGATGTCATCGTTGGCCCCAGGCGTTCTGAAGAGAGGCCGCCAGAGCCTATGCTTCTGCCGATTAATGGAGCTCACGAAGTAGTAGCGGTAGGTGTGCTTGCCCCCGGTGAAGATGGGAGGCCGGTCTTACATATGCATGCTGCGCTAGGACGAAGCGAGCAGACCACAACCGGTTGTCTGCGGCGGGGTGTCACTACGTGGCTTATGGGAGAAGTTATCCTTTGTGAAATCATCGGGCGAAAATAGGGCGCGTCAAAGACAAACAAAGTGGCTTCGAGCTCCTGGAGCCAAAAGGCAACTGAATCTTCTCTCACGACAAGAAAGGAGCTTTGCCTTTTAGAAAAAGGGCGTTTTTGCTACAATTTAGCTTGGACAAATGGGTTACTATTTAGGTGTAGATATCGGCTCTGTCAATGCCAAGCTGGCAGTGGTAGATGAGGAAGGCAAAGTAATTCAGTTCGATACCGAGAAGGTAACAGCTAATCCTAAAGCGGCTGTCAGTTCGCTTATCTCTAGACTAGGCGAAAAGCTCGATCTCAAGCAAATCATTGCTGCTGGAGTATCTGGTTCGGGGAAGTCTGCCATACCCAGGGAACTGGGCTGGACAGAATACAGCAGCTCGTTAGCGATTGCCTCTGGGCTCCTTCATCTTTACCCTGAGGTCAAAACCATCATACAGATTGGCGGTCAGACCACGCTGGTCATAGAACTCGAGGATGGTCTGAGGAAACCGTGGAAGGTAGCCTCGAATCCTCTGTGTGCTGCCGGCACAGGCAGATTTCTGGAGCAGCAAGCCTATCGGCTTGGTATCACGATGGAGGAATTCGCCAGCATAGCTTTGAAATTCAGGGGCACTGCTCCCAGAATAGCTGCTCGGTGCAGCGTCTTTGCCAAGACCGACCTCATTCATTTACAGCAAAAGGGAGCTCCACTAAACGCCATGCTTTATGCGCTCTGCGAAAGCGTGGCTCGGATGGTAGCTTCTTTGAAGAAAGGAGCTTTTCAGGAGCCAGTTTATTTCGTGGGTGGGGTCGCTGCTAACGCTGCTGTAGCCAAGGCTATCAATGAAATGATTTCGGCAAGGAATGGGCAGCCTGTGGAAGTAGTCATTCCTCCTGACAGTTTGCATATGGAGGCTCTGGGTTCCGCGTTGCTGTCCATTGGTAAAACGTCTCGGGGCGTGATGCTATCGGACACAGAGGTCAAACAGCGCTATTTTGAGATGCCCAAGCTGGAGGCTGTGGTCAGTTATGACAGGAAAGACAGTCTTAAGATAACGGAGCCGTGTGTGGGTTACCTCGGGGTTGATGTGGGTTCGACGAGCACCAAAGCTGTGATAATGGATGAATCAGGCACGCGGGTGCTGGCGAAGAGCTACCTGATGACCGCGGGCAGACCGATTGAAGCAGTCAAACAAGTGTTCAGGAACTTGCTACGGGACGGCGCCGATAAGGTCGAGATAGCAGGCGTGGGTGTTACCGGCTCAGGGAGATATCTGGTGGGTGGTTTTATTGGGGCGGATCTCATCAAGAACGAGATAACAGCGCAGACCAGAGCTGCCGCTGAGATAGACCCTGAAGCCAGCATCATTGAAATCGGTGGGCAAGATTCCAAGTTGGTGATCAAGAGAAACGGCATCGTTGTGGACTATCATATGAACAAAGCCTGTGCCGCTGGCACGGGTAGCTTCATCGACGAGCTAGCTGAGATGCTAGGCGTTTCTGTCACCAACGGGCAATTCGCCGACCTAGCATTTTCTGCCCCCTATACTATTGAGCTGGGAACGAGGTGTGCAGCTTTCATGGGTCAAGCGGTAGCTTCGGCGCAGCAAGATAGCGTACCCCTCGAAGTAATCACCGCCAGTTTAGCTAACTCTATAGCCAAGAATTACCTATCCAAGGTGGTTGAACACAGGAAACTGGGCGACAAGATTATCCTGACAGGAGCGGTGTTTTACAACCAGGCAGTGGTCTCTGCTTTCCGTCAGCAACTTCAAGGGAAGAAGCTGACTGTGGCTGAACATAAGGAGGTCAGCGGCGCGATCGGCGCTGCCCTCTTAGCTAAAGAGACTATAGTTGGCCAACAAAGATCGAAATTCAAGGGCTTTCAGGAGGTGGTGAACAGGGAATGTAAACTCACTACCTTTGTATGCAAAGGCTGTGACAACAATTGCACAATCACTCGTATGGAACTACCGGATGAGGAACCCAGCTACTATGGCAGCCGATGCGATAAATACGACGCTATAGCTAGCCATGCCCGGAGGGAGACCTTCTTCGACAAGAGGGAGCAGTTGCTATTTAGAGATTACAAGAAGGATTCGGGGACAGGACCAGTGGTGGGGGTTCCTAGGGCGTTGCTAGTTTATGATTATGCACCATTGATCATCGGCTTTCTTAATGCCTTGGGTGCCAGAGTGATTCTCTCCAGCCAGACCAACCATGAAATCACGGAGAAGGCAATAGAACTCAGCTACACCGATAGTTGTTTTCCACTTAAGCTTCTCCACGGACATGCGGCAATGCTCAGGGATGTGGATTACATTCTTTATCCGTGTGCCATTCGCTTAGGCAGAAAAGATGAAGACGCTATCCAGAAGTATTCCTGTCCTCTGGTTCAAGCGTCTCCGTTCATAATACGCAGCGTACTGGGCTTCGGGGAGCGATTGTTAATACCGATAATAGATTTCAGTCGCGGCGATGACGAAGTGATTAGTAATCTCAGCGATGTCGGTGTGAAAATGGGTTTCAGCCGAAAAAGGGCATGGGAAGCAGCCTTAGCTGGCATTGCGTCGCAGTGGAAGTTCGAGGCTGACAGGGCGGCATTGGGACGGGAACTCTTGGAACAGGTGCATCAGAGTGGTCAGTTGGGCGTGGTTATCCTGTCGAGGTCTTACATGTTTCAAGACGCTGGCGCGAACCTGGGCATAGCCGAGAAATTGGCTCAGCTTGGAGTCGTTCCTATTCCGCTCGATTTTCTGCCCTTGGAATCTGTAAATACCAAGGACTATTCTGACCGTCCTTATTGGTACTATGAAAACAAGTTTATATCTGCTGCGGTTATCACTGCCCGTGACCCTCAGCTCTACGGATTGTGGCTGACCAATTTCGGATGCGGACCGAACTCCTTCATAATCCATCTGGTGGAGGATATTATGGGTGGCAAGCCTCTGGGACAGTTGGAGATAGATGAACACGCGGCTGAGGCTGGTATCGTGACCCGGCTGGAAGCCTTTGTTGATACCATTAAAGGATTTGCCCGGTCCGGCGAGAAGCAAGAAGTGCGACGCGAGGAAATCTATCGGAAAGCCTTCCCACCCGTCATTGATACCAGGAAGACGTTCATTATTCCTAGGATGACACCGCATGTGGAGCTTGTGGCTGCGCTTCTGGAAGGCAGTGGCTTTCGAGCTATGGTGCTCCCCGAGGCTAACGAGCGCAATCTTTTCTACGCCGACAAGGTAACAACTGGTACCGAGTGTTTGCCTTATCGGGTGACCTTGGGCGACTTTTTGAGGTTCTGTTACGAAGGTGGTACGGATTTAAAGGATGTCGAAGGCGTGATGGCTAGTGCTTATGGTCCGTGTCGCTTCGGGAAATATGCCTTAGAGCAAATCCAAGTACTTAAGAAGCTAGGCTTCGACATACCTATACGAACCACTGTGTCAAATCATGCCTACCGGGATACGGAAATCAGCCCCCGCTTTGCCCGCCTGGCTTGGAAAGGATGTGTAGCTATTGATCATCTTCAGAGATTGCTCTGGCGGACTCGCCCCTATGAAAAACGCCCAGGCTCGGCGGATGAGCTTTTTGATGCATATCTTGGCAAGATTGTAAGCTGTGTCCGTAAAAAACAGGGTTTCAACGACGTTGTGCGCCAGGCTACTTCGGATTTCAAAGTTCTGATTGACCCGGAGCTACCTCGACGACCTTTAGTGGGCATCAATGGCGAAATATATTTGCGCTCCAATAGATTTAGCAATCAGGACTTGGTAAAGGAGTGTGAGAGTGCTGGTCTAGAGGTTGTGGTTTCGTCCATCGCTGAATGGATGAAATACATATTCTACCGTCATGTTGAAGATGCTGTTAGGGACCGCAAGTTCTTGAAGGCGCTGTTCAGCTATGTGGTGAAACGTGCCTGGGAGCATGATGAGCACGGGATAGCCAGGTATTTTGAGGACTTACTAGATGGTAAAGAGCCCTCGACGGAACAATTACTGAGATATACCAGCCACTGGCTTTCTCCACGGTGTGGCAGCGAAGCAGTTCTCAGTCTGGGCAGCGGCGTTGAGTGGATGGAGAATCCTAAATTTGCTGGTGTGATATCAGTGATGCCTCATGGCTGTATGCCTGGTGGAATCGTGGCGGCTATAGCTGAGAAGATAAGTACCGTTTATCGCAAGCCTTGGATTAGCCTCACTTATGATGGTTTTGTAGAAAACACCAACCGCACGAAAATCAATAATTTTGCTGAGCTCATTAGGTTTTGCCACAAGGAGCAAGCAAGAAAAGGTATCTAAAATTGGTTTTCTCGACTAGGTAAAACAAGGTGTTTTAATCTTGTGAAAATGGTATACTGAAAGAAATATGTCGGAATCTTATGTTTGCCAACTATTACGTGGTGTCATAGAGCCTTTGTTGCTTTTTATCATTGGCGAACTACCGATACACGGGTATGAACTTGCTCGAGAATTAGAGAAGAGGAGCCGGGGCTATTTTCGCCTGACAGCGAGCACTCTTTACTCTGCATTACGTCGTTTGGAAGCCAGGGGGCTTGTGTCAAGTTCATGGCAACTAGTTGCCAACCAAAAGCGCCGGTATTATGAATTGACGGAGAAGGGTCGTCAGATTCTGGCTGACGAATTAGCTCAGTGGGAGAAGTTCCTCGGTGCTACAGAGAAAGTTATAGACAGCCAGTGAAGTGGAAATCCACATCCTAGGAGCCCATCAGCTCGAGTTCAAGGGGGCACGGTTAACTTCTCTGCTAATTGATGGCACTTTAGCTATAGATGCTGGTGGAATTACTTCAGCCCTTTCTCTATCCGAGCAAGAAAAAATAAAAGCTGTTTTACTCACCCATCACCATTTTGACCACACCAGAGACCTGGTCACCTTAGCTGCTGGCGCGGGTTACTATTGGCGAGGTCAAGTAACAATCTATGCCCTGCGTCATACGCTTGACATCGTCGCCAATTATCTCTTTGACGGCAAGTTATATATAAATTTTCTGGAGTATCACCGCAAAGACAAGCCGGCGCTCGTACTTGAAGCTATTGAGCCTCATAGTCGAAGGAATATCAGGGGCTACGATGTACTGGCTGTGCCGGTAAAACACTCTGTACCGACGGTTGGCTATCAAATCACCTCTTCGGATGGTAAAAAGTTGTTTTATACTGGTGACACCACGGTGGGAATATCTGATTGCTGGCAGCACATATCCCCACAGTTGCTTTTCACTGAAGTTGTCGGGCCTAATAGATACGAAGACTGGCTCAGAAAAGCTGGTCATTTTTGTGCTTCGTTCTTGAAGGAAGAACTCATAAAATTTCGTCAGATCAAGGGATATTTGCCTCGCATTATCGTCATCCATATTGGGAATCTTTTTGAGCAAGAGATAAAGGAAGAAATTGCCCAAGTGGCTCAGGAACTAGAAGCAGATATAAGCTTGGGCTACGAAGATATGAAAATCACCTTATAACCATCCTGGGTTACAGTTACAAGTTCCTTTCTAGTCGCAGGCTGTTACTTTAGTTAAGGCTGGCGCCATAAGGCAGCCAAGCGCTATGGCGCCAGCCGTTTTTACTTTAGTCTACCTTGGGCAAAGAAGCCAGAGCCTTCTCTACCATCTCTTTAGGATACTCATAATCCTGGAGCTTGCCGGTAAGATACTCGTCATAAGCAGCAAGGTCGAAGTGTCCATGCCCGCTCAGAGCCAGAAGTATGTTTTTCTTCTCTCCGGACTCTTTACATTTCAAAGCCTCGTCAATGACGACTTTTATGGCGTGGGATGGTTCTGGTGCGGGTATGATGCCCTCGGCGCGAGCGAATTGTACTGCCGCTTTGAACACTGGTACCTGATACTCGGCACGGGCTTCCACAAAGCCCAGTTTGTGCAAGTGGCAGATGATGGGAGCCATACCGTGGTATCTTAATCCACCAGCATGCACAGGAGGTGGCACGAAGGTGTGTCCTAGAGTGTACATCAGAGCGATCGGTGCCATTCCAGCGACATCGCCGTAGTCCCAAGCATAAACACCCTTGGTTATGGAAGGGCAAGCTTGGGGTTCAACGCAGATAATCTGGAGCTTGGGCTTTTTGCCTTTGATCTTATCTACGACAAATGGCAGAAACAGTCCGGCGAAGTTGGAACCGCCACCAATACAACCCACGATGATATCGGGATAAACATCAATTTTTTCTAGCTGCTTCTTTGTCTCCAGACCTACGATGGTCTGGTGCATGAGCACATGGTTTAGCACACTCCCTAGAGAATACTTGGTATCCTCGCGGGAGAAGGCATCTTCTACGGCTTCGCTGATAGCAATACCCAAGCTTCCTGGGCAGTTCGGATCGTCTTTGAGGATTTTTCTCCCTATTTCGGTATCTTGGCTAGGGCTGGGCACCACTTTAGCTCCCCAGGTCTCCATCAGAATACGACGATACGGTTTCTGATAGTAGCTTGCCTTAACCATATAGATCTTGCATTCAAGACCCAAAAAGGCGCAGCCCATGGATAAGGCGCTGCCCCACTGTCCGGCTCCGGTCTCAGTGGTGAGCCTCTTAACCCCTTCTTTTTTGTTGTAATAGGCTTGGGCTACGGCAGTGTTCAGTTTGTGGCTACCGGCTGGGCTTACACCCTCATACTTATAGTAAATTCTGGCTGGAGTTCCCAGCGCCTTCTCGAGGCGATAGGCTCTTATCAGCGGTGTGGGTCGCCAGAGCTTATAAATGTCTTGGACTTCATCGGGGATCTCAATCCACCTTTCTGTACTGAACTCCTGCTCGTCGAGGGCTCTGGGGAATAAAGGTGGTGGAAGACGTGTGGGTTCCTTTGTCACCGGATGTCTGAGCGGTGGCAAGGGCTTGGGCAAATCAGCCTGAATGTTGTACCAAGCTGTAGGCATCTCTTTTTCGGTTAAGATTACCTTCGTTGGCTGCATTTCTCCTCCTTTCCTAAGTTTTCGATTCATTTGCTTCTAACTTGGTGCTATGCTACATAATGACCTCCTTTTGCGATAAAGTTTCTCTCAAGCTTTTGACAAATGAACGTACGCCTCTCAGTGATTTGTCTTCGTCAAGCAACTGTATAATGCGACTTCCGACAATGATACCGTCAGCTACTTTGGCTACCCTTTGAGCCTGTCCGGTGGTTGAGATACCAAAGCCGACGCAAAGAGGTTTTTCTGTTCTTGCTCTGACCTTGGCTACGAAGCTTTCCAGCCCTCTCGGCAGTTTATCCCTGGCACCGGTGACGCCTGTTAGAGAAACTAAGTAGATAAAACCGCTCGATTTTGTTGCCACAAGTTCGATGCGTTCTTTGGTGCTGGTTGGAGACAGGAGGTAAATAAGGGCAAGCCTGTATCTTTGGGCTGATTTCTCCAGCTCTTCACCTTCCTCAGGCGGCAGGTCAGGTATAATCAAGCCATCTATCCCCACACAAGCACATTCTGAGCAAAATCGGTCCAAGCCGTACTTAAGAACAGGGTTGTAGTAAGTCATAAATACCAAGGGAATTTTCACTTGCCTTCGGAGTTCTTTAGCCACTTCAAAGCAAACCTGAAGGGTTACTCCCTGCTTGAGAGCTTCGTAGCTAGCGTGTTGAATGGTGGCACCATCGGCTAAGGGATCGGAGAAAGGAATGCCAAGTTCGATAATGTCGCAACCACTACGGGCAAAAAGCGAGACCGCTTTTAAAGTCGTTTCAATATTGGGATAACCTACTGTAATGTAGGGGATAAGAGCGGTATGATGTGCTGGAGCAAAGACTGAAGTGATGTGACTTATCCCGCTCGTCATCAGGACACCCCCAGTGCGTTGACTGCTATGTCCATGTCCTTATCGCCGTGCCCACTCAGGTTGACGACAATAATTTGCTTTTTATCCAGCCTGTTAGCTATTTTGGCGGCGTAGGATATAGCGTGAGCTGGCTCAAGTGCGGGAACTATGCCTTCGGTCTGACACAGGAGCTGGAAAGCTTCCAGCGCCTCTTTATCATTTACCGCTACATAAGTGGCGCGTCCGATACTTTTGTAATAGCTATGCTCGGGCCCAACCCCAGGGTAATCGAGTCCGGCAGCGATGCTGTGTGTCTCGCAAATCTGTCCGTCATCACTCTGAAGGACATAGGACTTTGCTCCATGGAGAACGCCTATAGTACCAGCAGTTAGGGAGGCAGCATGTTTTCTCGTTTTGATTCCTTTGCCTGCTGCCTCTACTCCAATGAACTTGACATTTTTGTCATTCACAAAGGGGTGGAAAATTCCGATGGAATTGCTACCTCCGCCAACACAGGCGATGATGTAGTCGGGCAAGCGGCCACACCTAGCCAAAATTTGCTCTCGGGTTTCTTTGCCAATGACGGACTGAAAATCTCGCACCATTATCGGATAGGGGTGAGGACCAACCACTGAGCCCAGCAGGTAATAAGTGTTTCTCACGTTGGTCACCCAATCTCTGATTGCCTCATTTATAGCATCTTTCAGCGTCTTGGTGCCTGAAGAAACAGGACGCAGCTCGGCACCCAGCAACTTCATGCGGAAGACGTTGAGGGACTGGCGATGTACATCTTCCTCACCCATGTAGATAATGCATTTAAGCCCCAACTTCGCGCATACGGTAGCCACAGCTACGCCATGTTGTCCTGCGCCGGTCTCAGCAATAATCCTGTGTTTTTTCATCCTCAGAGCCAGAAGACCTTGCCCTAGAGCGTTGTTTATCTTATGGGCTCCAGTGTGCAGAAGGTCTTCCCGCTTAAGAAAGATTTGTGCACCTCTGCAATGCTCGGTGAGCCTCTCGGCGAAATAGAGAGGAGTTGGTCTCCCGCAATAGTCTCGAGACAAGGTATCAAATTCTGCCCAAAACGTAGGATCATTTTTTGCTTTTTCGTAGGCTATCTCCAGTTCTTCCAAAGCCGGCATAAGAGTCTCCGGCACAAACTTGCCACCGAACTCTCCAAAATAGCCGCGTGAATCAGGTAATTGCTTGCTTTTCCTCATCGGCTTTTCTCACTGCGGTAATGAATGCTCTTATTTTAGTCATGTCTTTGATTCCCTTCGTCTCCACTCCAGAAGAGACATCCACACCCCATGGTGCTATCCTCTCGATTAACTTGGCGACATTGTTCGGGTTGAGTCCTCCAGCGATGATAACAGGAAACTTTTTAGCTACCTCTTGGGCTAAGTTCCAGTCGAAGCTTTTTCCTGTTCCGCCATATTTGCCTTCAACTCGGGAATCAAGAAGAAAGATAAATTTCTGTGGAGCAAGAATCCTACTACCAGCAGACAGTTCCGCGCAGAGTTCTTCCACAGATTGCTGCCCCACTCTCACTGTCTTGATAATGGGTCTAGCAATCTCGCGGCAATATTCCCAAGACTCATCACCGCTTAATTGAACCCAATCCAGAGCACAGAAATCAGCGATTTCATTTACTTGAGAACTCGGAACGTTGACAAAAACCCCGACTACCTTTGTCCCAGAGTAATCAGGATCACCGCTTTTCTTTATGGCATTGATTATGTCACATGCCTGAGCAGGATTTACCTGTCGCGGACTGAGGGCAAATACCAGCCCGATGAAGTCAGCGCCAGCCTCCATGGCTGCTAAAGCGTGAGTTTTGTCTTTAATCCCACAAATCTTGATGCGAGTCATAATAGCAATTCCTTCATTTTAACCAATACATCGCGGGCAGTAACCAAAGTTTCACCAACAAGCATGGCATCAATTCCCCATTTCTTCAGTTTTTCCACATCCTTGCGACTTTTGATGCCACTCTCACTGACTACGATTTTTTCTCTCGGGATAAGAGGTCGTAGACGGCAAGTGGTATTGATGTCTACGGCAAAAGTATTCAGGTCGCGATTGTTGATGCCTATAATCTCCACTTCGCTGAGCATTGCTCTTTCTACCTCGCCTTCATTGTGTACTTCCACGAGGCAACTTAAACCAAGACTATGGCTCAGTGCCGTAAGTTCTTTAAGCTGCTGCTGGCTTAGAATGGCAACGATCAACAACAAGGCATCAGCACCATAAGCTCTGGACTCATATACTTGATAAGGGTCGAAGACAAAGTCTTTTCTGAGTAACGGCAATCCAACTGCCTTTCTGATTGTTGCTAAGTGCTCGAGATTGCCCATAAAATAATTTGCCTCGGTGAGTATTGAAATAGCGGCGGCACCACCTTCGGCATAGGTCTGAGCCAGCTGAGCGGGGTTGAAGTTAGGGCTTAGAATCCCGCGTGATGGAGAAGCTTGTTTTACTTCGGCAATGAGGCGAATGTGGTTACCCTTGAGAGCCAGAGCGAGGTCAATCGCCGGCTTCTGCTGGGCGATCCGCTCCTGTAGATAACTGAGAGGCACAGTTTTCTTTCTGTGCTCAACCTCTTCCTTTTTTTGAGCGATGATTTTATCCAGCATGTTTCTTCTAACCTTCTAACACTGTAGTTGCCCAATTCATCGGGCAATGAAGACTGGTCAATCGGGCAACTACGTCAAACTCTGGCTAAATTTGATCAGCTCGTCCAGCTTTGCCAAAGCTTTTCCACTCTCGATAATCTCTTCAGCAATGTCAGCACCTTCTTTAAGGTTTGATACTATGTTGCCAGCCACTAGTGCCGCCGCTGCGTTCATGATAACTATGTTTCGTCTGACTCCTGCCTCTCCACTCAATACATCTCGCAGTATTGTGGCATTTTGCTTGGCAGAGCCTCCCTTAATTTCGGCAACATTGGCTTTCATAAAGCCAAAATCCTCGGGGGAAATCTCGTAAGGCGACGATACACCATGTTGATTGACTTCCCACACCAGAGATTTTCCGCTGATGGAAATTTCGTCCAGGCCATCCAAGCCATGGACAACAAGAGAATGCTTGGTACCCAAGCGGTGGAGAACGGAGGCAATCTTCTCTCCCAACTGCCTAGAAGGAACACCAATGACCTGAGACTGGGTTCTGGCGGGATTAGTGAGAGGTCCCAATATATTGAATACCGTTCGAATGCCGATTTCGCGTCGGGGGGCGGCAGCATGCTTCATGGCTGGATGGAAAATAGGGGCGAACATAAAGCCGATGCCTACTTTTTCCAGACATTGAGCAACTGCCTCAGCTCCTAGGTCAATCTTCACGCCCAACGCTTCTAGGACATCGGCGCTGCCGCAGTGGCTGGACATCGCTCGGTTGCCATGTTTGGCTACCTTTAGGCCGGCGCCAGCGACAACAAAAGCGGCTGTTGTAGAGATATTAAAGCTACCAATGCCATCCCCGCCTGTTCCGCAGGTATCTATCACCGGTGAACTGACCGGGACTGGAGTTGCCTTCGCCTGCATGACGCTGGCTAAGCCGGCAATCTCGTCTACTGTCTCGCCTTTCATACGCAGAGCAGTGACGAAAGCAGCAAGTTGGGCTGGTGTAGCTTCGCCACTCATTATCTCTTCCATCACCGTTGCCGCTTGCTCAAAAGTCAGCGAACGACCATTGACCACAATCTCAATAGCTTCTTTAATCATTGCTGGCTTCCTGCCTTAGAAAAATATTTCAAAAAACTTGCTTTCTTGTCCTCTGGCATAATCGCCTCACGGTAAAACTGAATGTATAAAGCTGTGCTGGTCAGCTTCCACTCGGTCAATAGCTGCCAGCAATGCTTTAGCTTTGTTCAGGCTTTCTTGATATTCTTGTTCTGGAATACTGTCGGCAACAATGCCAGCGCCCGCTTGGATATAAGCAATGTTATTCTTGATGACGATGGTGCGAATCGCAATAGCGGTGTCCAGGTTGCCGGAGAAGTCAAAATAGCCCACGGCACCGGCATAGGGTCCTCTTCTCTCTTTCTCCAGTTCGGCAATTATCTCCATAGCTCGAATCTTGGGAGCACCGGAAACTGTGCCAGCTGGAAAGCAGGAACGCAACGCGTCGAACTGAGAAAGTCCAGCCTTGAGCTTACCCTGAACATGCGAAACTAGATGCATAACGTGGGAATAGCGTTCCACGTCCATGAGCTGGGTAACTTGAACTGTGCCAGGCTCGCTGATTCTACCGATATCATTGCGTCCCAGATCAACAAGCATGATGTGTTCGGCGCGCTCCTTTTCACTGTTTCTGAGCTCTTCTTCCAAAGCGAGGTCTTCGGCAGCATCTTTACCCCGTCGGCGAGTGCCAGCGATAGGGTGAGTGGACACAATGCCATCCTCAACTCGCACTAGAAGCTCAGGAGAGGCTCCCACAATATAGAAATCGCCTAAGTGCAAGTAATACATATAGGGTGAAGGGTTAATGGAGCGTAAGGCTCGATATATGGAGAAGGGATGGGCATGAGTGCGTCTTGTCAATCGTTGTGATAAGACGGTCTGAATTATATCGCCAGCATAGATATACTCTTTGGCTCGAGCTACTATAGACTCAAACTCTGCTTGAGTAAAGTTTGAGGACACTTCGGACTTAGCCAGTGGCGACTTTTTGGGGGGTTCAGGATGCATCGGCTGCTCCAGCCTCTTCACCAGTTTGTCAATTTTGCTAGCTGCCTCTCGATAAGCTGCATCAACATCACCATCTAAGTGGGCGTGAGAGACGATCCTGATTTTATGAGTAATGTGGTCGAAAACCAGCAAGGTGTCAGCTAACATGAGCATAGATTCAGGAAGTCCCTGAGGGTCTTTATCAGGACAAGGTAATCTCTCAAAATGGCGAGCAACTTCATAACTTAAATAACCAACCATGCCGCCGTGGAATCTGGGGAGGTCGACAATGGACGAGGGACGAAGTTGAGCGAATTGTCTTTCTATCAGGCTCAAAGGGTCAACAAGATTCTCTTTGTCTGCCTTTAAGATAAGGGAAGGTTCAGTGCCTATAAAACTGTAGCGAGCCAGCCTTTCCCCACCTTCGACACTTTCCAAGAGAAAGGAATAGTTGCCACGAGCTATCTTAAGATAGGCTGATACTGGTGTTTCCAGATCAGCTTGAATGTCACGGCAAATCGGTATCAGATTGCTGTGCTTCTTCAGTCGGTGAACCTCTTCTAACGTCGGACAGTACATAATTACCTCACAACAAAAAACCTCTCACCCACGGGGCGAGAGGTTTAAACCTTCGCGGTGCCACCCTTATTCGACCTTGCGGTCATCTCTTTTCAGGTACAGCCTGATCGGCGATACCCTAGACTGTGATAACGCTGTCCCTGCGGCAAAGCCTACTTTCGCGAACTGTCACGATTTCGGTTTGCGGCTCCCAGGTCCATTCCAACCTCGCGCAGGTATCGGCTCGCACCTTACCCGACTCTCTGCAACCCCGCCTTAAGCTGTACTAGTCCTGTTCACAGCCTTTCCAATATTCAGTTATTTACAATATAAATGCTGTCTTCTCGTTTGTCAATAGCGTGTGGTGGCTGAGTACATGGATAACACTCGGCTGCGGGTTTTAGCGAGCGCTCTCTCAATATACTGTATGGGGGTAGGATAGGCAAGGGACTGATGGGCCGGTGGAAGTTATATTCTATTAGCCACTCGGTCAGCCGGGGTTTAGTTCTTCAGGCTCCAGGGATAGATTACAGTCATAAAGCCATTCATACTGCAGTGTCTCATTAAACCTCTCTACCTCCGGGTTATCCTTCGGGGTCTTCACCCGGGAGAAGTATCTCTGTATGCCTAAACTGCCAGCAGCTCTCTCAAACTCCCAGGCAAACTCACTCCCATTATCTGTCAGAAGATTTTCGATAGGCAGGTCGGTGAGATAGCGTAGCCTGTATAAGAAATCTGCAGCCGACCTTGAGCTTTTGTTCTTGTACATGCGGGCATAAGCTAGTTTGCTAGCATGGTCTACTGCCGTCAGGATATATCTTTTGAGGTTATTCCAGTAGATAACGATGGTATCGAGCTGAAGGTGGAGATCTCTTCCCCATATTCTTGTTCATAAAGGACTTTTAGCTTTCTTTTCCCGTAGTGAGGATATTTCATCCTTAACCCTCTTATCCTGTCTTCCTGGGTGAGAGTAACTTGCCACTTTCTCTTATGGT
>Ga0209721_1000696_pt1 | contig 28417 bp, 23 predicted proteins | sample TshhotsprinmetaG_FD_184139 | JGI IMG/M metagenome (GOLD analysis project Ga0209721, IMG submission 184139) | Hot spring microbial communities from South Africa to study Microbial Dark Matter (Phase II) - Tshipise hot spring metaG (SPAdes)... | ecosystem: Environmental > Aquatic > Thermal springs...
TGCGCGCCGGTGCCAGTTCCGGGCGGCGCAGGCGGGCGGCAAAGAAGTCGCGCGGATGGGGCTCGAACGTGACGGCGCACGCGGGTACGCCGCGGTGGCGCGCTTCGTTGATGAGCAGCGCCAGCATTGCCTGGTGGCCGCGGTGCACGCCGTCGAAATTGCCAATCGTCAGCGCGCGCGCCGAGCGCGGCTGCCGACGCAGATTGTACATACCATACAAAATCTTCATGGGTACGGGGACCGTCACAGGGGCGGCGCGTGCGTGTCACGCGCGTGTCGCCAAAGCGCGCTACTATGACACAGCCATGAGAGTGCTCAAGCTCACCGCGCAAGGCCTGCCCCAGGCGTGGCTCACGCTGGAGGAGGCGGTGCTGCACTACGCTGCCGGCGACGTGCGCTGGGTGGCGGGCGCGCACATTGCCACCTTCCGCGGTGGCATCAACGCGCGCACCGGGCGGCAGTCGGTGGTGGACGTGCACTCCATCATCGGCACCCGGGGGCACATGCCGGTCAACCCATTCGACGTGGTGCCGAGTCTGACCAACGCCAAGCTGTTCGCGCGCGATCGCCACTTGTGCGCCTACTGCGGCGACTGCTTCGACGAGGCGCTGCTGACGCGCGAGCACGTCGTGCCGCTGGCGCAGGGCGGGCGCGACCACTGGATGAACGTGGTCACCGCTTGCCGCGCCTGCAACCACCGCAAGGGCAACCGCACGCCCGAGCAGGCGCGCATGGCGCTGCTCTATGCCCCCTACACCCCGAGCCTGTGGGAGGACTTCATCCTGCGCAACCGCCGTATCCTGGCCGACCAGATGGAGTTCCTGATGGCGCATCTGCCGCGGCATTCGCGGTTGTGCGCCTGAGCTCGCGGCGGCGGGTGGCGGCAGCCGCCGGTTTCCGGCCGGCTCAGGGAATGACGGGCAGCTGCACGGGGCCTCGTCTGCCGGGTACCCGCAGGGGGCGGGTTGGCGTGTCGTGTCACCGGTTGGCACCGCGGTGTGATACGCTGCGCCGGTGCGCCCCCGGATCGCGGCGCAGGAGAGCCCCATGCTGGTGACCGACACCCCTGCACAGTCCGCACACCGCTGGCGATTTTTCCGTGCCGGTGGAGTCGATCAGGTCCGTATGGACGACGCGCGCGACCTCTTCGCTCTGGCGGCGCTCGACCCCAAGCTGTGGGCGGCGCTCGCCTGCCCGGTCCAGGGGCTGGACGTCGGGCCCCAGACGCTGGCGCTGCTCGATGCCGACGGTGATGGCCTGGTCCGCCGCCCCGAAGTGCTGGCAGCGGTGCAGTGGGTGTGCGAGCGCCTGGTCGATCCGGGGCTGCTGTTCGTCCCCGGTGACACCCTGCCGCTGGACGCGCTGGTGGCCAACGATGAAGGACTGGCGCTGCGCACGGCGGCGTGTGATCTGCTGCGCCGGCTGGGGCGCCCGGAAACCGAGCTGTCCCCCGCCGACTGGGCAGACGCGGCGTGCGTGTTTCCGGCTGACCAGCCCAACGGCGACGGCGTGGTGACACGCGAGTTGGCCCAGGCCATCGACGCCGGCGTGGTGCCATGGTTGGAACGCATTGGCATGGCCACCGGATGGGTGGCCGATCGCAGTGGGGGCGACGGTGTCGATGCCGCCGGGGTGCAGCGCTGCGCGGAGGCGGTGGCGGCGGTGCGGGCTTGGCGCGCCGTGCAGCCCGAGGGTTTGGCGCCCGTCTTCAGTGCCGCGCTGGCGGCCATGCAGGCCGTGGCCGCCAAGGTGGAAGACCACTTCGTGCGCTGCCAGCTGGCGGCGTTCGATGCGCGGGCCGCCGCCGCGCTGGATGTGCCGCTGCAGGCGCTACAGGCGCTGGCGGTCGGGCTTCTGGCGGCGGACCAAGCCGAGCTGACGGCGCTGCCGCTGGCGCACGTGGGCGCCGAGCCCGTGCTGCCGCTGCGGCAGGGGATCAACCCGGCCTGGCAGCCGGCCATCGAACGCCTGTATGCCGATGCGGTGCTGCCCCTGCTGGGTGAGCGCGACCACCTGACCCAGGCCGACTGGCAGGCGTTGCGCCAGCGACTCGCGGCGTGGGAGGCCTGGTGTGCCCAGCGTCCGCAGACCACGGTGGCTGACTGGGAGGACGCCATCCTGTCGGCGTGGGACGCCGAGCGCGTCATGGCCCGCATGGAAGCGCTCATCGGGCATGACCTGACGGGCGCGGCGTTGGCGCAGCGGCTCGATGCGTTGCAAAAGCTGGTGGTTTTGCGGCGGGATCTGGCGCGCGTGCTGCGCAACGTCGTCAACTTCGCCGACTTTTACGGGTCGGCGGACGGGGCCTTCCAGTGTGGGCGGCTGTTCATCGACCAGCGCGAGTGCCGCTTGTGCCTGCCGGTAAACGACGTCGTCGCGCACGCGCAGCTTGCGGGCTACAGTGGGCTGTACCTGCTGTACTGCCAATGCGAGCGTGCCGGTGAGGTGCCGCAGATCATCGTGGCGGCACTAACCGGCGGCGACGCACCGGACTTCATGGTGCCGGGCCGCAACGGGTTGTTCGTCGATCGCCGGGGTCGCGACTGGCACGCGCGCGTCATCAAGGTGGTGGAGAACCCAGTGAGCCTGCGGCAGGCGTTTTGGGCACCCTACCGGCGCGTCGTGCGGTTGGTGGGCGAGCAGGTACGCAAATTTGCGGCGGCGCGCGAGCAGGCGGTGCAGGCGCAGCTGGCCCAGCGCGTGGAAGGCGGCGCCGAGGCGGTGCAGAGTCCGCCTGCACGTCTGCCGGCGCAGTCGGCGTTCGACATCGCGCGCTTTGCCGGCATCTTTGCGGCGTTGGGGTTGGCACTGGGCGCTATCGGCACCGCGCTGGCCGCCCTTGTCACCGGTTTTCTGCAACTGGCCTGGTGGCAGATGCCACTGGTGATTCTGGGGGTCATGGCCCTGATTTCCGGGCCCTCGGTGGCGCTGGCCTGGTTCAAGCTGCGCGAGCGCAACATCGGCCCCCTGCTGGATGCCAACGGCTGGGCGGTAAATACCCGCGCCCGCATCAGCCTCGCGTTCGGGCGCCGCCTGACGGCTGTGGCTGCGCTGCCTGCGGGGGCGCAGCGGGGCGGCGCGGATCCGGACGCCGACCGCGGCCTGCACTGGGGGTGGATCGCCGCCGTGCTCGCGCTGGCGCTGGGGGCGCTGGCCTGGTGGGTCGGCGCATGGGTGTGGCCACCCATGCGCTGATGCCGGCGCTCAACGCCGCAGCATCCAGCGCAGCAGCCGGTCGGTCCACGGGCCATAAGGCGGCCGCACCCAGCGGTCGAACACCGCGCCAACCAGCGGGTGCTGCAGGTAGACCGCCTTCAGGTGCGAGAAGCGCTCGAACCCGTGACGCCCGTGGTAGGCCCCGATGCCACTGGGGCCGACACCACCAAAGGGCAGGCCGTGCTGCGGCTGATGCAGCATGCAGTCGTTGACGGTGACGCCCCCGCTGGTGGTGGCGCTCAGCACCCGCTGGATCGTGTCGGGGCGCTGACTGAACAGGTACAGCGCTAGCGGGCGCGGGCCGGCGTTGACGTGGGCAATGGCGGCGTCGAGGTCGCCGTCGTAGCCCAGCACGGGCAGCAACGGACCAAAGATTTCCTCCCGCATCAGCGCGCAGGTTGGTGGCGGGTCGAGTACTGCCACCGGCCCCATACGGTGACGGTTGGCGTCGCCCCATGGCGTGTCGCCTGTCATCAGGGGCACCAGTGTCGCCCCAGCAGCGGCCGCGTCCTCAGCCAAGCGCTGCATGCGCTGCCACGCCGCGCCAGACAGCAGTGCGCTGTAGTCCGGGTCGGCCAGTCCACGCGGCCAGCGCCGCCGCACACTGTCGCGCAGGGCCGTCACGAAGGCGTCGCGCTGCACCCGTGGCACCAGGCAATAGTCCGGTGCGATGCACGTCTGCCCCGCATTCCAGCCCTTGGCGCTGGCGATGCGGTCTGCGGCCTGTGCCACGTCGGCGTCGGCGGCGACGATGGCGGGTGACTTGCCGCCCAGTTCCAGCGTGACGGGGGTCAGGCGCGCGGCGGCGGCCTGCATCACCAGCCGCCCGACACGCCCCGATCCGGTGAACAGCAGATGATCCAGCGGCGCGGCTGCCAGTGCCGCCGCCACCTCAGCGCCCCCGGTGATCACACAGACCTCGTCGGGTTCGAAGGCCTGTGTCAAGACCCGCTGCAGCAGTGCCGCCGTGCGCGGCGCCAGCTCCGACGGCTTGAGCAGCACATGGTTGCCTGCCGCCAGCGCGTTGGCCAGCGGCGACAGCGTCAGCTGCAGCGGATAGTTCCACGCGCCGATGATGCCCACCAGCCCCAGCGGCTGCGGCACGATACGTGCCCGTGCCGGCCAGAACAGCGGGTTGACGCGCGCGGGCCGCGACCGCATCCAGTGCGCGACGTGACGGCGCAGATGCCGGATCTCATCCGCCAGTGGTGCCAGCTCGAGCAACCGGGTCTCGGTGGGGCTGCGCCCGCCGAAGTCGGCGTCGACGCACTCCACCCATTCGGTTGTGCGGTCCAGCACAGCCTCCAGCAGTCGGGTCAGGCGGGCGCGCCGCTGCCCAGCGGAGGTGGGTGCGGTGGCGCTCCACGCCGCGCGCATGCGTTCACATTGGGCCTGCAGCGCGGCGTGCAGATCGCCGGGGGGCAAGGCGCTGAAATCGTGTCGCCAGGCGTTCATCATGAGCATTGTGACGTGAACGGACCGGTCGGCGATCGGGGGAGGGGAACCGACCCTGGGCGGTTCCCGGACTCCCGGGGACCCCGGGGTCGCAGCCAATCTACACCCCCGGGGTTCAACCCGTCATCGCGGCGGCTGCCGCCGGCGCAATTCGGCTGCAGGCGCGCTCGGCCAGGGCGGTGATGGTCAAGCTGGGGTTGACGCCGAGGTTGGCGCCGACCACCGAGCCGTCCATCAGGTACAGGTTACGCTGGCCGAATACCCGGTGATGCGCGTCGCACACCACGCTGTCGGCGTCGGCCGCCATGACGGCGCCGCCCAAGCAGTGCGCGGTCATGGGGATGTGAAAGAGCACTTCGGGCAGCGACGCCATCGGCACCCCGCCGGTGGCTGCCGCGGCGCGCCGCGCGAAGCTCTCGGCGTCCGGAATGGCATGGGGCAGCGGTGCGCCGTGGCTGCGCAGACGGGGTGCAAACGGCCACCACCACGGGCGCTCCCAGCGCAGCGTCAGCGTGCCATCCAGCGTTTGCATGCACAGCAGGATCATCGATTCGCGCGCCCAGTGGCGGGGCCACAGCAGTCGGGCGGTGGCACAGGGCCTGCGCAGCACAGCGGACAGCAACGCCTTCATCCAGCCGGCGCGCGTGCCGTCGCCACCCATCATGGTCGACAGCAGCGCCATCGCGTCCGAGCCGGCAGGGTAGCGCGTGGCCTCGACGGTGGTGTGCGCATCGAGCCGGATTTTGGCGCCAATGGCGATGCCGCGCGACAGATCGACGGGGCTGTCCGGCCAGCGCACGCCAATCAGCGATTCGGCGTTGGTGCGCACGTGACGGCCGAGCGCGGACGACAGATATGGCAGATCACCGCGACGGCGTGCGTCCATCAGCAGCGCCTGGGTACCGAGTGATCTGGCGGCGCACACCACGGCCCGCGCGCGCAGCACCTGATGCCGCCGGTTGGCGTCGGCCGTGCCGATGGCGTGCACTGCGTAGCCGTGTGCCCCGCTGGGGTCGGCGGTACTGTCCGGGGCCGGCAATGGGACGATGCGCGTGACGCGCGTCTGCGCCCGCAGCACGGCGCCCTGGCGCTGGGCCAGATGCAGGTAGTTGCGGTCCAGCGTGTTCTTCGCCCCCACCCCGACAGCCCACCATGCACGCGCCACAGCCGGAGCAAGATGTGCGCGGCGGCCCCACACCACCGAAATAGGGGTCCGGGTGGAGGCGTCCTCCCTCGTGGTCATGGTCGTCGCCGAAAAATACCCCCACGTCGGTCAGGACCCAGGTGTCCTGCAGGCCGCAGGCCTGCGCCATCGTCAGCTGCCGCTCGTCCGCCGCTGCGGGGCGCCGATTGACGGTGACGCCAAGCATGCGCCGCGCCGTTTCGTAATGGGCGGGCATGATCCAGGACCAGTCGTCCAGTCCAGCCCAGGTGCCGTGCGACCACACTTCTGGTGGCGGCTCGAGCAGCGTGTTGGCATAGGTGACTGAGCCGCCGCCCACCGCGTTGCCGTGCAGCACCACAACGTAGCGAAACAGACGCAGACTGAAAAACCCGTGGCACCCCAGCGCCGGACGCCACAGCCAGCGGCGCAGCTGCCAGTTGCTGGCGGGAAAATCCTGCGGTTGCCAATGCCGGCCTTGCTCCAGCACCACCACGCGGTAGCCCTTCTCGGCCAGACGCAGCGCCGCCACCGCGCCGCCAAAACCCGACCCGATGATCGCGAAATCGACGTCGAACGCCTGCATGATCGCGATAGTGGGACAGTCGATAGTCGCCCCGCCAGCGGGGAAACCCGATACCGGGTTGGGGCTGTCGCGCCGCCGACAGGTAGGGTGCCGAACGCCGGCAGGCCCGCCGCGGCGTCGGTCGCACACGGTGGCAGACGCCGCCGCCCGTGGACTGGTCCTACAGGCACCGGCTCGCCTGGTGTGCCGGACCCGCTCAGGCGCCGACGGCGGCGTCTTCGCCCATTACCGCCGCCACCGTCCCCAGGTGGTGCAGCGTGTCGCCCCAGCTCAGTTCCAGCTGGGTGAGTGTCTTGAAGCAGTGGCTCACCACGTATTCGTCGGTGACGCCGATGCCGCCGTGCAACTGCACCGCCTGCTGACCGACGAAACGTGCCGATTGGCCCACCTGCACCTTGGCACGGGCCACCGCCTGACGGCGCTCGGCCTGCGGGGCATCCAGCTTGAGCAGCGCGTAGTAGGCCATCCCGCGGGCCAGCTCCAGCGCCATCTTCATGTCGGCTGCGCGGTGCCGCAGCACCTGGAAGCTGCCGATGGGCACACCGAACTGCCGGCGTGTGTTCAGGTACTCCACCGTCAGGGCCAGTGCGCGCTCCATCACCCCCACCGCCTGTGCACATGCCAGTGCGGCGCCCACGTCGGCTGCCCAGGCCAGTGCCGTCGCCCCATCGCCGGGCAGACGTTGGGCCGGGGTGGCGTTGAGGTGTAGGTCGGCGGCGCGGCTGCCGTCCTGCAGCGGATACGGTGTTGTGGCGATACCCGCGGCGCTGCGCTCCACCAGAAACAGCGCCACGCCGTCGGGCGCCCGGGCCGACACCAGCCAGGCCGCCGCCTGGTCGCCTGCCGGGACGACGTGCTTGCGGCCACTCAGCCGCCATGCGTTCCCGTCGGCGTTGGCCTGGCAGGCCACCTGCGGCAGGTCGTGGCGGCTGCGCCGCTCCAGCAGCGCCGGCACCACCAGGTCCCCCGCCGCCAGGCGCGGCAGCCAAGCCTGCGGCAGCGCGCCATCGGCGCAGTCCTGCAACAGGGCCGCCGCCACCCAGGTGGCGGCCAGCGGCTCCAGCAGCAGCGCTGTCCCCAGCGTTTCCAGCACCAGCAGTGCCTCTACCGGGCCCTGGCCCATGCCGCCGTGTGTCTCGGCAACGGTCAATCCGGTCAGCCCCAGATCGGTCAGGTCGCGCCAGATGCGCGCATCGAAGCCGCCGGCGGCGATGATGGCGCGGCGCTGCTCGAACGGGTAAGCGCGCTCGGCCCAGCGAGCCACCGCGTCACGCAACTGCCGTTGCTCGTCGGAAAAATCGAAATCCATGGTGCGTGCTCCGGTGTCTGGTGTGAAAAACACGGCTGCTTGGGGGACGGCTGCCTTCGTGACGCGGGTTTTATTCCGCATGATGAAAGTTACCCGAGCAGGGTTTGGGCGACGATGTTGCGCTGCACCTCGTTACTGCCACCGTAAATGGTGGTTTTGCGCATGTTGAAGTAGCGCGGCGCCAGCGGCGCCAGCGCAGCGTCGGCAGCCGCTACCGGCTGTCCGGTCAGGGCGGGCTCCAGGTAGGGCAGCGCCATCGGCCCGGCGACGAGCAGCATCAGCTCGGTCAGACGCTGCTGCACCTCGCTGCCTCGGATCTTCAGCAGCGCAGCGATGTCCAGCGCCGGCTTGCCCGAGCGCTCCGCCGCCAGCACGCGCAGCACCAGCATCTCCAGCGCCACGATATCGACCTCCAGCAGCGCGATCTGGTCGCGCACACGCGCATCGTCCCATATGCCTTCGGCCTGGGCCAGGCGCTTGAGGCGCTTGAGTTCACGCTTGCTGCGGTTGACGTCGGCGATGTTGGCGCGCTCGTGCGACAGCAGGTACTTGGCGATCGTCCAGCCCTGGTTTTCTTCGCCGATGCGCTGACTCACCGGCACGCGCACGTTGTCGAACCAGACTTCGTTGACCTCGTATTCGCCATCGAGCAGCCGGATCGGCCGCACGGTCACGCCTGGCGAGCGCATGTCGATGAGCAAAAAACTGATGCCGGCCTGTGGCTTGCCGTCGGTACGTGTGCGCACCAGGCAGAAGATCCAGTCGGCGTGCTGGGCCAGTGTGGTCCAGGTTTTCTGGCCGTTGACGACGTAGTGGTCGCCGTCGCGTTCGGCGCGGGTGCGCAGGCTGGCCAGGTCCGAGCCAGACCCCGGTTCGCTGTAGCCCTGGCACCACCAGACCTCGCCGCTGGCGATACCGGGCAGGAACCGCTGTTGCTGCTCCGGTGTGCCAAAGGCCATGATGACCGGCGCGACCATCACCGGGCCAAACGGCAGAATGGGGGGTGCGCCGGCTTCGGCCAGTGCCTCGTCGAACAGGTGTTGCTGCACCACCGTCCAGCCCGGGCCACCGAACGTGCGCGGCCAGCGGTACGCCAGCCAGCCCTGCCGCCCCAGCGTACGCGCCCAGCCTTGGATGTCCTCCTTGCTCAGGCGCAGTCCGCCCAGCACCTTCGCCGCCAGCGCGGGGTCTAGATGCGTGTCGATCCACGCCCGCACCTCGTCGCGAAACGCCCGTTCCTCGGGCGTGAACGCCAATTCCATCGTGCCGTCTCCTCAACGTCGTGGGATGGCGGTTTATGCCGCAAAGCCGCAGGAGACGCTGTCGGACCGGTGACAGCTCGTCGGCCGCGCCGATGCGAACCAGCGCGCGGCGTCGCGCCAGGGCGCCACGCGCAAGCCACCGGGGTGAGCGCGGGGTTGCGGGCCGGCTGGACGACGGCTTGCCGCTACACTGGCGCCATGGGCACATTCCCCCCCCGTCATACGCCACCGGCGCGGCCGCTCGTCATCCTCATCTCCGGCACCGGGTCGAACATGCAGGCCATCGTGCGCGCCGCCGATCGCCAGCGCTGGGCCGAGCGCTTCGGTGCGGCGGTCGCGGCCGTCGTCAGCAACCGCCCCGACGCCAAAGGCCTGCAGTGGGCGCACGAACAGGGGGTGCCTACCGCCCTCGTCGATCACACCGCCTACCCCAGTCGGGAAGCGTTCGATGCCGAACTGGCCCACGTCATCGATGGCTTCGACCCGCAGGGCCGTGGCCTGGTGATTCTGGCCGGCTTCATGCGTATTCTCACGCCCGCTTTCGTGCAGCGCTACGAGGGGCGCATCGTCAACATCCACCCGTCGCTGTTGCCGGCGTTTCCTGGGTTGCACACGCACCGCCGCGCCATCGAGGCCGGGTGCCGCTTTGCCGGTGCGACGGTGCACCGCGTCACCGCCGAACTGGACCACGGTGAGTATCTGGAGCAGGCGGTGGTGCCCATCCTGCCCGGCGACACGCCCGAGACGCTGGCCGCGCGTGTGCTCACGCAGGAGCACGTGATCTATCCGCGCGCCATCGAGCGGCTGCTGGCGCTTTGAGCGGCGAGCTTCAACGCAGCGCGTAGACCAGCCCGCCTGCCGCCACCAGCGCCACGGTGGCCCAGCCAATGCGGTCGATGTGCCGGCGCAGCTGGGCCTGCATGCGCTCGCCACCCAGGCGCAACAAGGCAGCCACCAGAAAGAAACGCGCGCCGCGCCCGATCAGCGAGGCCAGCGTGAAGGGCAGCAGCGGCATGGCCAGCGCCCCGGCGGCCAGCGTGAATACCTTGTAGGGGATGGGCGAAAAACCGGCAATGAACACCGCCCATGCGCCCCAGACGTCGAACCACGCCACCGCCTGCTGGTAGGGGCTGGCATAGCGGCTGGCCATCAGCCACGGCTCGATGGCGGCAAACGCCAGCGCCCCCAGCGCGTAGCCGATCAGCCCGCCCAGCACCGAGGTCCACGTCGTCAGCCATGCCAGCCGCCACGCTGCCTGCGGCTGGGCCAGCACCATGGGCGCCAGCATCACGTCCGGGGGAACGGGAAAGAACGACGACTCGGCAATGCTGAGCGCCGCCAGATAGCGCGGCGCGTGCCGATGCCGCGCCCACACCAGGGCGCGGTCGTAGAGCGCCTGAAAGCCCCACGTCACGATGACTTCTCCCCGGGCCGGTGTGTACCGGCCCATGTGCGGGGTGGCCTAATAATGGTCGTGTGGCCGACCATCAGGCTGACCCGTGAAAGACCAACCCGGCGTGTTCCCGCATGGCATGAAAGCGGATCTTGGGCCAGTTGGCCTCCACCGCGCGCAGCGTGGCGGCGTGGTCCAGCAAGATGGCGGGTGCCTCCACCGCGTCCCACGCCATGCGGTGCTGGTTGGCATCGATGAAGCGCTTGAGTTCGGCCTCGCCGCCGTTTTCCGGCGGGCAGGTCACCCAGCGCACCACGTGATAGGGGCTGGCGGTGATGCGTGCCTTCACGCCGTATTCGATTTCCAGCCGGTGCTGTACCACCTCAAACTGCAGTTGCCCCACCGCGCCCAGCAGCAGCACCGACCCCACCATCGGCCGGAAGACCTGGATGGCGCCTTCTTCGCCCAGCTGCTGCAGCCCTGCCTTGAGCTGCTTGGTGCGCAGTGGGTCCGCCACCTCGACGCTACGGATGATTTCGGGCGCAAAAAACGGCAGCCCCGTGAACTGCAGCGCCTCGCCCTCGGTCAGTGTGTCGCCCAGTTGCAGCAGCCCGTGGTTCGGGATGCCGATGATGTCGCCCGCGTAGGCCTCCTCCAGCAGCTCGCGCCGCTGCGACAGGAACGACACCACCGTGTTGGGTTTGAACTCCTTGCCGGTGCGCGTGATGCGCAGCTTCATGCCGCGCTCGAAACGTCCGCTGGCCACGCGCACGAACGCAATGCGGTCGCGGTGTGCCGGGTCCATGTTGGCCTGGATCTTGAACACCACGCCGCTGAACTTCGGTTCGGTGGGGGCGACCTCGCGCTGCAGCGCGGGCTTGGGGCCGGGCGGCGGTGCCAGATCCACCAGCGCGTCCAGCACCTCCTTGACGCCGAAGTTGTTGATCGCCGAGCCAAAAAACATCGGCGTTTGCATGCCGGCCACAAAGGCCGCATGGTCGAAGACCGGCGTGGCGCCTTCCACCAGCTCCAATTCGTCGCGCGCCTGCTGCCATTCCAAGCCGAAGCGCTGTGCAATGGCCGGATGGTCGCGGCCCGCCAGAATCTCCTCGTCGCCACCGCGGCGGTCTTCGCCCGGGGTGAACACCCGCATCTGATCCGCGCGCCGGTCCCACACGCCATGGAAGCGTTTGCCCATGCCCACCGGCCAGGTAAACGGCACCACCGTCATGCCCAGCTCACGCTCGATCTCGTCCAGCAAGTCCAGCGGCGCCTGGACCTCGCGGTCCATCTTGTTGATGAAGGTCAGAATGGGCGTGTGGCGCGCGCGGCACACCTGCAGCAGACGCCGCGTCTGTGGCTCCACGCCGTTGCCCGCGTCGATCACCATCAGCGCCGCATCCACTGCGGTCAGCACCCGGTAGGTGTCTTCCGAAAAGTCTTGGTGCCCTGGTGTGTCCAGCAGGTTGATCACGCAGTCGCGGTACTCCATCTGCATCACCGAGCTGGCCACCGAAATGCCGCGCTGCTTTTCGATCTCCATCCAGTCGCTGGTGGCGTAGCGTGCAGCCTTGCGCGCCTTGACGCTGCCGGCAATGTGGATGGCTCCCGAAAACAGCAGCAGCTTTTCGGTCAGCGTCGTCTTGCCCGCGTCGGGGTGGGAAATGATGGCAAAGCTGCGCCGGCGGCGCACCTCGGAAGCGATATCTGGCATGGGGCGCGATTATCCGGCACCGCCATCGCCGCGCGGCGGCGGGCCTGGCCATCGTGCCGCAGTCCCTGCAGGACAATTCGTCCATGAGCAAGATACCCCGTTCCTCCCGGACTCCGGCCAGCCGACGTTCGAACCCCCTCAAGGGGCACAGCCGCCCGGTCACGCCGCTGGAGCTGGCCGCGGGACTGTTGCAGCAGACGGTGCGCTTCCAACAGCCGCCCGACGCGCTGCTGGCACAGGCGCTGCGCGGTCCTCAACGTCTGGGGGCGCGTGCACGCGCGGCCGTGGGCGATGCGCTGTTTGCCGCGCTGCGCGACCTGCCACGCTGGTGCTGGCTGCGCCAGCGTGTGCGAGGGGAGGGTGTCAGCGAGGTCGACGTGGCGCGTCTGCGTGACGATGCGGCAGCATGCCGCGACATCGTGGCGCTGGCGTGGCCCGGCGAGGCGGTGGACGTGCTGGGGGCCAGTGCAACGGATGCCGGGCCCGATGCCCTGGCGGCACGGTCCGCCGCCGAGAGGCTGCCCGCCGCGCCCGAGCCCGAGCCGGTGCGGCTGGGCTTGCCGGGGTGGTTGATTGAGCGCCTGCGCGCCGCTGTGGGGGATGAGCTGGCGGCGCTGGCCGACGCGCTGCGCGCTCCCGCCCCGCTGGATGTGCGCGTCAACGCGCTACGCGCCAAGCGCGACGCGGTGCTGACCGAACTGCGTGCCGCTGGCCTGCCGGCCGAGCCCACGCCGCACGCACCCTGGGGCCTGCGCCTGCCCGCACGCACGCCGCTGCAGGCGCAGCCCGCCTGGGTGTGGGGCCATCTGGAGGTGCAGGACGAGGGGTCGCAGCTGATTGCCGCGCTGGTGGGCGCGCGCCGCGGCGAAACCGTGGCCGATTTTTGCGCCGGCGCGGGCGGCAAGACCTTGGCACTGGGGGCCGACATGCGCAATACGGGCCGACTGTACGCGTTCGACACTGTAGGGGCGCGGCTGCAGCGCCTGCAGGAGCGCCTGCAGCGCGCGGGGTTGACCCATGTGCATCCGGTGACGCTCAGCCACGAGAACGACCCGCGCCTGCAGCGCCTAGCCGGCAAAATCGATCGCGTGCTGGTGGATGCGCCGTGCAGCGGCCTGGGGACGCTGCGCCGACACCCGGAGCTGAAGTGGCGCCACTCCCCGCAAACCATCGCCCAGATGGCGGCGCTGCAGTTGCGCATCCTGACCGCGGCTGCCCAGCTGGTGCGACCCGGCGGGCGTCTGGTCTACGCGACCTGCAGCTTGCTGCCGGAGGAGAACGATGCTGTTGCGCAGGCATTCCAGCGCGCCAGCGACGGCGCGTTCGAGCTACTGGACGCGGGTGAACTGCTGGCCGCGGCGCGGGTGTCGAGGGCCGACGCCGTGACCGCCGACGGGGCGCTGCGGCTGTGGCCGCACCGGCACGGCAGCGACGGCTTCTACGCCGTGGCATGGCGGCGGCGCTAAGCGATGCCGGGGTGGCCGCCGTCTTCTGGTGCGAGTGGCGGGACTCGAACCCGCACGGCTTACGCCTCAGGATTTTAAGTCCTGTATGTCTACCGATTCCATCACACTCGCCAGCCCGTGCCGGGTGCGGCGGCCGATTCTAATCGGCACGGCGGCCGGCTGCAGCGCCCCGTTGCCGCACGCCCGCGCCCGGCTCCAACCGGGTTTGCCCCGGTGATCACAGGCCCTGGTCGTACAATACCGTTTTTGCGACGGATCCCGATCATGAGCCACGACCACCCTCCGTTCGAGATCCACGTGCACGGCGATATCCCGTTGCGTGACGACGTGGACTACACCCACATCCAGGAGGCGCTGCGGCCGCTGTGGAGCTACGTCGGTGCCCGCTCGCTCATCGACGCCGCCGCCAGCGCCTACGAGGAAGAGCCGGGCATCCGATTCGACACCAACGAACGGGTGTTGCACCTGTGCTGGACCATCGAGGGCGGCGAGGATTTCCGCCTGGCCATCGAAGAGGCGTGCATGGGCCTGAACGACATCGCCGCTACCGGTGCCGCGATCGAGGTGTCGTTCTACGACCTGGAATTTGACGAGGAAGAAGCGCCGCCTGATGCCGAGGCGCGCGATGACTTCCTGATGTGCTTCGTGGGGCCGACGCCAGCGGCCATCATGCAGGTGCAGCGCGACCTGCTGGTGCAGGATGTGGTCAACCTGATGGAGCGCCATTTCGACGCTTCCGAACTGGGTGGCGTCGTGCAGGCCATCGACCAGCTGTTTGCCAACCGCTTCGACGCTATGGTCAACTCGCTGCAACTGGGCAAGCCGCCGCGTGGTGGCGGTGGTCACGGCGGACCGCGCAAGCCGCGTCACCTGCACTGAAATCGCCGGCCCCCGGCTTGCCGCCTAGCGCCCGTGCGCCGGGACAGTTGTCCCTGAGCGGTGACCAGTGCCTCCGCATCCAAATGGGTGCCGCGCAGTGCGCTGCAAAGCGCCGGCCCCGGGCGCGGCCGGGCGACCGGCCGACCAGCCGCTGCGGCGGAGCTGACGGACTCAGGCGAGCGTCACCGCAATGCCCTTGAGCTCGCCGCGCGCAATGCGCTGGCGCCACTCGGCCGGGCCGCTGTCGTGCACGCTGGTACCGCTGGCGTCCACCGCCACCGTCACCGGCATGTCCTGCACCTCGAATTCATAAATGGCCTCCATGCCCAGATCTTCGAAGGCCACGACGCGCGCGGCTTTGATGGCTTTGGCCACCAAATACGCAGCGCCGCCCACCGCCATCAGGTAGGCACTGCGGTTGTCGCGGATGGCTTCGATGGCGACCGGCCCGCGCTCGCTCTTGCCGATCATCGCAATCAGACCGGTCTGCTCCAGCATCATGCGGGTGAACTTGTCCATGCGCGTGGCCGTGGTCGGGCCAGCCGGGCCCACCACCTCATCACGCACCGGGTCCACCGGACCCACGTAGTAGATCACGCGGTTGGTGAAGTCCACCGGGAGTTTTTCGCCCTGGGCCAGCAGGTCGGCGATACGTTTGTGCGCCGCATCGCGACCGGTCAGCATCCTGCCATTGAGCAGCAACTTGTCGCCGACCCGCCACGACGCCACTTCCTCTCGCGTCAGCGTGTCCAGGTTGACGCGGCGCGCGCTTTTTGTGTCCGGCGTCCAGGTGACGGCGGGCCAGTCCTGCAGCCGCGGTGGCTGCAGCTTCGCGGGGCCACTGCCATCCAGGTGAAAGTGCACGTGGCGCGTGGCCGCGCAGTTGGGGATCATGGCCACCGGCAGGCTGGCCGCGTGCGTGGGGTAGTCCAGAATCTTGACGTCCACCACCGTGGTCAGGCCCCCCAAGCCTTGGGCGCCAATGCCCAGTGCGTTGACCTTCTCGTACAGCTCCAGGCGCAGATCCTCCACGCGGCTGAGCGTGGCACCGGCCTTCTTGCGGTCGATCAGCTCGTGGATGTCCACCGGTGCCATTAGGGCTTCTTTGGCCAGCAGCATCGCTTTTTCGGGCGTGCCGCCGATGCCGATGCCCAGAATGCCCGGCGGACACCAGCCCGCGCCCATCGTGGGCACGGTCTTGAGCACCCAGTCCACGATCGAGTCGGACGGGTTGAGCATCGCCAGTTTGGACTTGTTCTCCGAGCCGCCGCCCTTGGCCGCGCAAATGACCTCGATGCCGTCGCCGGGCACGATTTCATAATGCACCACCGCCGGGGTGTTGTCGCGGGTGTTCTTGCGCGCGCCGGCCGGATCAGCCAGCACCGAGGCACGCAGCGGATTGTCCGGGTTCAGGTAGGCGCGCCGCACCCCTTCGTTGACCATCTCCTGCACGCTCATGGTGGCGTCGGGCCAGGTCACGTTCATGCCCACTTTCAGGAACACCACCGCGATGCCGGTGTCCTGACAGATCGGGCGGTGGCCTTCGGCGCTCAGGCGCGAGTTGGTCAGGATCTGCGCGATCGCATCCTTCGCCGCCGGGCTTTGCTCACGCTCATACGCCTGGCCTAGCGCCTGGATATAGTCCACCGGGTGGTAATAGCTGATGTACTGGAAGGCGTCGGCGATCGACTGGATCAGGTCATCTTGGCGGATGGCGGTCATGATGGGGTTCCTGGTGGCGTGGGGGGGCGCGCCGCCGTCGGCGGGCGCGGCCAAGTGTCAGTGGCGGTCGCTGTCGTCGTCGTCCGCCGGGTGGTGGATCAGGCGCTCGGTCAGCGCGATGGCCAGCGCACTGAGCAGGAAGATGCCGTGGATCACGGTCTGCCACAGCAGCACCTTCTCGGTGTAGTTGGCGGCGTTGATGAAGGTTTTGAGCAAGTGAATCGAGCTGATGCCGATGATGGCCGTGGCCAGCTTGACCTTGAGCACGCCGGCGTTGACGTGGTTGAGCCACTCGGGCTGATCGGGGTGGCCTTCTAGCCGCAGGCGGCTGACGAAGGTCTCGTAGCCACCCACGATGACCATGATCAGCAGGTTGCTGATCATCACCACGTCGATGAGCGCCAACACCACCAGCATGATGATGGTCTCGTTGAGGCCGTCGAGCGACTTATCCGGCACGTAGCCGATGCTGGTGACCAGCTTGTCCAGCGCAGCGGTGTTGCCGAATGCCGCCTCGATCAGATGCACCAGCTCCACCCAAAAGTGATAAACGTACACCGTTTGCGCCACGATCAGGCCGATGTACAGTGGCAACTGCAGCCAGCGGCTGGCGAAGATCAGCTTGGGCAGCGGGGCGATGGGCTTGTGCATGGACGACATGATTGGCGGTGCGCTCCACGAACGAACACCTGCCGATTGTAGAGTCCCCTTCCGTAAGACCTTTGTCAGATGTCCGCTGCACAGTGCCTGGCTGTTCCTGAATCTCTACCTTGTCCTGAGGAGACCTGAACATGGCTGAATCGTCCGCTGCCATCGCTTCCATGCTGGTGGAAAACCGTGTCTTCGAGCCCAACCCGGCGCTGGTGGCGCAGGCGCGGGTTGCGGGTATGGATGCCTACCGTGCGTTGTGCGAGGAGGCCGAGCGCGACTTCGAAGGCTTTTGGGCGCGGCGTGCCCGCGAGCTGTTGGTGTGGCACAAGCCCTTCACCCAGGTGTTGGACGAATCGAACAAGCCGTTTTACAAGTGGTTCCAGGACGGAGAACTCAACGCCTCGTACAACTGCCTCGACCGCCACATGGGCACCCCGGTCGAGCACAAGACCGCCATCATCTTCGAGGCCGACGACGGGACAGTGACCCGCGTCAGCTACCGCGAGCTGCTGGCGCGCGTCAGTCAGATGGCCAACGCGCTGAAGTCGCTGGGTGTGCAGAAGGGTGACCGTGTCGTCATCTACATGCCGATGACGATCGAGGGCATCGTCGCCATGCAGGCATGCGCGCGCATTGGCGCCACGCACAGTGTGGTGTTCGGGGGCTTTTCCGCCGGCGCACTCAAGGACCGAATCCAAGACGCGGGGGCGGTGGCGGTGGTCACGGCCAACTTCCAGATGCGCGGCGGCAAGGAACTGCCGCTCAAGAGCATCGTCGATGAGGCCATCGCCATGGGAGGCTGCGAGTCGGTGCGCCATATCGTCGTCTACCAGCGCACCCCCAGCGCCTGCAACATGGTGGCGGGCCGTGACGTGTGGCTGCACGAGCTGCTGGCCGATCAATCCACCGAGTGCGCGCCCGAGATCGTCGGTGCCGAGCACCCGCTGTTCATTCTGTACACGTCGGGCTCCACCGGCAAGCCCAAGGGCGTGCAGCACTCTACCGGCGGCTACCTGCTGTGGGCCAAGCAAACCATGCTGTGGACCTTCGACCTGAAGGACAGCGATGTGTTCTGGTGCACCGCCGACATCGGCTGGATCACCGGCCACTCCTATGTCGCCTATGGTCCGCTGGCGGCCGGCGCCACGCAGATCGTCTTCGAGGGCGTGCCCACTTATCCCAACGCCGGGCGCTTCTGGCAGATGATCGAGCGCCACGGCTGCACCATCTTCTACACCGCGCCCACCGCCATCCGCTCGCTGATCAAGGCGTCGGATACCGACGAGAAGGTGCATCCGAAGAACTGGAACCTGTCGACGCTGCGCATCCTGGGCTCGGTGGGCGAGCCGATCAACCCCGAGGCATGGATGTGGTACTACCGGCACGTCGGCGGCGAGCGCTGCCCGATCGTCGACACCTTCTGGCAGACCGAGACCGGCGGCCACATGATCACGCCGCTGCCCGGGGCCACGCCGCTGGTGCCGGGGTCGTGCACTCTGCCGCTGCCGGGTATCTTCGCGGCCATCGTGGACGAGCAGGGCAACGACATGCCCAACGGACAGGGCGGCATTTTAGTGGTCAAGAAGCCGTGGCCGTCGATGATCCGCACCATCTGGGGGGATCCGGAGCGCTTCAAGAAGAGCTACTTCCCCGACGAGCTCAAGGGCTACTATCTGGCCGGCGACGGGGCCGTGCGTTCCGAGGATCGCGGCTACTTCCGCATTACCGGCCGCATCGACGATGTGCTCAACGTCAGCGGTCACCGCATGGGGACGATGGAGATCGAGTCGGTGCTGGTGGCCAAGACCGACTTGGTGGCTGAGGCGGCGGTCGTAGGCCGTCCAGACGACCTGACGGGTGAGGCGATCGTGGCCTTCGTCGTGCTCAAGCGCCCGCTGCCACAGGGTGACGAGGCCAAGGCCATCGCCAATGAGCTGCGCAACTGGGTCGCCAAGGAGATCGGCCCGATTGCCAAGCCCAAGGACATCCGTTTCGGCGAAAACCTGCCCAAGACGCGCTCGGGCAAGATCATGCGGCGGCTGCTGCGCGCCATCGCCAAGGGTGAGGCCATCACCCAGGATATCTCGACGCTGGAGAATCCGCACATCCTGGAGCAGCTGGCGCGCAACAACTAAGGCGCGCGTGCCTACCCGCAAAAAGCCCGCCGTGCGGCGGGCTTTTGTGTCTGTGCAACCGCGGATACCGGCCCACACCGAGCATCCGGCCGGCACCGGATGACGCTCGTGTCGTTACACGATGCAGCGGCAGCTGTGATGGTGTCGCCTCACTTGAGGCTCAGCACCCAGGCGGCCAGTTTTTTGGCCTCGGCATCGCTGACCTGCGGGTTGGCCGGCATCGGGATCGCGCCCCAGACACCGGAGCCGCCCTTTTGGATCTTGGTGGCCAGCATGTCGGCGGCTTTGGCATCGCCGGCGTACTTCTTCGCGATGTCCTTGTACGACGGGCCGACGAGCTTTTTGTCGGTGGCGTGGCACGCCATGCAGTTCTTCGCCTTGGCCAGCGCTTCGTCGGCCAGGGCGGGGCCGGAGACGGCGGCCAGCGCCGCCAGGGTGAGCAGAGCACGTTTCATCACATTGATCTCCAGGTGAAAGGAAAACAGCGGGTTCGGCGTGTGCCATTGTAGTGGGTCGCCTTTCGGGCACAATGCCTTTTTACAGCTTGTTGCAATCGATACAGGGTCGTACAGTGTCGGCTGCGGCACGGCGCCGATGCGCCACGGGAGACGAAGCCATGGCCTTTTTGTTGCTGGGGGTGGCCCTGCTGGGACTGAAATGGGCCGGCGTGGAGCCGGTGGCGTCCCTGGCCTGGGGCTGGGTGCTGGCGCCATTCGGGGCGGCGGTGCTGTGGTGGTGGTGGGCCGACTGGTCGGGCTACACCAGCCGCAAGGCCATGCAGCGCGAGCAGGCCCGCAAAGCAGCGCGGCAGGCCAGGGCGCGTGACGCGTTGCGCCCGCCGACCTCGCGCTCCTAAGAGCCACGCCCCGGGCGTGGCCGCCAGTGTGGGCCGCGTTGTGGCACGCGGGTCGCTTGAGCCCGGCGCGGATGGGGCGTGGCTGACGGGTGCCGGTGCCAGCACGTCGGTGCCGGTATCGCCCCGCCCAGTCGATGCGTGGCGATGGCGTTACTGGCACAATTCCCGCCAGCTGCTGCGGCTGCTTTGAATGACCGCAGGTCGGCAGCTGTAGCCGGGTGCGTTGTGTCCAGCGCCGCTTTCCCCAAGCCCCTTTGCTTACTGTTTCAGACCATGCCCACCTATCGCTCCCGTACCACCACCCACGGCCGCAACATGGCCGGCGCACGCGCCCTGTGGCGTGCCACCGGCATGCAGGACGGCGACTTCGACAAGCCCATCATCGCGGTGGCCAACTCGTTTACCCAGTTCGTGCCCGGCCATGTGCACCTGAAGGACCTGGGGCAGCTGGTGGCGCGCGAGATCGAGGCCGCCGGTGGCGTGGCCAAGGAGTTCAACACCATTGCGGTGGACGACGGTATCGCGATGGGCCACGACGGCATGCTCTACTCGCTGCCCAGCCGCGAATTGATCGCCGACAGCGTCGAGTACATGGTCAACGCGCATTGTGCGGACGCGCTGGTGTGCATTTCCAACTGCGACAAGATCACCCCTGGCATGCTGATGGCGGCGATGCGCCTGAACATTCCGGTGGTGTTCGTCTCGGGCGGGCCGATGGAAGCGGGCAAGGTGCGGCTGGCGGTGCCGGGTGAGCAGACGGTGCAGATCAAGAAGCTCGACCTGGTGGACGCGATGGTGATGGCGGCTGACCCGCACGTGGGCGACGCCACGGTGGCCGAGGTGGAGCGCTCGGCCTGCCCGACCTGCGGCTCGTGCTCGGGGATGTTTACCGCCAACTCGATGAACTGCCTGACCGAGGCGCTGGGCCTGAGTCTGCCGGGCAACGGCACGATGCTGGCCACCCACGCCGACCGCGAGCAGCTGTTTCGCCGCGCCGGGCGGCTGATCGTCGAGCTGGCACGACGCTACTACGAGCAGGGCGACGAGTCGGTGCTGCCACGCTCCATCGCCACCTTCGAGGCGTTCGAAAATGCCATGTCGCTGGACATCGCGATGGGTGGCTCCACCAACACGGTGCTGCACCTGCTGGCCACGGCCCATGAAGCGGGCGTGCCGTTTACCATGGCCGACATCGACCGCCTGTCGCGCCGCGTGCCGACATTGTGCAAGGTGGCGCCCAACACCAACAAGTACCACATCGAGGACGTACACCGCGCCGGCGGCATCATGGGTATCCTGGGCGAGCTGGACCGCGCCGGTCTGCTGCACCGCCATGTGCGCACCGTGCACAGCCCTACCCTGGCCGACGCCCTGCAACACTGGGACGTGATGCGCCAGCCTTCGCCCGAGGTGGAGCTGTTTTATCGTGCGGGGCCGGCCGGGATTCCGACCCAGGTACCGTTTAGCCAGGACACCCGCTGGCCGTCGCTGGATCGGGACCGCCAGCAGGGCTGCATCCGCAGTGTTGAGCACGCGTACTCGCGCGACGGCGGACTGGCCGTGCTGTACGGCAACCTGGCCGAGCGCGGCTGCATCGTCAAGACCGCTGGTATCGACGAGAGCATGTTCGAGGTGGAGCAGCTGCGCTACACCACCAGCGTGCCGACATCGGTGTTGCGCGTCTTCGAAGGTCCGGCGCGCGTGTTCGAGAGCCAGGACGAGGCGGTCGAGGCCATTTTGGGTGACCGCGTGCAGCCGGGTGACGTGGTCGTTATCCGCTACGAGGGTCCCAGCGGTGGCCCCGGCATGCAGGAAATGCTGTACCCGACCTCGTACCTGAAGTCTAAGGGGCTGGGCAAGGTGTGCGCGCTGCTGACCGACGGCCGGTTTTCCGGGGGGACCTCGGGGCTGTCGATCGGCCACGTCTCGCCCGAGGCGGCCGCCGGGGGCACCATCGGACTGGTGCGCGACGGCGACCGCATTCGCATCGACGTGACGGGGCGCTCCATCCAGCTGATGGTGGACGAGGCCGAACTGCAGCGCCGCCGCGCCGAGCAGGATGCGCTGGGCTGGAAACCGGCCAAGCCGCGCGCGCGTCGGGTCTCCACGGCGCTGCAGGCCTACGCGATGATGGCGACCTCGGCTGACCAGGGGGCGGTGCGCGATCTGGGGCGGCTGAGCCGGTCGTGAATGGGAGCGGATGTTCGCCAGCGATCACGGCTCGGCCACGGCGCGCGTGCGCTGGCGCAGCCGCCATGCCGTCTGCAGCGCCGGCACCAACACCAGCAGCTCTTCAGGCGACAGTTCGGGGAACCGATCCCGCAACACGACCGGGATGTGGTGCGTCAGCGCCTGTCCACCGATGCCTTGCCGGGGGTCGAGAAACGGCACGCAGAGGGTCAAGGCTTCCTCGAAAATGGCGCGAACACGGTGGTGCTGGCGGCGTTCGGTCGCGGCGGTCATCAACCTTCCTCCTGTATGACAAGACGGTGCATTTTCGGTGACGTCGGCAATGCGTGGCAAGGCGCACGGGCGGGGGGCGGGCTATGTTGATCCATCCCGGCTTCGATCCGGTGGCGTTGCGCGTTGGGCCGCTGGCGGTGCACTGGTACGGCCTGATGTACTTGGTCGGCTTTGCCCTGTTCTGGTGGCTGGGCCAGCGGCGGCTGCGTCACAAGCCGTACCACACCCTGGGCTGGCAGGGGCGCGACGTGGAGGACATGCTGTTTTGGGGCGTGCTGGGCGTCATCGTCGGCGGACGGCTGGGGTATGTGCTGTTCTACCAGCCGCTGACCTATCTGGCCCAGCCCTGGCGCGTGTTCGCGGTGTGGGAAGGGGGCATGAGCTTTCACGGCGGGCTGCTGGGGGTGTTGGCGGCGATGGCGCTGTGGGCACGGCGCCAGCGTCGGTCGTGGCTGCAGGTGATGGACTTCGTGGCCCCTTGTGTGCCAGCGGGGCTGGCGGCCGGCCGTATCGGCAACTTCATCAATGGCGAGCTGTGGGGCCGGGTGGCGTCGGCCGATCTGCCGTGGGCGATGGTGTTTCCGGCCGCGGGGCCCGAGCCGCGCCATCCGTCCCAGCTCTACCAAGCCGGCCTGGAGGGCCTGACGCTGTTTCTGCTGTTGTGGTGGTGGGCGCCGCGCGCGCGTTACACCGGTGAGGTGTCGGCGGCGTTTTTGGTGGGCTACGGCAGCTTGCGTTTCGTGGCCGAGTATTTCCGCGAGCCAGACGCGCATCTGGGGCTGCTGTCGCTGGGCCTGAGCATGGGGCAGTGGCTCAGTCTGCCGCTGATCGCGTCTGGTGTCGTGCTGTGGGCCTGGGTGCGCTGGCGCGCGCCGCAGCTGCGGTGATGCCGCGCCCGGCAGCGCAGCGCCGGTGTCGGACGGCGATACGCGGTGCCGACGCCGGAGGGGATGGAGGAGAGCAACGATGACACACAAGCCGCAGACCAACCTGTACGCGGCCCTGCGTGATGCCTTCCCGGCGGCGCTGGACGGCTGGGCCATCGAGACCGACGCGGGGCTGATCTACACCTGGCGCGATCTGGACCGCGGCAGCGCGATGATCGCCAACGAGCTGGCGGCGCGTGGCCTGGAGCCGGGTGCGCGCCTTGTGGCGCAGGTGGACAAATCGGTCGAGGCGCTGATGCTGTATCTGGCCGCTTTGCGTGCCGGGCTGGTGTATGTGCCGCTCCATACCGCGTACCCGCCAGCCGAGATGGCGCACTTCATCGACAACGCGCAGCCTGCGGCGGTGGTGTGCACGCCGCAGCACTTTGGCTGGGTCAGCAAGCTGGCGTTTCGCGCCGGGGCACAGGTGGTCTACACACTCGGCACCGATCGCCAAGGCACGCTACTGGAGCGTGCGGCCCACCGCAGCGACATCCAGTCGCCGGTGCCGGTGGGGATGCAGGCGCTGGCGTCCATCATCTACACCAGTGGCACCACCGGGCGCAGCAAGGGAGCGATGCTCACCCACGGCAACCTGCTGGCCAACGCGCAGATACTGCGCCAGTACTGGGACTGGCGGGCGGACGACGTGCTGATTCACGTCCTGCCCATTTTTCACGTGCACGGCCTGTTCGTCGCGGTGCATGGGGCCTTGCTCAACGGTAGCCCGATGCTGTGGGCGGCCCGGTTCGATCCCCGCACCGTGCTGCAGTGGCTGCCGCGCGCCACCGTGTTCATGGGGGTGCCGACGCTGTATACCCGGCTGCTGGGTGAGCCGGAACTCACGCCCGAGCGTTGCGCGCGCATGCGGCTGTTCATCTGCGGCTCGGCGCCGCTGCTCATCGACACCTTCCGTGCCTGGCAGCAACGCACCGGGCACACCATCCTGGAGCGCTACGGCATGAGCGAGACCATCATGCTTACCTCCAACCCCTGCGGGCCGGACGTGCGCTACGGCGGGCAGGACGAGCGCCGCGGCGGCACGGTCGGCTTTCCGCTGCCGGGGGTGGAGCTGCGTATTGCTGACGCGGCGGACCGGCCGCTGCCCGCCGGTGAGGTGGGGGGCGTGCAAGTGCGTGGGCCCAGCGTTTTTCAAGGCTACTGGCGCATGCCTGACAAGACGGCCGAGGATTTCACCGCAGACGGCTGGTTTCGCACGGGAGACGTTGGCTTCATCGACACACGTGGCTACGTCACGCTGGTCGGGCGCAGCAAGGATGTGCTCATCAGCGGCGGCTACAACGTCTATCCGGCCGAGGTCGAAGGCGCCATCAACGAGCTGCCGGGTGTTGCGGAAAGCGCCGTCATCGGCGTGCCGCATCCCGAGTGGGGGGAAGTGGGGCTGGCACTGGTCATCCCTCAGCCTGGCGCCACAGTGCAGCCCGACAGGGTGCTGGCGGCCCTGCGCGGGCGGCTGGCCAGCTACAAGATCCCCAAGCGCTGCGTGGTCGTGGACGAGCTGCCACGCAACGCCATGGGCAAAGTGCAGAAAAACGTCCTGCGCGAGCGCTGGCGCGATGCCGCGGCGGCATCGTGACGCCCCCTGCGGCCTTGGCGTTGCTTATGCGCCGTTGCCCGTCCCGGGCTCTGCCCGGCGATGCCGCGCGCTCCGGGGGCGCGGTGTCAGCGCAGCACCAGCACGGGGGTGTGGGCGTGGGTCAGCACCTGCTGCGTTTCGCTGCCCAGCAGCAGTCGTTTCAGGCCGCGCCGTCCGTGTGAGGCCATGACGATCAGGTCACACTTATGGCGCTTGGCGGCGGCGACGATGGCTTCCGCGACCAGGTCCGATTTGACCGTCAGCGGCTTGACCTTGACCTGGCGCTGCTGGCCCAGCAGTTTGACGGCTTGCACCGTCTGCCGCGCTTCGTCGGCCCACTGCTGTTCGATGCGGCGCACCTCGTCGGTGCCCAGCGCGATGCCCCCCTCGTAAAACGTCTGTGGATAGCGGGGTACGACGCGCAGCGCCACCACTTCGGCGCCGGTGAGATCGGCCAGAGCCAGGGCGTGCTCGACCGCCCGCTCGGACAGCGGCGACCCATCGGTGGCTACCAAAATGCGCTGATACATCGGACACCTCCTGTGCTGGCGACGGCGGCGAGGCGCCCACCCTGTGCCGCGGTTACTGGGACATCCCAGCCGACGGGCAGACTACCACTGCGGTGGTCGGTGGGCTTGACATAGGTCAAGCCGGTGCGTGGCGGGATCGGGTACCGTTACATGATGGCTGAGATCGACCCTGCGTCCCACACCCCGCTGCGGCCGGCGGCCGAGGCCGGTGATGGCGCCGGTGCAGTGGCGGCGCCGTGGGTGCCGCACCGCGGGCTGCTGACGGTGGACGACGACTTCAGCGTGCTCGACGATCCCCTGGAGCAGCGTGACTTTTCCCAGCCGGTGCAGGAGTCCGGGCAGCCCGTGCAGGAGTCGGTGCTGATGGTGCAGGGCATGTACTGCGCCGCCTGTGCCGACACCGTGGAGGCCGCGCTGGTGGCGCAGCCTGGCGTGCTGCAGGCCCAGGTGCACGCAGCGACGCGGCGCCTGGTGTTGCGCTGGGATCCGGCGCGCGTGCGCCTGTCAGACCTGGCGCGGGCGGTGGGTCGCAGCGGTTACCGCCTGTTGCCGATGCGCCAGGCGCTGGCCGTCAGCGCGCGCGTGCAGGAGACGCGCAAGGCGTTGTGGCGCCTGTTCGTCGCTGGCTTTTGCATGATGCAGGTGATGATGTACTCATGGCCCGAGTACGTCACCGAGCCGGGTCAGATTCCGGCCGACATCGTGCAACTGCTGCGCTGGGCGTCTTGGGTGTTGAGCCTGCCGGTGATGCTGTTTGCCAGCGGACCATTTTTCGCCAGCGCGTGGCGCGACGTGCGACAGGGCCGCATCGGCATGGACGTGCCGGTGGCCATCGGCATCGCCGTCACGTTCGTGGTCAGCAGTCTGGCGACATTCGAACCGGATGGTCCGTGGGGTTCGGACATCTGGTTCGACTCGCTGACCATGTTCGTATTCTTCCTGCTCGGCGGGCGTTATCTGGAATTGAAGCTGCGCGACCGCACCGCCGGGGCGCTGGATGCGCTGATGAACCGGCTGCCCGAGCAGGTGCAGCGCGAACGCGCCGACGGCACGCTGGAGCGCGTGTCACTCAAGCGCCTGCAGGTGGGCGACGTGCTGCGCATCGAGGCCGGGCAGGCTTTTCCGGGCGATGGCACGGTGCTCAGTGACGCGGCCACAGTGGACGAGGCGCTGCTGACCGGTGAGTCCCACCCGGTGACGCGCCGGCAGGGTGACACCGTGGTGGCTGGCAGCTACAACCTGGCCGGCACAGTGCGTGTGCGCATCGACCGGCTGGGGCGGCAGACGCGCTATGGCCAGATCGTCGCGCTGATGGAGCAGGCCAGCACCGAGCGTCCGCGGCTGGCGCGGCTGGCCGACCGCATCGCCGCGCCCTTCCTCGGGCTGGTGCTGTTGGCGGCGGCCCTGTCGGCGTGGGTATGGTGGTCGGTGGACCCGCACCGAGCGGTGGCCACGGCCGTGGCGGTGCTCATCGTCACTTGCCCGTGTGCGCTGTCGCTGGCCACCCCGGCTGCGATGCTGGCCGCCGCGGGTGCCTTGGCGCAGCGCGGCGTGCTGACGCGTCGGCTGCAGGCGTTCGAGGCGCTGGCATTGGTCGACACGGTGGTGTTCGACAAGACCGGTACCGTGACCCAGGACCGCGTCGTCGTACACGAGGTGCGCACGCGCCCGGAATGGGAGGCCGGGCAGGCGCTGCGCGTGGCGGCACGCTTGGCACAGGCGTCGCTGCATCCGGCGTCGCGCGCGATCGTGGCGCGGGCAGGCACTGCTGTCGAGGCCCCTTGGCTGGTGCAGGAAGTGCCGGGACGAGGGCTGACGGCGCACGACGAGCACGGGCACCGCTGGCGCCTGGGCTCTGCTGTCCATTGCGGGCTGGATGAGGCCGCGCTGGCCGCAACCGGACGCGCCGTGCCCGACCTGCCGTGTGCGTACCTGGCCGATGAGTCCGGATGGGTGGCCACCTTCGTGCTCGACGAAGGGGTGCGACCGGACGCGCGCGCTGCTGTGGAGCGCCTGCGCGTGTTGGGGCTGAGCGTGCGGCTGCTGTCCGGCGACCGCCTGGAGGCGGCCCAGCGCGTGGCGCGTCCCCTGGGCATCGAGCAGGTCATCGCGGGAGCCAGCCCGCAAGACAAACTGGCCGCCGTGCAGCGCTGGCAAGCCGAGGGCCATCGGGTGGCGATGGTCGGCGACGGCATGAACGACGCGCCGGTGCTGGCGCGGGCGGACGTGTCGTTTGCGCTGGGACACGGTGCGCCCCTGACGCAGACGCGCGCGGACTTCGTGGTGCAAAGTGCGCGCATGACCGATGTCGTTGCGGTGCTGGAGCACGCGCGTGCGACGCTGCGGGTGGTGCGCCAGAATTTGGCCTGGGCGGCTGGCTATAACGCCATCGCGGTACCGCTGGCCCTGATGGGCTGGATGCCGCCCTGGGCGGCTGGCTTGGGGATGGCGGCCAGCTCGCTGCTGGTCATTGGCAACGCGATGCGGCTGTCGCGGCTGCCTGCGGCGCGGCCCGCCCCGGAACCGGAGGGCGCCGCCACAGCGTCGGCGTTTGTGCCCCGGCCAGAAGCCACCGCCCGAACCATGTGAGGGACGTCATGGAAATCCTGTACCTGCTCATTCCGCTGTCCGTGGTGCTGGTGCTGCTGATCATCGGTCTGTTCTGGTGGGCGTTGCAGTCCGGTCAGTTCGACAACATCGAGCGCGAGGGTGAACGTATCCTTCGGCAGGATTGATTTACGTCAAGGGCGGCGAGGACCGCCTGTCGGATACTGCGTCCGGGTGTTTCACAACAGGAGTGTTCCCATGTCAGCAACCGCTGCGACCCCCACCGCGGGGGTCTACAACGACAAGGTCGTGAGGCAGTTCGCCATCATGACGGTGGTCTGGGGGATCGTCGGCTTCCTGGTCGGCGTCATCATTGCCGCCCAGCTCACCTGGCCGGAGCTCAATTTCGGCATCGAATACCTGACCTACAGCCGTTTGCGGCCGCTGCACACCAATGCGGTGATCTTTGCTTTCGGCGGCTCGGCGCTGTTCGCCACCGCCTACTACGTGGTGCAGCGTACCTGCCAGACGACGCTGTTTGCGCCGGC
>Ga0209721_1000698_pt1 | contig 28359 bp, 28 predicted proteins | sample TshhotsprinmetaG_FD_184139 | JGI IMG/M metagenome (GOLD analysis project Ga0209721, IMG submission 184139) | Hot spring microbial communities from South Africa to study Microbial Dark Matter (Phase II) - Tshipise hot spring metaG (SPAdes)... | ecosystem: Environmental > Aquatic > Thermal springs...
AGGATGATGGCCATTGAACACTGGGCCGTGGTGCCTGATATTATTGCACTGGCCAAGGGAATTGCTTCGGGTATGCCTCTCGGAGCCACAGTCTCACAGACCGAGGTGATGGATTGGGTTCCAGGTTCTCATGCAAGCACCTTTGGCGGAAACCCTATCAGTTGCCAGGCCGCCCTGACCACGATCGAACTTTTAGTTGAAGGACTGGTTGAACATGCGGCCAAGATGGGAGATTATCTTCTCAATGAACTGAAGAAATTTCAGGAGCGGTTTGAAATCATCGGCGATGTGCGGGGAAAGGGACTGATGATCGGGATCGAATTGGTTAAAGATCGAATAACACGAAAGAAAGCGATTGAGGAGAGAAACAGTGTGATTCAATATTGTTTTGAGAAGGGGCTCCTCATCTTAGGCTGCGGAGAAAATGTGATCAGACTCGTTCCGCCCTTGATCATTACAGAAAACGAGGCCAATACCGCCCTCACAATTTTAGAGGAGGTATTGAAGAAGGTGGAGAAATGTTGATTGTTACTTCAACATCTGAATCAACTCGTCGCAGGTGAGAAGGTAGGCGAAACCAAAGCCAAGGTTTTTCAGGGTGGCCAGATGGAGTTCGCTCTTTCGGGTGGCTGTTCCGTCGATGAGCATAAAGACACGATAATCCCTCATAAAGGCATCACGGGCAGTCGTTTCACAACAGAGGTTAGTCATGACACCTGAGATGATCAGATCCTTTACCCCTTTTGCCCGAAGCCTCTCATCCAGATCGGTCTCAAAAAAGGCGCTGTAACGTTTCTTCGGCAAAATCCCATCCATTTCATCAATGACGATCTCCGGAAGGAATTTCCAGTCCTCTGTGCCGGCGATGATGAGTTCTCCCCACCATTTCCCCAAAGCGCCTCCGTCCGAGGCTGGATCAGTATGACCGTGCTGGGTGAAGATGATGGGAACGTTTGTCTTGTGGCAGGACTGGATTACCCTTAAGATATTTCCCAAAACGGGTTGAACAATCCGATTGAAATAGATCTGCAGGTCGATGACCATAAGGCATGCCCTTTTTAGATCGACAGCGGCCTTTCTTTCCCGGTAGGGTTTCAGTTCTTTTAAAATCTCCTCAAGATCGAGTTTCATCCCTTTTTCCATTTTGGATTGTCAATTAATAGGGGCTTTCCATCCCGTTCGACAAGGATCTTCACAAATCCGGTCTTTTCGATGTCGCCGTAGTTATGGCCAGCATCCCCTGGGTAAACGGCAAAGAAGATGAAGGGTGTCTCACCCGTATTGACCATTCGGTGTCCCCAGAACGGTGGAATGTAGGCGACAGTGCCTGGATGGATGGGGATGGATTCGAAATCCCCTTGCACCGTCTGCATGAGAAGGCAACCTTTTCCTTCGAGACCCAGATACATTTCCGAGGTGTCAGGACGCCTATGATAATGGCCTTTGGTCATATGATATTCATCACCGACTTTTCCAGGATGGATTGTGGTGGTAGCCAGCTGGAGATGGCCATTCTCTTCGGGCAGGACCTTCTCGCTGAAGGAGTAGATGAGAGGATTTTCTTTTTCGAAGATACGGCGTTCGGCTTCGGTGTCGAAAAACATCCCCTTCATATCGCTCAATCTCCGGATATTAGTCCTATCATTCGGTGAAAAGTCCCCCGTCTTAAAGTTGAGAATCATTGAAAAAGGTCTCATCGTCATATTGTCCTCCTCAATTTCATGACTTGTGATTCGTGAATCGCTCATCTCCATCAAAGAATTTAAGAACAATCCTCGCATAGATTTGAGCCGCCTTGATCAAAGCATCTCCCTCAATGGATTCATCGGTTGTGTGGGATTGATCCGTTTCTCCTGGGCCAAAGATCAATGTGGGTATTTTAAATTGATTGACATAGAAACGTCCGTCTGTGAATCCGGAAAAACCCCTTACTCTCGGTTTTTCTCCCAATACCCCTTCTGCCACCTCAAGGCCGATTTGAGCAATCTCTTCGTCCGGGTGAATCTCTGAGGGTTCTGCATAATCAATCTCTTCGATCAGATATTTGAAGAGGGGATCTTTGGTTTGAATGGAATCTATGGTCGTTTGAATCTCCTTGAGGGCTTCTTTCTTTGTCTCATTGGGTAACAATCTCCGGTCCACTTCGATCTCACATCGATCCGGGACCATATTGATCTTTGAGCCCCCCAGAATCTTTCCAATGTTAATAGTGGGCCTGCCGAGCAGGGGATGTTCTTTATCGAATGGAATGGCATTCAACCGCTCCATCAGTTTCATCATCTTTTCAATGGCGTTGATGCCCTGCGAAGGCCTTGAGCCATGGGCCGATTTTCCAAAAGTGGTGATTTTGAGCCAGAGAGCGCCCTTTTGAGCGATAACCAGATCGAGATTGGTTGGTTCTCCAACGATTGCGGCATCTCCCTTGATCCTTCCTCTTTGGGCAAGAAATCCCATACCCTGATGGCCATGCGACTCCTCATCAGAGACAAGATGGAGAATAAGACTTCCCCGCCCGAGATCGATGTTTGAACGGTTGACCATGGAGACAGCATGAATAAAAGAGGCGATCCCTCCCTTCATATCCGATGCACCACGGCCGTATATTCTACCCTTAGAGAGCTTCCCGCTAAAAGGAGGATATTTCCATTGAGAAGGATCTCCGGACGGAACGACATCGAGATGTCCATTGAACAGGAGAGTTCGGCCTCCCTTACCCCATCTTTTTTCAGCGACGAGATTGTACCTCCCTTTTGGGGAGAGATAGGTTCTGACACGAAACCCCATCTTTGAAAGAATGGGTTTCAAAAAGAGGACGGCCTTCTTCTCGTTCCCTGGAGGGTTCTCTGTGGGGATTTGGATAAGCTGACGGGTCAGTTCGATCAACTCTTTCTTTTTTAAGAACCGATCTAATTTCATGGCTTTAATCTTACAGCGAAAATAGAAAGAAGGCAATGGAAAATTCATTGACATTTTTAATTAGGAGGTATTAAAATAGTTTCGTTTGTAAAAGGGAGATGATGAAGGAGATAAGGAGGTGAAGAATTCGGTTAAAAAACTATACTTCTTTTGAAAGGAGGGAAGTTCTATGGGAATTAAACGAATTGGAGGTTGGTTTTTTATCATTATCTTGTCTCTTTTAATCTTTTTACCGGCTCTCTCTTTTGCCCAGAGGGAGGTGAAGATTGGTGTCATTCTTCCTCTTTCAGGGCCTCTGGCACCGATTGGGAAGAGCTTAAAAGATGGAGCAGAACTTGCCGCTGATATCGTAAACAAGAAATATCCGGGCATTGGTATTCCCATTGCTGAGTGGGAAGGCATTCCAGGGCTGGGCGGAGCCAAGATTAAACTCGTCTTCTCGGATTCCCGCGGAGATCCAGCTTGGGGAGCAGAGCAGGCCAAAAGATTGATCGAAGACGAAAAGGTTGTCGGCCTTCTCGGCGCCTATCAGAGCGCTGTAACAAAGACAGCCTCTGTTGAGGCAGAGCGGGCAGGCATCCCGTTCGTGAATCCAGATTCTACCTCGCCCGACCTGAGCAAAAGAGGGTTTAAATGGTTCTGGAGAGTGACTCCCCATGAGACCTGGTTTACCAGAGATCTGTTCGATTTCTTGGATGGGCTTGTGGCAGGGAAATCACCTGGTGTAAGAGCCGTTCCCAAAAGCGAACTAGAGCCCTTGGCCATAGCTGCTGAGAATACGGAGTGGGGTGCGGCGGCTTTGACAGAAATTGAGAAGTTTGCCAAAGAGAGAGGATGGAAGATTGCTGAGGCATTTAAATACCCACATAAGGCAACCGATTTAACCAGCGAGGCCCGTAAGCTCACTGCTTCCAAAGCTCCGACCTTTCTGTTTGCCTCCTATGTTTCCGATGCCATCCTTTTCGTCAAAGCCCTGAAAGAGATGAAGGCGACTCCTCGCCTGATCTGGGGACAGAATGCTGGGTTCATCGCTCCGGATTTCTGGAAGACCTTGGGCGGAGATGTGAACGGCATTGTGAGCCGCGATGTTTTTTCAGCTGTGTTAGGTAAGGTGAAACCTGAAGCGGATCGTATTAACAAAATCTATAAAGAACGCAGCGGTTTTGATTTTGACGGAAGTTCGGCACGCGATTTCATCGGAGTTCAGGTCTGGGCGCATGCCCTTGACAAGGCAAAATCCACGGACCCCAAGGCCCTTCAGAAGGCTCTCAATGAGCTCTATATCCCCGGAAAAGAGTTGATCATGCCCTGGATGGGAGTCAAGTTTGGATCGCCCTTCCCGGGAGATACGAATCAGAATGAATTGGGAAGCGGAATCATCATCCAGTATCAGGGATATCCAGATGGAAAACCGGAGATCGTCTTTCCCTTTGAAGTGGCAACCAGTCGGTTGATCTATCCTTTCCCGGGCTGGAAGTAATACAGACTTTCCCATTTTATCCCCTCCAGCCTTCCTTCTCTTTATAAGGAAAGGCTGGGGGGATTATGACTGTGTGAAGGGTTTGTTCCCTCAACGTCTCGTATTTACGCATCATCGGGGATCATTTTCTACCCCTCCGTAGAGGATCATGGAATTAGCTGTTCAACTGATCGTTTATGGCATCTTGATGGGCCTGATTTTTTCGCTGATAGCCTTGGGGCTCTCGCTTATCTTTGGCGTGATGAACATTGTCAACTTCGCCCATGGTGAGTTCTTAATGATGGGCATGTATATCGCCTACCTCCTATCCACCTATCTTCCCATGGATCCCCTCGTCTCACTTCCCATTTCGGCTTTGGCAGGGTATCTGTTGGGCATAGGGAGTTATCGTTTATTGGTCCATCACATTCTTCGTGGTCCCATGGTGGCCCAGCTTTTCGGGACGTTTGGTTTAATGCTCTTTCTCCGCTATCTTGCGATGTATATCTTTACTCCGGATGTACGATCTGTGAAACATGGGATTCTTGTGGGAAAGACGCTCTCCCTGGGATGGATCAGCGTGGATGCGAGCAAGGTCTTCTCAGCAGTGATCTGCTTATTAGCTTTTGCCGCGATTTACTGGATGATCTATAGGACAAAACTTGGAAGGGCGCTGAGAGCTACCTCTATTGATGCCGAGGCGGCAAAGTATATGGGGATTGATACCAAGGGCATGAACAGTCTTGCCTGGGGGATTGGAGGAGCAACTGTCGCCTTGGCTGGTGCATTACTGGCTCACTTCTATTATGTGACGCCAACGGTGGGAATGCTTTTCACGCTTATCGCTTTTGCCACGGTGGCCTTAGGGGGATTTGGGAGCATCATCGGAGCCTTTATCGCCGGAATCATCATCGGTCTGATCATGGTTGTAAGCGGTCAATTGGTGAGTGAATTGAAATTCTCGTTTATCTATATCGTCTACTTTCTCGTTGTGGTCTTCAGGCCCCGGGGGCTGTTCGGGTGGTGAGATGCAGCAGTTTTTAAGCGACCTTTTCTCCTTTGAGGACAGACCCCGTTTCGAGCGAATCGGTTTTTTCATCTTTCTCATCTTCGTGCTCATCTTTCCCTGGATCGTAACCTCTGCCTATGGCAGGGCGGTTATGATTAAGTTCCTCCTCTTTGCCCTCTTTGGCTTGGGCTGGAATCTGATCGGAGGCTACGGAGGGCAGGTGGATCTCGGACAGGCGAAGAACGTCGGTTTCGGAGCCTATGCCACCGCCCTGATGATCGTCTGGTGGAAAGTGCCCTTCTGGATCACGATCATTCCAGGGATGATCATTGCTGCAGCCGAATCGTTTATGGTGGCCTATCCCATGTTTCGTTTGAAAGGGCACTATTTTGCCATTGCCACCCTCTGTGTGGCTCTGGTCTGGAAGGAGCTCTTCATCTTCTGGGACTGGACAGGAGGCGCCCGAGGGGTTGAGTTGCCGATTCGATCCGGTGCTGATTTCGTCTATATGCAATTTAACTCGCCCATCTATTATCACTATTTCGTCTTCTTTCTTTTCCTTTTGCAGTTCTTCTTCATGAACTGGTTCAGAAAGTCGAAGTTGGGTTATGAAGTTCAGGCGGTCAGGGATAATGAGGATGCAGCGGCCAGCCTGGGGATCAATGTCTACCGAACCAAGGTGATCAACTACACCATCACCGGAGGTTTGGGAGCGCTTGGTGGAAGCTTCATGGCGGTCTACTACCTCTACATCGATCCTGACGCTGTGATGCCTCTGGATCTTTCGATTCTGATTGCAATGACCGTGATGGTCGGTGGAGCGGGTTCGATCTGGGGCCCCATCATTGGAGCGGGCCTTCTCATCCCTCTGGATATGTACCTTGGGGCATGGTTGGGAGCGCAGAAGCGGTTGGGAGTTGACTTTATGATTTATGCAGTGATCATGATGGTTATTGCGGCCAAAGAACCGAAGGGGATTTGGGGGATTATTGAGCGGGTGATCAAGAGGAGGTCAACCCCGTTGTTACAAAAAGGGTCCTGACGAAATACTGCAAAGCCTCACTTCGTCAAACAAGGAGGCCCTACTTCATCTTTCATGAAACAACGGGGTCAAGATAAAGAGATGATGCTCGATGTGAAGAATCTTGTTAAGGAGTTCGGTGGCCTGGTGGCCAATTCTGACATCTCCTTTGAAATGGAACAGGGAGAGGTTTTGGGACTGATCGGTCCGAACGGTGCTGGCAAATCCACACTCTTTAACTGTATCGCCGGCTATTATAAACCCACTTCTGGAACGATCCTCTTTGAAGGGATCGATATTACAGGATGGCCTCCTCACCAGGTCACACGGGTGGGGATTGCCAGAACCTTCCAGGGCATGAAGATGATGCCCAATCTGAGCGTCGAAGAGAATGTGATGATCGGAGCATTCTGCCGGACCAATGATCGGCAGAATGCCCGGAGAGAAGCTTGGGAGATTTTAGACTTCATGGAGCTCAACCATGAGGCAAAGGCCCTTCCAACAGAACTTCCTATTGCTTTGCAGAAAAGAATTGAACTGGGCCGAGCCATTGCCACAAAGCCCAAACTTCTGATGCTTGACGAAGTGGCTGCCGGACTCAACCCGCTTGAGACCAAAGAGATCATTCAGATTCTTCAGAGGATCAAAACAGAGAGGAACTTAACCCTCTTTTTGACCGAGCATGTGATGGAGTTTATTATGACCATCTCGGAGAGGGTGATCGTTATGTCTGCGGGAAAGAAGATCACAGAGGGACCGCCTGTTGAGGTCGCCCGCCAGGAGAAGGTGATCGAGGCCTATCTCGGGGAGAGATATGCTCAAGGTGGATAAGATTAAGGTTAATTATGAAGGGATTCCAGCCCTCCATGAGGTAACCTTTGAGGTCAACCCTGGAGAGCTGGTGGCTATTGTGGGTGCCAATGGCTCTGGAAAGAGCACTTCGCTTAAAGCCATTGTTGGAACCGTTAGTCCAGTATCGGGAAGTATCATCTTCAATGGCAAAGAGATCACAAGGGAACAGACCGCCAGGATCGTCCGAATGGGTTTGGTCTATGTGCCAGAGTCAAGACGGATTTTTGGGCCTCTTACGGTTGAGGAAAACCTGCTCTTGGGTGCGTTCACTACGGACTCAGAAGAAGAGGTGAGAGATCACCTGAATCATGTCTATCAGCTCTTTCCAAGATTGAAAGAGCGCTGCAGACAGAAAGGAGAGACGCTGAGTGGTGGAGAGCAGCAGATGTTAGCCATCGGTCGGGGGTTAATGATCCGGCCCAAACTGCTCATGCTTGATGAGCCTTCTCTCGGATTAATGCCAAAGCTGGTGACCGAACTCTTTAAAACGATTTCTCTGCTCAAAAAAGAGGGTTATACCATCCTTCTCGTTGAACAGAACGTGAAAGAAGCCCTGGAAATTGCCGATCGGGGATATATTTTGCAAACCGGCAGAACCATTCGCACGGGGAGCGGAAAAGAATTATTGGAATCGGACATTGTCAAAAAAGCCTTTCTGGGGTTGTAAGTACCACAAGTTTATCATTTTCAATCTCACCCTGTAAGCCATTTATCCAAGATAAGGATCTCGTTTCCTTTTATCCGTTCAAAAATCCTATTGGGGTCAAAAACGCAGTGGTTCCATAAAATGACGTGAGTAATCTGACTTCCATCCGATGCCTTGATTTGGTCCGATGATCAGCAACAAAGGATTGCTTTTTTTCAGGTCTGAGGTAGAATGGGGAAAAATAAATAAAAAGGAGGGAACGACTATGGCAAGAGCAAGAAAAGTCAAAGAGATCCGTTTCGAGATGGCCAATAAGGTCGGGTTGCTCTCAGAGGTGACAGCCCTCATTGCCGAGGCAAAGGTAAATATTAATGCCATCTGTGCTTATGGAATGGGAGGGACCGGTTATTTTATGCTGATAACGAACAGCAATGCCAAGGCGAAGAAAGCCCTTGCCCCCTTGGGCGTGGCCATTGAGGAAAGGGATGTGGTTGAGGTGGAGGTATCAGACAAACCAGGAGAGCTGCAGAAGGTTGCCAAGAAGATCGCCAATGCGGGTATCGATATCGAATATATATACGCCACTGCCGGCTCAGGCAGAAAGGAGACCTGCATTTTTCTGACCGCCGATAATGCGAAGGCGATTAAGGCCATCAATAAATAGTAGTGAGAGGGAGATAAAAGGGAATGAAGGGAGGCTGAAGATGATCAGTGTCATTGCATCCGTTCGGGTAAAGCCTGGAAAAGTATCAGAGTTTCTTGCGATCTTCAAAGCCAATGTTCCAAAAGTGAGAGAAGAGAAGGGTTGTATTGAATATTTTCCAGCAGTTGATATTGCCTCTGGTTTACCGCCACAGGTTCTCGATGAGAATATGGTCATCGTTATTGAGAAATGGGAGAGTCTGGATGCGCTTCGGAATCATCTTGTTGCACCTCACATGCTGGCCTATAAGGAGAAGGTCAAGGACCTTGTAGAGGATGTCTCTCTAAAGGTTTTGCAGGAAGCCTAAACCCCGTTGTATTTTATGTTGGTGGCCCTTTCCCTTGGAGACAAAGTTCTTTCATTTCAAGGATCGAATTCCATGCACCCATCCATACAGCGGAGTAAATTTACGGGCATGTTCTTAATTATCATTTCGGCGATTGCCTTTGGGGCAATCGCCATTTTTGCAAAGACGGCTTATCATTCTGGGTCAGATCCAATCAGTGTTCTCTTCTTTAGGTTTTCGATTGCCTCTGTCATTATGATTCCATGGGTTCTCTTCGGTAAGATCCCATTTCCGAGAGGCCGATTCCTTCTTGGCCTGATTTTAATGGGAGGGATCGGATATGTGGGTATGTCATTCTGCTATTTCACGGCATTGACCATGGCATCAGCAGGCCTGGTTGCGATTCTCCTCTATCTTTATCCTGCCATCGTTACCATTTTTTCAGTTCTTCTATTTAAAGAGCGAATGACCTGGATCAAATCCATTGCCCTTTTTTTCGCGATCATTGGCACGGTTCTGACGATCGGACTCGGCGGTGGGGGAGAGCTTCTCGGAATTTTGTTGGCCATGACCGCACCTTTCATCTATTCGGCCTACATTCTTGTCGGAAGTAGAATTCTGAGGGAGGTTCCAGTATTATCCTCCTCGACCGTGGTAATGATTTCTGCAAGTGTTGTTTTTGGTGGGACAGTTGCTGTTCAGGGTCTAAACTTGCCACAAACATGGCAGGGTTGGGCTGGGGTGTTAGGCATTGCTATTCTCTCTACGGTCATTGCGATCATCGCCTTTTTTGCAGGTCTGGAGCGAGTTGGTCCTACGAATGCCTCGGTCCTTTCGACCTTTGAACCTGTCACAACGGTGATCCTTGCCGTTCTCTTCCTCGGCGAAAAGATAGGACCGACAAGGATCGTCGGAGGTGGTCTGATCCTGGTTGCTGTCGTCCTGCTGGCAAAGAGCGAATTTAAAAAATCTCCTGCAGGGGATTCCCCTAACAAAAGAAGGATCTGATAGATGAAAGGATCTCTCTCTTACCTATTTTGGAGCTAAAAGACGGTCGAGCTTTGACCTGACCTGCATGCCGATCAGTTTGCTCATACCGAGTTTCCCGCGGGCTTTTCCCACCCTGATATTCGTCTCGATAATATTCTTAGGCACGTAAGGCTGCTTTGCCTTTGGTCTACGTATCAAAGAAAGGGAATGAGTCGGACAGGTGGTGACACATAGCCCGCAGCCAATACACCGGTTCACATTGAGAACCGCCTTTTTGTCATTTAGTTGAAGGGCCTCCATATGGCAACGCTTTATACAGAGGCCACACCCATTGCAGGTATCGGTATTGAGGCTTACCCAGAAAGAGCTTGCCACCAAATTGGCGGGTTCGGGGTAGCGCTTAAGAGATCGAAGCACGCCGCAACAACAACCGCAGCAAGTGCAAATGAAGAGGGGGTTTTTGGCATTGGCAGGCTGTAGCACAAGCCCAGCCTCCTCTGCTTGCTGAAGGATCGTTAGGGTTTCCTCCAGGCTGATAGCCCGGCCCTTACCTTTGCGTATGACGGAATCTGCTGCCATGTCAAATTGCAGGCAACTCTCTCCAGGTCTGTCACACCCCTTTCCTATGAGGCGGCTCCCTTGTCTACAAATGCAGTTGGAGACAGCGAAGGTTTTGTGGCCCCTCACCAACTCCTCCACTCTTTCGTAAGGCATAACAACATTCTGTATATTGATACTTTTATTCACAGGGATCGTGCGCATTTGGGGCGCCCCTCGCCAAAAGCTTTGCTCCATGAGGGTGTCCAGATAATCTTCTACGTCATGGACCACATCTGGGTCTAACTTGTTGACTTGAGCTTCCCAGAATCCCACGACGGCCTGCTGGGCCATATATAAAGAAGGTTTGTCCTTCCGGGGAATACCAATGATCAGACCCTTCTTCTCCATTTCCTCCAATCGCCGAGCCACCTCATTGATCGGGATCTTGGCGCGACGGGCAACCACGCGAGGCTCCTCAGGGATCAGCGTAAGGTGAAGAGCCAGCTCGGCATCTTCAGGAGTAAAGAGTCTTTGTAAAATGCGAATTTCCACACCACTCTCAGTCCTTGGGAAACCTGCTGGCAGGTTGTCTAAGTGCTTAGCCAATTTTTCATAAATATCTGTTGCCACCATGACCTCCTTTTGGCTTTCTTTGATGTCACCGGCCTCTTTTCGGAAATATCCGATCCAAATGTACCACAGGCACAGTGCTTGTCAACCCTAAAGATTTATTTTAAATGAGGTTTTCGTATCCAATACTTGAATCTATTGCAATCACCGTATTTCTCTATTAAATTAATCCCCATATGAAGAATATCGACCGCCTTTTACCTAAAGAAATTCGAAGCCTCATACGAAAAGGAAAGTGGGATAAACCCACGGCCGGGTTGGCCATGGGCTATGCTCAGGCCAATCTGGTGATTCTTCCGGAAAAATACGCATTTGACTTTCTTCTCTTCTGCCAGAGGAATCCAAAACCGTGTCCGCTTTTAGAAGTGTTGGAGCCAGGAAAGTATAGGACAGAATTTCTATCTTCCGATGCCGATATCCGGACGGATATCCCTCGTTACAACATCTATCGGGAAGGCAGATTGGAGTCTACAGTCAAGGAGATCAAAGAGATTTGGAAGTCCGATTTTGTGACTTTCCTACTGGGTTGCAGTTTCTCTTTTGAGGAGGCGTTGCTTCGAGCGAAAGTTCCTGTCCGGCATATCGAAGAGAAGAAGAATGTCCCGATGTTTATCTCAAACATTGCTTGCAGACCTGCTGGCGTTTTTTATGGACCCATGGTCGTTACCATGAGACCCATCCCTGCAGAAAAGGTGAGTCGTGCCGTTCAAATCACGTCCCGCTATGTTTCAGTTCATGGAGCGCCTGTTCATATCGGTGATCCTAAAAAGATTGGCATTAGAGATCTCAAAAAACCTGACTTTGGAGATCCGGTGACGATTCAGAAAGGCGAGATTCCGGTCTTCTGGGCATGCGGGGTCACACCGCAGGCCATTGTGATGAAGGCCAAACCCGATCTCTGCATCACCCATACCCCTGGGCATATGTTCATTTCGGATCTGCTTAATGAGGAGTTAGCTAATTTTTGATCAATGAATTTGAGAATAAAATCTCTAACCCCCCTTCATCCCCCCTTAAACTAAGGGGGGAATAGAGGGGGGTTACGGAATTTCATGATTCGCGGGCGACTTCCGGCATTTAGACCAGAAAGAGACATCCGATGAATAAGAACGAAATCTACCAAAAGCATCAGGACTATTTAGCTCCCTGTGTCACTCATTATTATGAGGAACCCCTCATCTTAGATCGTGGCAAGGGGAAGTATCTCTATGATATTGAGGGAAAGGAGTATCTCGATTTCTTTGGAGGGATCGTCACGATCAGTGTGGGTCACTGTGACGAGGAGATCACAGAAAAGACCGTTAAGCAGATGAAGAGGCTTCAACATACCTCAACGTTATATCCAACATTACCAGCGATCCTGCTTGCGGAAAAACTGGCAAAGATCACTCCGGGAAGACTTCAGAAATCCTTCTTCACCAGCAGCGGAACCGAGGCCGTTGAGACCGCGGTGCTTATTGCCCAGCTTCATACGAAGAGCAATGAGGTGATTGCGCTTCGCCATTGTTACAGCGGATTGTCCCTTCTCACCATGAACCTGACTGGCCATCAGAAGTGGCGTCTCGGAGGAAGTTCTATTCCAGGGATCAAACATGCCCACAATGCTTACTGTTTTCGGTGTGCCTTTGGGAAAGAGTACCCCGATTGTGATCTCGAATGTGCAAAAGATGTGAAAGAGTTGATTGAAACCACTACCTCAGGTCAACCAGCGGCCTTCATTGCCGAGCCGATTCAAGGTGTGGGAGGATTCATCACTCCGCCCAAGGAATATTTCAAGGAGGTTGTCCCCATCGTGAGGCATTATGGAGGGCTTTTCATCTGCGACGAAGTTCAGACGGGCTGGGGACGAACCGGTGGAAAGATGTTCGGCATCGAACATTGGGGGGTTGAGCCAGACATTATGGTCATGGCCAAGGGAGCGGCCAATGGTTCTCCGGTTGGAATTACCATTGCCACACCAGAGGTTGCAGATAGCCTCAAAGGTCATCACCTCTCCACCTTTGGTGGAAATCCGGTGACATCAACCGCTGTGCTGGCCACGATAGAGGCAATTGAAAAGAGAGGACTGGTTCAAAATGCAGAGGAGATGGGTTCTTTTTTGAGAGACCGATTGGAGGGATTGAAGGAGAAGTTCAAAATCATTGGCGAGGTGAGAGGGAGGGGTTTGATTCAAGGCATGGAGATCGTTAAAGAGGCAAAGGAGCCTGCTCCCGATCTGGTCAATGAGATCTTTGAAGGGACGAAGAAGGAGGGGCTTCTCATCGGCCGCGGTGGTCTTTATGGAAATGTCATACGGATCACACCACCGTTGACCATTGAAAAAGGTGAGATTATAAAAGCGGTTCAGATTCTGGATCGGGTTTTTGAGAAGATAGAGGCGACACACATGGTTTGACAATTGTAGATGATTTGAATAGTATTCTTATACTGAAGGGTTTAAGGAAGCTTAGACCCAAATTAAAATAAGTGGAGGAGAGAGATGAAGAGATTTCTATTTGTGAGTTTGATTGGTCTTGCCTTTGTTCTTTTTACATCAGCCCTCTACGCCCAGCCCAAACCGGTCTCCGGCGGATCGCTCGTTGTGGCTCAAGGCGTTGAGCCTCCGGGATTGGACCCTACAACAGCCACTTCTGCAGCCATCCCAAGAGTGGTCTATGGCAACGTGCTCGAAGGTTTGGTCAGGATCGATCGAAACGGAAAGATCGTTCCCGCCTTAGCCAGCAGCTATAAAATCTCTTCTGATGGAAAGGAGTATACCTTCTCATTGAAGAAAGGGGTCAAATTTCATGATGGAAAAGCTTTGGATGCCGAAGATGTGAAGTTCACTTTCGGGAGGCTGATGGATCCCCAGGTTACCATTCCCAACAGAAGGTATTATCAGGATATCGAATCGATCGAAGTCGTGAATCCTCACACCATTAAGTTCAAATTGAAGAATGTCAATTCGATGTTTCTCTTCAATCTGGCCAGACCTGACTCCATCATCATCCACAAAGAGGCCGCAGACAGATTGAAGACCGCGCCCGTAGGGACGGGTCCCTTTAAATTCGTCGAATGGGTTCGGGGGGATCGTATCGTTCTTGAAAAGTTTACGGCTTATCACCGAAAAGGTTTGCCTTACCTTGAGAAGGTCACTTTTAAATTCATCGGAGATCCAAGTGCTCAGATTGCGGCTCTTAAGGCAGGGGATATCGATGTGATCGGTTATGATGTAAGCCCGGAGAATGCGCTCCTATTGGAAAAGGACCCGAAGTTTAAGGTCTTCAATGGCTATACCACCACAGAGGTGATTCTCTCCACCAACCATACCCGAAAGCCTTTTAACGATGTCCGCGTGCGCAGGGCCATGGCCCATGCCATTGACCGCTTGGCCCTGATCAAGGGAGCAATGTCAGGCTATGGCACACCCATCGGAAGCCACATGGATCCGGGGAACCCTTACTATGTGGATCTGACCTCCGTCTATCCATACAATCCGGAGAAGGCCAAACAGTTGCTTGCCGAAGCAGGGTATCCCAATGGGTTTGAGGCGGTCATCAAATTGCCGGAACGTTTTGCCTATGCGAAGCGCTCCGGTGAGATCATTGCGGATATGCTCTCCAAAGTAGGTATTCAGTTAAAGATCGAATTGACAGAATGGGGACAGTGGATTGACCGTGTCTTTCGGAATGCGGATTTTGATCTTACAGTGATCGGTCACTCGGAGCCATTCGACATTGACATCTATGCCAATCCGAAATATTACTTCCGTTACGACAACCCGAAATTCCAAGAGACGCTCAAGAAGGCTGAAATGGAACCGAACGAAAAGAAGCGGAAGGAACTCTACATCGAGTGCCAGAAGATGATCACCGAAGATGCGGTCAATGGGTTCCTTTTTGTTCTTCCCAGCCTTCCCACGATGAAGAAAGAGGTGATGAATTGGTGGAAGGACTACCCCATGACCGCCCAGGATGTGACTGAGGTCTGGATACAGAAATGAGCATTTCAGAATGCAGATTGTAGATCGTAGATTGAAAAATCTAAATTCTAAAATCTGAAATTTGAAATTTTGAGAGGGCCTGAGGATATTTCCATCCCAACTTCAGGCCTTTTCTTTCCTCAACATAAAATGGCAGCCTATCTCATCAAACGAACTTTGATTTTGATTCTCACCCTTTTGCTCATCTCGATGCTTATTTTTGCCATCCTCATGGTGATCCCCGGTGATCCAGCCCAGATCATTTTGGGCATCAACGCCACCTCGGAATCGCTTCGGAATTTAAGGCAACAGATGGGGCTGGATCGTCCAGTGATCGTTCAATACCTCCATTATATGAAGCATCTGGCTATGGGAGATCTTGGCAAATCCATCACCTATGATGTTGCGATCACCTCACTCATCTTCTCTCGCCTTCAGGTGACGATTCCACTGACGATCTTAGCGATGGCTTTTGCCATCTTCATCTCTATTCCTATGGGTATCTTTTCCTCGCTCCATCGAAACCGATTAGGAGATTATGGGGTTATGGTCTTCTCACAGATCGGTCTGGCCGTACCGGCTTTCTGGGCCGGCATTCTTCTGATCCTTCTCTTTGCGGTCACACTTCGATGGTTGCCTGCAGGCGGATTCCAACCCTGGCAGACCGACCCGCTCAAGGCTTTCCTCTCCTTGCTTCTGCCTGCCTTTTCATTAGGTTTTGTGAGGGCAGCCGTGCTGACGCGGATGACCCGGTCTTCTATGCTCGAGGTGCTCGGTGAGGATTACATCCGAACAGCCCGAAGCAAGGGGCTTTCGAAGCGGAGGGTCGTTTATAAACATGCGTTCCGGAATGCGATCATTCCAGTAGTAACCATCATCGGGCTTCAGGCAGGAGACCTCTTAGCCGGAGCTATCATCATTGAGAATGTCTTTCATCTTCCTGGTGTGGGAAGATTGGTCTTTGAGGCAATCGGCCAGAGAGACCTTCCGGTGATTCAGGGAGTTGTCCTTCTGATTGCCATGGTGATCGTGGTGATCAATTTTGTGATAGACGTGGTCTATCGGTATCTTGATCCGAGAATACGGTATGAGTAAGGGGACTTCAAACATCAGATGAGCCTTCGTCGGTCCTTTCGAAATATCAATTTCACGATCGGGTTTTTGATCACTCTGACTATTCTTTTGACTGCAATTTTAAGCATGGTCTATACACCCTATGATCCGAACCGGATGAATCTTTCTGAACGATTTCAAGTTCCAAGCAAAAACCACCTCTTAGGAACGGACCAGTATGGAAGGGATATTTTGAGTCGAGTGATGAAAGGTGCGGTGAATTCGATTGTGGTGGGCATGGTCGCTGTTTCCATCGGCCTATTTTTTGGTGTTCTCCTCGGTTCTTTGGCTGCCTTCTATAGACGATGGTTGGATGAAATCATTATGAGAGTTTCGGATGTGCTCTATGGGTTTCCATCGGTACTGAGCGCAATTCTCATCACCTCCATCCTCGGGCCTGGTATCATCAATAGTATGATCGCTATTGGAATTTTCAACATCCCCATCTTTGCGAGGTTGACCCGTGCGACCTCTCTCTCCGTCTGGGAGAGAGATTATGTGACCTCAGCCCGGGCCATTGGCAGAAGCGATGTCGGGATTGTCTGGAACTATATCCTTCCCAATATTCTCTCACCCATCATTGTTCAGGCAACGGTTCAGTTTGCCATTGCGATTCTGGCTGAGGCGGGACTGAGCTATCTTGGCCTTGGAACTCAGCCCCCCCATGCAAGCTGGGGAAGGATGCTCAACGAAGCCCAGACCTTTATGGGAACCTCTCCTTATTTAGCCATCTTTCCTGGATGTGCCATTGGACTGGCTGTTTTGGGATTCAATCTCCTTGGAGATGGATTGAGGGATATGCTTGACCCGAAGCTATCACGAATTCAGTTTGGAGTTCGGAGTAATTAGTTCGGAGTAGAATAAAAGTGATTCAAAACTCTAAACTCAAAACTGCGATGGAGGCGCCATTGAAGATCGATCAAGTCCTAAAAAGCATTGAGCGAGAAGCGTTGATCACGCTTACACAAGAACTTATTAAAATTCCGAGTGTGCGCCGACAGGACAGAGGGAACGAGGAAAAAGTTGCCCTCTTCGTCGCCCATTACTTAGAAGAGATGGGACTCGATGTTGTTATTGAAGAAGTGGAACCTGGTTCTCCAAATGTGATCGGAATCCTCCAGGGAGAGGGCGATGGGCCCTGTCTGATGTTCGAATGCCACACCGATGTGGTCACAGAGGGCGATCCTTCGGAATGGAAATATAATCCATTTGATGGGAAGTTGATAGGGAATCGAATCTACGGGAGAGGTGCCTGCGATACTAAGGGAAATTTGGCTGCAGCTCTCAAGGCCGTGGAAGCGATCAGTCGTTCAGGGATTGCTTTTAAGGGGAAAATTCTTCTGGGCATTCTGGCCGATGAAGAAGGGCTGATGAGAGGGGTGAAGCATTTTATCCGTCATGGATGGGCCAACCGTGTGAATGCAGCCATCATCTGTGAGCCTGTGGACAATCATCTCTGCATCACTCAGAAAGGAGCGCTTCGTGCTGAAATTGTAACAACAGGAAAGATGAGCCATGGAGCCATGCCCCTTGCCGGTTTGAATCCCATTCCTCCAATGGTCTCCATCCTTGAAAAGTTGAAGCAGTTAGAAGAGGAGGAGATCGAAAGATTAGGGAAAGACCGGTTTTTAGGATACCCGAGCATCACGCCTACCGTGCTTCAGGCTCCAGTGAGAGGAGAACCCCAGCTCAATGTCGTTCCCTATCAGTGCAGGGCCCTGCTTGACATTCGGACGATCCCTGGCCAATCTCATGAGGCGCTCAAGAAACAGTTAGAGGATATTGTGAAAGAGGAAGAAGGAGCGGTCTGCGAAAGCCTTCGATCCGGTTCTTTAAGAGAGATCCGGGAAGAACTTGAGAAGGGGCTCTCAAAGGGAATCTCTTTTCAGGCCAAGCTCAATATCTTTGAGGACCGTCCATGGACAAAAACTTCAATGGAGGAGCCCATTGTTCAGGCCATTGCAAAAGCCTATCAATCTATCACCGGAGAGGAGCCGGTTTATGACGGTGTGCCCGGAGCAACCGACGGTACGTTTCTCACAGCATGGGCCGGGATTCCAATCGTCACCATCGGTGCAGGAAAGCGGATGATACCACACCAGAAGGACGAGTGGGTTTCAGTGGAGGACCTCTGTCTCACTGCAAAACTCTATGCGGCCAGCGCCCTCGAATTTCTGACCCCATGATGGCTTAATGTTCCCTCCCATTTAAGCAGAAAGGAAGAAAGAAGGATGGCGTCTAAGTTTTTCAGTGAAAGAAATTTGAGATTCTTACTTTATGAGGTCTTTGATGTCGAGACCTTAACCCAGTACGATCTCTATAAGGAATACGATGCCAAAACCTTTGATATGGTTTTAAAGGCAGCCATGGAATTGGCTCAGGGACTTCTCTGGCCCATTTTTCAGGAGATGGATCAGAATCCACCTGAATTTGTTGGGGATCGGATTAAGGTTCATCCTTCGGTTAGGAAGTTTATGGAAGAATGTGGCCAGGGAGGCTGGATCGGCTCCCGTATGCCCTATGAGTGGGGAGGCCAGCAGCTTCCCCAGATGATTACGCACTCGTGTGAATTCATCTTTGCCGCAGCGAATTACTCGGCTTCGGTCTATCCTGGTTTGACCTCAGGGGCAGCCCATCTCATTTTAAGTTTTGGCAGTGAGGAGATGAAAAGGACCTATCTTCCCAAGATGCTTTCCGGAAAGTGGCAGGGGACCATGGCCCTGACAGAACCTGAGGCTGGGAGTTCCCTCTCTGACATAACGACTGACGCCGACCCCACAGATCAGGGCTACTATCAGATCAAAGGTCAAAAGATATTCATCTCCGCAGGGGATCATGACGCCGTGGAAAATGTGGTTCATCTCCTTCTGGCAAAGATTAAAGGCGCTCCTGCAGGTGTCAAAGGGATCTCTCTCTTTGTGGTTCCAAAGAAACGATTGGATGAGAAAGGCCAGCTGGTTGATAACGATGTCATTACCTCTGGAATCTTTCATAAATTGGGTTATCGGGGATCTCCCATTGTCTAACTGAGCCTCGGAGATAACAACAACTGTCGCGGTTTTCTGGTAGGTGAGCCTCATCAGGGACTTATTCAAATGTTTCAGATGATGAATGAGGCACGAATTGGGGTAGGGATTGGAGCCACAGCTATTGCCTCAGCTGCTTACTATGCTGCCTTAGACTATTCCAGAAAACGACTCCAGGGAAGGAGGCCCTCCACCAAAGATCCTGCTTTGCCACAGGTTCCCATTATCGAACACCCTGATGTAAAACGGATGCTGCTCTTCCAGCGCTCTGTTGTGGAAGGGGCTCTTGCCCTGCTTTTGCAATGCGGGAAATATGCTGACCTTGCGAATGTTCTCTCAGGAGAAGAGAAGGAGAAGAATGAGCTTCTTTTAGACCTTCTCACTCCAGTTGCCAAAACTTACCCCTCGGAGATGGGTCAGCTTGCGGTGAGCCAGGGATTACAATGTCTGGGGGGATCAGGCTACTGCGATGACTACCCCTTGGAACAACATTTTCGAGACATGCGGATTCACCCGATTCACGAGGGAACCACAGGCATTCACGGATTGGATCTCTTAGGCCGAAAGGTCGTCATGAAGGGCGGTAAGGCTTTTAAACTCTATCTGGAGGAGGTGGAAAAAACCTTAGGCGAAGCGGAGACATTCGAACCACTTCAGTCTTATACGCATAAGCTTAAAGATTCATTGACACTGCTTCGAAAAGTCACTTCCCATCTGATGGGGGTCAGAGAGAAAGGAAGTCCTGAGCTCTTTTTAGCGGATGCGACCCTCTATTTAGAGCTCTTTGGAATCATCTGTGTGGCCTGGCAATGGCTTTCACAGGCAACGGTTGCGGTCAAAGCCCTGAGGAATGGCCCGGGAGAGACAGAGGCCAATTTTTATAACGGTAAGCTTTATGCCTTTCGTTATTTCTTTGAGTATGAACTTCCAAAGATCGAAGGGTTGGCAAAACGTTTGATGAACAGCGACGGATTGACGGTTGATATGAAGCCTGAATATTTTTCAGATTGATGGGTTATCCTGCGGTGCTAAATCAAATAGGAACTCGCCCGAATTAGTCTCCAATTAGGGCTATATCTCCCACGGGTGGACATAGTGCGGGTCCTTTTGTGTACCTTTGAGCCCCACGATTTTGTAATTTTCGATATTATAGTGTGCATTGAAATAATTCATGGCCGATGGATTAAACTGTTCAAAATTGAGTTTCACTTCGATGGGGATGAGCGAGTCTTTTATTTTCAGTATAAAATCAATTTCCTTCTTGTCTTTTGTTCGCCAATAAAAAATATTTTCTCTCCCGTATTTCTTTACCAATTCCCCAAACATGCTGGTCTCAAACACCTGGCCGAGGATTTCTCTTTGCAAACCTTTCAGCCAGAGCATCTGCATCATTCCTGAATCGTAGAAGTATATTTTGGGTTGTTTGAAGAGTTCTGAACGGATATTTCTGTTGAAAGGTCTGACTACCCGTAGGACATAGGTGTTTTCGAGGATAAAGAGATATCTCTCTATCGTCTGAACTGCGATTCGAGTTGTGTTAGAGAGCTCCCTCATATTGAGTAACTGGCCACTCTGACTGGCAAGGGCTTCAAGTAGCTTATTAAACTTATCTATGTCCTTTACGTTGGCGAGGTCTCGAATATCCTTTTTTACATAGGTATCTATAATTTGCTGCAAGTATTTTTCCTTCTTGTCCACCTCCGGGGTTAGAACAATCTTGGGATACCCTCCAAAGAGGATGTACTCTCTGAACTTTTCTCTGAGTTCATCTGCCTTCTTTTCAGTGTAGACCCTGCCTTCCTCGAAATGAACTTGATTGAAGAAAAGGAATTCCCTGAACGAGAGAGTAAAAATCTCAAAATTTACTGTTCTACCGACAAGCGTGTCTCTGAACTTTGTTTTTATGGCAAAACTTGACGAACCTGAAACAATAAGCTTGATATGCTTATGATGGTCTGCCACCAACTTCAAAAAAGAGGAAGGATCGGCAAGGTACTGGATTTCATCAACCAGAATAAAGCATTTCTCCTTTTTAGCGGGGGAGGTAATCCCTTCTTCTTCAAGATGTTTTAGGAAAGCATCAACCCCTGCGTTAAGGATTCTTACATAACGGGAATCTTCGAGGTCAATAAAGTAGGTTGTCTTTCCCTGTCTTTTCAGCTGGTCTTGAAGGTAATGGAGAATGCAGGTTTTCCCAACCTGGCGTGCCCCATGGAGTACAATAACATCATCGCTAGTAATGAATGTATTGATCTCATTAATGACGGTTCGCTTGAAAATCTCTTCCATTTTCAAACAGATTCCTTGTTTTAATTCAATTAAAAGGTAGACACTTTATTAACGATTTAACTTAGCATAAGTTAAACCTAAATATAAGTCAAGCTTTATTTAGGTTTTATCCGGTGAGTGACTAATCTTCTGAAGGTTCTGCTGACTTACCACCCATCTCCTCTTCCATGGCCTCTTCGACCATCTGATCCACATCCTCTCCCATGTCTTCGCCCAATTCCTTGCCCATCTTCTTCATCCATCTGGCCATGCTCTTTGGATCGTTCTCATCGAGACCGCCCCATTTGGAGGGATCGGCCAGGCTCTCCATCCGGCTCTCCTCTGAGCGGATGACCCTCACCCTGGAGAGAATCTTTGTCATCTTTTTACTCTTGCAACGTTTACATTGAGGAATGAAAGCCTCATCCGTACGGATCAATAAAAACTCGGAAATTTTTCCACACTTCTCACATCGATACTCATAGATCGGCATATCGTTTCCTCCCTTTTATGACGGAGAAATAGAAATAGGAGAGATTGAGAACTCCTATGAGAGAGAGGCAGAGAAACATGATGGGATAATTGGTCAACTGGAGGATGACCCCCATGATTGCTGCTCCTGTTCCTACCCCGAAGTCGGAGAAGGCCGTGTAAGTACCGATGGCTGGTCCGTGAGAGGAGCCTGAAAGGTCTATGGCGTAAGCCACCAACGTGGGGTAGAGAAAGGCATTGCCCAGCCCCCAGATCACAGCGACCAGAAAGAACATAGGAAGCGTTGTGGAGAAGGCGAGAAGGGCCATGGCTATAATCTGTGCGACCAGACAGGGGAGGAGAACCTTTTCTCTTGAGTAGAGGTCGAGTAACTTTCCTCCCAAGCCCCGCGCTGAGATCAGGGTGATGGCAAGGACAGCGAAGAAGAGACCGGGATTGGAAACCCCATGATGGAGCGCATAGAGAGAGAAGAAGGCGGTCACCGCACCCCATACGAAACTCCCCAAGAAGGCCATGATTCCTGCAGGGATAGCCTCACGGCTCAGAAGAGATTGTTTTTGCGAAGAGTGCTCCATTGGGTTCGGATGTTTTTCTTTTAATTGAAGGGAGATGAAGAAGGCCACCAGCGATAGGCCGACACAGGCGAGAAAGAGAACGGAAGGGTCATAAAGGTTGATGAGGAACATTCCGAAAGAAGGGGCCAGGGCAAAGGCGATATTGATGGCAAGATAGAAAAGGCTAAGGCTTTGTCCCCGATGGACTTCTGGACTGATCTGTACAATGAGCGTGAAGGATGCAGTGGCAAAAAGTGCTAACCCAATTCCCTGGATGACCCTGACGATGAAGAAAGGCCAGAAGGGTTTTGCCAAAAGGTACGCTAATGATGTGATGGCAAAGAGGAGTGTTCCTGCCATCATAAACTTTTTCTCACGGGCTCCAAGAAGGGCTCGGCCGACGAAAGGTCTTAAGATAAGTGAAGAGACATTGAATGCTCCGATGAGCACTCCAATTTCCGCCTCAGTGATTTTCAGCCGAGAGAGATAGATTGGAAGGGTGGGGATGAGGGCAAAGAAGACAGAGGAGAAGGCGATCTGGGCAAAGAAACTGAGCAAGAAATCACGGGTCAATATCTTCTGGATAGACATAATTCTTAATCATATTTGATAAAAAGCACAGTGTAAAGTACACACAAACAAACCCATTGACGCTTTTGATCGTTTTTTAAAACGGATGCCATAAAAAGGTCATAAGGGGGTTATTGCTGCCTGATGAACAAGGTATCCCTCTTGTCCTCAAGAAAGTCTTTCTCCGGAAATGACGGTTTGGTCTCTTAGACTAACTGCGAAAACAGCATTATTGAAATCTTCCCCGGCAATCCAATCTCCCAGGACGTGAGCAAATTCTTAGGAGAGAAATTTAAAAAAGTTGGGATAATGATAATGAACGATATACCACGAAGCAACCATTGGCAAAAAGATCATCCGCCAGCGGAAGTCAGAGGATTCTGCCAGCGCAAATCTGGAAAGCGGGCAAAATCCCCATCCGTAGAACAGAGAATGAGTCCATGTTCGATTGCCAATGCCGCAAGATGGGCATCAGGAACGAGATTGGCCCGGCTTCCCTGCGTGATGAGGAGGGAGCCAAGTATTTCCCGATGTCTTTCAGTAGGCTGAGGTATCCAAACAGGGGGGCATTCGAGCCAATCCTCCACCTGTTTCCAGGCTGTGCCAACCGATCTTGGCCGCTCAAAAACTCGTGGATTGGATACCAGACGAATAAAGGCCAAAAGGCTGGGCCATGGCAGTCCAACGGGTGCGGCTCCGTTCAATTTTTCATCCAGCCAGGCTAAGGCTGCTTCGTGCTGGGGCAGGTTGGACACATAGGCATAAACAAGTAGATTGGCATCAACAAGGATCACCGGAAGGATTCTCCTTCTGCTGCGGCGAGGGCCTCCGATATGTCATCCAGGTTGCCAATCAGGCATCGGCCCAGAGAAACCGATGGAGTTCGGTAGGGTCTCCGGCGAGGTTTGGATGCGGTCAACTGCTGAAGGCCACGTCTCAGAGCTTCATTGATGATCGTCTTCAGACTCATCTGGCGAGTCTGACGTATTCGAAGTAAAGCCGCAGCCACATCATCATCGAGGCTAAGGGTTGTTCTCATACATAACATCATAAGTTAAATGATGTCTTGATGTCAAGCATTTTCGATTATCCCAAAAGGATTGACACATCGGTTCGGTTAAATTAAACTTCCCATCTATACTATGGACGAGGAGGTACGAGACGATGGAATATACCACCCTGCTGTTCGAGGTCAAAGATCACGTGGCGCACATCACCCTGAACCGGCCTGAGTCGCTCAATGCCATTAATCGGGAATGGACATGGGACCTCATGCATGCCATCCTGCAGTGTGATGAGAATCCTGCTGTCAGGGCAGCTGTGATCAGCGGTGCAGGGAATCATTTCTGTGTCGGAGGTGATCTGAAGTCCTTCATCTCGCAGGGGAAAGACCTACCTTTTCACATCAAAGAGGTGACCACCTTTCTTCATGCGGCCATCTCCCGGATGGTGAGGATGGAGGCGCCAGTGATTGCAGCAGTCCATGGCTATGCCGTAGGGGCTGGAATGAGTCTTGCGCTGGCCTGTGACTTTGTTTTGGCGGCCCGTTCTGCACGCTTCAGCGTGGCCTACACACGTGTTGGGCTTACACCCGATGGGAGCATGTCTTATTTTTTACCCCGGACGGTCGGTCTTAAAAGGGCGATTGAGTTGACCTTGAGCAATCGGATGCTTACTGCCGAGGAGGCCCTCTCATTGGGAATCGTCAGCCGCATCGTTTCAGATGATGAGTTGCTTACTCAAGCTAACGAGTTGGCCCTACAACTTGCCTCAGGTCCATTGAAATCATTGGGAGCGGCAAAGCGTCTGATGCAGATGGGATGGAATCAGACCCTCGAAACCCAGATGGAGGAGGAAAGCCAAACCATTGCTGATATTGTACGAACCCATGATACCCAAGAGGGTATTTCAGCTTTTGTTGAAAAGAGAACCCCGAAGTATAAAGGAGAATAAAGGAGAAGCACCCAATCACAAACGAGAACCCCCCTTTCTCCCTCTTAAGTTAAGAGGGGGTTGCGGGGCGTTATGATATTGGAGACTGCCGCCTACCAATGGGCAGAAGGTTTGGAAAGAGGGGTTTTAATAGTTTATCTTGAACTCTCCAAGTATAAGTTTTAGAATGACCGCTATTGAATCAAGAGAGTGAGGTCTCGACATGCAAAAGGAAGTGATCAAAGCAAACATGGTTGTCTTTATCGCCAGTTTTTGTACCCTGGTCATTGAACTGGTGGCAGGGAGGATTATGGCACCCTATGTGGGCGTCTCGCTCTATACCTGGACAAGCATCATCGGTGTGGTTCTTGCAGGAATCAGCATTGGCGCCTACCTTGGGGGACTCCTTGCAGATCGGTACCCCCGACCGACCACGCTCGGGTGGCTCCTTTTTTTCTCCGGCGTGGGAGCTTTTTCCATCTCTCCCCTGACCAATCTGGTTGGAGGGACGCACTTTCAGACGAGCCTGATGGTACGGATCCTTCTCATCACAACGATCATCTTCTTCGGTCCTGCCTGTATCCTCGGAATGATCTCACCGGTGGTGGTTAAACTGACGCTGAATAACCTCGCCAAGACAGGCAATGTGGTCGGAAAGATCTATGCTTTCTCAACACTCGGCTCCATCCTTGGAACCTTTGCTACCGGATTCTTTCTGGTCTCGTGGATGGGGACGAGAAATATCCTCATCACCATGGGCATTATCCTCATCCTCTCTGGCCTGATCTTTGGAGGTTTCTTCAACCGGAAGAGAGGGATTGCCCTCTTCTCAATCCTTCTCGTTCTGATCTTTCTCGTCATCCCTCTGGCAGGGTTTTATGGTTATGCAGCCCTTCGTCCCGGAGAGATTTCCATTTCAACCTCGCCCATTCCAGCCCTCGAGACGGCTTATGGATATGCCTTCAAACCACCCATTGATGAGGATACCTATTACTTTAAGGAGAGTGACTACTATACGATCAAATTGAAACGTTCTACTAAGGGAAACTTCGGGAATCCCCTTGAGTCATTGGTGCTCGACCATCTGGTTCACTCCTATACGGATCTCAATGACCCTTTCTATCTGGAGTATGAATACATCCGGATTTACGAAGAGTTTGTGTTGTGGCAGGCAAAGAACCGAAAGTCTTTTAAAGCCCTCTTTATCGGCGGAGGAGGATATACCATTCCCCGTTATATCGAAGCGAAATATCCCAATGCCGAGATGGATGTGGTGGAGATTGACCCCGAGGTAACCCGGGTCGTTCAAAAATATCTTGGCATTCCGGAGCAGACGAAGATCCGCTCTCACAATATGGATGGCCGCTGGTTCGTGATGAACAGCAAAGAGAAAGGGAGTTTTGATTTTATCTTCGGAGATGCCTTCAACGATCTCTCAATACCATACCATCTGACGACGAAGGAGTTCGCTATGCAGCTAAAGGCCCTTCTGAAGCCAGATGGATTGCTCTTGGCCAATGTGATCGATAGTATGAAGAAGGGACAGTTCATGCCATCCTACATCCGGACCCTGGAAGAAGTCTTCGGGAAAGGAAATGTCCACCTCATCACGCTCAGTTCCGATTTTGACAATATTGGAATCAGCACCCACGTGGTGGTTGCCAGCCCTCAGAAGCTCGATCTGGATCACTTCGTCAAAGTGGTCAAGAAAGAGAAAGGGGAGGCAATGGTCTCCCATGTCATGCCCCAGGACCTTTTACAGAAATATCTGAATGAGCGCTACTGGGTCATCCTCACCGATGACTATGTGCCCGTAGACAACCTGATCGCCCCCATCTTCGAAGAACGCTTTGGCTATTCAAGATAAGCGAGGATGATCCATCGAGGAGATCCAATGGACGATAAAAAAGATTTTGTGATGGTGACGGTTTCTGGTCCGGATCGGCCAGGTATTACGGCCGCCTTCAGCAGGATCCTGGTCGAAAATCAGGTAGAGATTGTTGACATCGAGCAGGCTTCGCTTCAGGATTTTTTAGGCCTCTCCTTTCTTCTCGATATGAGCAGTGCCAAACAGTCGAAGGATGGCGTTCTGAAGGATCTGCTTTTTGAAGCGAGCCGACTGGGTTTGACGCTCAACTTCCGTCTCTACTCGGAGAAAGAGGTGAAGGCCCGAAACAGCAAAAATCTATTTATCCTTACCTACTTCGGCGATACACGCGCACTGGCAGAGATTTCGAATATCTTGGCGGAGGAGAAAGCCAATATTGAAATGATCAGCAACCTGACCCGGCACTGCGCCATGTGTGTGGAGTTGACCATCAATGTGAATGAAGTCGAAAACCTGAGCCGACTCAAGTCGAGGGTCATTGCCAAGAGCCATGAACTGAATATCGATCTTGCCCTTCAAAAAATGGAGGCTTACCGTAAAAATAAACGTCTTCTCTTTTTCGACATGGACAGCACCCTGGTGGACATGGAGATCATTGATGAGATGGCTGAGAGGGCAGGTGTGCTAAAAGAGGTGTCGAGGATTACGGAGAAGGTTCGAAGAGGTGATCTCGATTTCGAAGAAGCGCTTGTCCAGCGCGTGGCGCTCCTTAGGGGGTTGAAGGTCAGGGAGCTCGAAAAGATCAGGGACGAGATGCGGCTATCCGAAGGCGCTGAGGAGCTGGTTGCAACACTAAAGCGGTCTGGCTACAAATTAGGCGTGGTGAGTGGAGGGTTCCGCTATTTTGCCGATTATTTAAAAGAGAGGATGGGACTCGATTTTGCTTATGCCAATCAACTCGAAATCAAGAACGGGAAGTTGACCGGAAAGGTCTTGGGTCAAATCGTTGATAATGCTTATAAGGCGAAGATCGTTAATATGGTTTCCACTGAAGAGGGTGTCCTTCTGGATCAGACCGTTGCCATTGGCGATGGTGCAAATGATGTGTTAATGTTAGGCCAGGCTGGCCTGGGCATTGCCTATAATGCCAAAGAGAGGCTTGAGCGAGCGGCCAATATGAGTCTGGGGCGAGCCCGCCTTAAAAATATCCTCTATATCCTCGGTTTCTCGGAAGAGGAGATGGGTACCTGGAGTGCTTGCGACTCTTAAGAGAAAGAATGCATAACAGGAGAGAATCCGTATGAGTGCTAAAACAAAGACCAGAACGCCAAAGGCGAAAAATCAGAAGAAAAACCGAGGTGTGGTTTGTGCGGAAAAAGGGGGAAGCTGACGAAGACCGAATGTTGCGGTCAATGGATCTGCGATGATGAGGATAAATATGTTATTTTCTCCTATGCACGAAATAGCTGTTCAAGGAATCACAGGCGGTTTACGCTTTGTGGATACCATCATACTGAGGAACACGAAGGTTCGTGGAAAGATTGCCCAATCTGCCGGGAATCT
>Ga0209721_1000702_pt1 | contig 28284 bp, 26 predicted proteins | sample TshhotsprinmetaG_FD_184139 | JGI IMG/M metagenome (GOLD analysis project Ga0209721, IMG submission 184139) | Hot spring microbial communities from South Africa to study Microbial Dark Matter (Phase II) - Tshipise hot spring metaG (SPAdes)... | ecosystem: Environmental > Aquatic > Thermal springs...
CCTGAGTTTCAGAAAGGCGTGAAAATGATAACGTATTCCTCTTGCCGTGTAATATGTTGCTATGCGTTGGAACACAGTTCTGCTCTCCCTCATCGCGGCGCTGGCCCTGCCGGTGGTTGGACTTGTTACGGGCCGGGTGGTGGGGGATTTCTTCCTCCGTGGAGATTTAATCGGTGCGGTGGGTGCTGGCTTCGGGGTTCTGGTATACGCCCTGGCCCTGGCCTCCTCGTACTCGCACCTGCGCCACTACTACCAGGGCTATGAGGCCCAGGGGGTGCGGGCCTCGTGGGCGCTGGCCCTCGCGGTCGAGGTTGCGACCTTTTATATGAGCTTTGCCTATGTGGTCATTCACTCCCCCTGGGCTTTCTGGGGCAGCTTGATCGGGGCCTTCGTAGTGTTCTGGGGCAACTTCTCCAGCATGTATGAGGCCCGGACTGGGCGGCTTGAAAGTGGAGAAACCACCGCACAGCCCGCTCGTGCGGAAGCAGGCATGCACGGCGCATTCCCCGAGCAAACACTGGCGTTTGTTTCCGCCGAGGCTGTGGAGACCAAGATTAGCCAGGTAAGGCAGGAAGTCCGGGCGGTCAGGAAGATGGGCGACACCCCGTCGGGACGGATGGCTAATGCCACTGTTCACCGGATGGGAGATGAGCCCTTACCTTTACCCACCCAGGAAGGGCACGAGGCTACCTCAGGGCAGGATTTCCCCCTATCCGAGGCTGACCAGGAGGTGCTGCGCCTGGCGGCAGCAGGGCCGGTGGGCCCTTCGAGCGTCAGCCGGGCGCTTGGAATCGCCAAGAGTTCCGCCAGCGACAGGCTCCGGCGGCTGGAGCGGCTGGGGTTGCTGGTGAAGCAGGGCTCGAGCTATATAGTTGCAGCCGAAGGCTAGATGTTAGCTCAAAGCACAAAATAGGTCGAACTCTTCCACGAGGCGGCTATCCCTGCCAAGGAAAGAGCTAGCTTGCCTCCGCCCCTTGGGTGCAGGTGGGACAGCTTTGCATTCCACTATCCTCCACGGGGTGCTGCTGAAGGAAGGATGAATGAGTTCTATAGGCTCTTTGTTGCGACTACTGATACCGCCAAAACGCACAGCCATACGTGCTCCATCCACACATTGCTCCGCAACGTTTCTCCATACTCTAGCAAGATCCTCCACAAATCTTTCTGGGCTGCCGTGCCCCAACTGGCCGGACTGGTCGTACTGTACGGTGTCGGGCCCCCCCAGAAACCAGCCCCGCAGCCACTGGTCGGGAAGGTAGGTTCGCATTCCGAAGTATGGCGGTGAGGTGACGACCCAGTGGAACTTTTGCTGAGCGCCCCTGAAGGTTTTATCCTCGCGGCTATCCCCCAGCGTTACGGCTCCTTTAGGCGGCAATGGATGGGCGTAGTAACGCTGGGCCCGTCTTTGGATCACTTCGAGGGTGTTTATCCGAGGGGGCCTCAAGCCACGAGAGCGCCAAAAGCGTACCGCGTAGGCGGGCTTAGGGGCATAGGTGCGGGGGCATTGGTTGGAAAGATAGCTAGCGGTCTTGTACACCGGGCCATGAAGGGCCCCCAGCAGGATGCCCCGCAGGGCCTGACGGGATGGGCTCGAGCACTCCTCCAGGAAGGCCTCCCGGAAGCGGCACAGCTCCTCCAGCACCTCCCGGTGGTAGGCCCACTGCCAGAACTCCCCTTGGGGCACCTCTTGAGGTGCAGGCCGCTCAAGGATGCGGCGGGCTTCTTCTAGAATCTCGTCTACAGGGGGGCTCACCAGTTTAGCCGCGGTGATGGCCACGGCCACCGGACTCGAGTCCACCCCCAACGAGTCCAGCCCCAGCAGCCTGGCGGCGAAGTTGGTAGTACCCCGCCCGCAGAAGGGATCCAGCACTCGTTCGGTGGGCCGGGCCTTCCCCTCCAGCACCGAGAGAGGGAAGCTCAAAGGGAACATGGTGAAGTAGGGGGCGATGGCGTTGAGGCGGACGAGGTCCGGGCGCATCATTTAACCCCTCGCAAGCAAAACCACGGAGTGGGTCTGCCGTTTTCTCTGGGTTTCCACTCCTTGGACAACCTTTCCTCACCGAAAGCTTTTTTCAGCAGATGCTCAAGGTTGTAGTGCGCCCACTCGTCCGAGTTCTCCCATCCCTTCTTGCGGAGGCGTTTCGTTACCCACCTCTGGAGAGCGCCGTAGTGCACTCCCTCCTCCGAACGCAGCTGCTTGACCACGGGGTCGTCGTCAAGCGCCTTTCGGAGCTCCTCCACCAGCTCCTCGATGGTCTGGTTCATGTAATCCCGCTCCTCAGCAGGGCGGTCTTCCTCGCCCTCCGGGGGCGCTGTCTCGTGGCCCTTCGGCAGCCCGGCTACGGCAGTGGGTACGGCTCCCTCGGTGTAATGCGGATCCCGTGGGGAGTACCTCTGCTCAAACGAGAGCACCCGCAGGCTCACCGGGTAGGGCTTCCCTCCCACCGAGCTCCAGAACACCCCCTGCCCCGGAATGGGCTCGTTGAGCAAGGAGGAGAGCAGGTCGTCGCTGAAGTGGGCGTTGGCCCGTTTCAAGGCCATCAGGTCGGCCTGGGAGAGCAGATGGAAAATGAACCAGTTGTCCCCCTGGGAGAGGATCTCCACCGGGATGCTGCCCGGCTGCTGGGTCACCAGCAGCGCCCCCAGGTCGTACTTACGCCCCTCCTTCACCCACTCCACGTAGGGCTCGGAAGCGCTCGTCTCACCCCCCAGCACCGACTGGGCCTCCTCGATCACCGCGATGGTAGGGATGGTCTCGGGGTTGGCCTTGGTAAACTCCTGCTGGTTATGATCGAAAATTCGGCGCAGGATGAGGCCCGAAAGGATCAGGCCTTGCCTCCCCCGCATCTGGGAGATGTCTACCACGCACAACTTGCCCCCCTTCAGGGCCCCCATGAGCAGGTCGAGCATCCGGCTCCTGGGATCGTGCAGCATGCGCACGATGGCGGCCATGTTGCTGCGGGCCGCATTAGCTTCGGCTTCTTGCTTGGAAGGATCCAGATCCAACAAGGCGCATACCTGCTGTATGTCGGCGCTGTTACCGCCCTGGTAGATCAGATCCACCAGCTGCCCCCACTTTTGGTCATTGAGCCCCCGAAGCTTGCGCACGTTCTGTTGCTCCTGCCGCTCGGGGTCGAGGGCGATGGAGATCACGTCGGCGGGTCTGAGCCGGCGGATGTCCAACCGGATGTCGCCGGCCACGAAGGAGCCGTAGTAGGGGCTGGGGGCCTTGCGGCTGGTGAAAACCACGAGTTTGTCCTGTAGATGGGGCACGTCGCACAGCCCGGGCCGTCCCTTGTCGTCAGGCCAGAAGTACTCGCCGTCTGGGTCGAACAGCACCGTGCCCACCCTGGCCTTCCGCCCGCCCCGCTTTTCCACCGTGGGAGTGTCGCGGTAGAGCTCGCTGAAGAGCAGCTTGTTGAGGTTGGACTTGCCGAAGCCTGCCCGGGCGAAGATGAGGCTGCGCCGGGCCACCAGCGAGCTTACGGGGAAGCGGACGAGCACCTCCGGGGAGAGTACCTGCATCCAGGGCTCCGCTCTGAACCCGGCGCTCCCCCCGGCGTAGACGTACTCCCCGAAGGCCAGGTGGCCGATGGGGGCTCCTTCGATGTTATGCCCCGCCAGCTCCCGCAGCACCGCATCATCCAAGAAAGCCACCTTGCTGCCCACGTGCGGCAGGCGGCGGTGGGAGGGGGCAAAGGTAATTCCAGCATGGTTGTTGCGCACCACCCCCAGCACCCGGATGTTTACCCGGTAGCGCAGATATTGCTCGCGCACGTCCTCCGGGATCTCCAGGTCTTCCAGCATGGCTCGGATGTTGAACTCCTCTCCTTCCCCGTAGGCAAGTTTGCCCTCAGCAGAGAAAGCAGCGATACGGCCCAGAACGGCCTCGTTGGGATTTTCCAGCTGGATCAGGAGAAACTGGCCGTGCATGGGCAAGTTCTGGAAATCGTTACGGTAAGGCAACACCAGGTCGGCGTGGAACTCCAGGCCGCCCTGTTGGAAACCGCGAAAGATGCCTACTACTTTGTTCTTGGGGAAAAGCTCCATCTGTCTCCTTCAGTAGCGCCGTCGCGCCGGATCGGCGTCCTGCAAACGGAATACGTCCAGAGCGTTTGACTCCTCTCCCAAACTCTCATGGATGGCCTCAAACACCTGGTCTTGCAGCACCTGGAGATCGAAGCCTACCAGCGCTGCGTTCTCATGCGCTTTTTGCAGGCTGGCGGGGTAGTGTAGTACGGGGAATCCGGCCTGAGCATCGGCCAGGAGGTAGCCCAGAATTTCCTGCGCCTCATCTTTTTGGGGCTCGAAGATGTCCACTGGCCAGATGGGGTCATAGCGGCTGGTGCCGAACTTAACCAGGAACATCTTGCCGCCCACGAACTTGTTAGCCTCCCCCCCTTCCAAAGCTACCTCGTTGCCCCGGGCGTACTCACTCCAGACGTAGGCCTTTTCTTCTACGTCACGGGGCACCTCGACATAGGCCGGGTAGGGGGTATCCAGCACGCCCTCCAGGCGCATAGCCAGACGGTAACGGTCGAGCACCTTAGAGTGCTTGGCCATACCCACCAGGTAGAGGTTGCGTCGGCTTTTCTGCTTTTCCTGGATGCGGGCCTTTATACCCTCCAGTAGCTTCGCGAAGAGATCCTTGGCGAAGACCTTGCTCCGCAGGAGCCCGTCAAAAACCAGCAGGGTGTCGCTAGCAAAGTCTTTATTGAGGATGGAGAATAGAATGGCCCACTCCATCAGCTCGCGGTACACCCCTACCCAACTCGGCGATACCGGTTTGTTTGGCGAGGAGGGCCGCAGCATAGGGGAAAGCTCCTGTAGCCGGCGCACCCCCAGGAATTCCATCATCTGGCCTAAAGGGGTGGCCCCACGTCCGTCCCTAAAATGCCTCGCCTCCAGCACCTCAAGCGGCGTGTTGGGGGTAACTGCCTCCAGGCAGTACTCGTTATTGCTGGAGTCCACTACCCGAACCATCTGGATCAGAAAAGGATCGAAGCGCAACTGGTTGTTGCCTCCATCGGTGGCAACCAAAGAAACTGCGGTCGTTCTACGTGCCTTGATTCGCCGTACTTCGGTCTTCAGTGGCGCGATCTCGCGGCGGAGGACGTCCAAAAGTTCCCGATCCGTCTCAACGCAGTCTTTAATAGCTTCAGCTAGTTTGGCGTAGGTGTCGGGTTCTAGCATGGCTGGTAGGGGCGTGCGATTTAGCTTTTCTATCCCTGGAGGATTGGAATACCTATAAACTGTAGTTTACCAGCATGTTGCGACTTTTGACACTCCTTCTAACCCTCCTAAGCCTGGCCCAGGCTCAGCAGACCCTAACAGGTCGTGCCAGCGTGATAGATGGCGACACCCTCGAGATCCAGGGGGTACGGGTGCGTCTTTGGGGCATAGACGCGGTGGAATCCGCGCAAACTTGCCTGGACGCAACGGGGAAGACCTGGCCCTGTGGACGCCGCGCCGCTTTCGCCCTGGCGGATTTCCTAGGGCAGCGCACCGTGCGTTGCGAGCGGCGGGACACCGACCGCTACGGACGGATGGTGGCGGTGTGCAGCGTGGGTGGGGTGGAGATCAACCGCTGGCTGGTGGAGCAGGGGTGGGCACTCGCTTACGTCAGGTACGGAGGGAGTGTCTACCTTGAAGCCCAACGCCAGGCCCAGGCTCTGAAACGGGGCATCTGGCAAGGGCGTTTTCAAGAACCCTGGGAGTACCGCCGCAACCCGGCTAACCCGCCCAGCGCCGGAGCGCCAAGAAGTCCGGCCACCCCACCAAGCAGCGTTTACTACCGCAGCTGCGCCGAGGCTCGAGCTGCTGGAGCCGCTCCCCTCTACCGGGGCCAGCCGGGGTACCGCCCAGGACTGGATCGGGATGGGGACGGGGTGGCCTGTGAGCGCTGAGGCGCGGCCCCCAGCGTCAAAGGGCAACCCGGCAGTGCCGCACCAGCTCCCTCCGCAGCCTACCTACCAAGACCCCCAGCTCCCGCAAGGCTTCGAGCAACTCCTCGCGGGTGTCGGCTTCTGTCCAGTCCGTGCGCCAGCCCATTGCCTCGAGTTCCTCTTCCGAGGTTTCCAGCTGTACCCTCAGGTAGAACAGCCTTGAAAGTACCCTCTGGGTGCAGCGGGCGACGTCCTCGCTCACCGGAGCCGGCCACTCCCCCCGGCTGCTTTCCAGGAAGGTGCTCAGCGTCCCTAGCCACCTGGCTGCCTCGTCCAACTGCGCCGAGCCACCCCGCAGAAAGCGGTGGCACTCCCGCAGACGGTCTCTGGCTTCGATCAGCTGCTGGGCTATCTTCTGCCAGCGTCCGCTAAGGCGCTCCTCCAGGCTTTCCAGCAGGCTGGATGTTGGCGACAGACCGAAATCAAGTTCCTCCAGGGCTTCGTTGCGCAGGCTGGCCAGGACGGCTTTGGCATAGGCGGCCTCGAAGAGCTCGGGCGGGCGGTATCCAGCCCGGCTTAGCCCGGCCAACTCGGCCAGGCTGAAGCAGGCGTACAGGAACCACCGCAGCCCCTTCCAGGCCTCCAGCTGGGCTCCAGTGACAAGCTGGGGGTCGGCTTGCGGCCATCGCTTGACCAGCTCCAGGGAAACCCGCTCTACCGGCTCCCTCAGCAGCTCGGCAGCCTCGCTCAGGGTGTAGCGCTGTACGCGCCTGGCCTCCAGCAGTTCCATAAATAAGCTCCTCGCACGTACCAAGGCTAGCAGGCTCCTGGACTGGAATCCAGCTCGCCTGCCGAAACCAGCGCCTCCACCTCCGCCCACACCCCCTGGCTGACCCAGTTCTGATAGTGCCAGTAGACCATCTTCCCCGGCGGGTAGCTGGACGGCAGGCTCTTCCAGGGCCGCCCCTCCCGCAGCACCAGGAAGATGGCCTCCACGAGGGAGCGCCTGGCGTAGCGGGGTGGGGCTCCTCTGGCTTGGGGTTCAAACAGCGGCTCCAACCGCTGCCACAGCGCATCGGGGAGGGGATACGGGTAGCGGGGGTCAGGCTCCCGTTTCGGACGAACACGCTTCCCATACACCCACCTCCAGGCTGTCCCGTTGCTCACCCCGTACTTCCGGGCCAGGCTGCGGGCACTGGCCCCTGTCCGGCGGTGCTCCTCCACCAACAAAGTTCGTAGCTCTACCTTTCCCACCGGCCCCGGCTTTTGTCGAGGAAGAAAGTAGGTCAAGTTACCTTGAATACCCCGATTGCCCTGCACACGCCTGCCCCTGCGGCTGGTTCGGCGACCCACAGCGGAGCTGCGGCTGCACCCCGGCCCAGCGCGCCCGCTACGCTGGCCGCATCAGCGGCCCCCTCCTCGACCGCTTCGACCTGGTGGTGGAGGTCCCGCGCCTGACCCCCGAGGAACTGTCCCGGGCTCCCGAGGGAGAGTCCACCGCGCAGGTGCGGGAGCGGGTTCTGGCCGCCCGGGAAAGGATGAAGGCCCGCCAGGGCCAGCTCAACAGCGAACTGCTGGGCCGGGCTTTGCGTCAGCACGCCGCCCTCTCGGCTTCCGGCGAGGCCCTTTTGCAGGCAGCCAGCAGGCGCTTAGCCCTCACGGCTCGCAGCTTCGACCGCATTCTGCGGGTGGCGCGTACGATTGCTGACTTGGCGGGAGAGGCGCGCATCCAGGAGGTCCATCTCGCCGAGGCGCTCACCTACCGGCGGAGCTTAACATGACGCCAGATCCGGCTGCTCCGGCACCGAACAGTGTTCCTGCCTCGACCGGCTTTTGCAGGGCAAAACCGCTCCTTAGAGTTGCCCCTCTGATGCCACCCCTGCGCGTGAGTGACGCTAAACGCGTCACTCACTTACCGTGTCAAAAGGCGCGTCCGAGGAACTCATAACCTCACTTTTGAGTCATCGATAAGCAGAATTTGGTATTACCGATACAACACACGCGTGACGGCGCTGAAGCGGACATGGTTGGACGGCACAGCTCACACGGCTGTATCGAACTATTCACGCTAGCGCAAGCTGCCAGTACCTTTTTTCTGGTTTGGTAAGAGCGCAGCCACCATCACCCGGATTTCGGCTTGCCCTTTGACCTGGTGTGGGTCAGAGAGGATCCAGACGGGCGGTTCCAGTCGGCCAGGTGCTTGAGAGCGATGGGTATGCCCACCCCAAACCCGAACCACAGGAAGGCAAGGCCGCCCCCCACCGCACTGGCCGCAACCGGGAAGGCCAGCGCCGCTAGCAAAACACCCCGGTAAAGGCTGCGGGTCAGCAGAAAGGCCAGTCCAAAAAACCCACCCGCAATGGCCAGAAGCAGTGGGTTGACCGCAAACAGAACCCCCAGGGCCGGTGCGATGCCCTTACCCCCCCGCCCCAGCAACCAAATCGAGTAACAATGCCCCAGCACGGCCATAACCCCGGCCAGGAGCCCGCCTCTCGGGTCGCGAACCAGAAACTCGCCCAGGGCCACTGCCATCAGCCCCTTGCTGATGTCCAGCACCAGCACCAAGAGCCCCGGCACCGCCCCCAAGACCCGCCAGGCATTGAGGCTGCCCACATTGCCCGAACCCAGGACCAGCAGGTTCTTGTTTTGCAATACCCCAAACCAGTAGGCAAAGGGGAGTGAGCCAAAGAAGTAGCCTGCCAAGGCCGCGTAAAGCCATTCCATGGAGCTCAGGCTACCAGATCACCGGCTGCCCCATTAACTCCTGACACATGAACATTTATGCGCTAACACTCTGCAATTATGCATACCTCAACCCCCGTTGTAAGCATGATAATTCGATTCTCAATCTCAATATCGTATACAGTATGCTAGAACAACCGAGTCCAGTGCAATAAAAATCACCTTGACCCGTTTTGGTGTGATCTGTATCCTTATACAGTGTGCTTGGTCAGGGCTGTCGGTTGTGCCAGATACGATTTGGCTGTACTGTATGGCTTTGTGTGGGGTTTGACCCCGCACGAGAGGTGAATGAATGAAAATCGTGCTCGCATACTCCGGCGGTCTGGACACCAGCATCATCCTGAAGTGGCTGATCGAAAACTACAACGCCGAAGTGATCACCTTCACCGCCGATATCGGGCAGGGCGAAGAGGTTGAGGAGGCCAGGGTTAAGGCGCTCAAGACCGGGGCCTCCAAGGCCTTTGCGGTGGACTTGCGCGAGGAGTTCGTGCGGGACTTTGTCTACCCGATGATGCGCTCGGGGGCCCTTTACGAGGGGTACTATCTGCTGGGCACCTCCATAGCCCGCCCCCTCATCGCCAAGCACCTGGTGCGAATCGCCCAGGAGGAGGGAGCCGAGGCGATCTCCCACGGGGCAACGGGCAAGGGCAACGACCAGGTGCGTTTCGAGCTGACTGCCTACGCGCTCAAGCCGGACATCAAGGTGATTGCCCCCTGGCGCGAGTGGAACCTGGTCAGCCGGCCCCAGATGATGGAGTACGCGGCCATGCACGGCATCCCGGTACCCACCACGCTGGAGAAGCCCTACAGCGTGGATGCCAACCTGCTGCACAACTCCTTCGAGGGCGGGGTGCTGGAAGACCCCTGGAACGAGCCCCCGGCCGGCATGTTCCGCCTGACCCGCGACCCCTGGGACGCGCCGGATGAGCCCGAGGTGGTGGAAATTCAGCTCGAGGGCGGCGATGTGGTCGCGGTGAACGGCGAGCGTCTTTCCCCGGCGGGTCTGCTGGCCAAACTCAACGAGATCGGCGGGCGGCACGGCATCGGACGGGTCGACCTGGTCGAAAACCGCTTTGTGGGCATGAAATCGCGGGGGGTCTACGAAACCCCGGGCGGCACCCTGATGTACCACGCGCGGCGGGCGGTGGAAAGCCTGACGGTAGACCGGGAGGTGCTGCACCAGCGCGATCAGCTGGGGGTAAAGTACGCCGAACTGGTCTACAACGGTTTCTGGTTTGCGCCGGAGCGGGAAGCCCTGCAGGTCTACATGGATCATGTGGCCAGAACCGTTACCGGCACGGTGCGCTTCAAGCTGTACAAGGGCAACATCCTGATGGTGGGCCGCCGGTCGCCGCTCTCCCTGTACGACAAGAGCCTGGTTTCATTCGACGAAAAAGGCGGCTACAACCAGGCCGACGCCGATGGTTTTATCAAGCTCAACTCGCTCAGGTTGCGGGTACGGGCCAAGGCCCAGCCCAAGGACTAGGAGGGTGGGTTGAGCCAGGACGTGACCCAAAAAACCTGGGGAGGTCGCTTCAGCGAGGCTCCCAGCCAAATTGCCCAGGAGTTCAACGCCTCCCTTTCCTTCGACCGCAGACTGGCCCTTGTGGATATCGAAGGTTCGCTGGCCCACGCTGAGATGCTTGGAAGGCAGGGCATTCTCACCCCCGAGGAAGCTGAACAGATTCGCCAGGGGCTATGGGCCGTACGCCAGGAAATCCTGCAGGGCCGTTTCCCATGGCGCGAAGAGCTGGAAGACGTGCACATGAATATCGAGGCCCGCATGACCGAGCTGGTTGGCCCGGTAGGGGGCAAGCTGCACACCGCCCGCAGTCGCAACGACCAGGTGTGTACCGACTTGCGTCTGTGGACTCGAGAAGAACTGACCGCGCTTCTGGCCGAGCTGAAGGTTTTGCGAAGGGTGCTGGTAGGTGAGGCCGAGAAGTACCTGAGCCCACCGCTGATCCTCCCCGGTTACACCCACCTGCAGCGGGCCATGCCGGTACTGCTGTCGCACTGGTTCCTGGCTTACTACGAGATGGTTTCCCGCGATGCCGGGCGGATCGAGGACGCGCTCAAGCGTCTGAATGAGTCGCCGTTGGGTGCGGCGGCCCTGGCCGGAACGGGTTTCCCCATCGACCGCCACGCCACCGCCCAGGCCCTCGGATTCGCCCGCCCCATGCGCAACTCGATGGATGCGGTGGGCTCGCGCGATTTCGTGCTCGAGGTGTTGGCGGCCTTGGCCATTGGGCAGATTACCCTCTCGCGGCTTGCCGAAGAGATCATCCTCTATACCACCTTCGAGTTCGGCTTCGCCACCCTGCCCGACGCTTTCAGCACCGGCAGCTCGATTATGCCGCAGAAGAAAAATGCCGACCACGCCGAGCTCATCCGCGGCAAGGCGGGCCGTGTGCTGGGCAGTTTCGTCACGTTGGCCACCCTGACCAAGGGCCTTCCCCTGACCTACAACAAGGACCTGCAAGAAGACAAAGAGCCCCTCTTCGACGCGGTGGACACCTACCGTGCCTCGGTCAGGCTGCTGGCTGCGATGCTGCCAGGCCTGACCTGGAATCCCGAGGCCATGTCCAAGGCGGCCGAGTCGGGCTTCTCGCTGGCAACCGAGCTGGCCGACTACCTGGCCGAACGCGGCCTACCGTTCCGCGAGGCCCATCACGTGGTAGGGCGCATCGTTCGAACCTGCGCAGAGCGCCATATAGAACTGCGCGACCTGAGCCTGGACGAGCTTCAGGGTTTCCACCCGTTGTTTGCTGAGGATGCTCTGCGACTAACGCGCCTCGAGACCGCCATTCACCGACGACGAAGCTACGGCGGAACCGCACCGGAAGCCGTTAGCGAAGCCATTCGAGTAGCCAAATCGGAAGTCGATTGAGGTCTGATCTTGAAGTTCAAGACACAAAACCGGGGTGGTTCCGAGGTCAACCGTTTGTGGCCCATCATCCAACCCAAGGGGTCTGGCGCTGCGTACAACCCCTTTATGGGCAGAACCGCAGTCGGCTGTAAAAATAGAGGTGTCTGATGAGCAGCACGATCGAACTGGGAACCACCACCTTGCCGCAGGTGCGGTGGGATGCCAATGTGGAGCTTCGCAAAGCGAAGATGAAGGATGTGGAGCAGATTTACACCCTCATCAAGTACTGGGCCGAGCGCGGTCTGATGCTGGTGCGCAGCCACAACCACCTCTACGAAAACCTGCGCGACTTCTTTGTTTTGGAGGATGAGGATGGACACGTTGTGGGCAGTGGGGCCTTGCACATCCTCTGGCACGACATTGCCGAGGTGCGTGGGCTGGCTATCCACCCCGAGCGGCAGGGGCAGGGGCTGGGCCGCTGGCTGGCCCTGGCTGCCGAGCGTGAGGCTAAAGACCTGGGTCTTCCGCAGATATTTGCCTGGACCCTGCAGGTTAGGTTCTTCACCAACCTGGGCTACCAGGTGACCACCCGCGAGGCCCTGCCGCCCAAGGTTTTTGCCGAATGCAGCGCCTGCCCTTTCTACGACAACTGCCGCGAGATTGGAGTGACCAAGGTTCTGGACGTAGATAACGCCTACAAGCGGCCAGGAAGCTAAGCTGCGCCCAGGCAAGAGGTGCCAAACGACGCTGACGCTGGCGGCGATTGCCCAGTGATCGTTGGCCCCCTGGTCCTCTTGATAGCCGTCTGGCTTTGTGCCCGGTTACCGTGCTCGGCGCCTGAGCTCAGTAGGGTGCGCCGTCGCATGGCCGGCGTCATGGATCGGTTCAAAAGGCTCTAGAATCTAGAAGACATGGGTTTGATTAACAACTACCTTTCTGCAGCTTTACATCTGGCCCAGTATAAGCCGAGCGAGGGGGGCTTCCTCGAGGCCACCGTGCCGAACCTGAGCGGCCTGATGGTGCGGGGCCGCACCTTTGAGGAGTGCCGCGAGCGCTTGCAAAACGAGCTCGAGCTCTACCTAGCCAAAACCCTGCTGGCCCACCAGCCCCTGCCGGAGCTGCCGGGGGCCGGCACTGCCCTGCAGGAACTGGCCTTGGAGATTCACCCCAGCGAGAGCCTGACCGAGCAGGCCATCCTGCAGACCGTGCGCACCATCCTGGAAGAGGTGCGGGCTTTGCGCCGAGGCGGGTCGGGCCCAGGCCCCTCGGCCCGCCCGGCAGAGCCCAAGCGCCCCTCGTTGCGTCTCTCGGAGTACGTACAGGAGCTAGGTCTGGGCCTGCAGCTTAGCCGCAACGGCCCGGAGGCCGACGAGAAAATATTTGAGCGGGTCAGTGGTTTTTTAGGGGAGCGCTACACCCAGCTCCAGGGCCTTTACGAAAAGCTCAAGCAGGCTGCCGGCAAAGGTAACGGCGAGTTCCAGTACTCACTGGCCTCGCAAAGCCAGCAGGACATAGGCCTTTCCACCCAGCTCTGCACGATGCTCAAAGAGGGCGGGCTGCTCAAGAGCTACACCTACAGCCCCAAGCAGCGCCGCATCTACGCGCGCCTTTCCGAGGAGGGCAAGGTGCGCAGTTTTATTACTGGGAGCTGGCTCGAGCGCTACGCCCGCCAGGTGGTGCAGCTGGCCGTGCGTCGGCGCAACATCCCTCACGATCTGCTGTTGAACCCGGTGCTGCTGTATCCCAACGGCGACCGCTTCGAGGTGGATCTGCTGCTGCGTACGCCCAGCCTGATGCTTTTGCTGGAGTGCAAGACCGGTGGCTACGAGGAGAACCTCGAGCGCCACCAGCGCATTGCGGTAGACCTGCGCATCCCTCCCAAGCAGGTGATGTACCTGCTGCTGGGCGTCCCTGAGGCCGTACTGGACGATCTGGGCCGGCAGTGGGGCTTTACGTTTGTCAACGAGAAGACCCTGGGGGAGTACCTAGAAAAACTGCTGGGCTGAGTACGCATAGAAATGCAAAAACGTGTATATTGTTCATTTGAGAGGTTAGGGTTGCGGGCATGAGAGAACGCGCAGTGTTGGTTTTAGAGGATGGCACCATCTACCACGGCTACGCCTTCGGGCACCGGGGCAAAAACGTAGGCGAGGTGGTCTTCAACACCGCCCAGACCGGTTACCAGGAAATCCTGACCGACCCCAGCTACAACGGGCAGATCGTGGTGATGACCTACCCCCACCAGGGCAACTACGGGGTGAACGTCTTCGATATGGAGTCCAACCGGCCCTGGGTGCGGGGGTTTGTGGCCCGTGAGTTCAGCAAGTACGCCGCCGGCCCCCGGGCCCAGCAGAGCCTGGAAGAGTTCCTGCAGGAGACCGGGGTCATCGGCCTCGAGGGCATCGATACCCGCGCTCTGGTGCGCAAGATTCGCGAGGGTGGGGTGATGAAGGGGGTGATCGCCCACGCCAGCCACTTCGGCCCGCCCGACTACCGCTTTACCCCCGAGGACCTGGCCGCCCTGCGGGAGGAGGCCCGCCGCTGGACCGACATCGACGGGCGCGACATGACCCCCGAGGTCTCCACGCCGCTCCCCTACCAGTTCCCTACCTTCAAGGGCCAGCGCCGCGTGGTGGTGATGGACTTCGGCATCAAGCACGCCCAGATGCGCTACATGGCCGAGATGGGCTTTGAACTGATCGTGGTCCCCGGCAAGACCCGGCCCGCCCAGATCATGGCCCTGGAGCCGCATGGCCTCTTCGTCTCCAACGGCCCGGGTGACCCCAGCATGCCCCGCTACGCCCACGAGACCCTCTGGAAGCTGATGGGGCTGCTGCCCACCTTCGGTATCTGCCTGGGCCACCAGCTCCTGGGCCTGGCTGCCGGGGGGCGCACCTTCAAGCTCAAGTTCGGCCACCGAGGGGCCAACCACCCGGTCAAGAACCTCCTCACCGGCAAGATCGAGATCACCAGCCAGAACCACGGCTACGCGGTAGATCCAGACTCGCTCAAGGAGTTCCGGCCCACCCACATCAACCTCAACGACGGCACCCTAGAAGGCATGGCCCACCAGCGCTACCCGGTCTTCAGCGTGCAGTACCACCCCGAGGCCAACCCCGGCCCCCACGACTCGATTTACCTTTTCCAGCGCTTTTTGGAGGAAGTGGATGCCTTCAACGGTCTTACCGGAACCCCGGTGGCAAAGCAAAGGGTGGGCAATCTGGGCATTTAGACGGGCCCCCGGGGCAGGCACCCTGGGATCCGAGCCGGCCCAGGCCCAGACTCCAGGCTACACAGGCCCCTCCGATCGGGCGCCCTGGCTTTGTACAGACGCTCAGCTCTGGTACCGCCCCAACCCTCTAAAGCGGCGGTAGCGGTCTTCGAAGAGCTCCTCTGGGCCGAGGTGCTTAAGCTCGGCCAGTGCTTCCAGAAGGGCCTTTTTGATGTTTTGCAGGGAGGTCTGGGGGTTGCGGTGGGCCCCACCATCGGGCTCGGGGATGATCTTATCCACAATGCCCAGGCTCAGAAGGTCGGGGGCCGAGAGCTTGAGGGCCTCGGCGGCCTTAGCGGCTTCTCTGGCATCACGCCACAAGATGGCCGCGCAAGACTCTGGGGAGATGACCGAGTACCAGGCGTTTTCCAAAATAAGCACCCGGTTGCCCACCCCAATGGCCAGCGCCCCGCCCGAGCCACCCTCGCCCAGAATAACCGCGATGGCCGGAACCCGCAGGCGGGCCATGCGCTGGATGCTTTGGGCAATCACCCAGGCTTGGCCGCGCTCCTCGGCCGAGATGCCGGGGTAGGCCCCCGGGGTGTCGATGAAGGTGATGAAGGGGCGGCCAAAGCGGTCGGCCAGGTCCATCAGCCGTATGGCCTTGCGGTAACCCTCGGGGTGAGGCATGGCAAAATTACGCTTGATGTTTTCCTTGGTGTCGCGCCCTTTCTGGTGGCCCACTACCACCACCGAGGTTCCTTCCAGATAGGCCAGCCCCCCCACCACGGCCGCATCCTCGCCAAATGTACGGTCCCCGGAAAGCTCAACAAACTCGGTCATGATGCCACCGATCACATCCAGGGTGGTAGGACGCCCTGGTGCACGGGCCAACTGTACCCGTTCCCAGCGGGAAAGGTTACTGAAGGTGTCTGCTTTGAGCTGGGCCAGCCGATCTCGAAGTACCTGCAACTCACCGGAAAGGTCGACCCCACTGCTCGAGGCGAACCCCTCGAGCTCGGCAATCTTGGCCTCGAGTTCCTCGATGGGTTTCTCAAACTCAAGCGGCATGGGCGCTCCTTTCAGGAACGGTCAAGCCCGGTTTTGGCTGGTTATCTGCCATGATTCACCGTCCTGGGGTGCAACAGCTTGAGCACCTTGACTAGGGTTTCATTGAGCTGACGGCGGTCGACCACCTGGTCAACCATCCCGTGCTTGAGCAAAAACTCGGAACGCTGAAAGCCTTCGGGTAGGTCTTGGCGGATGGTCTGTTTGATGACCCGGGGCCCGGCAAAGCCGATTAGGGCACCGGGTTCGGCCAGAATCACATCGGCGATGGCCGCAAAGCTGGCCGTCACCCCTCCGGTGGTAGGGTCGGTCAGGATGGAGACATAGGGCAACCTTCGGGCCCACAGGCGGTCGAGAGCCAGGGTGGTTTTGGCCATCTGCATCAGCGAGAGGGCCGCTTCTTGCATACGGGCCCCGCCCGAGACTGAGACAATCACCACCGCACGGTTCTCCTGGGCAGCCAGCTCGATGCCCCGCGTGATTTCCTCGCCCACCACGCTGCCCATAGAACCCCCAGCAAAGGCGTAGTCCATCACCAGCAGCACGCTCGGCACCCCCCCGATGGTGCAGCGCCCGCCCACAATGGCGTCGGGCCGCTGGGCTTCCCTCTGGTAGCGCTCGAGGCGCTTGGGGTAGGGTTCGGTGTCCACAAAGCCCAGGGGATCGGCAGGCTTGAGGCCGGTGATCTGCTCAAAGCTACCCTCATCGGCCAGCATCTCGATGCGCCGATCGGCTGAAAGTCGCATGTGGTGCCCACACTTGGGGCATACATGCAGGTTGGTCTCGAGGTCTTTCTTGTAAATTTGCGCGTCGCACTTGGGGCATTTAGCCCACAGCTCGGGGATATCCCTCGCCTCTCCTTGTGCCCGGCGACGGCGGAAAAGGCGCTCTAAGGCCATAACGCCCTATCTTATACCCCAAAGCCCAGGCCAGCGGAACCCCAGGAAAAAAGGCCCCGTTCAGGGGCCTGGAAAAAGCGGGTTGGCTAGGCGCTTATCGCCTTGCCGAAGCGCTCCTCATCGAACCTGGGGTTATCGGCCAGGGTCTTCTCCCGGGCGATGGCATAGAGCAGGAAGCCATAGACCGGTTTGGCCAGGATGTCGGCCAGGCTGTAGCCCACCTGGAGCCCTACGATGCCAAACGCCTCGCCCAGCCCCAGGGTGGGGATCAGGTAGGCGATGGGGTAAAAGCCCCAGGAGCCCAGCAACAAAAGCCGCATGTTCCGGGTCAGGATGCGTACCCGTTCAGGCTGGCTGGGCAGCACCTTGCCCAGCTCAACCCACAGGACGTAGAGGATGTACACAAAGGGGATGGTGGAGAGGGTTCCCCAGAGCCAGCGGGTGGCATTGTCCTGGGAAATCTCTCCGGGGTAGCCCAGGGCCAGCATCAGGACAGCGGCGGTGATCAGCTTGAAAAGCAGGTTGTTGGTCAGCGCGCGCGACAGGCCAAGAACCAGAACCAGCTCGGCCAACAGCAGCGGGACCGTCAGCAGCCAGTCGGCGTAGCGGTAGGCATCGTTGAACAGCTCGTTGGTGGGCAGGTATAGCCCAGCCTGTTCGCCGCTGCCAGGCTTATAGGCCCCTTGCCAGCTCAGGAAGATGCGGTAGTAGTGGTAAGCCGCGATCCACACCACCGAGGTGGACAGGTAAAGCCCGATGTGGTATCACGGGATTACGTAGGCCCTGGCGAAGAGGAAGAACAGACCAGAGGCTAGCATGGCCGCGATGGTAAGTGACATCACATTGTAGACCAGCAGGTACTGCCCCGTGGTGATGGGGGTATCCGCTCCTATCATGAGATCCCTCCTTGCTCGAGGGATTGGCCGCGGCTTTTCTCCCTCGAAACAAACCATACAACCGAGGGATAAGATCACCGTAGTTTGAACAACTCTTCTACAAAAATGTCACGTAATCTATACAGCCTCATGGAGAAGCTGACAGATAGGGCAGCGGATCGACTGCCAGGCCAAAGCGGTAGACCGTGTAGTGCAGGTGAGGCCCGGTGGAGCGCCCTGTCGAGCCCACTGCGCCAATCAGGGTACCCTGCTCGATGTACTGGCCGCGCTGCACATACGTAGACGAGAGATGGCCGTACAGGGTGTGCAGACCGTTGCCGTGCTCGATGAGCACCATCAGCCCGAAGATGGGGTTCCAGCCCATCTCGCCGACCGTGCCGGAGGCAGTGGCGTAGACCGGCGTACCTTCGGGGGCGGCAAAATCGACCCCGTTGTGGAACTCGTAGGACCCACCCCCAAAGGGGTTGGTGCGGTAACCAAAGGTTGAGGTGATGTAGGTCTCGGCCAACAAAGGCAAGCCTGCGGGCAGGAAACGTGCGGAATCTGGCGTGGAGGCACGAGGTTTTGAGCGCCGTATGACCCGGCCCGGACTGGGGTCGGGGGGAAGGGGATTGTTAAGAGCCAGAGCAGTGACCTCGAGCTCAGCGCCGAAGTGTTCTACCTGCGAGCGCAGGCTGAGTAGCAAGTTGCCTAAATCAATGGGCTCACCGGCACCCCTGGGCGTGTTCTCTGGTCTGGGAGGAGGGGTTGGGGACGAGCCTGGAGCCTGGAGGGGTTGAGTGGGCTCAGGTACAAGGCGAATCCTGGGTAACCCGGCCTTGACCCGTAGACGGTTAATTTCGGCCTCCAAAACCTTGAGGTTTTGCTGAAGTTGTACTGCCTCGATGCTGTAAGTGTCGTTGCGGCTTTTTTCGGCCTCGAGTTCAAGGGTGAGTTTGCGGGCTTGGGTCTCGAGCCGGGCTAGCTGGTCGCGTTCGCTCGAGCTTCGATCCCACAAATAAAGCACTCCCACAATCAGCAAGACCGGCAGCAAGGCCACCGCCCACAGCGGCACCCGTAGGGTGACATGAGACAAGAGTGGGTGGGGCTCGGCAGGCATGACCCCATCAGCCTACCCCTGGCAGGGGCAGGTCTTGGTGATTCCTGACCCAGGAGGGCAGGTCTGGTTTTCTGTACTATGCCAAGGCAGCCCGAACATTCTGGACAGGTAGGGAGGATGCTGGGGGCTCAGCGGCTTGCGGCTGGGGTCAGGGGTATGCGGTGGCTGTAGCGCACGCTGCGGTTGAGGCGGACGCCCAGCCAGAGCACCTCGAGGGTGCCGGGCAGGGTCAGTTCGAGACGCACCGGCCCCGAGATATTCTGCCAGAAGCGAGGCTGCGAACCAACCGCCAGGGTGAAACTGCCTGCTGGAAGGCTAAAGACCACCCGCTGACCCGGCACCGTGCTGCGCTCGAGGGCAGTTTCCAGACGTAGGCCGCGCTCACCGTTGCGGGCGGCCCACCAGGTATTTCCATCGAAAACCGCAAAGCTCACCTCGGATTTGGGAGGCAGCTCGAGGCGGGTGTTGATGGGCGGATTAAGACGGGCATAGAGGTTGTTGCCCACAAAGATGCCCACCGCCCCGGAGGCTGTTCCGGAAATCTCCAGCACATTGCGCTCGGCTTGAGCAGGGGCCAGTGTGACCAGCGGGTCGAAGGGCCGCCCGATAAAGTTCTGAACCACCACCACCCGGCGGCCCTGGCGCACCAGGGCCACTCCCAGATGGGTAAAGTCGCGATTGAGCAGATTGGCCCGGTGTCCGGGACTGTTCATCCAACCCGTCAAGGAGCGCTGGGGAATTTCTGGATCGGGGTAGCCTTCGAAGCTGGCCAGGTTTTCACCGGTGGTCACCTCCAGCACCCCGGCTTGCTGCATACGCTCGCCCACACTCAGGCCATCGGGGTTGCGGTGGGCAAAGAAACTGCGCTCCAGCATATCGCGGGCGTGGCCCAGTGCGGCTCTGTAGGCCAGACTGTCCCACTGTAGGGGCTGCAGGCCGCGCTCCGTGCGCACCTGATTGGTACGCCGGAGCACCTCGAGTTCCAAAGCGCTCTGGGCCAGCGAACCCCCCGCCAGCAGGCCAAAGAGTAGCCAGATCCACCGCACCCAGTCTCCACTAAGCCGGAACCAGACTGTAGATGAAACTACGGCTGAAGGGCTTTTCCTCCAAAAGCCCGTTTACATCCGCCAGCGTGACCGCTTCAACCTTGCGAGCTATCTCGCTTAGAGGCTCGTAGGTATGGTTGTAGATGTAGGGGATGCCCACGCTCATCAAGCGCTGCATGGGGGTCTCGCCTGCAAACACCAGCGCAGTGGCGAGCTTGTTCTTGGCCCTCTGTAGCTCGTCTGGGCGTACCCCTTCTCGCTCGAGGCGGTTCAGCTCTGCCCTGAGCACAGCCTTCACCGCTTCCTCGTTGGCGGGGTTGGTCTGGGCATAGACATAGAACAAACCGGCCCTATCGGCCTCATCCACCCCAGCCCCTACCGACTCCACCAGCCCCTGGTCGGTTAGCGCCCAGTGCAGGCGGCTGTTCCCTTCCTCGCCCAGGATGTTGGCCAGGATGTTGGCCGCATAACGCCGGGGATCCTGGGCCGAAACGCCTGGGGCCAGCAGCGCAAGATAGGTCTGGGTAGCCTTGGGGTAGGGTTCGCGCAGTTCTCCCACGGTTCCTTTGACCTCGGGATAGGCCCGGTGGGCTGCCCCTTTAGACCAATTAGCCGTGAGCCGTTGAACCAGATCCAAGGTACGCTCCCAGTCCACCTTGCCGGCCAGGGTCAGTACCAGATTGGAGGGTGTGTACCGACGGGCCTGGTACTCGGCCATCTGCTCGCGAGTAAGCTGGCTGATCGAACGGGTCGTACCCAGAACGCTGTTGCCCAGTGGATGCCCCGCGAAATACCGCGCCCGCCCCCAGTCAAAGAGCATGACGCTGGGGCGGTCTTCATAGAGGGCGATCTCCTCGAGGATGACCTGCTTTTCGGTGTCGAAGTCTTCCTGGCGCAGAGCTGGTCGCATCAGGTCGGTCCACAGCTCGAGCAGCCGGGGGGCAAACTCGGGCAGTACCGCGCCGTAGTAGACGGTGTTCTCCTCAGAGGTGTAGGCGTTGTACTGCGCCCCCATCTGGTCGAACTCGAGGTTCACCGAGGGGGCATCGCGGTTTTGCGAGCCTTTGAAGAGCATGTGCTCCAGGAAATGCGATACTCCAGCAACCTCCGGGGTTTCGTCGCGGCTGCCGGTCCTGCAAAAATAACCCAGGGCCACGCTTCTAGCCTCGGGGTTGATCTCGGCGATCACGGTCAGACCGTTCTCCAGGGTGGTCTGTTTGAACTCAAGCGCAGATTTAGTTCGGGTCATGGTAGCTCCATCACTTCGCGGCCAGCTTCCGGGGGCCCAGGGTCGCGATCCAGGGATTGTGGTAGGGGCTGGCAGCCAGATAGCGGTTGATGCGAGGCACGTCGACTGCGGCAATCTGGGTTTCGATCTCCTCTAGGGTGCGCACCCGTCCCATCATGTAAAGGTCGCGGGTGATGCTGGCAGCCCTCGTGCGCGAGGACTCCTCCTGCATCACCAAAGCAGAGCGCAAACCGATCTTGGTGCGCTCGAGTTCCTCCTCGAGCACCCCTTCCGAAAGCCGGGCGATCTCGGCCTGCATCACGCGAAGGGTTTCATCGGCCCGCTCAGGGGTGGTTCCAGCGTAGGCGGTCAGGTAGCTGTAGCCCTTGACGCCATTCGGTACGGCATAGACCGAGTACACCAGCCCACGCTTCTCCCGCACCTCGGTGAACAGGCGGCTGCTGCTCCCTCCGGAAAGTATCTGGGCAGCCAGGCGGGCGCTGTAGAACTCGGGGTGGTCGTAGGAGATGTCCGGGTAGATCAGGCCAATCTGCACCTGGGCGGTGTCTTGCTCGAGGTGGATGGCCTGGGCCGGGCGCAGCTCGACGGGCGGGTGGGCTACCCCGCCGCCTTGCCAGTGGCCTAGGCTGTTCGTCACGGCTTCTTTGGCTTGCTCGAGGCTCACCCCCCCCACCAGGGCCAGTATGGCCCCCTGTGGGCCGTAGCGTCGGGCAAAGTCCTCGCGCAGGGCCTCAGCCGAGATGCTTTCCAGGTCTGGCTTTGAGCCGCTGGGGTTGCGTCCGTGGTTGCTGGCAAATACCGCCCGGCGAAGAACGGCAAACATCTTTTTGGGCGGCTGATCCTCCAGGGCGGCCAGTTCCTGCAAAGCAATTTGGCGCACGGCTTCCAGCGCCTCGCCCGGCAGTTGGGGGTGCATCAGGACATCGGCATACAACGACAACACCGGCCCAAGTTTGTCGGCCAGAAACTGAGCGGCAAAGGTGGTGTGCTCGAGGGCGCTGCTGCTTGCCCGGCGCACGCCCAGATCGTCAAATGCATCGGCCAGTGCCCGTGCATCCCGGCTGCCGGCACCTTTCCAGAGCCAGCCCTCCAGCAAGCTGGCCGCCCCCTCCATACCTTGGGGGTCGTTCACCGCGCCCACCGGAACCAGCAGTTGCATGGCCACGCCGGGGTTCCAGGACTGTTCCTCCACGGCCAGCGTGAGTCCGTTGGGCAGAATTTCAACCTGAGTCAGGGCCATACCTGACAAGTATACGGGTTGGCCGAGGCCGGAACATGGCCTTTTAGACAATAGAGCCTTCCGGGCTCCTGGGCTGGGCTGGCTGCTGGCACGGAGCGGTGGGTCCGGGCGTAGCCCTTTGAGTACAATCGACTCGAGGAGCCCATGACGCGCGCAGAGCTCAAAGCCCGGCTGCTGCGCCCCATCCAGCGCGAACTTGCCGATGGGGCCCAAGACCGCATCGTGGCGGGCGGGCTGGAAAGGCTGGTCGAGAACCTTGCAAAGCCCTTTCCCGAGGTAGAGCAGGTTCTGTCCGGCTATCGTCAGCTGGATCCGGAAGCGCGCAAAGCCCGGCTGCAAAAGGCCATCGAGCTGCTGGGGGAAGGTGTGCCGGGGGCTGGGGATGTGTCAACAGCCCCAAAGAAGCCGCCTCCCCAAACCCAGCACCCCACCCTCGATACCCCCATCGAAGCGCTCAACCTGGGTCCAGGCAGCAAAAAAAAGCTGGGGGAACTAGGTATCCGGGCTGTACGCGACCTGCTGCACTACTACCCCCGCCGATACGAGGATCGTCGCACCCTGCAAAGTGTGCGCGATGTGGAGGATGGCAGCAAGGCCACTGTGGTGGGTAAGGTCCTGAGTCGCGAGTTGGTCAAGACCCCCAGAAAAGGCTTACAGCTGGTGCAGGTACGTTTTATGGACACCTGGGGCTGGAGGTTCACCGGCGTCTGGTTCAACCAGCCCTGGGTGCTCAGGCAGATGCCCGAGGGTGCCAGCATTGTGCTGTCGGGGCGGGTACACAAACGCGGCGGCAACACCTCGCTGATGGTCGAATACTTCGAGGACGAGGCGGGGGAGTCGCTATCCATCGGACGCATCGTGCCGGTCTACCCCTCCAAGGAAGGCATCTCCCAGGCTTTTTTACGCCGGGCAGTCTGGCAGGCTCTGCAGGCTTTTGAGGAAATCCCTGACCCGCTAAATCCTTACCGAAGCCCCCTGGCCTTACCGTCGCTAAATTTCGCTTTGCACGAGGCCCACTTCCCTACCCTCGAGGATCGGCTCGAGCAGGCCCTCTACCGACTAAAGTTCGATGAGTTCTTGCTCCTAGAACTCAAGGTGATGATTCAGTCGGGCGGTTCGGCCCTGCTGGGAAGAGTTTTCCAGGCCACCCCAGAGATGTTGAGGCGCTTCCGCGAGGCCCTGCCTTTCTCCCTGACCGGTGCACAGGAGCGTGTGTTGGACGAGATTCTGAAGGATATGCAGTCCGAGCGGCAGATGGCCCGGCTGGTACAGGGGGATGTGGGCTCGGGCAAGACCGCGGTGGCGGCAGCGGCGCTTTATGTGGTTGCACAGAACGGTGCCCAGGGGGCCTTGATGGCCCCCACCGAGATTCTGGCCAAACAGCACTTCGAGAACCTAACCCGCTACCTCTACCCACTGGGGGTCTCGGTGGACCTGCTGGTCGGCTCGATGACCAACAGCGAAAAAAAGATCGTGCAGGAGCGGCTGGCCAGCGGGGAAACCCAGGTCGTGGTGGGCACTCATGCGCTCATCCAGGACGGGGTGGTATTCCGTGACCTGGGCCTGGCGGTAATTGACGAGGAGCACCGTTTTGGGGTTTTGCAGCGCCGGCGGCTGCTGGGGCAGCGTCCCGATGTGCTGGTCATGTCGGCCACGCCCATCCCGCGCTCGCTGGCTCTGACCATGTACGGCGACCTCGAGGTCTCCCAAATTGACGAACTGCCCCCAGGCCGTACCCCGGTAAAGACCAAAATCCTCACCCAGAAAACCCGTACCCAGGCCTACGCCTTTGCCCGTCAGGAGATCGCCAAAGGGCACCAGGTGTTTGTGGTCACGCCCATGATCGAGGAGAGCGAGGCCGAGGGCCTGGGCGAGCTGGCCGCCGCCACCCGGCTCAAAGAGGAACTGCAAACCCTGCTCCCGGACGCACGTATTGGCCTGCTGCACGGTCGGATGAAGTCCGACGAAAAGGATGCTGTGATGGAGCACTTCAAACAGGGAGCCTTCGATCTGATGGTCTCGACCACGGTAATCGAGGTAGGGGTGGACATCCCTCGAGCCACCCTGATGATCATCGAAAACGCCGAGCGCTTCGGACTGGCCCAGCTCCACCAGCTACGCGGAAGGGTAGGTCGGGGCGGGCTTCCGTCCTTCTGCATCCTGATTGCGGGAGAGACCTCGCAGCGCACCCTCCAGCGCTTGCGGGTCATCGAGGAGTCTACCGACGGCTTCTACATCGCCGAACAGGACCTGAAACTGCGCGGCCCCGGGGAGCTGCGGGGGGTTCGGCAGTCGGGGATGCCCGACCTACGTTTAGGCGACCTGGCTTCCGACCAGGAGATCATCGAGAAAAGCCGTGCACTGGCAAAGGCCATTCTGGAGGCCGACCCCTACCTCGAGTCACCCAAGCATGCCCTGCTCAAGCGGGAGCTCCAGGCTAGGGCCGAGTACATCGGCTTTCGCGAGGTCATCTGAGCCCAACACCTTCAGGGCCTCAGGGACACGCTCGGGCAGTACTGCAAAAAACACATTGAGAACCGTTTTTTATAGGATTGGCACCGCTACCCTGCTTGCCGTTACACCAACTTTGGGCAGTCCCGTGTATTTGTCGCACCCCCTAACCATGTCTGGAGTAGCATATGAGGTATATGTCCTGGGTATGGGCGCTGGCGCTTTTGGGTTTTCTGGCCCTGCTGGGCCTGGGGGCTTACCGCCTAAACAGACGGGGCCAGGCCAGCCCCAAGCCAGCCCCGGATGGCCGCAGTTCGCAGCCTTACAACCCTTCGGTGTTTGTGGATTTGGACGATAAGCCGCCCATGGAGATCGACTTTGATGCAGGCATCAGGGCCAATCAGCGGGCCTTATCCAAAAACCCTAGCAAAGACGAGTCCTCGTAGTGCCTCGGCTGGTTTTCGCAGGCGATACTTTTGAAGGGGCTGCCTTATAGCCTGTGGTTGCGCTAGGGTCGGTTTGCAAGCGTGCTTTCCACCCGTACAACCCTACGCTGTGCCACATGTTCGCCGGTACAGCGGTCTAGGCCATCCATAAACAGCAAGAGGCCTCGCAGCCGTCTAGCTTTTCCGGAGTGCGGGATTCTCACCCGACCCTTCCCAGCCCTGAGGCGCGGGAGCTTGCCTGGATAAGTATGTCCACATCCAAAATCTACCTTGCGATCAAGAGCTAGGTCTTGAGCCGCGACACTGCAAGCCCCTTATACGAATTGCTCCAAACCTAAACCGTACATTTCTATCTTGGGCGCACTTAGTATCTGCCAAAAATTCCGCGGTTGGTGCGCTTTTTACGTTGGCTCGAGGTTTTACAGGGTTGTTGCTCAAGACGAAACGATCAGCCCGCTAGCGCAGCACCTCGCCGGGCTTGATGCGCAAAGCCCGCCAAAGCGGCAGCAGCGAGGCCAGCAGCACCACCAGCAGGCTCATGGCCGAGACCCAGACGAAATCGGAGGTCTTGATTTCCACCGGTAGACGGGTGAGGAAGTAGAGCTCTCCGGGAATCTCTACCGGACGCCAGCGGAAGTAGCTCGAAAGCCCATAGCCCAGCAGGTTGCCCAGGACAATCCCCAGCGTACCCAGCATCAGCCCCTCCAGGGCAAATACCCCGGCTACCTGGCTGGCCCTTGCTCCCATCACTCGCAGCAAGGCAATCTCCGGGGTCTTCTCGATAACCATGAGCACCAGCACGCTGGCCATGCCCAGAGCAGCCACAATTACAATCAAGAAGACCACAATCCCGATCACGCGCTTTTGCAGGGCCAGTTGTTCGATGAGGGTGCGGTTGCTCGACTGCCAGGTCTGTGGAAAGTAGTGGCGGCCAGCCAGGGCCAAAGCCACCTCAGGGGCCTGCTCGGGATTGCGCAGGCGAAGCTGGTAGCCCGAAAGGGCGTTGGGCGCTTCCATCAGCGCGCGGGTATCTGCCAGGGTGGTGAAGGCAAAACCGGCGTCTAGGAGGTAGTTGCCGGTCTGGAAAGTGCCGGCCACCTCGAGCTCAATCCGCTTCTGGTTGATGGAGACCAGAAACAGCCGGTCACCGGGGTAGGCCCCCAAGTTGCGGGCCAGTGCGCTGCCCAATACGATGCCGCCCTCCTGCAGCCGGGAGAGCTCGAGGTCGGGGTATACCGCCGCCCCCCCCTCCCCCAGCCCAATCAGGGTGGCAAAGTCGGCTCCGGCCCCCCGGCCAGCCTCGGCACGGCGGGTCAGCAAAGCCTTGGTGAGGAAAACCGGAACCTGGCCCACCACCTGGGGGTGGGGCGGTGGTGGAGGGTTGCGCTGGGGGTCCAGACTTTGCAAATAGAGGTGGGGTACGGCCTTGAGGGTGGCATCGACCAGCCCCCTGATAAAGCCGTTGGTGAGCGAGAGGGCAGTGGTTAGTACCATGATACCCACCGCCACCCCCAGCAGGCCGATGAAGCCCTGGGTGCGGCGGCGGCGCAGGTGGCGCAGGGCAAGGAACCAGACAAAGCGCATAGGAGGCGTCCCCAGCCTCCTATGTTACTGGGTCTATTCGCTCGCGGAATCTGCGCATTCGATAATGTCGGTCCTTTGTGGCGCTGTAACGGGGCCACCCCGTCCAGGCAGTGCCCGACCAGCCAGTTCGGGCATGGATCCCATGGTTCCATCGGGTTGGTTCTCGGCCAAACAGACTGCCTCGGCTACACGCTCCAAAGGTCTGCCTAGCCCCGCCCGCGCTGGATGACCGTGACCCTCACGTTGCGCACCCCAAAACGGATGGCGGTGCTGCGATCGGGTAACCATACATCGATGCGCTCACGCTTACGTGGGTGCATGGTGTCCTCTACAACAAACACCCGGTCCTTGAACAGGTGGTTAAAGCGTCCTTTACCGACCCCGGCGGGGGTGCCCAGGTCCTCGAGCTTCACCTTGGAGCCGTAGGGCAGTTCGCGCAGCATGTCTCGGCTGACGGCGATTATCCCGATGCGGGTACGCGCACCGGTGGCAGTGATGAAAGGTGTGCTATCCGTTTCCCGCACCGAGGAGGTGTAGGCTGTGGCCTTTAGGGTCATGACCCTGGGGGCTTGGGCAAGGCTCAATCCAAACACCGCCAAAAGCAGGATCAAACTCGGAATGCGGAGACTGAATAACCGTCCCATACCCCTCGAGGGTAGGTAGGCTGTTCTCGGGTTCTCTTAGAAAGGGGCGTCACGCCTCTCATTTATTCGAGCACTCTTGCTGGAGTAAAACCAGGCTGCTTTTATTTTTGTTTTCTACAGCGGTTTATCCTGGTGCATTGTTTTATGAGTCTAACCTAAATTGTTTCTTGAGGTTTCTCATCCAAAGCTGACGGCTCCCTGACATCGTTCAGAGAATGGTATACCGTATTTACTCTGTGCTGGACAAGGTTATGGCACCATCCAACGGCGAGTCGTCATTACGTCCTTACCCATCGCACGTAACGCACAGACGGGCTGCCGTGTCGGATTTGAACATCCTGGACCTGCATCGCATGGCGTATGCAGCTATTCCAGCACGGCAAGGTAATCGTAGAGGTCGGGCCCGCCCGGGTGAATCTCAAGGCTCAGGTCGGGGAAGGTCTCTTCGAGCCGGGTGCGCAGCGCCTCCAGGGTCTCCTTACCGACGGCGGGGCCGTGGAAGATGGTCAGTATCTCATGCTCGGTGTCCTGCGCGACCAGTTTGACCATACCGAACAGGGCATCCTCGGGCGTGTCGGCAGCCAGGGCCAGCTTGTCGTCGCGCAAACCAATGGGCTGGCCCTCCCTAACGCTTACACCGCCAATCTCGACGCTGCGACTGGCCCGGGTGACCTCGAGGGTAGCGGCCCGCCTGGAGGCTTCTTCCATCTCGGGAAGTAACTCGTTCGCGGACAGCTCGGCCTGATAGAGCACCGTAGCCGCCAGACCCTGGCCCATGGTGCGGGTCGGAATCACGTGTACGGTTTTGCCCTCGGCCAGCCCCGCGGCTTGCTGGGCCGACATTATCACGTTGCCGTTGTTGGGCAGCACGATGACTTCTGGGTTGGGCAGGCTCTTGATGGCATCCAGGATGTCCTGCACGCTAGGGTTGGCGGTCTGCCCCCCCGCTACGATG
>Ga0209721_1000708_pt1 | contig 28205 bp, 21 predicted proteins | sample TshhotsprinmetaG_FD_184139 | JGI IMG/M metagenome (GOLD analysis project Ga0209721, IMG submission 184139) | Hot spring microbial communities from South Africa to study Microbial Dark Matter (Phase II) - Tshipise hot spring metaG (SPAdes)... | ecosystem: Environmental > Aquatic > Thermal springs...
TACTTCAACACCAAATATTATTGAAATGTATCCTGCTACTTCACCAACAGAAAATAAGATTGCATGCTCGTCACTTACTGGGGAAATTTATATAATAACATATGAGATAGAGAATAGAGATGAAAAGATGGAATAATTTATTAGGCTTTATTATTATAATAACTTCTCTATTAAATGCTCAAATTAGAAATGATTTTAGTGGGTTGAAATTTTGCATAGACCCTGGCCATGGTGGCCATAATCCTGCTAATGATAGACTTGTTATACCAGACCCTGGGGTGGAATTTTGGGAATCGGAAAGTAATTTTCAAAAAGCTCTTCTTCTTGATACTTTACTTAAACAAAAAAATGCCTGGGTAATACTGACAAGATATACTAACCATTACCCTAATGACGATGATGAACCTACCCTTGCTGAACGTGCTGCTATCGCAAATGCCAATAATGTTCATCTTTTTAATTCAATTCACAGTAACGCTGCCGGAGGAACAAATACTGGTATAAATTACACTTTAATACTTTTTCGAGGTTATGATAATCAACCTGTATTTCCGAGTGCAAAGACTGTTGGAAGCATTATGGGTCCTCAAATTCGAAATCACCTGAGGACACAAACAAGTTATAATAGAGGTGACTGGTCATTTTATGGGAATACATTAGGTCTTGGTGTTCTAAGACCGCTGCTAATGCCGGGAACACTTTCTGAAGGTTCGTTTCATGATTACTTTCCAGAAACCAGAAGATTAATGAATCAATCCTATAGAAAAATGGAGGCTTATGCCATTCTTAAAACATTTATGCAATTTTATAATGTTATATCCGATACCTTTGGGATTATTGCAGGTATTCAAACGGATGGAGAAACAAATAAGCCCAAAAATCAGACCATTGTGAGATTGCTTCCACAAAATAGTTTGTATTACGGTGATAATTACAATAATGGCTTTTACATGTTTGAGAGAGTCCCACCGACTTCGCATTATGTAAAATTTGAAACTTCTCAATACATAAATGACTCAGCATTGATTAATGTTCAAACAAATGGACTTCATTTTTATGACAAAACTTTAATTTTGAACATTCCCCCGGTTGTGACGGCTACTCAACCAGTGAAAAATGATACTAATTTTAAGGTTACGAATTTCATCGGTATAAGATTCTCTAGAGTAATGGATACAGCCTCAGTGCGACGAGGATTTTCAATCACACCAGCAGTTAATGGTACCATGAATTGGTATTTAAATAATGTGATGATGTTTTTCATCCCTTCACAACCCTTACAATATAATACTTATTATACAGTTCTTATTGATTCAAATGCTAAATCTATTGGGGGATTACCAATTGATGGTAATGGGGATGGAATTCCCGGTGATCCTTTTGTTTTAAATTTTCGAACTGAGCTTGCTACAAGTGTTGAAAGTGATTTTACGAGACCAAATAAATTTGAGTTGTATCAGAATTATCCAAATCCATTTAATCCATTAACAAGAATTCAATTTGACCTTCCTGAAATGACTCATGTTATTTTGAAAATTTTTAATGTTCATGGACAGGAGGTGACTACTTTAATTAATCAACACTTACCGGCTGGAAGACACACTATAGACTTTGATGGAGTGGGCATATCGAGCGGTATTTATTATTATAAAATTCAAGCAGGGAGTTTTATAAAAACTCGTAAAATGTTATTAATTAAATGATTCATAATAAATATTCAATAATTTCTCTTCTTGTATGCAGTGTTTCATTCTTCTCTTGTGGTAAAGAGTATCCTAACCTTTCAGTCGTAGAAGATGTGGATTTAAATCGTTATTCAGGTAAATGGTACGAGGTTGCTCGACTTCCTAATAGATTTCAAAAAAACTGTCTTTGTAGTATAGCTGAATACTCAATAATTGACTCGTTGACAATAAGAGTTGTTAATAAATGTAAGTTAGAGAATGGTGAAGTTAAGAGTGTAAAAGGTAAAGCATTTGTAGTTAGCAAAGGCAAATTAAAGGTTCAATTCTTTTTCCCTTTTCGTGGAGACTACTGGATACTTGATTTAGATAGAGAAAATTACACCTATGCCATAATCGGTACACCTGATAGAAAATATTTTTGGATTCTTTCTAGAAATCCTAATCTATCTGATGAAAAGATTGAACAATTGCTTTCCTTCTTAAAATCAAACCAATTTGACACATCAAACGTGATTATATCAAATAAAAATTGCATTGATTCGAACCTATAATTTTTTATGGAGTCAAAAAGAATTCTAATTACTGGTGCAACTGATGGGATTGGGAAACAAACAGCTTATGAGCTTGCTAAGTTGAATCATAATGTTATCCTCCATGGTCGTGATGAACAAAAATGTATTGATGTTACAAATGAAATTAAAAAGAAGACTAACAATCATTCGTTAGATTATTTTGTTTCGGATTTTCGCTCCAAAGCGAATGTGTTCCAACTTGCCAGTAAAATTATTGATCGCTTTGAATTCATAGACGTATTAATAAATAATGCAGGTGTTTATTTAAAACATAGACAAATTAATGATGATGGAATTGAACTAACTTTCATGGTAAATTACCTTGCCCATTTTATCTTAACTATTAAGTTAATTCCTTTGTTGAAAAACTCTAAACAAGGGAGAATAATAAATGTCAGTTCTATTGCTCATGAGAGTGCAAGGTTAGAATTAACCGATTTAAACCTTGCAAAAAATTACTCTGGTTACATTGCTTATGCTAATTCTAAATTTCTAAATATTCTTTTTACATATGCCCTGGCAAGAAAATTGTCATCAACAAATATTACTGTTAATGCATTGCATCCGGGAGTTATCACGACTAAATTACTTTATGAGGGATTCAAAATCACTGGCAGTGATGTAAGTGTTGGAGCACAAACTCCAATCTACCTATCAATTTCTAATGATGTGGAGAAAGTTACTGGTAAATATTTCGAGAAAAACGAAGTGACTCGATCATCGAAAAAGACTTATGATATCAATTTGCAAGAGAAAATTTGGGAAGTATCTTGTGAATTAGCTGGTTGGATGCCAGAGGAAATCGAAAAAATAATAATGCCTTAAATTTTATTCTAAATTAGTTTGCTTCTTGTCTCAAAATTGGGGAATTTCCATTCCTTTATGAGAATAAACATTTTCAAATTAAACATTAAAATCTTTATTATATTGCTCTTAAACAAGTCTACAAAAATTTTTTTGAGGTAAGCATTGAAAAAATTAGTCTGTTTTGTCCTCATTTTTTATTCGAATATATTTTCACAAAATGTGAAGGTAGAGGACTATCAAGTACCAGTTAGCCGTGCTCAACTTTTTAGACTAAATGGAAATTGGAATTGGAATCAGGTTGGTGACTCAGTAACAAACAATGTGGCGAATGCAGAGCTAATATTTAGGAGATTTTTTACATCCCTGCCTTTTGCATGGTTCTTAGATGTAGATTTATCAGGTAGAAAGAATTTTGATAAGTATCAGCACAGTGCAAGGATTGCAACTTCTGCAAGAAAATATGTTTGGGACGATAAGGATTTATTTGCTTTTGCTGGGTTGGAATTAACCCATGCAAGTTATTATAAGCAAATCGCTTCAAACTTGACTATAGGTGCAGGTTACGGACGTTATATAGATGCTACTGCTTTAGCTAAAGCAGTTAGAATTGAAGAACATTTGCTTCGTGAAGGAATAATTACTGACCACCTTCCAAAAGCGACGATGATTAAAATTGCTAACATTATTGATAGACAATTAGAGTACAGGAATATATACGGAGAGACTTACGAGAATTTTTGGATCTTTGATATTGAGAATGAGATTAAAGCTTCTGGAATGATGATTGGAAATCATCTTGGTGCCATTGGAATTTTGAGAATCCGGCAAGTGCTTTTTAATATAAATGAAAGAGTTAATAATCGTTATTATGGATACGACATTAATGTTGGTTCGCGATTTGTACTGAGTACCGCCGATCTCTCAAAAGGAGGTTCACCAAACTTGAGTTTTTCTGGAAGGTATAGTTATCCAATTGGATGGCGTATCCAATTTGATGGAATTGTTGAGCTTTTCACACCAATGGATTCTCTTTTTTTTAAGAAAATAAATTCATCACTTATAATCAATTTTATTTATGAATTAAGTAATAGAATCAATTTTGTAGCTAGGTATAATTTAATAACGAAAAGAGAATTTCAACAGAACAAATTTCTCACTGATAATATTTTATCTACATCTTTCCTTTATTATCTGGAAAATGAGATTTATTTTGGTTTAACAGCTTCATTGCAAAGAATAGGTTCTAGACCTGCTGAAATGGGGATGGCTATAACAATTCAATATAATTTGTTTTAGTGTAAGATTTAATTGATTATCTAAATTCTAAATACTGGTTGTAATTTAATTACTGAAAAATTATTGGTATAAAGGCTTATACTCTGTTTTTGAATGTAAGCTTTTTCTAAAAAACAATATTTCGGCATAAATTAGACCATATATAAAATTTTACAGTTATTTTGATAAAAAATTTAAAATTTTAAGAATTTAATTAAGTTAAATAATCAAAGTGGAGTTTCAATGCAAATAGGTATTGTTGGACTACCGCTTTCTGGCAAAACTACTTTATTCGAAACTCTCACAAAAACTCACGTTGATTCAAATACACATACAAAAGGTGAGACTCATCAAGCTGTCATAAGAGTACCTGATAAACGTCTGGATGCAATTGCTGAAATTATTGGTGTTAAAAGAAAAGTCTATGCTACCATTGAAGTAGTAGATGTTGGGGGTCTTGAGAAAGGGGATGCAAAAACACAACAATTTACCAATAATTTCCTTGCAAAAGTTAAAAATAATGATGCGCTTGTTCTGGTGGTTCGCCTATTTGAAAGTGATTACGCTCCTCACCCATATGGTAGTATTGATATGGTGAGAGACATAAATATTTTTGAATCTGAATTCATAATATCTGATTTATCTATAATTGAGAATCGTTTGGAAAAAGTAAAAAAACAACTCTTAAAAACTCCTGATGAAAATTTAAAAAAAGAAATACCTCTCCTTGAGAGGTGCTTAAATTATCTAAATAATGAAATACCACTTCGTGATGTGGATTTTACAAAAGATGATTTTAAAATTCTTAAAGGTTACCAACTACTTACAATCAAACCATTATTAATTGCCCTGAATATGGATGAATCCCAAGTTAATAATGAGGATAAGTTTTTTGACTGGTTGATTAAAAATAAAATATGCAAAAATACAAAAGCAATCGCGTTCTATGGAAAAATTGAGGCGGAGCTTTGCGATCTAACTGAAGAAGAAACTTTACAATTCATGAAAGAGTTTGGAATCAAAGAATCAGCACTAAACAAACTAATAAATCAAGCTTATGACTTACTTGGTTATCAATCATTTTTCACTTTTAATAACGAAGAAGTAAGAGCCTGGACAATCAAAAAAGGTACAAATGCACTGGATGCTGCAGGTATTATTCACACTGATTTTTATAATCGTTTCATTAGAGCCGAAATTGTGCATTACATGGATTTTATAAAGTACGGTTCTATTACTAAAGCAAAGGAACATGGTGCATGGCGCTTGGAGGGGAAAGAATACATAGTCCAGGACGGAGATATCCTTATAATCAGACATAATTAGAAGAGAAGGAATTACACTCAAAAATTTTTCAATTTTTATGTAAAATTATAATTAAATTGTTTTTTAATAATGGAGTGGGCAAGTTTAACAAAATACAACCAATTAATTTACAGAATTATTTTAGCAATTCTTAGGTTATTTAGCAGGTTTTTTGAGAGATATTAAATGCAATAAATAATTTCTTATAAATTTATAAAAATTGAATTTCATAATTCATATAATTTCTAGAAAATTTGACATTATTGATGAATTCTCAGTAGGAAATTTGGAACTTTATATGTAATAATTTCTTATGACTAAAATATTGACAATTGAATAATAAATAATTACTTTCAAAAAGAAGTTTGCAGTTAAAAAACTTTTTCTCAAAATTGATTTAATGGTTCTATAAAGCATATGAGGGAAGGGGGTAGTTTGGTAATAAGTAGAATAAAATTTTAATAAATAAATAAAAACCTAATAACTATTGGAGTGATGAAATGACAAAAAATAAGAAACCAAAGCAACGTACTAATTCTGTGGGAGACTATCTACTTTTATCGATCATCTTGATAGTTTCGATATTGTTTTTTGCTTCATCTAAAATCTGGAGTTAGGAAATACGTGGAGGGATATAAAGGTCTTTAATATGAAGTCAACTAATTTAATCACTAAAAATAAAATAATAACAAAATTTTGAGGGTTTTATGAAAAGATTAACTATTTCTTTCGTTTTATTTATCTTTTTTGTACTCATAATAATGTTAGCGCAAAGTCTTTTTGCACAAGCTCCTACTAATCCCACCAATAATGCCACTGGAGTTTCACAGGGACTTACACACGTTACTTGGTCGGATTTTGATGATGGAAATGGAGATGGCCCATATGATGTGGAATTCGATGATGATCCTTTGTTTGGTAGTAAAGATGCTTCAGACTATAGTACTGTAAGTACTTCTCTAACTTTGCCTTTACTTAATTATAATACAAAGTATTACTGGAGAGTTAGAGATACAGATACAGATGGTTCAGGTGAGGATGGTCCATGGTATAACTATTCGTTTACAACAATTTTAGCTACTCCAGTTCTCATCTCCCCAGCGAGTGGTTTAAGTTTTTCATTCACTTCTCCGGTGCATTTTACTTGGAATCAAGCAGACAACAAAACTAATGTTAGATATACAATTGATGTTTCTACACATGGTGGTGTTGATTTCGATCCTAATATTATTCATACTTATACTACGGTAATAAATCCTCCGTCTTCAAGCCATAGTTTTGCTATTACCCATGCGGGAGTTTATTATTGGCGAGTGAAAGCTATTGTTGATGATCCAGGTGCAGATAACAATGGTGAAACCCGGATTTCTTCAATATTTCAATTCACCATGACTTTACCCGGACCAACATTGGTTTCGCCTATTAACGGGGTTACTGGAGTTTCTGTACTTCCAACTATGGTTTGGAATTCAGTAACAGGTGCAGTTTCTTATAAATTATATGTTGACGATGAGAACACATTTGATTCTCCAATATATGTTAATAACGAAGGTACGAATACTTCAAAAACTTTTAACGCATTGATACCAAATTTTCCTCTCATTAATGGTCAAAGGTATTATTGGAAGGTTGCTGCAATTGATGCCGGTGGAAACGAGTTTCCTTCATCTACTCGACATTTTACAGTTGCTCCAGGTTTTATGGTTGATCAGCACACACCATCTACAGGTCAACGTATTCAATCTACTTCGGTGATTTTAGGATGGTCGATCGGTCACTCAGCTCAAAATTTAACTTTTGAAATTCAATACATGAATTCTTTAACTACACCAACTGCAGAAAGTCATTGGGTTGGAGCTTTGACCACAACCGTAAATGGTGGATTAGCAAGTTCTTATACGGAACAAATTAGTGGTTTAACTTTAGGAAAAACTTATTATTGGCGAGTTCTAATAAAAAGGACAAGTACTGGTGAATATGTTTACTATCGCGCTCCTGATGTTTATAACTATTTTATTACAGAAGGTGGCTTAACTGTAACCGTTACACCAAATTGGCCAAAAGATTATAATTATGTTTATACGAACACTCCACGACTTGATTGGGTTGTTAATGGTTATGCTGCAGATTTAACCTATCAAGTACGATATAGAAGAACAGGTGGTTCCTGGACTGAATCACCTGATAACATTACTAATCTTTATTACAATATACCTTCTAATCTTTATCCAGGTGAAACTTATGAATGGCAAGTGAGAGCTAAGTATGGTTCAGATTACACGCCATGGAGCAGCAGTGCCTATTTTATTGTTTATGGACCCGGGACGCTTCAAGTACCTACACCGAATTATCCCAGGGATGGTGCAATAGTTTATACAAACACACCAAGATTAGATTGGGTATTAACTACTTCAGGTGCAGGTTTAGGCTATCAAATTGCTTACGTGGCGTCTACAACCTTTCCCGGAGTAGATGGTAATGGAAGATTAAATGGTGCAACAGATTATCCTGCAAGTGGCCCATTTTCCAGTAATATGTTTATTACTATTTCTATTAATCCAGGTGAAACTATTTGGTGGCAAGTAAGATCTTATTCGGCGATAATTGATGATCTTATAGATGGTATTATTGATTACGATAACGAAGCTTTTTCTGCATGGTCCTCTACAACGTGGTTTGTAAATAATGGTCCTGGAGTTCTCGTAGTACCTACACCTAACTGGCCCATTGGTGGAGTAATGATTTACAATACTAATCCACAGTTATCATGGTATCTTAATCCATGGTCTACAGGTTTAACATTTGAACTAGATATAGCAGCCCATCCAGGTTTACTTGATGGTTCGCCTGATATTACAGGCATTACAAATATGTACTATTATCTGAGTGGATCACCAGGTGTAACATATTCCTGGAGAGTAAGATCGAGAAATTCGTTAGGTAATACTTCAGCTTGGTCGGCAATTGGGTCATTTACAATTGTTGGGGGAACTACTTTAAGTTATGCTGTAGCTGGTTGGCCAATAGGTGGAACAACAGTCTACAGTAATACTCCATGGTTGTCTTGGTATTTGCAAGGCTCACAATTGGGACTAACGGGTTGGAATGTAAAATATAAAAAAGACTCTCCTCCAGATGATTGGATCTCATATAATCCGACAGTTAACGATACAAATGGTGGAAAATTTTTAGCTTTACCGATCAGCACATATGGTTTACAACTTGGAACTGTATTTAACGGTTTAATTTACGGAGCTACTTATCACTGGGCAGTTTATCCAGAAGGTGCAACTTCAGTGAATCCTTTAGGAATTGGGAGCTTTGTTATAGTTGGTGGACCAGGTTCAACAACAATAGTTCTTTCCTCCCCTGCTCATAATTCGATTGTTAATTCCACAAGTGTCTATTTCAATTGGTATGTTAATGGATCTTCTTTAGGCATTGTTGATTATCAATTACAATATAGCTACTCTGATGTTTTTGATCCGGCAGCAACAACTACTGTATCGGCAATTACTGCTCAGAATTATCTGGCAACAGGATTGTTGAACGGTCACACTTATTATTGGAGAGTAAGAGCCAGATATGCTGATCACACATATACAGCTTTCTCAAGTGTATTCTCCTTTACAGTACAACAAGGTTCTAGTTTAGTTGTACAGCCATGGGTTGGTGATCCACATAATGTTGTTTTAACTGTTAATTCTCCAACTTTCTCATGGATATTGCCGGCACCTCCTGCACCAGGATTAAAATATGAGTTGCAGTATTCTACAAATATTAACTTCATGAATTCTGTAACGATTACTGATATTCCTCAACAATTTGTTACGGTTAGTAATTTAATGCCGAATACACAATACTTCTGGAGAGTAAGATCTAAATCAAGTGATGGTACGTATTCATACTTCTCTAATTTGGGTAGATTCGGCATTGAATCAACAACTAGTGTTGATGAAAAGGTTATTTTACCTGAACGTTATTTGTTACATCAAAATTTCCCGAATCCATTTAACCCAAAAACTACAATTAGATTTGATCTACCAGTTCAGTCGTTGGTTACGGTAAAAATTTATAATTTGGTGGGACAGGAAGTCTTAACAGTTGTTGATAATGAAATGCTAAGTGCCGGTGCACATTCAAGAATAATTGACTTGAATGCATTGCCAAGTGGTATGTATTTATACAAGTTAGAAACCCCGAACTACAGTGCTACAAGAAAAATGATTCTTGTTAAATAATTAAGTATTCTGGGGACTGTTGGATTTGAGAATTATTCAACAGTCCCTCAATTTACTAGAAGTTCCGGGGTAGAAAAATTAATACTAAAGGGCATTTAAAAATGGAACGATCTATACAAAATAAGAATGTGAGGAGAAAATCAGGGGGCGATTTTATCTTCATTACGATAGTTTTAGTAATAACTGTTTTGTTTATCATTAGTTCGAGAGTGTGGTCATAAAATATTTTACAGAAATTTTTATACTCCCATCTTTTCTCAATTTATTAAAAAAGAGATTTGATGGGGGTTTTTATTTCTTTTCGTCGATAATTTGTAAAAGAAAGAGAAATCCTTTTTTGTTTAAGTTTTTATTGCACTTATAAAGACGCCAATTTCCTGTTTTTGTAATTGGTTGAAAAATTTCATCCTCGGAAAAGTAATTATGGATTTCGTCAGTTGTACCTATCAAAGCAAAATCGAATTTAGATAGATCTTCGTATCGAACGTATTCAGGAATCCATTCAAGTCCGGGTGTCCATTGTTTGTATTTTTCAAAATTTTTTGTTGTAACTATTCCATTTTGATGCAAAGCAAAAGTAAAATTCAATTCACAGTTTTTAAGAATTTGAGCATAAGCAAAAATTTGCATAAATGGCTTACCATAAATAAAATTACTGCTTTGAAAATAAGCTAAACCAATAATTTTAGAGTTTTTCTCTATCTTATTAATTGAATCAGTTAGACCTGACAACTCGATAGATTCGAAATCTTTCCATTTTGATTTTGTTTCAATAATAAATACAAAAAATATCGCTGTAAAAATGACTGATAAAATCGATTCGTTTATTTTGGGTTTTGGTAATGAAAATAGAAGAAGTAATATGGCTGGTGCAAACCATCTTGATCCAAATAAAATAGTGTTCTCAACCAATTGTGGAGCAAATAGTACCACAAGGAACAGCAGCACTGAAATTCTAAAAAGATTCAGATTAATTTTTCTCTTAGAAGTCTTAATGTTAAATAGAATAGTTACAACTATCCATAAAATTATTATTAACAATAAGAAAGCTGTTATTGGACTTTTGATTCCACCGTAAGTATTTTCCAGAATCCATCCGGGGGAAAGCCTGGAGATTGGGCTAACAATCCATGATGGTGGCAATAAAAATTCTGTTGCGCCTAAAGCTTTATTAAAGTAAACGAACCAAGAAAAGGAAATTATGCTGATTGGCACTAATCCCGCAATTTTGGCTAATGATTCTTTGAAAGAATTTTTACTAAAAGAACTTGATAAAATTGTATAAATCATACCAGCCAAAAACCACAAGACATGAGAAAAAAACAACAATAAACCCAACGTAAAAATTTTTGCTACTAGAAACCAATTAACCTCCTTTTTCTTTTCTAATAAAATTAAAAGCAGAACAAAGAAGAAAAATCCTATTAAGAAATTTATGAATCCCCAATAGAAAGATGTATTAAAAACTAAAGTTGATGAAATTATAACTAAAGGAAGCGAACGGTTGGTATTATATCCTAAAAGAAAAATAGCCATAATCCAAAGTGTGGCAATAATAAAGGCTATAATTTGTCCGGTCATAATCGGGTTTACAATTTTCCATAATAATATCATTAACCAGTAAACAAGCAAGTTTGGCATAAATAAGTTTATTTCATATTCACTACTGGGTTGATATAAGTTTTTATAAAAAAGATGTACTTGAGCTAAGTGTTGTGGTAAATCCGTCATTGGCAAAAAGTTGACAGAAAAAATAGGGAGTCCGGCTAACAATATTAGAATGAAGAAGAAAATCAACCAGTAAGATTTATCGTTAATCTCAGAATATTTCTTTATCAATAAAAAAAACTTTTCCTGAATTTTCCACATGTATTTTTTTTTATTTATAATACAAAATTATAATCAGGATAGGTGAATATAAAAAACTCCGCACACAGTATTACCATGTGCGGAGAAGTCAGAGAGGAAGGTAGATCTACTTTACTAGCACTAGTTTTCGAGTTTGGAATTTTTTTCCTTGAACAAGTTTTGCAAAGTAAACTCCACTAGGTAAGTCCTTTGCATTGAATTCAACCTCATATAAATTACCTGCTTCTAAAACATCTTCAACTAAAGTTGTGATTTCATTTCCAAGAGCATCATAGATTTTTAATGATGTTTTACCATTCTCAGGTAATGTAAATGAAATTTTAGTAGTTGGATTGAATGGATTAGGATAATTCTGATATAATTGAAATGTTCTTATGATGCTGGTATTTTCGTCGACGCTTGTAGCGTAATTTGTATTTTGAGGATCGTAATTTGCCCATGGTAAATCCCACCTTGGTTCAGTAGAGCTAAAAGCACCAACATAAGAAGTTGTGGTGAAAAATGTTGACAATCTAGGATTGGCAAAACTTGCTCCAGTATTTGCCGGAGAGTTTTGCTGAGGACGTGGATCTGGATTTGTTAAGTTAAATGGATCGGTTAACATTACAGTTGAAGGCTGAGTAAAGCGACGATTTCCATAAGCTGGAGTATCAAACCAACCTTGAGCATCGAATCCGGATTGATTAGTTGTAATTCCATTACCATGTCTTAAACCTGCCCAGATTGAGTTTCTGATTTGTAATGTGTCGCCAACGGAAGAGAATCTAACAGCAGAGCCATCAAGTAACAAACCGACTGGCCAGCCCATAACAATTGAATTATAGATTGAAGTTAATGAAGCACGTCTTATATGCGCACCACGTCTAAAATTTGGATTGTAGCCTGTAAAAAGTGTATCCGGCATTGGACCTATTACTGTGAGATTAGAGAAAACCGGAAGAGTTCTAGGAGTGTTGTATGTACCAGTTCCATCGTTATCACTTTCAAATCCATTCGAACCACTAATATCTGCTAGATTTGGATCGCGGATAACTAATCCGAATTGAACATTTCCTCTGAAACCTAAATCAACATCCAAATCATCATCAATATTTTTAAAAGAGATCAAATATTTGGCATTAACTGTTCCGCCGAACCATTCATAAGCATCGTCTCCACAGAAACTTACTTGAACATACTCAATCGTTGTTCCACGTCCAACGCCTCCCAGTGTAAGTCCATTTATTTCATTATCAGGGGCATATGCAATACCGGGAAACTCAATTCGCACATATCTCAAAATTCCACTATTATCATCATCATTTGGATTTGTACCGCCACCATAAATTGTTCCGGTTCCTCCTTCAATTATTGCAGTACCTCCGGGCACGTTGATACTGGCGTTACCTGCAATTATGATTCCACCCCAATCACCGGGTGATCTTTGACCTGCTGGTTGTTGACTCGTAAAGACTATAGGTTGGGTTGGAGTACCATTGGCAATTATTTTAGCACCACGATTAATTATCAAAGTTCCTCTAGTTGTTTTTTCACCATAGATTATAGTACCTGGCTCAATTGTTAAAACTGCAGGCGCATTAACATTTACAAAGCCACGGAGCAGGTATCGTTTGTTTTTTGATAGGAAAGTATTGGAATTAATATTTCCCTCTATAACACTATCGACTGGCGCTAATTGAGCGAATGTAATAGAATATGAGAAAAAGGTTATTATTAAACTGAAAAGAATGTTTTTCATTGAGAGCATATTATTTCTCCTTTTTATTGTAGTTTGTAAGTTAGACCTAATGTTATATTGGAATTATTAGAATTAACCCGTGAAATTTTATCACCTTGCATAAATATTTGGTCCTTTGCAAGTAAATCCTTGATTCCAAGATTGAGCTCTAATTTTTCAAAGATTTTTTGAGATATTTTGATATCAATTAAATCCCGTGGTTTTTCTATAATATCTTCTTGATAAAGTGTAGAAACTTCTACGATTCTTTCGCCAACTCGGTTGTAAAGAATAGAAATGGAGGTATTTAGATTTGGTTCTGTAAAGAATAATCCTAAATTTATTACATAAGGAGATTGTCCTTGAAGCGGTCGGTTTTCTCTAGAGACAGTCATGTGAGTTGATTTGACATTAACAATCGATTTAATTAAGGCATAATTTGCAGAAAGTGAAAAATTATTAAAGTAATTACTGATAAAGCCTAACTTAAATCTACTTTCAAATTCTAAGCCATATATTCTTGCATTTTCAGAGTTAACAAAAGTTCTTTCAGCGTTAAGTGCAGTTCCGGTGACTACAACTTTTTCTATTGCGTTGGAGATGGATTTATAAAAAGAACTGATAGAAATTAATTCTCCTATGGCCGGGAAAATTTCATACCTAAAGTCGAAATTTTTAATCAAAGCTCGTTTTAATTGAGGATTTCCATAGACGGATGTTTGAGTGGCAAAATCAAAATAAACAAATGGCGCGAGTTCTCTTAATTCAGGGCGATTAACTGTTTGTGAATAAGATATTCTCAAGTTGGATTTAGTATTTAAGCGATAAACAAGATTTAAAGATGGGAGAATATCCACATTTTTATGATAATTGTTGATTGGTATTTTTCCACTGATGTCCATTGAATTTATCCTTTGCAGCGAATTCTCTAACCTCGCTCCTCCAATTAATATTAGCTCCCGATTAAGCAAATTAATAGGTAATTCAAACATGCTGTAGAAAGCAACAATTTCTTGATGAGCATTGTAATTATTTGAACCATTCGAATACTCATCAATTGAAAATCCGTTGCGTCGGAAATTTTCGGAGGCAAAAATTTTATCCAATGGAAGGTAAAGGAGGTTAAAATCAGTATAACCATTACCCGGAGCGTTAATAATTACGCTTATCAATCTTGAGGCGAAATCACGATTTTTCCACTCGTAGAGTGACCCGAATTTTAGTTTGTTTGAACCAAATGGAATGGTAAAATCAAATGACAAACCACGGGTTTTATCATAAAGATTTGAGAAGAATCTTCCACCATTCTTTAAATTCGGCTGAAAACCAAGTATTGCTGCAAAAGGTTCATCGGTTCCGATATCTCGCCCATAAATTATACGTCTATAATCTGGTTCTATTCTTTTTGAATTTGATAAAAATGTTCTCCATTCGAGTTTTGCTTTAGATAGACTTTCAAAAACATGTTCACCTACTAATTGGCTGGAAATAACGTCTCTTTCAGTATAGCGAAGTGCTGTATGAATTTGTTCTTTCCCGGCGTCTGTATATTGATTGCCCCGAAATTCAGACACTTCATCATCGGATGAACGGTTAAATGTATTTTTCAAACTGAATTTGTGGAAGGGAGAATATTTGAAGCTTATATTGAATAATCCTCCTAAAGATTTTGATACTGTTGACTGTTTCCCTGAATATGCAAATCGTGGTTCGCCGCTAGCTTCGTATTCATTTCTAATAATTTGAGTGTTCTTGTAAGCATTTCTATAATTTACTGCAATTATGAATCCGAATTGTTGACCGATAAGTCTTGCTCCATCTCCAATTGAAAATGAAAAACTATTATTTAATGGAGCCTTTTTAAGCTTTGGGGACCAAACGTTACTAAATTTTTTAGCCAAATTGTTTAGTTCTTCGCGAGCAAGGTTTGCTTTTGTTAAGTCTGAAGGAAAGTTAGAAGGAATAGAACGACTACCATCATTGAATCCGAAGAAATTGCTGCTACTTGAATATGTGGCGAAATCGTTTAGTGAAGTGTTCATCACGTAAGATGATGATGAGTTTAGGTTGAGCTTTAAATTTTCTGGAAAGTCAACTGTATTAAGTTGGACAATTCCACCTCCAAGATCACCAGGAATGTCGGGGGTAAATGACTTTACAACAGTTGCGTTGTCAAGAAGATTTGTAGGAAGTAAGTCGAATGAAAATGACCTTTTTTCGGGTTCTGTACTGGAAAGACTTGTATAGTTAAGTTGTGCATTATTATATCGATCGCTTGTTCCTCTGATGAATACAAACCTATTATCCATCAAAGTTATCCCAGGCAACCTTTTAAGTGCATCACTTGCCACATTATCTGTTGATTTTTTTATTTGTTCGGCGCTGATGGCATCGCTTATATTATTTGATTTTTTTCTCTTGTTAAGTAAAGCATTCTCATATGATTCATCGCTTTCAGCTGTAATAATTACTTCTTCAGTTTCTATGACATCTGGTTTAAGGGCGATTTTTACTTCAGAAATTTTGTTGGGTGTGACGATGACATTGGTAATTATTTGCTTTTTGTAAGAGATATAACTAACTATAAGATTATAAGTACCCGTTGGTACATCAAGGATTCTGAATTTACCGTTTATATCTGTAGCGGCGCCTATTGTAGTGTTTTCAATTAAGACATTTGCACCAATTATAGCTTCTCCAGTTTCACTATCAACAACACTACCTGCAATTCCACCTTTATTCTGAGAAAGAAGAGGTGAGTAGTTTATAGAGATGATAAGAATAAAAATTGTTGTTAAAATTTTTAATGAATTTTGCATAACCTTCCTCTCGTTTTTCTTATTCAAACTTAAATTCAGATTATTACGGGAAGGTTATTGTGAAATTAAGTTATTGTAAATTTTGTGTTAAAATAATTTTGAAAATAGAAATTTATTCAGGTTAGTTAAGATATCTTGATATGGGTAATAAAATTGCTCGAAAGTAGCGATTGAATGTTTTGATTATTAGCTATTGTATTCTATCTTATGCTGGATTGAAAAAAGTAAATTAACAAATGCATCATCTTTCATAGACTCTTCGACAGTTTGAATTGCGTGAATAACAGTTGAATGGTCACGTCCGCCAAAATTAATACCAATGGTTTTGAGTGATGCATTCGTCAGTTTTTTACAAAAATACATAGCAATTTGCCTTGCTTGTACGTATTCTTTCTTTTTTGTTTTTGCTCGAAGAAGATTGGGATCAATTTCAAAGTATTCTGCGACGATTTTTTGTATTTGATCTATTGTCAGATTGGACTTTTTTTCTGTTGCGACGGATTTTACCACTTCTCTTGCTAAATCGAGTGTGATTTCTTTTCCTTCTAAAGAAAATTTAGCAAGAATTTTTATAAGGGCGCCTTCAAGTTCACGGATGTTGCTCGTAATATTAGTTGCAATGTATTCGATAATGTTTAAATCTAGTTCAAAATTATATGATTCACATTTTTTAATGAGAATGGCTATTCGTGTTTCTAGATCAGGTGGTTGAATATCAACAGAGAGACCCCATTGAAATCTAGAAATAAGTCTCTCATCAAGTCCAGATAAACTCTTAGGTGGTTTATCACAGGAAAGCACAATTTGTTTTCCTATTTGATATAGACTATTGAAAATATGAAAAAATGTATCAGTTGTTGATTCTTTTCCTGCAAAGAATTGAATATCATCAATTATAAGTATATCAACGCTTCGATAGAAACTTGTGAAGTCGTTTGTATTTCCTTTTTTGATTGATTCAACAAACTCAGTAGTAAATTTTTCCGCAGTTGTGTAGAGAACTCGATTTGCTTTTTTGTTTGATACGACATAATTGCCAATTGCTTGAATTAAATGTGTTTTACCTAAACCTACACCACCATAAATGAAAAGGGGGTTAAAGGTGGTATAACCTGGGGCATTGGAAACTGCAAATGCTGCTGCTCGTGCGAATTGATTACTTTCACCTTTAACAAAGTTATCAAAAGTGAACTTTTCATTTAAATTTGTTTTAAAGTGTTCGTCACGAGTGATAGTCTGAATTTTATGTTTACCATTATTATTTGAAAATATTTCGATTGGCTTTGATTGTAGATTATCGATTTCTTCATTTTCGGGTTTGTTGTTGTATTGGTCAACAAGGTAATTTCCTATATCTTCTGAATTCTCAAATTTATATGAAAGCTTTGCATTTTCGCCAATTACATTTAAAAGGGCTTTTTTTATCAAGTGATTGTAATGCATTTCAATATATTCCCAGCTAAAATCATAAGGAATCTTTACTTTAAGAGTGTTATTTTCAAAATCAACTGGAACGATTGGTGAAAACCACGTCTTAAAAGCGAGAGCATTTAAATTTGGTCTAATAACTTCAAGACATTTTTCCCAAATTTCTTTAGCTTTTTCTGAATTTTTTAAGACAGTTAAATTTTCTGTGTTATCTGGTGATTTTTTTAAGTTATTCACACTCATAACCATTAATTAATATTAAGTTATTGTTAAAGTTAATTTAAGGTTAACTTTAATGACAGTTTATCCACATTTAATCCACATTTAAACGAATCGTGTAACTCTTTGAAAAACAAAGAATTAAGTCAAAGCCGAAATTAGAATTCACACTTATTTATGTGGAATTTTAAGTTAATAGAAGTTTTCCCTCGTGAAAACTTTCCACGAAAAGAAAAATTCCACAAGTTATCAACAACATCTAAAAGAACTTTATATATCTTTTTGATTATATAAAAGAAATTAATATAAAGCAAATTTTTATTTAACAACTCGTAATACAAAAATTACTTCTTCCGGCGAGAAAATGGATGCAAAGAATCTTTCGTATATAACTGGTTCAATATTTACTATAAAATTTAGCCATTTCAATGGAGCGAAGTTTGATAAGTTAAATTTTTTCACAAGTATTTCAAACTTAGCTTTAGTTTGATAATTAGTTCTATGAGTTAGTTTCCACTTTTCATAAAATTTTAGTTTGCGGTTTTCAATGTACTCATAATTATCAAATGTTCGAATGGAGAAAGGTATTTTATGATCGGGGTCACCAAAGAATTTTGTATTTAAGAAAAAAGGAGCGTATACTTTAATAATTCCACCAGGTTTAGTGATGCGATATAACTCGTTTATGACTTGATTAAAATTACTTAAATGTTCAAGTATGTGACTTGCTAAAATCTCATCAAAAGTATTATCATCAAAGGGATAAGGAAAAGAATTTAAATCATGAATTAAGTTACCACCATAATCGACTATGTCGAGATTTATATAGTCGTCAAGAAGTTGATTTCCACATCCAAGGTTTAATTTTTTCATATTTTCAATATAAATTAAATTCATTTTTGATGAAAATAGAAAATGGTTATGAATTCAAATTTTATTAGGATTTATTCACTAAAAACTCAATATTTATAATTAGACGAATTAAAATGTAGGAAGATACTATTTTGAAAGACAAATCAAGTTGATCAATAATAAATTCAATAGCCTACACTTAAATTTCAAGAAATGGGTTTTATCAAGTTACTTTTTTTAACTCGCATATTTATCTAATTTGAGTTTAGAAATATAAAATTTTGGAGGAGTTATGACTACCAATGGATTTGTTAGTAGCGAAATAGAAAACAAAATCTGTACAATTAAGTTTTACAATCCAAAGGCAAATTCACTGTCAAGTGGATTGTTGATGAGACTGTTAAAGGAGTTTAATGATATTTCGCAGAATGATGATGTTAATGTTATGGTTTTGAGAAGTGAGGGAGAAGGAACTTTCTGTGCTGGTGCTTCAATTGATGGGCTGCTAGAAATTGATCGATTTGAAAAAGCTAAAGAATACTTTTTTTCATTTGGTAAGCTTTTGCTAAGTATGGTTCGTTGTCCAAAACCAATTATAGGTAGAATTCATGGAAAAATAGTCGGTGGAGGAGTTGGACTAGCGGCTGCATGTGATTATACAGTTGCTCTGGATACAGCATCACTAAGGTTAAGTGAATTGATTTTAGGAATTGGTCCTTTTGTTATAAGTCCATTTTTAATCCATAAAATTGGTAGAGCTTCTTTTTCATATATTACGCTTGATACGGATTGGCGAGATGCTGAATGGGGAAAATTATTCTTTCTTTATTCAAAAGTAGTCAATTCGATCGAATCACTTGATAAGGAAGTAAATTCAATCGCTGAGAGGTTAGCAAATTTTAATCCTATTGCACTACAAAAAATTAAGAATATTTTCTGGCAAGGTTCTGAAGATTGGGATAGAATTATAGATGAACGTTCAGAAATTAGTGCTCGACTCATTCTTTCAGAAATTTCCAGTGGTAGACTTCAAAAAATTTTACAAAAATCTTAACTCAAATTTTCGTAAAAAAACGAACATGATTAGATCACCTTTACTAATAGTTAGTCTCGTCATTTTGTTAATTTTAATTGAATTGAGTTGTAGTACAAAAAAGAATTATTTCCCTGAAAAGATAAGTAACTTATTACTGGTAAAAACTATCTCTGGAAAGGAGGCTTATGACTTAATAAACAAGCTTCATTTTCAGCCTGTAGCACAAGGGTCAAGTGAAATCGGATTTTATGAAAATTTGTCCGGAAGTGCGGTAATATATATTACGCATTATAAATCAAAGAAAGATGCAAAAGTTTATTTTGATAAAATGACTGAAAAAATTTCTCCAGAAAATTCTGTTTTCATAAATCAAGAATTCTTTGACTACGAAGGGAATAATATTTACAAGTGTTTTGGAATGGGTAAGACGCATTTTGTTTTTACTTACAACACAGAACTTTTCTGGATTGCCGTTGATACGCACATAGCTACTGAATTCTTTAGAAAGTATTATTCATCAATCCAATAATCTTCATAAAAGTAATTAAAATTTACATATGGAGAGAATGCAACTTATAATGTTATTACGTGTTTTTATTTTGATAGTATCTCTTTTACTTGTGGAATATTATTTCTTAAACAGATTAAAACATAGTTTATTAAAATATTTTTCTTTGAACGAAAAACAGAAAAAAAGAATTCTGATGTTATTCGTTGTTATTCTGAATCTTTATCCTTTATATTACATAATTAACTTGTTACATCTAGTGCTATTTCCAGCCAGTGAAGTTGAATTCCCCGATACCTGGACAATTGATTTTTTGTTTAGGTTACCCGGCTGGTTTTTAATTGTTTGGATTGTGCAGACGACTATAATAGCATTACCTGTTGAGATTATAGTTTATGGATTTTTGAAACTCAAGAATTTTTCAAGAGCTAAATTTCAAAATTATTCATATAAATTATTTTCGATAGTTGCAGTCTTTTTTCTTATATATATTCCTTTGAGAATTTATTACGATTCTAAAAATGTAATTGTTGAAAAAAGAATTTATGAAATTAATGATGCAAAGAGAGAACTTGACGGGCTAAGGATAGTTTTTATATCAGATATACAAATGGATAGGTTTACCCATGAAGCTAGAGTCAAAAATTATATTAATAAAGTCAACGAATTGAAACCCGATTTAGTTTTAATTAGTGGTGATTTTATAACCGGCAAAGATCGATATATACATAAAGTGGCAAATTTGGTCGGGAGGATAAATTTTAATTTGGGAGTTTACTCTTGCGTTGGTGACCATGACTTTTTTGTATATAAAAAAGATTATTGGCGTAGTTTAGATACAATGAAAAACGTTTTGAAAAGGCACAACGTAAATATGATTGATAACGGAAATGTTACATTTCAAATAAACGAGGCAAGAATCAAAGTTACATTCTTAACTAATACATATGTTAAGTCAACAAATACTAATGTTTTAGATAGCCTGGCAAAAAATAATGATAGATACAATTTAAAAATTTTAGTATCGCACCAACCAGATGAAATAATAGCAAATAAAGCTTCGCAACTTAATTATAATTTGTATTTAGCTGGTCATACTCATGGTGGTCAGGTACGTTTAATATTCCCTTTCATCAATCTTACTCCAGTTATGTTAGAAACAAGCTTTCTTGCTGGTGACTTTAAATTCGGTCACACACATATGATTGTAAACCGTGGACTTGGATATTCGACAATTCCATTTAGATATAATGTTACACCAGAGATTTCATTAATTGTGATCAAAAATAAAGAAGAATAATTGATGCGATTCAAAGTAAAGAAATAAATTCTTAATGATCTAATTTATAGTAAAAAGATGTTAAATTCTGATAGGATAAGAAATTACATATCTTCTATACATTTTGAAGCATTATCTTAGAAAAATTTTTGAACAAATTTGGTGAGTTTATGGATATACTAGTTGGTGATAATCTCGTTAAAAGATATCGTAAAAGAACTGTGGTTAAGGGAGTCTCGTTGAAATTATCACGTGGAGAGGTAGTGGGTTTACTTGGCCCAAATGGGGCAGGAAAGACAACAACCTTTTACATGATAGTAGGTATGATCAAGCCCAATGGTGGAAAGGTCTTGTTAAATGATGTAGAGATTACAAAGTATCCAATGTACAAGAGAGCAAGACTTGGGATTGGTTATCTTCCTCAGGAAGCATCTGTTTTTAGAAAACTATCAGTGGAAGAAAACATTCTTGCAGTTCTTGAGTTTTTGGAATTAAACGAAAGGGAAAGAAATGAAAAATGTGAGCGCCTGTTGGAAGATTTAGGAATCACTCATATAAGAAAAACTCTTGGATATCAATTGAGTGGTGGTGAAAGAAGAAGAACAGAAATTGCACGTGCTCTTGCAACAGATCCAAAGTTTATTTTACTAGATGAGCCATTTGCAGGAATTGATCCAATCGCAGTTGAGGATATTATGCAAATTGTTGCAAATCTCAAAAACAGAGGGATTGGCGTTTTAATTACTGATCACAATGTACATGAGACTTTAGCAATTGTTGATCGGGCATATATTCTTGTTAATGGTGAAATTCTTCGAACAGGGAATTCTATTGAGCTTGCTAATGATGAATTAGTTAGGAGACTTTATCTTGGTGAGAAATTCAAGCTTGAAAGATATATTTGATTTATTGAGTTTTAATAAAAAAAGAATTTTGCCATTTCGAATATCAATGAGGGTCTATCCCTTAGGGCAATTTTAAAGATAGATAGAAGTGTTCTTTCATTTTCTGGAATTTTTGTGACAGAGTGAGCAATACTATTTAATATTTCATCCGAAAAATTATAGATAGCATTCTTTATTTTGTAATAAATTTCATGTTTTCTACCAACACGTTCATACCATATTTTGGGGTAATCATAAAGTAATTTTAAATTTTTTTCTTTAATAGCCTTACCAGCAATTTCGCCGGCAATACTACCACCAATCATTCCGCTAACAATTCCACCACCGGAAAGTGGATTTACTTGTCGAGCTGCATCACCAACGAGCATAATATTTTCTTTAGCAATTTCTTTCAACGTTATACTGCAGGGAACACCGCCAGAAACCATCGTAAGTTTTGAAGCGTAGCTGAAATTTTTTTCAATGAATTGGTTGATATAAGATAGAGGTGAACGAAATTTGGCTCTATCACCACCAATTCCTAATCCTATGTTTGCTGAGTTGGTTCCCTTGGGAAAAACCCAAAGATATCCACCCGGCGAAACTTCTTTTCCAAAATAAAAGTAACAAGCATTTGAATTTAATTTGAGGTTAGAGATCGTATATTGAACACAGCATTCCATATCAGAAATTTTTGTATGAGTTTCAATTCCAGCCCATCTTCCAACGCGAGATTCAACGCCATCAGCACCAATTATTATTTTTGCTTTAACTTCTTTCTTTTCCCCATTGTGTTCGAACTTTAATCCTGTAATCTTAGAATTATCCCAAATTAAATCGTAAGCATATGCTTTTGTTAAAATCTTTGCACCTGACATTACTGCTAACTTGCCCAGTTCATAATCGAAAATTCTTCTTTCAAGAATATAACCGGTTTGATCAAAGTTTATTTTCACCTCGGTTCCATCGGGTGAAACAAAAATAAATGTATTAATTTCAGAGGCAATCCATTTTTGATCAGGTTGGATAAAAGGAGTAATTCCCTCTTTACTAACTGCTTCGCCGCATCTGACTGGATAACCTACGTCTCTGTCTTTTTCAAGAATTAAAACCGATGCACCTTGTTCAGCTGCAAATCTTCCTGCCACGGTTCCAGCAGGTCCTGCACCAACAATGACTATATCATATTCTTTATCAATCATTATTTAATCTTAGCTTTTAATTCTGATAGTTTATCTTTTCTAAAGACAAGAACTTCTATGGGGCAGCACCATACACATTTTGCACAATTAGTACATAACTCTTCAATTATTTTAATGCTTGCCTCTTTTAGTTCGATCGCATCTTCTGGACAAACCCCTACACATACTCCGCAAAAGTCACACTTATCAGGTTTAATTTCAATTAAAAGCATGTTTTGATTTTAGCATTTTTTACTATTATAATGAATTAGTTCATCCAATGGAATAAATAAAAAATTCCCTTAATGAAAATAAGTATTTGAAATGCGAGCTTTAATAGTTAATAAAACAACCTGGTTTATACTTTAAATAGAATCTCAACTAAAATTCAAATTACATTAATTTTTAATTGTAAATTCTATTGTGTACTAACTAGTTCGTCAACAGACCCGTAAATATATGAATTTAGAAGCCTGACAAACGTTGTTGGTTGATATTGTTTTATCCACCAATCTAAATCATCGCTAATCCATATATAATTTATTAAATCAAAGCTACCAATTAGATTATTGCTGTAAAAGATGGTAAAACTCATAGTCGTTTTGACTTTATATGCTCTAAAGTTTCCAGCAGGTACAATTATATTTTCGAAACCCTCATTTTTGCTTTTAAAGGATATTTTAATGTTTAGAGTAAGTGTATCAATAGTAAATTGAATATATTTATCTGGTAGGATAGTGTATTCAGCATTTTCACCTTTTGATAATTGAATTCTTGCAACCCAAGTATAATTACTCATTCTTTTGTTTAATGAAAGCTTAATATTTTGAGTAGAATTAGAAAAGATTTGACTTGTATCAATCCATTCATAAATGTCTTTTCCGTTTACAACGCGAAGATATGTGGTATCAAGTATTTGGAAGTTTCTATGATTTAAAAATTTAATTGAAACAAATGCATCATTAACACCACCAAAAGAAACATTTTTTGCTACGCACTTCTCAAAATATATACTTCCATCTCCAACTTTATTATTCAATGAATCAAGTTCCCATCGTTTAAACTCATACGTCTTATTAACTTGAGGATCTAAGTTGAATTGCCCTAATGGTCCGAGAATCTCTTCTTGTTTCTCGCAACTGAAAAAAAATAGTGATAAAAGGATTATTAAAGTTATATGAAAAGGTTTCATTTGTAACCTCCCTAATTACGATAAAAGTTAGAAAATTTTTTATGAAAAATCAAACCTTAATTTGAAGGGGTCAAGAAAATAGTGTTTATTTCCACAGGAAAAAGTTCAAGCTCATCGAACCAAACTCGTCCATTACCTTCTAAAACTAATTTAACTTTGATTTTGGTTATTTTTGTATCCATTGTTCTAACCCAGGTCGTTAAAAAAGTCCAATCATTCATGCCTTTTAATTTGTAAGAATCAGAAAATGCAATTAGACTATCTGAAGCACCGTACAATTCAAGTTTTAAGAATCCTGTTACAAAGTCTTCTGTTTTTAAATAGCCGTTAAGAATATATTTTTTATTTCGTTGAACGTTCGATATTGTTTGAGAAACTGATATTAAATTATTCTTAGATTCGCTCAATAAACAAAGAGAATTTTTGCCTTTAAATTTTACAATGTCATCTAAATAAGCATAGGATTGATTCTTTTGTGAAAAATCAACTTCCCATGGTGAAATTGATATTTCCTCGAATTGGGAGTTCATTAAAACATTTTTTGTAAAATCAACATTACGAATCTCGTATTTATTTTCTTCTGGTTTAATTAAAAAAATGAATATTAAGACAACTGAAAGTGCAAAAGCTGAAAGAATCATTAAAAATTTTTTTCCTTTCAATAAACTTGTCATAAGAAATTCGTCCTTAATTGTTAAATTAACAATGACAATTTACTAGTTTGGAGTAAAGTGAGAAAATGTATGACGCTACTTTAATTATTTCATTTTACAACAGAATTGATTATTTGGAACTTGTATTGGTGGGACTAGAAATACAAACTTTTAAAAATTTTGAGGTGATAATTGCTGATGATGGTTCAAATGAGAATGTTATTAAAAGGTTGAAATCTTTAATTAATACTTATCCATTTGAAATTAAACATATTTGGCAGGAAGATTCAGGATTTAGAAAAAATAAAATTCTTAATAGAGCGATAGTTGAAAGTTCGTCAGACTATTTGATATTTATTGATGGTGATTGTGTACCTCATTCAGAATTTGTTCGTGAGCATTACGATAATCGAGAAGTAAAAACTTGTTTAACAGGCAGAAGAGTAAATCTTTCTTCAAAAATTACTCATGCACTCACACCAGAAAAAATAAAAAATAAATACCTTGAATCTTTTAATCTTAAGCTTTTAATTGATAGTATTGTGGGTAATACAATTGATTATGAAAAAGGATTTTATGTAAAATCAGAATTTTTAAGAAAGTTATTAAATCACAAAAAAAGGGGATTACTTGGTTGTAATTTTTCAATTCACAAATCAGATATCCTATCAGTTAACGGGTTTGACGAAAGATATGAAGCGCCTTCAATTGGTGAGGATACAGATTTACAATTTAGGTTAGAACTTAACGGTGTTAAAATTAAATCATTAAATAACATTGCAATACAATATCACCTATATCACAAATTACAGGAAAGAAAAGTAGACAACCTTAAGCTTTTTGAGATAGTCAAACAGAGCAAAGTTGCGTTTACACTTTATGGAATAAAAAAGCAATCTAATTTTTAGTACTAAAAACTCTTTCGGCTGCCTGCTCAATTGTAATTGCATCTGGAAATAAAGAATGTAATTTTCTTAAAACTCTTTCAACAACAGAATCGGGACATGAAGCTCCACTTGTAAGAATTACTGAAACTTTCTCTTTATCTGGAATGTAGTTTTTTGTCAAAATTTCTTTCTTCTGATTTAAATCGTAATGAAGTATTTCCTCTCTTGATAAAATTTTTTCTTCTGAGGAGATGAAATATGTTTTAGTTTTTTCCTTACAAAGTTCAGCAATGTGGGTTGTATTTGAACTATTATAACCGCCAACAACAATTGCAAAATCAGCAGGGTATTTTAGTGCTTCAATGGTAGCTTCTTGATTATCATAAGTAGCGTAACATAATGTATCGCTTGTATCAGCAAAGTGCTCTTTATAATTTTCTTCACCATACTTTTCTTTCATTATTGATTTGAAATAATTAGCAATTTCTTCCGTTTCTGATGCTAGCATAGTGGTTTGATTTACTACACCAATTTTATCAAGGTGTATCAAAGGGTTAAAACCTTCAGAGTGCTTATTTTGGAAATATTCAAAAAACTTCTCAGGCGGAATATTGCCCAATATAATTTCACCAAGGATTTTAGCTTCTTCAAGATTTAACACTATGACAGAGTGGGAATTTTGAATGCTGTGAGAGAAAGTTGCTCGAGTTTCTTCATGTTTGTATTTACCATGAATTATTATGGTAAATCCTTTAACACCCAGACTATAAGCCCTATTCCAAACTTTTTCAACAAATGGACAAGTTGTATCATACTTCTCTACCTGTAGTCCTAATTCTTTAAGCTTCTTTTCAATCTCAACAGTAGTTCCAAAGGCTGGAATGATGACAATATCATTCTTTTTAATTTCTTCCCATGGTATGATTTGCTCGCCAGACGGTTTTAGAATGAAGTTGATGCCGCGAAATTGTAAGTCTTCATTTACAATTGGATTGTGTATTATTTCACTCAGTAAGAAAATACGCTTGTCGGGATTTTCTTCTAACGTTTTATAAGAAATTTCTATAGCATTTTGAACTCCATAACAAAAACCAAAGTGTCTTGGTATATAAACGTCAAAACTACCAAAGTCTAAGTAAGTTGGAGATAAATCATTTTTTCTCAGATCTAGAAGGTTTCTATGTTCTTTTAATCGGGTTATAATAGAGCTTTTATAATAAACAGGTATTTCAAATTTTCTCATCAATTAGTCCTTTTGATACTTCTAATTTAACTTTACATAATTTAAGTAAAAATTCAATCATTTTGTGATGAATTAAATTTACCTTTTACTAAAACAGAGGAGGTATTTATTCAAGTTTAGTTGAAAATATTTTCGAGACCGAATGGGAGTATATTGATTCTTAATTGAAAAAAATTAAAAATAAGGAGACCACCTGGTTTTATAAAATTAAATAATAAAAAACAAAAACTACTGAATTATAAGGAGGTCCCTATGAAGAATAGTAAAATAATAGTAGAGTTCACGGCATCTAACGAATTTAATTAAAAATCAGCTTGAGTTTTTTTGAAGATACATTAAAAGAGGTAGTTATAAAGTAGAAATAAAAAAAAAATTTAAAGATATTGAGAGATACCCTAATGCAATCTCGTTGGGTAGCTATCTTGCCGCTAGAAATTGAACATAACAAGAACACAATTAAAAACTATGAAAAACCTCACCTATACTTAACTTACTATTAAAAAGAAATATTTGTAGCTTTATTGTGAACTTGCAGTATTAAAATTATTTTCAA
>Ga0209721_1000711_pt1 | contig 28153 bp, 39 predicted proteins | sample TshhotsprinmetaG_FD_184139 | JGI IMG/M metagenome (GOLD analysis project Ga0209721, IMG submission 184139) | Hot spring microbial communities from South Africa to study Microbial Dark Matter (Phase II) - Tshipise hot spring metaG (SPAdes)... | ecosystem: Environmental > Aquatic > Thermal springs...
TCGGCTACGCATCGTCGCCTTGGTGAGCCGTTACCTCACCAACTAGCTAATGCGCCGCGGGCCCATCCTGTAGCGGCAGCTTGCGCCGCCTTTCAACGAAACGTCATGCGACATTTCGTATTATCCGATATTAGCACCGATTTCTCGGTGTTATCCCCGTCTACAGGGCAGGTTGCCCACGTGTTACTCACCCGTCCGCCGCTAACGATTCAAAAGCAAGCTTTTGAATCGTCCGCTTGACTTGCATGTATTAGGCACGCCGCCAGCGTTCGTCCTGAGCCAGGATCAAACTCTCCATAGAAAGTTTATCTCTCTAGCTTCATACGCTTTTCGCTTCGTTCAGTTTTCAAGGAACATCTTTGTCGTTTTTCGCGACCTTCTTAATTTAGCACATCTCATTTTCGATGTCAAGGACATTTTTTATCGCCACATCACAGCAGCGACGTTTTTAAATATACCATCTTCTTTTTTTTAAACGCAACTACTTTTTTAAAATTTTTTATGTGTTTTCCAAACATGTATGCCCCGATTCCAATGACAATAAGAAGCGAACCAATTCCTTGCGTCAAATAAACTTTTTCCCCTAGCCATATATACGCTAACGCGATGGCTCCAATTGGTTCGAATAAAATAGCAATCGACACCATAGCTGCATTTACCCATTTGATCGCCCAATTGAAAAGTGAATGACCAAACAATGTTGGAATGATAGCTAACAAAATGAAGCACCACCAGTCGCGTTCATCGTACGAAAAAAATGAATAGCGAAATAATACTACATATACACTTAATACTATTGAAGCAATTCCATAAACGATATACGTATATGTAATTGAAGAGAGTTGCTTCCGCAAATGTTGACCAACTAGCCAATAACCTGTTACCATAGCACATGCAATTAATGCAAGCAGATCACCGTAAAGTGCTTCACCGCTTACCCGAAGATCCCCCCATCCGATGATTACACTACCTGAAATGGCGAGTATCGCACTAACCCATTCGTTCATCGCTATCTTTTCCTTAAAAAAGAGAACGCCACCAACAAAAGCAAATAACGGCTGCAATGTAACTAAAACAACTGAGCTTGCGACAGATGTATAACGAAGCGATTCAAACCAAAGGATAAAATGAAATGCAAGTAACGTTCCAGATAATAATGCAAATCCCCAATCTGTTTTATTCATCTCTTTTGTTTCTCTTGTATGTTTGGTTAGGAACAACGGGGTCATGAAAACAACCGCAAAAAAAAGACGATAAAATGCTATAACAGCTGATGGAGCATCTGTAAATTTTACAAAAATAGCTGAGGTAGAGATTGAAAACGCTCCGATAAGTAATGCAACGTATGCCTTCATGCTCTTCATCCTTTCGAATATACTTATGAAAAGGGGGAATGTCTTATGGACGCTCACGTGCTTATGAAACTAGGAATTTCCGCTGTCCTCGGACTTATTATTGGCTTAGAACGAGAACTAAAAAGAAAACCCGTTGGCCTTAAAACATGTCTTGTCATTTCGATTGTAAGTTGTTTACTAACTATCGTTTCGATTGAATCGGCATACACGTTTCCAAAAGCCGCTCATATTAACATGGATCCGCTGCGTCTCGCTGCTCAAATCGTATCAGGTATTGGTTTTCTTGGGGCCGGCGTTATTCTCCGGCGTGGAAATGATAGCATTTCCGGTTTGACAACCGCTGCGCTTATTTGGGGAGCAGCTGGTGTCGGTGTTGCTGTTGGAGCAAACTTTTATATTGAAGCTATTCTCGGTGTTATTTTTCTTATCGCTAGCGTTGAGCTCATCCCGCTTGTAACAACCGTCTTCGGACCAAAACAATTGAGAGAAAAAGAACTTTCTGTCAAACTGATCGTATTAGATGCAACAAAAATTTCAGAAGTAATCGAAGCCATTAAACAAAAAAATATTCGCATCAAAACGGTGCGCATTAAAGACTTAGACAACGGAAATCACTTTGTTGAGTTAAAAGTATCGGTTGATCAAAAGCAGGCAACGACAGATGTATACGAGTTTATTCATCAAATTCCTTCTATTCGGGGCGTCGATGTTGAGAATATTTAGCTTGAAAATGATTATCATTTAGATTAGTATATATGATGATACTTACACTTAAAATATATTAGGTGGCGAACTACATGTCCTTTATTTTCAAAAACATGGAGCTTTGCTTTCTTATGCGTCAACTCTCAACGAAAGACGAGTTCACTTTTCTTCATTCATATCGCGTTACAAAAATCGCTTTATCTTTCGCGTCATTTTTAAAATTGACAGATCGACAAAAACGTGAACTTCAATTCGGAGCACTTATTCACGATATCGGCAAATTATATGTTCCTGCTCACATTTTAACGAAAAAAGGGAAACTATCGAAAGAAGAATTTGATGAAATGAAAAAACATCCTTTGTTCGGCATACGGGTACTACAAGATTACCATGTTTCAACTGAAATTTCTCACATCGTCTTATATCACCACGAACGCTGGGATGGGAAGGGGTATCCAAACAAACAAAGCGGAGAAAATATTCCCTTTCTCGCTCGGCTCGTGTCTTTAGCCGATTCACTCGAAGCGATGACCGGCATTCGCCCGTATCGCACATCACTCACATGGGAAGAAGCTTATGAAGAGATAAAAAAAGGGGCAGGCACACAATTCGACCCACGATTAACTACTTCTTTTTTGTTATGGATGGAAAATCACGTGATTCCTATTGAACGAAATACAGAAACAATTATGCAAACGATCTCAATCATCTCATAACATCCATTGACGAAAAAGCAAAATACTTTTACAATAAAAGCGAAAAGGGGCATTAGCTCAGTTGGGAGAGCGTCGTGCTGGCAGCGCGAAGGTCACCGGTTCGAGCCCGGTATGCTCCATAGAAAAAACCCTTGCCACGCAAGGGTTTTTTCTTTTACTCTTCCGTCAATTCCTCCACTGGAACGGTATGGCGTTCATGTTCCCTCCCACGCATATGTACGGTGGCTGTTCGGCTTGCTTCATCGTACCCATCAATCCAAACAGATTGACCGTGATAACATACACGAATATCATCTGGGGAAGAAACGATTTGCTTGACGCGATTTATATCCAATTTCATTCCCTCCTTTCGTTTATATCGTTTGTTTTTGTAGAAAAAATATGTAAGAAACGAGATTTTCTCGTCTACAATGATAAAAACAGGAGGGAAAATATACATGAGATGGTACGAATTTCTCGCTTCATATTGGCGGCTTTCTCCGCTTGCGCGCATCATACTAACAATTACAACGATTATTTGTTTATTTGGGATTGTCATTCATATCGTGGAGCCAAAAACATTTTCAACAACATTTGACGGAATATGGTGGGCGCTCATCACAACAACAACTATCGGTTATGGGGATCTCGTTCCGAAAACTGTCGTTGGTAAAGTTGTCGCCATCGCTCTCATTTTGCTCGGCACCGCGTTCGTCTCAGCTTATTTTGTCACGCTATCTGCGAAGGCCATTTCAAAAGAAAACGCTTTATCAGCTGGGGAGCTCCCTTATACAAAAGGTCAACATATTATTTTAGTTGGTTGGAATGAACGGATTCGCCAACTGCTCACGCTTCTACCTCCCCATGTGCCGTGCCTTGTTATCGATGAAACATTAAAGCGTTGGGATGTGCCGAAGCATATCCATTTTATTAAAGGAAATCCGACCCACGATGATGTGTGGAAAAAAGCAAACGTTTTCGAAGCCCGTACCGTCATCGTTACCGCTAACCAACATAAAAGTGAAGCAGAAGCCGACTTAGCATCTATCGTCACTCTTTTGACAATTAAAGCACTCCACCCGAATGTATATACTGTTGTCGAAGTACTAACAACACCGCAAGTCGATAATGCGAAACGAGCGGGAGCCGATGCAGTTATTGAAACGAATAAATGGATCAGTTTTTTAATGACCAATTGTCTTTCAGACACAAACATATTAAACGACATGGAACAGTTAAAGAAACATCCAATTAAGCGTTTAACTGTTCACGATGAATGGGTCGGTATGTCATTTCATACATTACTTACTGAGCTAAAAAGGGAGGGACTGTTGCTCATCGGCATTGCAAACGAGCAACAAGTGACGATCAATCCACAAGGCCATACAGCCATTCAAAAAACAGATGAGCTCATTGTGTTAATGTAATAATCGTTCTTCTACATCTTTGACAAGCATTTTTGCCATCGATACATATTTGTCTGGTATAGTTGCATCTGGGTCTTCTGGTTCCGAAAACTGATTAAACGAGGCGCTCACATTTCCGACATGCACATTGTCATCTAATCCACGTTGATATTTATGACATAGAACGTAAGGGCGCTTAAACTGAACCGTTGCCCCATATGAGTCGAGCTGTCCATCTACAGCGACAAATGGGAGGCGTAAAAATTGATAACCAACATCGTCCGCCATTTTATAGTCGAACGAACCGTGATCATAATCCCAATTTCCACCAATAACATACCCAAGCGGTTCTAATTGTTGTTCTAACACATTTAACAAAAATGTTTTCCCTTCTAGTCTAGACGGAATTTCAATCATTTGCCTCACTCCTCCTTTAGTTGTATCATACCCAAAAAAAGAGCTTTCCCTGCACGCAGGGAAAGCTCTTTTAAATTTAATTATTTCAATCGCTTTTCAAGCTCTGCTTTTTTCTCTTCGTATCCTGGTTTACCGAGCAAAGCAAACATATTTACTTTGTATGCTTCTACCCCCGGTTGATCAAACGGATTCACACCAAGTAAATAACCGCTCATCGCGCACGCCTTTTCAAAGAAATAAACGAGATAACCAAATGTATACTCATCTAATCGCGGCAATGTAACAACTAAATTCGGCACGCCCCCATCTGTATGTGCCAACAATGTCCCTTCAAACGCTTTTGTGTTAACAAAGTCAACTGTTTTTCCCGCTAAGTAATTTAAGCCGTCTAAATCATTGTCTTCTGCTTCAATCGTTAACTCATGACGTGGCGTTTCTACTTTTAACACCGTTTCAAACAAATCGCGACGTCCTTCTTGCACATATTGCCCTAAAGAATGAAGGTCAGTTGAAAAGTTCGCTGAAGCTGGGAAAATCCCTTTTTGGTCTTTTCCTTCACTTTCACCAAATAATTGTTTCCACCATTCTGCAAAATATTGCAATGCCGGTTCATAGTTAATGAGCATTTCAATTGTTTTCCCTTTGCTATACAGCACATTTCGCACCGCAGCGTATTGGTAAGCAATGTTTTCTTCTAACTCTGATTTACTGAAATCTTCACGTGCTTGTGCAGCACCTTTCATCATCGCTTCAATATTCGCTCCGCTTACTGCAATCGGCAATAAACCGACAGCTGTTAAAACAGAGTAGCGTCCTCCAACATCATCTGGAATAACGAACGTTTCATATCCTTCTTCCGTCGCTAACGTCTTTAATGCCCCACGTGCGCGATCAGTCGTCGCATAAATGCGCTTGCGCACCCCCTCTTTTCCATATTTCTCTTCAAGAAGCTTACGGAAAATACGGAAAGCAATCGCTGGCTCCGTCGTCGTTCCTGATTTTGAAATGACGTTAATTGAAAAATCTTTTCCTTCAAGTAAATCCACCACGTCGCGCATATATGTAGAACTGATGTTGTTGCCGACAAAAATAATTTGCGGCGTTTTCCGCTTTTCTGCCGGAAGGGCATTATAAAATGAATGTTGCAACATTTCGATTGCCGCGCGAGCACCTAAATAAGAGCCACCAATTCCAATAACTAACAACACATCAGAGTCTTCTTGAATTTTTTTTGCTGCTTGTTGAATGCGGGCAAACTCTTCCTTGTCATACGCGACAGGAAGGTCAATCCACCCTAAAAAGTCGTTGCCTTGACCTGTTTTTTCATGAAGAGCATGGTGCGCTACTTTCACTGCGTCACGCAAATACGTCAATTCATGTTCACCAAAAAACGATAACGCTTTCGAATAATCAAACTGAATATGCGTCATGTACGTTTCCTCCTCAAAGATGGTATCCTCTTTCACTTTAGCGAAACAAACAAAGAGAATCAAGTTGCCAAAAACCATGTAAACGGATTCATTTTGACATTTTTCGCACGTTACAAAGAAGCTTGTAAAATCGCCATGACGTCATGATGATGTAGTTTCTTAAAATTTCCAAATGGACCAAATGACATCGCTTTCTCCGCTATGATTGGCAATGAATCTTCATGAATGTGATAATCATCCAATCTGCGTGGTGCACCTAAACTGTTCCAAAACGCGCGAAGTTTTTCGATTCCTTCTAGTGCAATTTCACGATCTCCTTTCCCTTCTGGATAAACGTCAAATACACGAACAGCTAGCTGTTTAAAGCGTTCAACACGTTCATCAAGCACATGTTTCATCCAGTTCGGAAATAAAATGGCTAATCCACCTGCGTGCGGAATATCGTGCACAGCCGATACAGCATGTTCAATATTATGTGTTGCCCAATCCCCACGCAGTCCCATACGCAAAATTCCATTTAAAGCCATCGTTCCGCAATATAAAATTGTTTCGCGATGATCGACGTTTTTTAAATCTTCGATGAGTTTTGGTGCTGTTTCAATGACTGTCCGTAAAACCGCTTCACACATCCGGTCTTGTAACGGCGTGTTTGAGGCATGATGAAAATATTGTTCTAATACGTGCGACATAATATCAACAATTCCATATACTGTATGATCTCTCGGGACGGTTGTTGTATAAACAGGGTCTAAAATTGAAAATTTCGGAAAGACAGCTGGACTGCTCCAACCGTACTTTTCTTTCGTTTCCCAATTCGTAATGACAGAATTGGCATTCATCTCTGATCCTGTCGCCGCTAACGTCAACACCGTACCGAGCGGAAGGGCGTGTTGAACCGTTGTCTTCCTCGAAATAAAATCCCATGCATTTCCATTATACAATGCTCCTGCCGCAATCGCTTTCGCACAATCAATGACGCTTCCACCGCCAACAGCTAAAATAAAATCAACCTTCTCTTCACGACATATGTCAATCCCTTTTTGTACAGTAGATAAGCGTGGGTTTGGCTCAACCCCGGTCAACTCTGTCCACGACTTATTCAATGAACGTAAAATAGATACGACATCATCGTACACACCATTCTTCTTAATGCTTCCTCCACCGTATACGATTAAAATACGCTCATACGGAGCGAGCTCTTTCCTTAATTGTTCAACTTGCCCTCTTCCGAAAATTAACTTTGTTGGATTATGAAAAATAAAATGTTCCATCCAAACCCCTCCTTTTTTTCATTATTTCTAAAATAAACAAATAAGTAAAGAAACTTGCATTTTTTCTTTCTTTATCATGCATACTTCATAAATAATAATCCATTCTATAAATGAATACGATGTTTTGAAGGAGGATGAACATGAGTACGTTACAACGAATCGCACTATTGCTTACTGTTATTGGAGCACTGAACTGGGGGCTCATTGGCTTTTTCCGCTTCGACCTAGTAGCGGCCATTTTCGGAGGACAAGCATCTGCGTTTGCTCGCATCGTTTATGCCCTCGTTGGGATTGCGGGGCTAATCAACCTCGTATTACTGTTTAAACCGACCGAAGAAATCGGACGTACAGAACCAAAAATGTCTAGGACATAAACAATACAACTCACCGTTCATTCGGTGAGTTGTATTGTTTTTTCGCTTCGGCAATCCATTTTTCTAGTTGAATTTTTAACGGCTGGAATCCTGACGGGGTTTCAATGTTTGTTGCATCATGATCGACATCCCGCAACGATAAACTAATCCGTTTCGTTTTGTCATCGACGGCAATAATTTTTACACGCACGCAGTCCCCGACGTCCACATAATCATAAATATTTTTTACATACCCATCGGTTATTTCTGAAATGTGAATTAATCCTTGTGTTCGTTCATCGAGCGATACAAATATGCCATACGGTTGTATTCCTGTCACAATACCGGGAACGATCGCACCTTCCTTCCACTCCAATTGAAACACTCCTCGTTTTTTGAAAAATTGTAACATAATTCGCTTAAAAAGTGTTAATTTTGTGCACGAGTACAAATAGGAACATGGTATGATAAGTATGTACATGAATTTTCGAGAGGTGGGAGAATAGATGAGTACAATCGGTGAAAATATTCGCATGTATCGAGAACAGCGAAATATGTCACAACAAGAATTAGCGTTAAAAGTACGTGTAGGGGTAGCGACGATTCAGAAATACGAATCAGGTGAACAAATTCCTGATACACCGACGATTTTAAAGCTTTGTACAGCACTTGATGTACCTGCATCCGAATTGTTAGAACGTGCGGATCTGTCGAATTCCTCCGTCGTTGATCCTGAAATCGAATATTTAATTAAAGAAATCGGCATTAAACGGGCGAAACTGATTTTACGAAAAGCAAAAGAATTTAGCGAAGAAGATTTTCTACGCGTCATGCAAATGTTGTATGAGCTCAAATACAATAAAGAAAGCTGACAGCTGCGTCAGCTTTCTTTATAGCCGTTCAACAAATCGCTTCATGCGTCGAATCGCTTCTTGTAATTGTTCAAGCGACGAGGCGTATGAACAACGAATATACCCTTCTCCACTTGCTCCAAACACATTGCCAGGAACGACAGCTACTTTTTCCTCTAACAACAAACGCTCGGCAAACTGTTCTGACGTCATGCCTGTCGATTGAATGGAAGGGAATGCATAAAATGCCCCCCCTGGCATATGACATGAAAGGCCGAGTTCATTTAATGACTGAACAAAAAAGTTGCGCCGTTGTCGATAGCTCTTTTTCATCTGTTCGACATCATCTGCTCCATTTCGCAACGCTTCAATAGCGGCATATTGCGCCATTGTTGGCGCACACATCATCGTATATTGATGAATTTTTAACATCGCCGTAGCTAAATTTTTCGGTGCAGCAATAAATCCTAGCCGCCATCCCGTCATCGCAAATCCTTTCGAAAAACCGTTAATTAAAATGGTTCGCTCTCGCATATGAGTGATTGCAGGAAAACTTGTATATTGTTCGTCATAGCATAATTCCGCATAAATTTCATCCGAAATAACGAGCAGATCGTACTTTGCCACAATGCGAGCAATTTGCGCAAGTTCTTCTGCGTTCAGCACCGTTCCTGTTGGGTTATTTGGCGAGCAAATGATTAATGCTTTTGTTTTCGGTGTGACGACTTGTTCAATTTGCCCAGGTTGTAGCTTAAATTGATGTGTTCCACTCGTTTGAATCGGAATCGGCACACCTCCAGCCAAAGAGACAAGCGGTGCATACGAAACGAAGCTTGGTTCAACGACAATGACTTCATCACCCGGATTCAAAATCGCCCTAAGAGAAATATCCAGCGCTTGGCTTGCTCCCACCGTTACAATCAGTTCATCTGTCGGATCATACGACACACGAAAGCGACGTACCAAATAATCGCTAATTTCTTTTCTCAATTCCAATAAACCGGCGTTTGCTGTATATGACGTATATCCTTGCTCTAATGATAAAATACACGCTTCGCGTACACCCCAAGGCGTAACAAAATCAGGCTCACCAACCCCTAGCGAAATAACCCCTTCCATACTTGCCGCTAAATCAAAAAAACGACGAATACCAGATGGCTTCATGCGAGAGACCGTATCAGATACATACGATTTTGTTTTTTGCATTACGGAGCCACCACGATTCTTCGATCTTGGTCACCTTGCTCGAATACGGTACCGTCATGTTTATATTTTTTTAAAATAAAATGGGTCGTCGTTGAAATAACCGAATCAAGCGTCGATAATTTCTCAGAAACAAAATGAGCAATTTCAGACATGGAACGACCCTCGATGACGACAGATAAATCATAGGCGCCAGACATCAAATAGACAGATTTAACTTCTGGGAAGCGATAAATGCGCTCAGCAACCTCATCAAATCCAACACCCCGCTTCGGCGTCACTTTTACATCGATCATCGCTGTCACACCTTCGTGCCCATCCACTTTCCGCCAATCGACAATCGTTGCATACTGCACAATGACTTTCGCCTCTTCTAATTTTTTGATGATCTGTTCGACTTCCGAGATCGAGAGCGAAACCATCTTTGCGATTGTATCCATCGGCAACCGAGCATTTTTCTCTAACAGTTCAACAATTTCAATTTCTTTTTCGGTTAATTTCACATCAATCCCCCCTACCACAAATTTTCACACAATTTAGAAAAAAATGCACGTGTTTTTTCAAAAAAATGAGCAAGACGATATCGCTTGCTACTGCGGTTTTTTGATGACACCGCAAGCGATTCGTTTGCCCGCATTTCCTGCTGGTTGGGACATGCCGTCATCTTTCCCTTCATGAACGACAATAGATGTCCCATCTTTTGTGAACAGGCCGTTCTTCTCCTCAGATAAATCTACATTAGGAGCCATAAGCTGCGCCTTTACCGTCCCATCTTCTTTCACGATTAAATTAGGTAAATCACCTGCATGCGCCCCCTCCGGATGAAGAAGCCCATGCTCTTTTCCATCTGGATTAAAATGCTCACCCGCTGATTTGAATTCAGGTGGTTCACATGTCCCTTTGTCGTGAATATGTAGCGCATGTTCTCCTGGTGGCAATCCTTTTAGATTTATGTCAAGTTTTACCCCTTTAGGTTGTTGGGACATTTTAATCGTTCCGAGCGAGTCTCCATCCTCATTGATTACATTGACATCGACGCTTTTCACTTTCTCTTCCACACATCCACTTACAAGCAATAAAAAGAAACATACAATCACACGACGCACAATAAGCCCTCCAACTACATATTTACAGCTTATTATGCCCTTTTTTTGTCCGTTTAGTCATCGATTCGTTGTTTTTGGAGCTGTTCCTCTAGTTGTTTTGCTTTCTCTTCTTGACGTTTTGAAACTTTTATAATTACTCGCATCGTCAATACCGCAGCGATAAAAAACGCCGTAAACGAAATGGCAGCCGGAATGTATTCCGTTTTGTCTTCTGGAAAATATAGAAACAATCCAAATATGATGTGAACCATACGATCAACCTTTCCTCATATCATCTTGCTAATTATATCATAAAGGCAATTGTATCACTTCGCAAAAAGGAATATAATTGGATTCGTAAATAAAAAAGGGGGGCGTGTTCGTTTGAAAAACGTCGTAATCCACAAAGTTATCACATTTGTATTCACGGAGGCGCAATTAAGGGGGTATTGGAACGAACAAAAACAAAAAATTCCATTCGAATCTTTAACAAATGAGCAGTTGATGACGTTAGCTGAAGATATGCTAGCGAACTCTTCCCATAGCCAACTTGAACAACATATTTTAGATCACGGTTGGCGCGTAAAAGAAGAGACAGAAGGACAAGTGGTCGCAGAGGACGACTCACGTGAACATGTGCATGTTGAAGTCGTTGATACAACGAAACAAGGGTCTCCATCAACAAAGTTATTTATCGACCGCTTATCGCAAATCGAATGCGCACAATGCGGATTTTCTTTTTACATCCGTAATGTAAACGCTGACACAGCACATTTAACATGCCCAAGTTGCCTTCAACCATTAAACTGAAAAAAGAAAGGAATGACAGATCGTGCATGAGGCTATGACTCATGAAGTAAGTAACTTTCAATATTATGCGGCCATTGCAATCTTTTTGATTACATACGCCATTATTATCTCAGAAAAAGTAAATCGGGCTGTAATCGCTCTATTAGGTGCCGCCTTTATGATCATTTTCGGCATCGTCGATTTACATCAAGCGTACACGCATCATATCGAATGGGGAACGATTACGCTTCTAATCGGAATGATGATCCTTGTTAGCATTACGAGCAAGTCTGGTTTTTTTCAATACGTAGCAGTAAAAGCGGCCAAAGTGGCCAAAGGGAGTCCCATTCACATTTTAGTGATCTTATCATTACTCACAGCTGTTCTTTCTGCGTTTCTAGATAATGTAACGACGGTGTTATTGATTGTTCCGGTTACATTCTCAATTACACGTATGTTAGAAGTTGAACCTGTTCCATTTTTAATTTCTGAAGTACTTTTCTCAAATATCGGTGGAACAGCGACAATGATCGGAGATCCACCGAACATTATGATCGGCTCTGCCAATAAACATTTGACGTTTAATGATTTCTTATTTAATTTAGGTCCTGTTGTTTTAATTATTATGCTCGTCGTTGTCGTTATTTTGTATGTGTTTTATCGCAAACGTCTTCAAGCAAACGCAGCACTGATCGAACGACTCATGAAAATTGATGAAAAACAATACATTAAAGATGCTGTGCTATTAAAAAAATCCGTTTCAGTCCTTGGGTTAACTATTTTAGGTTTCACCCTTCATTCCGTCATTCACGTCGATGCGGCAGTCATCGCGATGACAGGGGCTGTTATTTTAATGCTCATCGGGGTAAAAGAACATGATTTAGAAGAAGTATTCGCTTCTGTCGAGTGGACAACCATTTTCTTTTTCGCGGGGTTGTTTACGCTCGTTGGAGGGCTTGTAGATATTGGTCTCATTAAAAGCCTAGCGGAAAAAGCTTTGGAAGTCACAGGTGGCGATATTCACTTCGCATCCTACTTAATTCTTTGGGTATCTGGCATCGCATCAGCAACCATTGACAACATTCCGTTCGTTGCAACGATGATCCCGCTCATTCAAGATATGGCTGTCGGCATGGGGCTATCTCCAGACGCCGCACAAATTGATGTGTTATGGTGGTCATTAGCACTTGGTGCTTGCTTAGGTGGAAACGGGACGTTAATTGGCGCATCAGCAAACGTCATCGTTGCAGGGATCGCCTCGCGTGAAGGACATGGGTTTAGCTACTTCGATTTTCTAAAAATCGGGGCACCGCTCACACTCATTTCATTGCTTATTTCACATGCTTATATTTTCATTCGTTACTTATAAAAACGCTCGTTTTTGAGCGTTTTTTTCTTTCTGTCATATACTGCTTGCAAGGAGGGAAAAAAGATGTATCCAAACGTTGATATTAAACAATTTACTCAATCCGCAAAATCTTTACAAAAACTACTTAAAGACGCAACAGCCATTTCTACAAAAGTTGCCAACGATCCTGTCTTTGCAAAGCAGTTGATGGAAAAAGCGCAACAATCGAAACAAGAAGACGTGCAAAAACAGCTTCAATCGATTGGCATCGAATCTGAAATGAACATTTCGTTTAATCCAAATACGATTCATATTACACTTTCCCCAAAAAAAGGCGAGTCGCCTTGTTGTCAACTCACCTTTTTTCTTTACTGGCGATAATTCGGTGCCGCCATCTGTTTTTCACCAATATGTGCCGCATCGCGCAAATCATATCCATCGTCGATTTCACTAACGTGAATAATATCTTCTTTCGCCCCTAATCGATTTGCGCGAAGCAATTGTTCTTCTTCTCCCATTATGATCCCCTCCGTACTGTTATATTGTGCAAATTCATTTCATTTATGTGTTGACATATTTTGTTTTATCAGCTACGATTTCGTTAACAAATAAAAAAAGGAGGTTAACAAATGCGAGCGAAAGACTTAACATTCATTGCCATGTTCGCAGCATTCATGGCGATCGGAGCAAACATCACCTCATGGGTTCCTTTTCTCGTTATCGGGGGCGTTCCCATTACGCTACAAACCTTTTTTTGCGTATTAGCCGGAGCGATTCTCGGGGCAAAACGCGGCGCAATCGCGATGACTGTTTATATGCTCATCGGACTGTTTGGTGCGCCTGTTTTCGCGCGCTTTAGCGGAGGGTTCTCCTCCATCGTCACCCCGACGTTTGGATTTATTCTTTCTTTTATTCTTGCGGCTTACGTCACTGGATTGCTTGTTGAAAAAAGTACAAAACGTTCGATGGCGCAATTTATTACAGCAACTATCATCGGCATGATAATTAACTATGTTGTCGGAACAAATTGGATGTACATGGCATTTACATTATGGGCCGATGCACCGGAAGGATTCTCATACACAATGGCATGGAGCTGGATGCTCGTTCCACTTCCAAAAGATATTATTTTATCGATCGTTGCGGGTATGATTGCACCGCGCATTTACAAGGCGTTAAACGACCATCAAACATATAACAAATATGTCGCCTAACTAAAGAAAAGGAAGTTCGGTTACAGCCCGACTTCCTTTTCTTCTCTCTTTATATATTGTTGCCGAAACACTTGCATCGATTCATTTTCATTCAGTGCAATCATCTCTTGCTCCGATAATGTCCCATCTCCGCGTTGGACGACATATACGTTTACTTTTTTCTTTCCCCAATGCTTATATACATCATCTACTGTTTCATAATATAGGTCAATTTTATGGCCTTTAATCGCTGAACCCGTATCAGCAACGACGCCATATCCGTATCCTGGAATAAATAAAATTGTTCCAATTGGGAAAACATTCAAATCAGCGGCAATCGTTGAGTATAAATCACGCTTCACGCGTACACCCGAATATGTAATTCCATAACTCGGGTGATCGGGCGTTTTTCCTGTTGACTCTACTCCAGCCGTATACCCTGTCGCTACAACAGTGACGGACGGGTATTGCGACCAATCGAAAGCCTCCTCTAGCGTTAATGATTCATTCGTCGTTTGTTGTGATGATAGTTGCGTCACTCGTTTTTCATTTTTACGAAAACGATCTGCTACATATTCATACGTATGTGTTGAAAATAATGATTTGAACGAGAAAAAAGAAAAACGTGAATGGGATAACCAATCAGATAGCGTCTTCGCTTCAACGCCCGATATGGATTGAAATGTCGTCATGAACGCACATAAAAACAATACAACCATGGTCGTTCGTCTTAACCATTTTATGCCCATTTATTCACTCCTCCCACGGTTGTATTTCTTTCCAATAACGAAACAAAATATACATCACCGCGAAAAGAAATAAAAAACCTCCACGATCGTGAAGGTTTAAAACATACGATATCCTTTTTTTCTTAACGTCTGAATCACGACACCAGAAACGATTGCTCCCACAATACCGCTACTTAAAATGATTAAATCCGCGCTCGCTAGCGATCCGATTCGTTCCTTTACATGAGCAAAGGATTGGGATGGATTTGTCACGTAGTCAATCAAAGAAATTTGATCAATCCAAAACAATAAAACAAACGGGCTTAATATCGCCATCGTCCATGTCGTTCGTAAAATCATATTTAATAAAAAGCCAATACCAAAAAATAAAACAAAAAATAACAAAATTGAAATGAGTAAAACCGGAATGCTCATCTCCATGCGCTCTCACCTCCAATACACCATTTTAAGTGTACTGAAAGCGAAAACACGAGTCAATTATTGCTTCATCGCCATTTCATTTTTTTCTATTCCTGTCCCTTCGCAATGATGGCACGTTTCGGAACCGCCAACTGCAACATGCACATAACCGTTTCCTGCACAATACTGACACGTTGTTTTATTCATATCCCTCACCCTTTTTCTTAATTTTCAGATAATTATACATAAAAAGAAACGATTTGTAAAGAAAAAGGGGCGAAAAATTGCTTCGCCCATTTTTATAACAACTTAAATTTTCCTTTCTTCGCGACGAGTGTCGGACCACCGATTAAGAAAAGCGCACGGTTGTCGATTACTTTTTTCATCACGCTCGCCTTTGCTCCCCAAATTTTCTTGCCGAATACAACACCAATTGCATCATCGTGACCGAGCGAACATACCGTTCCTTTTAAATCCGGTTTAAACGGTTGCAATTCACCTTGACCGCGAATGAGCACAGCTAAGTTTTTCGCACAAACTTCTCCTTGTTGCATAGCAATTTGAGCGGTTGGCGGATATGGACGATTTGTTTCTTCGTTAATAATTAACGCACAGTCCCCGACAACGAATACATCTTCATGTCCTGGTGCTCGTAAAAACGGATCGACTTTTACGCGACCGCGCATCGCTTCAAAGCCAGATTCATCAATAACGCGACTTCCACGCACTCCAGCTGCCCATACAACTGTTCCAGCCTTAATTTCTTCCACTTGATCATCTTTGCTAACGATAATGCCTTCTGGTGTGCACTCTTTAATCGCTGTACCGATTTTAAATTCAACACCTTTTTTCTCAAGAACGTTCACCGCATATTCAACAAGTTCTGGGTCAAAGCCAGGGAGAACGGTCGGCGCTGCTTCGACACAAATAATGCGCACTTTATTTGGATCAACATCGTATTCACGGCAAAGCTCTGGCACGCGGTTTACAAGTTCACCTAAAAACTCGATGCCTGTAAATCCTGCGCCGCCAACGACAATCGTCAAGCGCTCATCGCGTTTCTCTTCTTCTGTGCCATATGTTGCAAATTGATATTCAATATGCTCACGAATTTGACGAGCAGCATTGACGTTGGCAATCGAGAAAGCATACTCTTTTAGCCCTTTAATTCCGAACGTTTCAGACTCAAACCCAAGCGCAACGACTAAATAGTCATACGTTAATGGCTCATGATTTTGGAGCAACACTTGTTTTTCTTCGAGGTTGATTTTTTCAACCGTATCTTGAATGAATTTTACTTTACTTTGATCAATCACATCAGCAATCGCATAGCGAACGCGCTCGTGATGCAGCGTTCCAGCAGCAGCTTCATGCAGCCATGTTGATTCATAGTGATAATCATGTTTGTTGACAAGCGTAATGCTTGCTTCGTTGACGCCAATCATTTTTTGTAAACGCGTCACAGTCATTAATCCACCATAACCTGCACCTAATACAACAACATTTGGCTTTTTCAAGCGAATCACTTCCACCTTTTCTTATTTTTTTTAGCTTGTGCTTTTTGAACGATTTTTATCGTTTAAAGAGTTTGTGAATTTATTCACGAAGTAGACCAAAAAAATACAACGTTTTGTAACAAAGTTGTCATTTCTACGTTAACATCTTATTCTTTTTTTCTCTCTTTTTCAAGAGTTATTTGTTCAATTTTTGGCCATAATTTTTATCGAACGCATGTCGAAATTTTCAAAACAACAACAGCGTGTAACCATTTTTTATGGTATGATAATACGTGAGAATTTACGTTTTAGGAGGAATGAACGTGAAAGAAGATCGCAAAGTGTATGATATTACGATTATTGGTGGTGGTCCTGTCGGCCTGTTTACAGCATTTTACGGTGGCATGCGCCAAGCGAGCGTCAAAATTATCGAAAGCCTTCCACAACTTGGCGGCCAGCTCTCTGCGCTTTACCCGGAAAAATACATATATGATGTGGCTGGTTTTCCAAAAATTCGCGCCCAACAACTAATCGACAACTTAAAGAAGCAAATGAGCAAATTTCATCCAACTGTTTGCTTAGAACAGTCTGTTGAAAAGTTAGAAAAACTAGAAGATGGTACATTTAAACTAACGACAAATAAGGAAATTCATTATTCAAAAGCGGTCATTATTACTGCTGGAAACGGGGCATTCCAACCTCGCCGATTAGAACTCGAAAGTGCCGTACAATATGAAGGAAAAAACTTACATTACTTTGTTGACGACTTGAATAAGTTTGCTGGCCAACGTGTACTTGTTTGCGGCGGAGGAGACTCTGCAGTTGACTGGGCGCTTATGCTCGAACCGATCGCGAAGAAAGTAACAATTGTGCATCGCCGTGATAAATTCCGCGCTCATGAACATAGCGTCGAAAATTTAATGAATTCATCTGTTGATGTAAAAACACCGTTCGTCCCTGTTGAATTGATCGGAGATGAAAACGGTATCAAACAAGTTGTTTTAGAGGAAACAAAAACGAAAGCGCGCGAAACAATCGATGTCGATGCAGTCATTGTCAACTACGGGTTCATTTCATCGCTCGGACCAATTAAAGAATGGGGCTTAGAGATCGAGAAAAACTCTATTAAAGTGAATTCCAAAATGGAAACAAATATTCCGGGTGTGTACGCTGCAGGCGATATTTGTACATATGAGGGAAAAGTGAAGCTCATTGCTTGCGGATTCGGTGAAGCGCCAACAGCTGTCAACAACGCAAAATCATATATCGATCCGAGCGCAAAAGTGCAGCCTCTTCATTCTACATCGATGTTTGAAAAATAGGGAGAACTCCTAAATGGAGCTCTCCTTTTCTTCACGCACTTTAACAGCTTGTTCATCTACATCAACTACACTCTCTTTTTTTGAAGACATTTGTAACTGATGTATTTCCCTTTCTAAATTTTTTAAGCGACTTTTCATTTTTATAAACTTCCACCCACCAACAAGGAAGACAATTAGTGCACCGAACATCACAGAACCGAGTATGACTATAACTAATGGTATTTTAAAATGACCGAACATATAGTTTACTTCTACATTTTGAATGTTGGAAATAGAAAATATCGCGACAACTAACGCAAATACGAGCGCCAAGATAATATGGCTTTGCCCTTTCATCATATCACTCCCTAACATTCCTCAGGCGTGCCAGCATGTGTTGCTGTACGGAACGATGAACCACAACCACATGAAGCAATAGCGTTCGGATTATGAATCGTAAATCCCCCACCCATCGCTCCTTGCTCGTAATCAATCGTCGTTCCTTTTAACACAAGTGCACTGTCCTTGTCGATCAATATACGTAAACCGTCTTGGTCAAACTCGTAATCATCTTCACGCTTATTATGATCAAATCCCATCGCATAAGACAAACCGCTACATCCTCCACCATAAACACCGACACGGAAATAAGCGTTTTCTTCTCCGCTTTCCTTCATCATCTGTTTCACTTGCTCAACCGCTTTTTCTGTCAATACAACGATTTGTTCCATCACTCACCACTCCTTTTAATAATAGTATACACCTGTACAAATCGTTTCTGCTCCTCCACGCATAAAAACATCGCCGTTTTCTTTCCACGTAATATACAAATCTCCACCAGCCAAATGTACGACCGTTTCTTCATTTCGTTTCGTTTTCCCATTCAACACTGATGCTACAACGGCCGCACATGCTCCTGTACCGCACGCTTGCGTCACGCCAGACCCTCGCTCCCATACACGAAAATGAATCTCGCGGTCATTGACCACTTCTACAAACTCGACATTAATTCCTTCTGGAAAGCGAGCATCTTTTTCGATGATCGGCCCGAGCGTCGTAACTGGCGCTTGCTCAATATGGTCAACATAAAACACCGCATGCGGATTGCCCATTGATACACCCGTCATGTAATACGTATGCCCCGCAAACTCGATCGGCTCATGAATGACCATGTCTTTTTCTTTTCCAACCATCGGTATTTCTTCGCGAGACAACCGCGGTTTCCCCATATTCACTTCCACGCTGCTTACCTTTCCATTTTCAACGAAAAGGCGCGCTTCAACAAGACCTGATAACGTTTCAATCGCAAATTGTTCATCGCGAACAATTCCATGCTCATATGCGTACTTTGCCACACAACGCAATCCATTGCCACAGTTTTTCCCTTCTGATCCATCGCTATTAAAAATACGCATTTTAACGTGAGCCACATCGGATGGACAAATTAAAATGAGTCCATCCGAACCGATTCCTGTGTGTACATTGGCCACACGTCTAGCAATATCGGGTAACTCCTCTTCTAATAAACGTTCTTTAAACATATTCACATAAATATAACTATTTCCTAATCCATGCATTTTCGTGAATGAAAAACTTCTCATGTTGCCCCTCCACCATATATGTTTAATAAAACTATACATCGTGATGATAAACGTGACAACTTTTTTACAAATAAACAAAAAGTCACAAGCAATATCGGAAACATATAGTATAATGTTACTATCAATCATATAAGGCGGGGAACACCATGGACATTTTATATGATCGTAACATCACGTGTCTCGTTTGCAAACAAACATATACAACGAAAAAAGTTCGTTCACGTTTCATTCGTCCCATTCAGCACGATACTGACTTTTGTTCACATTACGCGAGCGAAGAAGCAAATCCGCTTTTATATTATGTACATGTTTGCCCTCATTGTGGATTTGCAGCAACAGAAGAATTTTCGACATATTTCCCCCCTCGCACGCTTGAGACGATCGAACAACATGTACGCGCCAATTGGCGTGGGAAAAATTACGGTGGAGTGCGCACATTTCGTGATGCAGTTGATACATATAAACTTGGCATTTATTGTGCAACACTGAAAAAAGAAAAGCATATCGCGATTGCAGGGCTTTATATGCGCCTTGCATGGTTGTATCGGTCGAAGCAAAAGCATGAAGAAGAAAAGCGATGTATGCGCTTCGCACTCGAACAATACGTTGCTTCCTATGAAGCAGACGACTTTGTTCATACGCATATGTCCGAGGTACGTATATTGTATTTAATCGGGGAATTATATCGTCGGCTAGGTAATGAAAAACAAGCCATCATTTATTTTTCCCGCGTCATCGCAAGAAAAAAAGAAACGATTGAAAAAGGAATTGTCAATATGGCCTACGACCGTTGGCAAGACATTCGCGAAGAAAAAAAGGGGGCGCAATAGCCCCCTAAAACATTGGATTTTCCTCAATATATGCATAAATCTTTTCAACAAGTTGCTCAGCGTCTTCTGCTGTCACAATCTCTCCATTTACCATCGCAAACAACATGTTCGCGCATTTTCCACAATAGCCTAAACACCCATATTCGATAACATCTAAATTTGGATCTTTTTCAAGTTGCTCTAGCGCACGTTGTGACCCATTTGCTAAATTGCTTATACAAAACTCCACGATTGGTTGTAGCAATGTGTTCACCTCAATCTTATTATTGTATCACATTTACAAAAAATCATGTAATATTCACATATAAAAATCATCTTAATTCGTCACGTTTTTCGAAAAAATGTTGTTATTTTGTCACAATTTCGCTATACTTTTAATGGTCGAATTTTATCAAAAGGGGAAAGCTTCCATGAGAAACCTCGTGCTACTTGGTGGCGGATACGGAAATATGCGTATACTACTCCGCATCCTTCCAAATTTACCAGAACATATTCGTGTTACGCTAATTGATCGCGTTCCATATCATTGTTTAAAAACAGAGTATTATGCTTTAGCTGCTGGAACGATTAGTGACCAGCACATTCGTGTCCCATTTCCAGAACACCCTCGCCTATCGTATATATTCGGCGAGGTAAAAAAAATTGATTTACATCATGAAGTCGTCCATCTTCAAGACGGATCGTGTATCCCATATGACGATTTAGTCATCGGGTTAGGCTGTGAAGATAAATATCACGGTATACCTGGTGCAGACATTTTTACTTATAGCATTCAAACGATCGATAAAGCAAGAGAAACGTATCAAAAGTTGAACAATCTCCCACCGCATAGCATCGTTGGGGTCGTCGGTGCTGGATTAAGCGGTGTAGAATTGGCAAGTGAACTCGTTGAAAGTCGTCCCGATTTACACGTAAAATTATTTGACCGTGGCACGCGCATTTTGTCTATGTTCCCTGAACGATTAAGCCACTACGTCGAGCAATGGTTTCATTCTCACGGTGTCGAACTCATTCGTCAATCAAACATTACGAAGGTCGAAGAACATACGCTATATAATCACAATGAAGCGATCCACTGCGACGCCATTGTATGGACTGCCGGCATTCAACCGAATCGTGTCGTTCGTGAACTTAACGTCGAAAAAGACAGTCAAGGACGTGTGTTGCTCACACCACGGCACCATATTCCGCATATGGAAAACGTATATGTTGTTGGGGATTGCGCAAGTTTGCCGCACGCTCCGAGTGCACAATTAGCTGAAGGACAAGCAGAGCAAATTGCTCAAGTACTGCAAAAACGTTGGAAAGGTGAAGAACCGCCGAGCGAATTTCCGCCAATTAAATTAAAAGGTGTTTTAGGATCGTTAGGGAAAAAACACGGGTTCGGCCTCGTTGCTGATCGTCCGCTTACTGGACGCGTCCCACGCCTCCTGAAATCAGGCGTACTATGGATGTATAAGTACCATAACGGATATTGAGATGAAGGGCGAATTACTCCGCCCTTTTTTCTATCGCTTCATAAATGTTTTTTAATTTTGGATTCCCTTCATCAACCATTTCTCCATCAATAACAACAACCGGATAAAATAAATCTTCGTCGATTACTTTTTGCGCAAATTGACGCTTTTCATCGTCTTCCGGTGGCGAAAAAATATCAACATAAACGAACTGAAACGCACGATTCGGATATTTTCGTGAAACTGCAGCTTGAATCCATTCATACGTATCTTTTGATGACGGGGCACCGACACAAGAAGCACAAACTGTATCCGCTCCGTACACACATATTTCAATCATATTCATTCTCTCCCCTGGAAAAAAGTTAAGTAACGTTAATAGATTTTTTTCATCATGATGATTATAATAAAATTAGTGAAAGGAGTCGATGAAAATGGCAGATCAAGATATTAAACAACAAGTACAAGAAGTATTAGATAAACTTCGCCCATTTTTACTTCGCGATGGCGGAGATTGTGAATTAGTCGATGTTGAAGACGGTGTCGTGAAACTTCGTCTTCTTGGTGCTTGCGGAAGCTGCCCAAGTTCGACCATTACATTAAAAGCTGGTATCGAACGCGCATTGCTTGAAGAAGTTCCTGGCGTCGTTGAAGTAGAACAAGTATTTTAATGACAAAAAGGGTGTCCAACAACAATGGACGCCCTTTTTACGTTAGGAAATGCTTATTTTTCTAACGCCATTTTATATACGCAACTACCCGTTGTCTCTACTGACAACATGCGTACGTCATTGTGAGGAAATGCCAGTTGTATAGCATCATATACTTTTTTTCCACACCCTTGTTCAGCAAAACAAAGTACAGTCGGACCAGCGCCGCTTAATGCGACACCGAATGCTCCACTCCGCCTCGCCACTGCACGAACTTGTTTCAATTCAGGTACGAGACGTTCCCGATATGGCTGGTGAAAAAGATCTGCATCCATCATCTCCCCCGCAAGTAACCAGTTTTGCGTCAGCAATGCGGCTACGAGCACGTTTCCAACAGCGCTTGCCTCCACTGCTTGTGCACGTGTGAACTCACTTGGAAGAACAGTACGTGACTTTTTCGTTTCCAGTTCATACGTCGGAATGACCGCAATGAGATCTATCGGGATGTGCGGAACGTGCACAACATGTGTACGTTCTTTTACATAGCTACCAATCACCAACCCACCATATAAAGAGGCGCCAACGTTATCAGGATGACCTTCGTATATGGTGGCTATCCTCATCTTTTCTTCTTGGGACAAACAGAGATGTCCGAGCTCATTTGCGAGCTCAATAGCTGCCACAATCGCCGCAGCACTACTTCCGAGACCACGCGTGAAAGGAATGTTGCTTGACACAAACACGCGGCAAGGAGGGAGCGTAACACCATACTGACTTGCTAACCTACTTGCTACTTGATAAATGAAATTGCTTTCCCCGGTTGGAATGCTTTTTACTTCAGTCGTTTTCGGGATAAATTCCCACGTTTTTGCGCGCACTACCTCTAACGTTAAATGAAGCGATACAGCTAATCCGATCGAATCAAAACCAGGGCCGAGGTTTGCTGTGCTTCCGGGTACAACAATTTTTAACATTTCACCATCATTCATTGAAGAACAACTCCTTGAATGTGAGCAAACACAACTTTCTCATCATTTGGAAGGACAGTCGGTTGAATGTTCATCGCTTCCATCGCTACATTTGGATCTTTCAATCCATTTCCAGTTAGCACTGCAACAATGCGACTACCTTTTTTAATTTCGCCACTTGCCACTTGCTTCATCACGCCAGCTATCGATGCACACGAAGCAGGTTCTGCAAAAATTCCTTCTTCGCGCGCAAGTAAACGATACGCCTCTAAAATTTGCTCATCTGTTACCTCATCGATTTTTCCACCTGATTCGTTGGCAGCTTGAACAGCGTATTCCCAACTAGCTGGATTACCAATGCGAATCGCCGTTGCAATCGTCTCAGGATGTTCAATTACTTCATTTCGCACAATGGCGGCTGCACCTTCAGCTTCAAAACCCCGCATTTGCGGCAATTTCGTTCCGTGTTTTTCATGAAACTGTTTAAACCCTTTCCAGTACGCCGTAATATTTCCTGCATTCCCAACTGGAATAGCAAGAACATCAGGCGCCTGCCCAAGTTGTTCACAAATTTCAAAAGCAGCTGTTTTTTGTCCTTCGATCCGATACGGATTCACTGAGTTAACAAGCGTAACCGGAGCCATCTCACTCAAACGGCGCACCATTTTTAACGCATGGTCAAAGTTCCCTTGAATTGCAACGATTTCTGCACCATACATGACCGCCTGCGCCAACTTTCCGAGCGCGATTTTCCCATCAGGAATAATAATAATGCAGCGCATCTTTGCTCGTGCAGCATAGGCTGCTGCAGCTGCAGACGTATTTCCTGTCGATGCGCAAATAATTGTATCGCTTCCTTCCTCCTTCGCCTTCGCCACCGCCATAACCATTCCGCGATCTTTAAACGATCCTGTTGGGTTTGCTCCTTCTGTTTTAACGTATAATTCCACACCGAGTTTTTCTGATAAGTGAACAAGCGGGATAAGTGGTGTATTCCCTTCATGTAACGATAACAGCGGCGTCTTGTCTGTGACCGGCAAATAGTCACGATAATGATGTAACAATCCCCTCCACATTACAATGCACCTTCCCCTTCTACTCGATAAGAACTTTTCACTTCTTCTACAACTTCTAAATCTCTCAACTGCTGTAATACATCACGATAGTCTTTTAACGATGCTTGATGCGTAACGAGAACAATTTCGGCTAAGTCTTTTTGGCTTAATGGCAGTTGTAAAATCTTTTCAAAGCTCACTCCTCGTTCTGAAAAGAGCGATGTAATTTTTGCAAACGCCCCGACTTGATCTTTTACATGAATACGTAAAAAATATTTGGAATATATTTCGCTATCTTCTTTTAACTGCTTATCGTATTGTGGAGTGACTGCACTTCTTCCATTCACACCAAGACGCATGTTTTTCACGACAGCAACGAGATCAGATACGACAGATGTCGCTGTCGGCAAACTGCCTGCCCCTGGACCGTAAAACATCGTCTCACCAACCGCCTCACCGTAAACGTAAACCGCGTTATATTCATCGTTTACCGACGCAAGCGGATGCGTCTCTGGCAACAACGTCGGCTGTACACTAACTTCGACTTTATCGCCGTCTCGATGGGCAATACCGATTAATTTCATCGTATAACCGAGTCGTTTGCTATAGTTTAAGTCTTCTTCCGTAATATCCGTAATCCCCTTCACATACACATCTTGCAAATCAATGTTCATTGAAAAACCAAGCCGAGCTAAAATCGCCATTTTTCTTGCTGCGTCTAATCCTTCCACATCCGCCGTTGGATCGGCTTCAGCATAACCGAGCGCTTGCGCCTCCGCCAATACTTCATCGTATGCACGGCCGAATTTGCTCATCTTTGTTAAAATGTAATTCGTTGTACCGTTAACAATTCCCATCATTTTTGTAATTCGGTCAGAAGCTAACCCATCTACAAGGCTGCGCAAAATCGGAATACCGCCGGCTACGCTCGCCTCGTAAAACAAGTCACAGCCATACTCAGAAGCAACGGAAAGTAATTCTGTTCCATACAATGCCATTAAATCTTTATTCGCTGTGATGACATGCTTCCCGTTTTTTAATGCCGTCAGTATATATTGACGCGTCTCTTCGACGCCCCCCATCACTTCAATGACAACATCAATGTCTGGGTCATGAATCACTTCTTCTACATTTGTCGTTAATACCGCCTCCGGCAAAGCGACATCTCGCTTTTTATCGCGGTCGCGAACGGCAACCTTTTTAATTTCTACAGGGCAACCGACTTGGTGCATCAATTTATCTTGATGATTTTTAATAATTTTGACAACACCACTACCAACCGTCCCTAATCCTAATAATCCAACTGACACGCTTTTTACCATCTTCCCCACCTCTTGTTTTTCTGTAGTGAACATTTGTTTTTATATAGTAGACATTATAGAACATCTCCATTTCATTTACAATCCTTATTTTCACTATCGTATCATATGAAAACGTTTTATGTTTAAAAATTTTCTAAAAAAATAAAAAAAGAGCCTATTGGCTCTAACGCACAGGTGTACATGGTTCTTTTCCTTCCAAGACGGCCATCACATTGCGGCAACATACATGCATCATTGCATATCTCGTTTCTTTCGTCGCACTTCCTATATGGGGGAGTGCAACAACGTTTGGTAGTTGCAGAAGCGGATGATCAGAACGAATCGGCTCTTGTGCGAACACATCTAACCCTGCGCCGGCAATGCGTCGATGAATTAAAGCATCATATAGCGCCTCTTCATCAACGATCGCCCCGCGTCCTGCATTAATAAAAATGGCTGATGATTTCATTTTCGCAAACGCGGCACGGTTAAACAATTGATACGTTTCGTTCGTCAACGGAGCTAAACAGACGACAAAGTCAGAGTGCTTCAGCAATTCATCAAAAGAACAATACGTCGCATCAAGCGTCTTTTCTGCCTCAATATTTCGTGAACGATTATAGTACAGCACGTGCATATGAAATCCTTTAGCCCGATGTGCAACAGCCTGACCGATTTTCCCCATACCAACGATCCCTATCGTTTTATGATGAACGTCCGTTCCTGCAAGTAAAAGAGGGCTCCAACTTTTCCATTTTCCCTCTTTGACAAACTCAGCTGCTTCAATTAATCGTCTCGCTGTTGCTAGCAGTAAAGCAAATGTTAAATCTGCTGTCGTTTCTGTTAACACATCAGGAGTGTTACAAACGATAACTCCATATGTTTTCGCTGCCTCTACGTCGATATTGTCGTAGCCGACCGCCACATTTGCCACCACGCGAAGCTTCGGACTTTGCTTCAGCAGCTCCTCATCAATGCGATCAGATAACATCGTAATTAACGCTTCTGCCTTGCTCGCTTCCTCAAGCAATACGTCGCGCGGCACAGCGATGTCCTCATGCGGCCACATGTTCACATGATATTTGTCACATAACGGAGCAACAACATCGTCTGGTAGTTGTCTCGTAATAAAAACGTACGGTCTCCCCATAACCTCGACTCCCTTAAACATACTTTTCACTTTATTTTACCATATTTATAACCAATCGAGCCGAGGAATAGCTATCGTCGTGATGTCATGGAAATGCCGAAGTTTTTGTTCGTATATGTCGACCTCTGCAAATATTTGTTGCAATAATTGCCCATCACGTCCATGTTGCGATCCGTAGTAATTTTCAATCGCTTGGAAATAGTGGATTGGCATTAATAAACGGGCATAAATCATACGCCATGAAAATCGGCTAAGCGATTGAATATGCTCATACGTTTGTAAAAAGTGAACAACTTCTTTATCTTCTTTTTTTAGCAACCATTGTGTTCGAATCCATTCCGACAGATCTCGACTCGCATGGTCAAATACCCAATCTGTCGGTATTTTTCCACTTTCCCATGTTTGTGGCGAAAACTGTTCATGGCAAATGGTTGGCATGTCGCTACGCATCGGAACCTCGTCTAGCTGTGTGTCGACGACATATTGAATGGCATTCTCAGTTAAACCTAAATAATATGGGAACGTCTCGATAAATCGTTTATCTATATCACTTTTTTCAGAAGACTTCACTTGTAACTCCCAAAACTGTTCTAGTTGATCAATACGTTGCGCCCACAGTTCTCCCCATTGCCCAAATCGACTTCGCGATGACACCACATACGGATATGTGCGTCCGCGCTGATGAAATAAGGCGAGTTGTTGGGCGACATCCTCTGTTTTCATTCGGCTTTCTATTTTCCACACGCTCACTCGTGTTCCTTGCAACGTTCCAACAAACTGACCTGTTTTCGTTGGGAGCAACGTCGCAACCGTTTCATCACCTTGCGCTCGCATATACATCGCCATGTAATATAATTGCTGTATGTCGCTTTCTTTCTCATTTGTTGGCACGGCGACATATATATCGTTTCCACTATGAATCATGAAGCGTTCGTCTACTGGCTTGATCTGATCAATACGAAAATAATAATCCATTCACATCCCTCCTTCTTTCATGTATATGTTTAAAAAATACGTATAAACTTCATATGAGAGAGGAAATACACGCACGTTTCATAAAAAGAGCACATACATTGTAAAAAATAAAAAAAGAAA
>Ga0209721_1000712_pt1 | contig 28136 bp, 20 predicted proteins | sample TshhotsprinmetaG_FD_184139 | JGI IMG/M metagenome (GOLD analysis project Ga0209721, IMG submission 184139) | Hot spring microbial communities from South Africa to study Microbial Dark Matter (Phase II) - Tshipise hot spring metaG (SPAdes)... | ecosystem: Environmental > Aquatic > Thermal springs...
GCAGCCCATGCAACTTTCTGGTCAACCTAGTGTGCGGCTTGATCGCTTATTGCCATCGGCCAATCAAGCCCTCGCTGGGCCTCAACCTGCGCTCGACCTTGCCAGCAGCTTATCCATAACTGACGTTAAGTTAGCGGAGCATGGTTGCCGGGTCTGACACACTTTGCCGGTGGCAAGGAACATTCTGCCAGAGCTGATACACTCTTAGGCTACGGTGTTGAGGAATGCCAGTTACGATCTTTTACGATTTTTTCGAGCGCGTGTCATCTTAAAACCTGCAACATTCCATCACCGTCAGACTGGCAACCGCTAGTCAAAGAACCACACGCCGTAGGGCAGGTTGCAGTTCACCGCGACGATGTTGCGGCGCTGAATGCTACCTCTCCGGCGTTTGTCAGCTACCTGCGCCTGACAGGTGATGGCATCGGATACCGTTGACTCCCCTCACTCATTTCGACTGCTCAGACATTTCCGCCGGGTTTTTGGCGAGGAGCAAACAAAGCTGCGGTCGACCCTCCCACAGACTACCTGATTACAATCGGGATATTACAGCACGCTACCTGTTGTGACATCTGCCATCGATGTGCCTGTTCAGGCGGATGGCGCAGGCTGGCATGCGCCACGTGTGTTGCTGCGGAGAAAATTCGTAAAATCTCGAAAGTTCTTGACAAGATTTGAAAATTCGTATAGACTATCAAAACAATTCCAGGCAAGTATTGAATGGGCTAGAACACCATGATGGAACAGAGCCAGGATGCACTCCCACCCGAAGTACGGCGCGATCAAATCATGACGCTGCTGCAGCGGTATGGGCAGATCTCGGTCAAATGGTGCGCTGAACAACTCGGCGTTTCTGAAGTGACCATTCGCAGCGATTTTGCCCTCCTGGAGCGCGAAGGTCTGCTCAGACGAGTGTGGGGTGGAGCCGTCCTTGATCGACCGCTTTGGCCAGAAGGCAGCTTCGCATCACGCTTGAAAGTTCAGTCCAAAGAAAAAGAGCGCATTGCGCGCGCCGCAGCCGAGCTGATTGCCGATGGCGATACCGTGATGCTCGATGCCAGTACGACCGCATATGCTATTGCGCGCCAGATTGCCGACCGGCGCAATCTGACCGTCATTACCAATGGTATGCATCTTGCGCTGGCGTTGGGGGCTTATTCAACAATCACCACTATCGTGATTGGCGGCCAGGTGCGCGGTGATACCGGTTCATTGACCGGTACGCTCGCCGAAGAGATGCTTCAGCGGTTGCATGCCGACAAAGGATTCTTTTCAGCTCGAGGATTAACGACAGCGAAAGGTTTGACCGAGAGTTCGATTCCTGAGGGGTTGTTGAAGGCGGAGATGGTACGACACGTCGATCGGGTCATTGCGGTGCTCGATAGCAGCAAGCTTGGCCAAACGGCGCTGACCAGCTTTTGTCCGGTCGAGGCGATTCATCAGCTCATCACTGCCGGCCCAGAAGCGACCGAACGCAGCGCGCCCTTCACCGAGTTCTTTCCGGTCACCATCGTGTAGCGAGGAGGCTATGCAGACGACTCCTGTGTTGGAGATGCGCGATATTTCGCGCCGATTTGGCAATACGCAGGCGCTAGACGGCGTGAGTCTGCGCCTGTATCCAGGTGAAGTTCATGCGCTGCTCGGCGAGAATGGCGCCGGTAAATCAACGCTGATCAAGATAATGACCGGCGTTCATCAGCCCGATAGTGGTCAGATCTTGCTTGATGGCAAGCCCGCGCGTATCGGCAGCACATTGGAAGCGCAGCGGTTGGGCATTGCGGCGATATATCAAGAACCGTTGATGTATCCCGATCTGAATGTAGCGGAAAATATCTTCGTTGCTCACGCCGGTCGCAGGTGGCTGGTTGATTGGGGTCAGATGTACCGCGCGGCGGAAGCGATCCTGGCTCAGCTCGACGTGCATCTGGATGTGCGCCAGCCGGCACGCGGTTTGAGTGTCGCTGCCCAACAAACGGTTGAGATTGCCAAAGCGCTGTCATTGCAGGCGCGCGTGCTGATCATGGACGAACCCACAGCGGCGCTGTCGGCGCACGAAGTTGAGCAACTCTTTGCCATTGTGCGCCGGTTGCGCGCGCAAGGGGTTGCAATCCTCTTCATTTCTCACCGGCTAGAAGAGGTGTTTGCGATTGCCGACCGGATTACGGTCTTTCGTGATGGCCGCCTCATTTCATCGGCCCTCCGGACAGAAGTCACCGTTGAGCAGGCAATCCGTGACATGGCCGGACGCAGTGTTGAGCAGCTCTTTCCCAGACGGCACACCGTTCGTGACGAGATACTTGTGCAGGTGCGCAACCTGGGTCGTCAGGGGGTATTCCAGGGTATTTCGTTCGATGTGCGCGCTGGCGAGGTACTGGGTTTTGCCGGTCTAGTGGGTGCGCGTCGCACAGACGTTGGGCTGGCGTTGTTTGGTATCGCCCCCGCCGATCATGGAACGATCACCATCGCTGGCCAATCAGTGCGAATAACCAACCCACATCAGGCAATGCGTTTTGGTATTGCCTATGTCAGTGAAGATCGCCGTGGATTGGGCTTATCGTTGCCCATGTCGATTGCGGCAAATATTACTCTCCCTACCCTGCAACGGTATCTCAATTCGTTGGGTTTATTGCGTCGGCGTGATGAGGTTGCCACCGCAGAAGAGTTTCGTCAGCGGCTGGCAATCCGCGCGCCATCGGTCGATGTTGCAGTTGGCACGTTATCTGGTGGCAATCAGCAAAAGGTAATGTTGAGCAAGTGGCTCAATACGCGACCACGACTGCTAATCCTCGATGAGCCGACTCGCGGGATTGATGTTGGCGCCAAGGCTGAAGTGCATCAAATGATCGATCAACTGGCTGCAGAAGGTATTGCCATCATCCTGATCTCTTCCGATCTCCCTGAGGTGCTGGCGATGAGTGATCGGGTGTTGGTTATGCGCGAAGGTCGGCAAATGGGGATCTTTGCCCGCCATGAAGCAACTCAGGAGCGGGTTCTGGCCGCGGCGATGGGGCAATCTCACACCGTCGGCACGACGACTGCGGAAACGATAGGGAGCGCATCATGAATAGCTGGCGTCAGCGGATTCGACCAGAACAGATTCGCGAATTGAGTCTGGTCGGACTGATTGTCATTGCCTTGCTTGTCTTTGGCTGGCAGATCGAGAATTTTCTGTCGGCGCGCACATTTAACCGCATTACGACCAGTGTTGCCATCGTTGGCATGGTGGCGATTGGGCAGACTCTGGTCGTATTGACGCGCAACATTGATCTGTCAGTTGGCTCGATTGTCGGCTTTACCGCCTATTTTGTGGGAGCGCAACTGGCCGCCAATCCGACTATGCCACCGGCAGCGGCAGTGGCGCTGGCGGTACTGGTCGGCGGCGCAATGGGGTTGTTTAACGGCGTGATTGTAGCCTATGGTCGTGTGCCGGCAATTATTACTACCCTGGGAACACTCGCGATTTACCGCATGTTGTTGATCAATTACGCCAATGCTCGCACGATTACGGTCGACTCACTACCGTCATGGGTTGTAGAACTGAGCCGGCAGACGCTGCTTACCATCGGCGATTTTGCCGTGCGGCCTCTGTTTGCTATCACCATCATCGCGGTGATTGTGTTTCAGTTTGTGCTGGGCTATACCATCTTTGGCCGTCGTCTGTACGCAATCGGCTCGAATCCAGAAGCTGCTCGTTTCGCCGGCTTACCCGTGCAGCAGACCGTACTGGCAGCGTTTGTGCTCTGTGGCATGCTGGCCGGGTTGGCCGGATTTCTCTTCCTGTCCCGCTTCGGCAATATCACCGCTGTCGCCGGTCAGGGTATCGAACTCGAGTCGGTTGCGGCAGTCGTAGTCGGCGGGGTCAATACGTTTGGCGGTTCGGGTACGGTGTTTGGCGCGCTGCTTGGCGCTTTCCTGATCGATCTGCTCGGGCAGGGATTATTGCGCTGGCTGGGTATCAGTGAGTTTTGGCGCGATGCTTTGCTCGGACTGTTAATCTTGCTGGCAGTTGCCTCGGATTCAGTCATTTTGGGCTGGTTGCGCCGTTTGTGGGCTGCGCCGGCAGTGCGCGTGGAGGCTGGCAATGAACGCTAAGTTGCGCCGCTTGTTGAGCTGGGAAGGTCTGCTTCTGGCAATTTTGCTCGTGGTTGCCACGCTAAATACCAATCTTGCTCCAGCATATTTAAGCTTGAATAATCAGATCAATCTCTTTCAACTGTCGATTGAGAAGATCATGGTTGCGCTGGTGATGACCTTCATCATCATCAACGGCGAGATCGATCTATCGGTTGCCTCAATCATGGGGTTGGCTGCTTGTGTGGTGGCGGTGTTGTTCGAGCAGGGTGTTCCACTGGTTGCCGCCATCGTGGTGGCGTTACTGGCCGGTTTGCTCTGCGGCGCATTCAACGGTTTTTGGGTCGCGTATGTGGGTTTGCCCTCGCTGGCCGTGACCCTCGCCGGTATGATTGGGTTCCGTGGCATTGCTCGCATCCTGATCGAAGATCGTTCTATCGGTGGTTTTCCGGCCTGGTTTACGACGCTCGGTCAGCAACCACTGCTCGGGCCATTCCCTTTCAGCCTCCTCCTTTTCGGCTCTCTCTTCGCGCTGGCCTTTGTTATCCTGCACTATTCCGGTGTCGGAAGACTGGTCTATGTGGTTGGGCACAATGCGGCAGTAGCCCGCTATTCCGGTGTTGATGTGCCGCGCCTTAAGCTCGGTCTGTTTTGCGCTTCGGGCTTGATTGCAGCCCTGGCTGGTGTTCTGCTGGCGGCGCGTTTGGGGGCGGTACGCGGGAATACAGCCGATGGCTTTGAGCTTGACATCATCACAATGGTGCTACTCGGTGGAGTAAGCATTTTCGGTGGTGCAGGCACGTTAGGTGGCGTGGGCCTGTCAATTCTACTCATCCTCAACCTCCGGAACGGGATGTCGTTAATGAATGTTACCGGCAATGTGCAAACCGGCGTGGTTGGGATGTTGTTAATTCTCTCGGTTTTACTTCCCAATCTGGCTCACGTCGCGCGCGATCGCTGGCAGCGGCGCGCTATGCAACGAAAGGAGGTGCAAGCGAGTATCGAAACCAGTGCTTCATCATAACAGAGGGTTCTCGAACAGTGCCGTTCCGTCTGTACTCAGATGAGGAGTATCTGTATGAAGGTGACCAACCGGTTTTCATTGTTGACGATTGGATTGATCCTGGTAATGTTGCTGGTTGCATGTGGTTCACAACCTCAGACTACAGCGCCTACCAGCGCACCGGCGCCTACCAGCGTGCCAGCGCCCACCAGCGCACCGGCGCCTACCAGCGCGCCGACAGGAGCCGTGGTTTCGGCTACTCCTGGTCTCGATATCGATATGATCCTGCTCCCGAAATTCCTCGGGATTGCCGTCTTCGATCAAGCTTATGAAGGCGCCAAAGAGGCCCATGCTGAGCTAGGGAATAAGGGCGATCTCATCTTCACCGGTCCGACCGCCGAAAATTCGGTGGCGGGTCAGATCGAGACGTTGACGAACGCGGCCACGCAGGGGGTGAAGGCGGTGATGCTGTCGAACAACGCTGGCGACCAGATCGCCGCTGCGGCACAGGCGGCGCAGGCTGCCGGGGTGAAGGTGGTGACGTGGGATTCGCCGATCCCGTCGGCGCAAGGCGAGAGCGTGTTTGTGGCGCAGGTCGATTTCACCGAGACGGGACGGGTGATGGCGGATATGGCGCTGGCGATTCTCGGCCCGGCAGGGGGTGAGTTTGCGATTTTGTCGGCGTCGCCGGATGCGGCGAACCAGAATGCGTGGATCGCGGCAATGAAGCAGGTGTTGACCGAACCGAAGTACGCCAATCTGAAGCTGGTGGATACGGTGTACGGCAACGACCAGTCCGAGGAGAGCTACAACCAGGCGCTGGCGCTGGTAGACAAATACCCGAACTTGAAGCTGATCATGGCGCCGACGACGGTGGGGATTGCGGCGGCGGCGAAGGCGATGACCGACGAAGGCTTGTGCGACAAAGTGAAGGTGTCGGGATTGGGCCTGCCCTCAGAGATGGTCAGCTACACGCTCAGCGGATGCGCGCCGCAGTTTGCCCTGTGGAGCTTCAAAGACCTTGGCTACCTGACCTACTATCTGGCCTACGGACTGGCGACTGGCCAGTTGCAAGGAGTCGAGGGCGAGCGCTTCAACGCAGGCCGGATGGGTACCTATACGATTGAGAAAGATCCCACCCGTCCCAACGGTTTGCGCGTCTTGATGGGTCCCTTCACGGTCTACACTGCCGAGAATGTGAACGAGTAGCGGCGTAGCGCAGTCGCAAGTCTTGTGACTGCGCGTGGAACATGCAGATATGGGTAAACGATAGAGACACGTAGCTAGCAGGTAAGGCGGGCGATGCAACGCATCGCCCCACATTCACTTCCTGAGAGGGTATCATGAAACGGGTCGGATTTACCCTTAAAGTCAAACCTGAACTTATCGAAGAGTACAAGGCCCATCACGCGAACGTCTGGCCTGAAATGCTCGACGCGCTTCGCCGGCATGGCTGGCGCAATTACACGCTCTTTTTGCGTGACGATGGTCTGTTGTTTGGCTATGTCGAGGTGCCGGAGAGTTTCGAACAGGCGCTGGCCGGTATGGCAACCGAAGAGGTCAATGCGCGCTGGCAGGCGATGATGGCGCCCTATTTTGAAAATCTGAGCGGCGCATATGCCGATCAGAGCATGGTGCAACTGGAAGAGGTATTTCATCTCGATTGAAACGACAGCGAACGATCTGTCGGTTAGCGCAACGAATACAAGCGTTGGGATGGTAGTTTGCGCTACAGAGCCTACTGAAAGCGCGAACATCGCGCTAGAATGATGGCTGAGCACAACGGGAGAAAACCATGTCATTTACTGCGCCAACGGCAACGCAGATCGAGGCGGCATATGCCATTGCTCGTGATCGCTACGCGGCATTGGGAGTCGATACGGAAGCTGCATTGACGATGCTGTCGTCGGTGAGCATTAGCTTGCACTGCTGGCAGGGTGATGATGTCGGCGGATTTGAAAATCCGGGTGGCCCGCTTGAGGGTGGCATTGCTGCCACCGGTAACTATCCGGGTAAAGCGCGCAATGGTGACGAGTTACGCAGCGATCTCGATCTGGTGTACCGGTTGTTGCCCGGACGCCATCGCCTCAATCTACATGCCATTTACGCCGAAACCGGTGGCGTCAAAGTAAGTCGTGATGAATTGCGCCCTGAACACTTTGCCGCGTGGCTCGATTGGGCCAAAGCTAATGGTCACGGTATTGACTTCAATCCAACCTGCTTTTCGCATCCGCTGGCTGCCGATGGTATGACGCTCGCCCATCCCGATCCCGCCATTCGGCGCTTCTGGATCGACCACTGCATCGCCTGTCGGCGGATCGGCGCCCATTTTGGACGCGAACTCGGTACACCGTGTGTCACCAACATCTGGATCCCCGATGGCGCGAAGGATAATCCGGTCGATCGATTGGGGCCGCGCCAGCGTCTGCGCGAATCACTTGACGCGATCCTGGCCGAACCACTTGATCCAGCTCACAATCGTGATGCCGTGGAAGCAAAACTCTTCGGGATCGGTTCAGAAAGCTATGTGGTCGGCTCACACGAGTTCTATCTTGGCTATGCCGTCAGCCGACCCGGTCTGCTCATCTGCCTCGATAGCGGTCATTTTCACCCAACTGAAACGATTTCCGATAAGATCTCAGCAGTGTTATTGTTTGTTGATGAACTCTTGCTCCACGTCAGCCGAGGCGTTCGTTGGGATAGCGATCATGTTGTTACCTTTTCTGACGAGACACAGGCGATAATGCAAGAGGTCGCGCGCGGTGGTTTTCTGAGCCGAACCCACATCGGTCTTGACTTTTTCGACGCCAGCATTAACCGGGTCGCGGCCTGGACAATTGGCGCGCGTAATGCGCTGCGAGCATTGCTAGTGGCCCTACTCGAGCCAACTGCGCGATTGCGTGAACTTGAGCAGGCTGGTGATACGACAGCGCGCCTGGCTCTGCTCGAGGAACTGAAGGGAATGCCATGGCAGGCCGTATGGGATGTCTACTGCTACCGCAACGACGTGCCGGTTGGGATGAGTTTTCTCAACGAAATCCGTCGTTACGAGGCTGACGTACTGGCAGCGCGAGGATAACGGAACCTGGTGAAGGAGAGTTGAACAGGCGTAGCGAGGGAAGCGGTTGGCGCTCAGATAGTTTACCCGCATGAAGGTTGTGAATCCACCCGTTACTGTCGAACAAAACAGGGAGTCTCCCCAATGAATACCGATACCACTCGTTTCCGCCACGTCGCTTACGGCTGGGATGAGGCTTATGCGGCAACGCTCGATCCGGTGGCCCGGCTGGTCTACCGTTCGAATCTGTTGGGAAGTGATCAGCGGATCACCAATACCGGTGGCGGCAATACATCGACCAAGCTTAGCGAACCTGATCCACTAACCGGCGCGCCGGTTGATGTGTTGTGGGTTAAGGGATCGGGCGGTGATTTGCGCACCAGTACCCGCGCGAATTTTGCCTCGCTTGAACTGAGAAAGTTGCATGAACTGCGGTCGATGTATCTGCGCGATCCCAATCGTGGACCGAAAACCGCAATCGAAGATGCAATGGTTGATCTCTACCCGCATTGCACCTTTAACCTGAATCCGCGCGCGTCATCGATTGACACACCACTCCATGCCTTCATTCCCTACCGTCATGTCGATCATATGCACCCCAATGCGGTGATCGCGATTGCAGCTTCGCGCAATGGTGAGCGTCTCACCCGTGAAATCTACGGTGATGAAGTGATCTGGACGCCATGGCAACGACCCGGTTTCGATCTTGGCCTGACGCTCGAGCGTATCTGTCGTGAACATCCTCAGGCGAAGGGTGTCATTTTAGGGGGGCATGGCCTGATCAACTGGGCCGATGATGACCAGGAGTGCTACGAGCGTACCCTGGAACTGATCGAGCGCGCGGCGCGTTACATTGAAGCGCGCGACCGTGGTGAAGCGACGTTTGGTGGGCCAAAATATGCAGCGCTCGCGCTTGAGGAGCGACGGAGCACGATTGCTGCAATTCTCCCGTGGTTGCGCGGTCAAATCAGTCAGCATCGCCGTTTTATTGCCACCTTCCAGGATGATGAGCGAACGTTGCGCTTTGTTAACAGCTTTGATGCGCCGCGCCTGGCCGAGTTAGGGACGAGCTGCCCCGATCACTTTCTGCGCACCAAGATCAAGCCGCTCTACATCGATTGGAATCCGCAAGCCGAAAGTTTGAGCGATCTGCGTCGTAAGCTGGCTGAAGGACTGGAACGGTATCGCGCTGACTATATCCGCTATTACGAGACCTACCGTCAGCCCGACTCGCCACCGATGCGCGATCCAAACCCGACCGTCATCCTCATTCCGGGTTTGGGTATGATTGCGTGGGGGAAAGACAAGAGTGAGTCGCGGGTAACCGCTGAATTCTACACTGCGGCGATTGAGGTAATGCGGGGAGCAGAGGCAATCGATGAGTATGTCGCGTTGCCGCTGCAAGAAGCGTTTGATATCGAGTACTGGCAGCTCGAGGAGGCTAAACTGCGCCGGATGCCGCCGGAGAAAGAATTGGCCCGGCAGGTGATTGCGGTAATTGGCGGAGGCAGTGGCATTGGTCGCGAGGTAGCGCTGCGGCTGGCTGACGAGGGCGCGCATGTTGTCTGTGTTGACAAGGATGATGTCGCGGCTCAGGCTACTGCCCAGGCGATTGTCGACCGTCACGGTATGGGAATCGGGGTTGCCGGTAGCGATATATCTGCCTGCGGACCGGCTATCGGATTGACGGCTGACATTACAGACCGGAACAGTGTGCGCGCGATGTTGCGGCAAGTGTCACTGGCCTATGGCGGTCTTGATGCAGTGGCGATTACTGCCGGTATCTTTGTGGCCCCTGACGCCGAGGGCCGCATCCGTGACGATCAGTGGGCGTTGACCTTCGCGGTCAACGTGACCGGTCACTATCTGGTTGCCGATGAAGCGGCGAAGATCTGGCGTGAACAAGGATTGCCGGCAAATCTGGTATTAACCACGTCGGTTAATGCAGTGGTGGCAAAGAAGGGATCGCTGGCTTATGACACCAGCAAAGCAGCAGCCAACCATCTCATTCGCGAGCTGGCCATTGAGCTGGCGCCATTAGTGCGGGTTAATGGTGTAGCTCCGGCGACAGTGGTGCAGGGTAGCGGAATGTTTCCACGCGAGCGGGTCATCTCTTCATTGATCAAATACGGGATTCCCTTCACACCTGATGAACCTACCGAGTCGCTGACCGAAAAACTGGCCCGTTTCTATGCCGAACGGTCGTTGCTCAAGCGTCCGATTACACCGGCTGACCAGGCTGAAGCCTTTTTCTTGTTGCTGAGCCAGCGTTTGCGCCAGACCACCGGCCAGATTCTGACGGTCGATGGCGGTTTGCACGAAGCCTTCTTGCGGTGATGTGGCGAAACCAGCGGGCAATAGCGTGGAGGGTTGCGGAGTAGCGACGCGCGTTGACGCTACGCCACGATGCCTGCTTACCTGAACAATCCGTGGTTTGATGATCAGGTCGAAGCTATCGGCTCAGAACGGTCATGTATGTTGGCGAGGCAACGTTATGGCTGAACAAGCGCACTTTCTCGCAGTTGATATTGGCGCTTCGAGCGGTCGGGTTATCCTTGGGCGATGGGACGGCAGCCGGTTTGCCCTTGAAGAGACTCATCGCTTTCCAAATGGCATGGTGGAACACAATGGCCATCTCTTCTGGGACATCAACCAACTCTGGCGCGAGATTCAGTATGGATTGCATCAGTATGCCCGGCACGAACCGGTTGGCTTGCTGGCCAGCATTGGGATCGATACATGGGCAGTTGATTATGGCCTTCTCGACGCTGATGGGGCATTGCTTGGCGATCCCTTTGCCTACCGTGATCCGCGCAACGAAGGCATGGCTGAGCAGGTTGACGCTTTTATCTCTCCCACCGAACTCTACGAACGCACCGGTTTGCAGCGGTTGCCATTCAATACGCTGTACCAGTTGTACGCCGAACGTCAAGGCGAACGACTGGCGCGGGCAGCGACAATGCTGCTTATTCCCGATCTCTTCCATTACTGGCTTACCGGACAGCGAATAGCCGAGTACACTAACGCTTCCACAACGATGCTGCTTGATGCCCGGCAGCGGATCTGGGCCACTGACTTGCTTGATCGGTTAGGGCTACCCGGCCATATCTTGCCGCCTTTAGTGATGCCCGGCACGCGCCTCGGCCCGTTGTTGCCTGAGCTGCAAGCAGCGTTGGGCTTACCGGCGAGCGTGACGGTAGTAGCAGTGGGTACGCACGACACAGCGAGCGCAGTTGCGGCAGTGCCACATCTCGATACCCACAGCGCCTACATCAGCAGTGGCACATGGAGTCTAGTTGGGGTAGAACGGAGCGAACCGCTGATCAACGAAGCAGCTCGACTTCTGAATGTGACCAACGAAGGTGGAGTGTATGGCACGATCCGTCTACTCAAGAACGTGAGTGGGTTGTGGCTGGCGCAAGAGTGTCAACGGCGCTGGCGCGAAGAGGGTTTAGCGCTCGACTGGGATGAGATCGTGAACCAGGCTGCGGCTGTGCCGGCGCGCCGTTCGCTTATCGATCCCGATGCGCCAGAGTTTCTTGCTGTCGGCGATATGCCGGCGCGCATCCGTGACTACTGTCGGCGCACCGGCCAACCTGTGCCAGAGACGGTCGGCGAGATTGCGCGCTGCTGTTTCGATAGTCTGGCGATGCGCTACCAGCAGGTGATCGACGCTCTGGCAGAGTTGACCGGGCAGACTATCACGACGATCCGCATTGTTGGCGGTGGGAGTCAGAATAGCTTGCTCTGCCAGCTTACTGCCGACGCCTGTCAACGGCCAGTTGTGGCCGGCCCAGCCGAAGGCACTGCGCTGGGCAATATCCTGGTGCAGGCCATTGCGATGGGTTACCTACCCGATCTGGTCACCGCGCGACAGGTAGCCGCTGCGTCGGTAGCGCAACAACGGTACGAACCGCGTCAGGGATGATCTGGTTGGGGTTGATAGAGGAATGCGATGCAGTCATCACAGCTCCTCTATCCGCCCCAAGATCTCGTTTGCCTGGGCTACAATTGCTCGCCGTTCGTCAGTGCTCAACCGTCGCAGTCCCAATACTGCCGGTCCAAGGCGAGGATTGGCCCGCAGCCGCTCTTCGTGAGTGATTAAAAAATGCCAGTAGAGCGTGTTGAATGGGCATGCCTGCGACCCGACGCGCGCTTTGCGGTCGTAAACGCAGCCTTTGCAATAGTCACTCATCTTGTCAATGTAAGCGGCGCTAGCGATGTACGGTTTGGTAGCTGTGCGCCCGCCATCGGCATTGAGCCCCATTCCGATCACGTTTGGTGTGACTACCCACTCGTAAGCATCAATGTAACATTCGAGAAACCAGTCATTGACTGCTTGCGGTCGGATGCCGGCCAGCACGGCAAAGTTGCACAGTACCATCAAGCGCTCGATGTGGTGGCAGTAGCCGCTATCCAACACGCGGCTGATAACCTTGCTCAGACAGCGCATGCGGGTCCGTCCCGTCCAAAACCAGTCCGGCAGCGGTCGTTCAGCCCGCCACGCATTGGCTTGCAACAGATCGGGCATAAGTTCCCAGTAACGGTAGTAAATGTATTCGCGCCAGCCGATAATCTGGCGCACAAAACCTTCGACTGACGCCAGTGGCGCGTGACCATGCCGGTAGGCGTCAACCGCTGCCTGCGCCGTCTCAAGCGGGTCGAGCAACCCGATGTTGAGCAGGGGTGAAAGCTGTGAATGGAACAGCAGATCGTGTTCGCTGCTCATTGCGTCTTCAAAGGGGCCAAAATCGGGCAGCCGCCGGGCAATGAAGTCGGCTAACGCCTGCAATGCCTGCTCCCGTGTTACCGGTAGATCAAAGTCATCGGCTGAACCGATGGCACGAGGGCAGGCAACGGCGAGATCGGCAATGACCTGGCGGGTGATCTCGTCGGGAGCGAATCGTAACGGTGGTGGCACCGGTCGGCCATCGTAGCGCCGGCGATTTTCGTGGTCAAAATTCCAGATACCACCGGTGGGATTTCCGTCAGGTTCGATCAACAGACCGGTATGCCGGCGCATAGCCCGGTAAAATGGTTCCATAAGCGCCGGTGGGCGGTTTGGCGGGTAGCGTTCGACCAGAAAGAGGGTGTTGGGTAGGATCGTGATTGCGATCCCAGGCTCGTCGGCAAGGCGTTGCTGGAATTGCCGGGTAGCGTATTCTGCCGCAGCCATGCAGATGAGGTGGCGCGTACCGAAGGTGGCAACGTGTTCGCGCAGACCGGTAAGAAAATCGGGCGCTACGCGATAGTCAACGTCATAGCCGGCAGCGCGCAATGCGGCGGCGTAATGGCGCATCGCGCTGATAATCAGCACGAGTTTGCGGCGATGATAAGGTCGCTGATTGAGCCGGGCAAGCGACTCGATCATCACCACCCGCCTCCCGGCTTTTAAACCGGGGTGGTAGGGACTAAGCTGGTCGCCGAGAATCCAGACCGATTCAGAAGTAGATGTCATCTAGAGCAGGAATGGGTGGGCTTAATGCCGAAAGAGGCGGTCAAGTGCGGCATTCCATGCCTTCATGCGTTCAGGATCACCGCCAACATCAGGGTGATGTAAGCGAGCCATCGCTTTGCGAATGGCATTCGCTTCATCCTCGCTGATCTGGCCGGCCAGTGAGCTAATATCAATGATTGCTCCGGGACGCGACTCTTCCTGGAGCGAGGCTTCAAGCCGCTGAGCGCGAGCGCGCCACATATCACGTTCGTGGCAGAGAATGGTGTTTTCGCGCATCGTCTCGGTGAGCGTCTCAACCATCTTGGCATGGGCGCGCTGAGCTTCTTGAGCCGCCGCCATCGTCTTTTCCAGTTGACGCCGCAGCGAACGGATCAATGCCTGCGCTTCAGAGAGTTCTCGTCGCAGAAGCTCCAACTCGCGCTGGGTGCAACTATTGCCGGTTGGTGTCAACTCTTCCGAGGTTAACACGCTCGTCTCCTCGTTCCTTCCAAGTTTTGTATCTCTAGTATAGCGCAATTCAGGGTATATCCGGGCTTGGCTCGCTACTATTATACCGTATAATTCGGGCCGCCTTAAGTCACTGATGGCGAGATGTATTGTGTTCGTAGCAAAGCGGTAGGGGTCGCGGGGCATTGCCGCCGCGACCCATCGTACATGTGGCAACGGCCACTTGCCAGTGGCCGTAGGGGGGTTATGGGGAGCAACAGTGAGGATTCGGAGGATACATGTCGGGCGATGTCTGTTGCTCCATCGCTCGACCTGTGAAAAGTATAGCAAGCATGGTTACGTCTGTGTATCCGCCTTAAGACTGATTCTGGTTGCTGGTTGTACGATCGTCATCTTGCGCATGTCGCTGCCGAAATACTGCCTGCAATGCGCGCCGGTCATTTGCGTTCGATTCCAGATAGCGATCGGTTAAGTATTGTCAGGTCAGGTGTAGTATGTATGCGCTCGCGTATGGCACGATTTCCGTAGACTTATTTTTACATAACGTAAAGAGAGGCTGCGGTAAGATGACGTACCTTGCAGTCAAATCGACTTCTGGCAAAGTGAGGTGGCGTAGATGGTTTGATCCGGAATGATCTGGCGATACCGTCAAATCGACTTTCGGCAAAGAGAGGTGAGGTGGCGGTGTCCTATCGTTGCCGATCAAGCTCGCATTGGTAGATAGCTGTTTCAGTTTGATAGCGGGCAAAAACGCTGTTGTTGAGCTATAGCTCGCCGCAACAGATAAGCCTGTTTGCTCGCCTTAATAGACAGGGCTTCACGCTTCCCGATCAGCATTATCGCCGGCACAAGATTTTTCAGCATCGGTTGATACAGTAGTCTCTGATGGTGAGCTGGCGCTTAACCTTGTTCCCGGCGGGGTCGCGTGTCAGGTGATGTGTCCTGATGCCATTGTGCTACAATCTTGCTCTGGTGCCATCCATTGTGAACCTTGAGGAGTCTGCCATGAAGCAAGTCCCCATGCGGGTGGGGTTAACCGACACGCGCTATTTTACGCCACTCTCTCGTCTTGGCTCTGTGCAGTTGATCGAGCGAGGTGTGCTGGCTGCCCTCGAACACGAGTGGTTGCGAGTTGAGTTCATTCGCGAAGATATTGCACGGTTTAAGATCAGTCGCGGCGGTGTGTTTGATGAGCATCCAACCTATGCGGTCTGCGCCGATCTGTCTGCGGCACCGGCGCCGTCATTCACGGTTGCTGAAACAGAGGCGACCATCACGCTGCGTAATGCGCAGATTGAAGTGATCATTCGACGCAATCCGTTTACGCTCGCTGCGCGGCGAGCTGACGGAAGTCTGATCTTTGATACCGCTCTCGGCCATGACGGTCTCCCATGGGCTTATGCGACGCTCAATGATGCTTTCGTCTTGCATCGCGTTTGCGAACGCGAAGATGCCTTTCTCGGTCTGGGTGAGAAGACGGGTCGGCTCAACCGGAAGGGGCGCGATTTTATTCTGTGGAATAACGATGTGCTGAGTCCGCAGGGCGAGGCTGAGTTCGCCGCAGGACGCGATCCGTCCGATCCGCGGGCCAGGAATACCAGCACCGAGTTTGATCCCTACTATATCTCGATCCCGTTCTTCTACCATCTTGACGAACGCGGGAATGCCGCCGGTTTCTTTCTCGATAACAGCTATCGTCTGCATGTCGATTTTTCACCCGCCGAGACCTACAGTATCTGCGCGTTGGGAGGTCAGTATACCGAGTATATCTTCGCCGGGCCGCAGATGGCCGACATCCTCGAAGGGTTTACCTGGTTGACCGGTCGGCTTGCCCCACCGCCGATCTGGGCATTGGGTTACCATCAGTGCCGCTGGCATCGCTATGACCAGGCCGAAGTGCTGGCGCTGGCGCGTCGCCATCGCGAGCGCGGCATTCCCTGCGATACGCTCTGGCTCGATATTGAGCATATGGACGGCTACCGGGTCTTTACCTGGAACCGTGAGCTGTTCCCCGATCCGGCCTGGCTGGCTGCTGAGTTGCGTGAACAGGGTTTTCGCTTGATCACGATTGTCGATCCGGGCGTCAAAATTGATCCTCAGTTTGCGCTCTACGAAGAAGGGCGCGAGCGAGGTTTCTTCTGCCGCGCGGCCAGTGGCGAGATCTACGTTGGCCAGGTCTGGCCCGGTCGCACTGCCTTCCCTGATTTTGTCAAACCGGAAGTGCGCGCCTGGTGGGGACAGCTCAACGCCGATCACGCTCGCCTCGGTATTGCCGGTATCTGGAATGATATGAATGAGCCGGCCACTGGTGATATTCCGCCATACGGAATGCGATTTCTCGATGGGCGCGAGCCACACGAGCGTTACCACAATCAGTATGCGTTGTTGATGGCGATGGCAACTGTTGAAGGGTTGCGCTCCGCCTTTCCCAATCAGCGCCCGTTTGTGTTGTCACGGGCCGGTTTTGCCGGGATTCAGCGCTATGCAGCCAACTGGATGGGCGATAACTGCTCGCGCTGGGATCATCTCTGGATGAGTATGCCAATGGCGATGGGAACGGGCCTCTCGGGACAGGCGTTTATCGGCGCCGACATCGGCGGTTTTGCCGGCGATACCCATCCCGAACTGTTTGCGCGCTGGATGCAATGCGCGGCGCTTACCCCCTTTTGCCGTAATCACAGTGCTTACGGTCATATCGACCAGTATGCCTGGTCATTTGGCCCGGCTATCGAACGGATTGCGCGCGACGCCATTCGATTGCGTTACCGGCTTATGCCCTACCTGGTGACCGCTTTTATGCACACGGTTGAAACCGGTGAGCCGGTGCAGCAACCACTGGTCTTCGCCTATCAGACCGATCGCCTCACCCGTGACATTGACGATCAATTTCTCGTCGGACGCGACCTGCTGGTCGCGCCGGTCTATGCGCCAGGGGCGACGACGCGCCAGCTCTACTTGCCGGCAGGCGAGTGGTACGATTGGCATAGCGATACGTGGTATGACGGTGAGCAGTTTATCGCTGTCGCTGCTCCGCTTGATCGTATTCCGCTCTTTGCCCGCGCTGGCGCTGTCATCCCGCTCTGGCCGGAAGCGCCGGTGACGACGATGGACTATCAACCGCGGATGATTGAATTGCACATGTTCATCCCGCAGCGTGATGGAATGTATACCTCAGACTTGCACGAAGATGACGGGATCACCTTCGATTTCCAGCGCGGCGCCTGCTACCGCACTACTTTTCACGTTGAGCGGCGAGGGCATCAGGTGATGCTGACGGCAACGGTGCAGGGCGAGGGTTTCGCTGCCTTTGCCCGCGACTCGTTTACGCTGGTTTTCCACGGCACTGCGCCGGCAACGGTGACGATCAACGACGTAACTCTGCCGGTTGTCGATCGTCGAGTAACATTTGCTAATCGTGGTCAGGAGTTTGCAGTGACGTGTGTGGTGTGATGCGTATTCACAGCATCTGAACGGGTGATGTTGCCGGCGAGATAACCGACACGACAGACGAGGGTCCGCTGCCCAAGACCGGATGGCCGGAAATGATGGCGTGGCGCGCTCCTGCGGTCGTGTCGGTTCTGTTTCTGGTTTTGTGGCGCGCGCTATCGCCTGGGAATTGACCGATTGCAGCGAAACCGGTCGCGGGCAGCAGGGAAGCATTGCTATCTCACCTTATTAATCTTCTCTCAATCATCGTATTCATCCTCGGCGCAGAAACTTATTGCTACATGCCAGAGGGTCTTTCACCGTTTCGTCCATCGCCAGTTGGATCCGACAAAGCGAACGGTTACTTCGATGAGCGATGGTGTAACCAGGACGAGTGATACATCATCATGGTAGATAGCGGTAGTGGTTGGAACGAAAGGTGTTATTGCCGGTCGCATTGCCCGGTCACCCATTCCACTGGCGCCAACCCTCTGGATCATTGCATTGGAGGCGGTTGATGAACCTGAGTGAATTTCAGGCCCGGCTTCGTACCTACGATCTGCCGGTTGTCGTCGATATTTGGGCGCCCTGGTGTCTACCCTGTCGGGTAACCAGACCAGTCTTGCAACGGCTGGCGCAGACCTATCAGGGTCAGGTTGCGCTCTGGGAGATTAATGCTGAAGCTCATCCTGAGCTATTGCGTGATCTCAAGGTGTACGGTATTCCAACGCTCATCGTCTATCGTGATGGTCAAGAGATCATCCGCCATATCGGCGCTAAGGCTGAGGCTGAGCTAAGTGAGATGTTCCATCACCTGGCCGAAGGCAAGACACCACCCCGCATCAGCGCCAGAGAACGCTTGATCCGGATCGTTGTCGCTCTCGTATTGGCGGTGATCGCATGGTCAGGCGGGGTTGGCTGGCCCCTGTTCGTGCTGGCAGGGCTGGTCTTGTTCAGCGCCGTGTACGATCGTTGTCCGGTCTGGCAGACGATCACATCCCGGATGCGCGGTATGAGTAAGAAACAGGATACGGAGCGAGTGCCATGAAGATTGCGTTTGCCACCGATGACCATCAAACAATCAGCCCCCATCTAGGCCGTGCTCAGTGGTATGAGGTGTTCACCATCGAGCGCGGCCATGTGGTGGGAAGGGAAGCGCGTCCGAAAGCGCGGCACAGTTATCATCAGACGCAAGATCACCATCACCACGACTCGCATCACTGGCTGGTGGAGCCAGTGCGCGATTGCGAGTTGATCGTGGCCCGTGGCATGGGTGAGCCGGCCTTTCAAGCCGTGCAGGCTGCCGGTATAACGGCTATCTGTACACCGCTTCGCGTGATTGACGAAGCAGTGCAGGCCTACCTGAATGGCGCGCTTTCTCACCATCCCGAACGCATACATCATCGCCATTGAAACGGTGTCTACCACCGTTCATCAGCACAAGCGTTCCGGTAATAGCAGCGCAGAGCGACAATCGCGCGTGAACAACGATCATCATTGTCGCTCTATCCGGCAACTACGGACGACACTCGTACAATACTTGCATCCCCTGGCTCATCTCTTCGACCGGCTTGCAGCTTGTCTGCAACCAGGCAGTTATCGCATTATTTGGCGCGCGCCCGGCGAAGAGGATGTAACGGAGGCGTTGCGCATTGACCAGCGCTTGCAGACCCTCGGCATCAATCACCGGATCGCTGCCACTAAAACCACCCATGTAAAGCACCGGACGACCGGTAGCCAGCACTAGCGGTGCGCCGGTTTGCGCGCTCGGTACGGCAACGAGGTAGTCGATGTCCTGGGTGTTCGCTTGCAGGAAGGTCAGCAAGGCAGTGACATCGCCAGCTTGCGGCACAGCCGGCATATCTCGATCACCCATTGGCGGACGATTGGTTGCTCCTATCGATCCACCGTATGCGCCGGGTAGTGCTTCGCCTGGCTGCTGGTTGATAGCGGTCAAAACCGACCATGCGAGCGGCGTGATGAGCAGCGCAGCGATGATGAGCGTGTAAGCGAGCGGCAATGCAATCTTCCGCATCCGCCACTGTCCGATTGCCAGCGCAATGACTCCACCGGCGAGCACCAGCGCGGCTACCCACAACCACCAGGCATCTTGCCCGTATTGTCGGGCCAGCCACCACTGAAAGATCAGGGTTCCTGTTGCTGCCAGGACAACCAAACCTGTCATCCACAGCCGCGCGCGTTCCCGCCAGGCAACTGCCACACCGCTACCAATCACTGCCGCGAGTGGCGCAGCCAGCATGATCAGGTAATAGTCGTGGAAGAAGTTAGCGACGCTAAAGAAGATCATACCGATGACCAGCCAGCCACCCCAGAGCAGAGCGGTTTTATGCCCGGCAGCCAATGGCCACGTTGGCCGGGTAAGAGTCGCCAGCGCGATCAGGCTCACGATCCCGAACGGTAGCAGCCAGCTTAGCTCTTTAGCCAGCGGCGGCACGAAAAGGCGAACGGGTGAAGGCGTACCAATTTCCTGCTCAAACATTCCGCCGCCGGCCCGGTTGTTCCATACCGGTCCATCACCGGCCTGGTTGGGTGGCATACCGGGCATTTCCGAAGTTGGCGGTCGATCAAAGGGTGAGTTGTCGGCACCGGGGAAGCCGGGAGCTGGAATTGGGGAAACGTTACCGCCATCATCGATTCCTCCTGGATTGCGCTGCATGCCCAGGAGACGATTGAGACCGTTGTAACCGATCATTAACTCGAGCACACTGTTCGTCTGGCTACTGCCAATGTAGGGTCGCGCAGTTGCCGGAGTCAAATCTACAACCAGCGCCCACGAGAGAGATACGCTCAGCAGAAGGATAGTCATTACGCTCAAATTGATGATCTTTTGCCGCCAGGAATTGTTCGCGCCAAAGAAGTACAGGGCATAGAAGGCTGGCAAAGGCAAGAATGCTTGCAGCATCTTGATATTGAAGCCCAGGCCAAGAAGCAATCCTCCCAACAGCAGCCAGCGCAATTTACCTGCCTCAGTGGCCTTGATGAAGGCCCATGTCGTCAGCAAGAGGCAGAAAACCAGCATGCCATCCATCGTGTTGTTGCGATCGGTGCCGATGACAGTTGGTGTAGTTGCGAAGACTGCGGCGGCTACCAGCCCGGCCAGGGTACCCGCGTGCTTTTTGACCAGAGTGTAGATCAGGGGAACGCCAAAGATACCGGCGAGCATGTTAGGTAAACTAACTGCGAATCCGTTGATACCCAGCGCGAGCGCAAAGGCGGCCTCGATCCATAGTCCAAGCGGTGGCTTATCAACCGAAACTGAACCGCCAGGCTCGGCGGCCACGAAGAAGAAGTTAGACCACGATTGCAGCATCGCTTTGACGGCTGCGGTATAGTACGCATTGGCGTCGCCGATTGCCTGAATGTTGATGAGATGCAGTGCCGCTGAACCGATCATCAGCGCCAACAGCAATAGTTGGTTGAGTGTCAGACCTCGCCAAAGCGGTCGTTCGAGCCAGGTCGGTCGTTCAATCACGGTTTGAGTGATAACTGAAGTCGGCATAACTTTCCCTGTCAATCGCTGTCGATAATGTCGCCTCAACTGTACGAGGGTTGCTCCGACTTTCCAAGTGTCGATGATCATCTGTCATCGCTCCTGTGAGATGACAAATGTCATAGAGTCGGTCACGAGAGCATGACACGGGTAACTCGACGCTCTGTGCTGCTCGTGCTAAGATCGAGGCATGATAGACATTGATGACACGACGCGCTTGCTTCGCACCGCAGCCTGGATCTGGACGGGATACCTGCTGGCGCTGGCATTCATCGATAGCTGGTTATATCTACCCTTTGCGGCACTGCTCACCTATTACCTGCTCAACGGCAGCGCGGCGCTGATATTTCTCCTGGCGGCGCACCTGGATCACCTGCCGCAGCAACTCAGGCAGGTACGCCTGCCATTGATGCTCATCGTGCTCTCACTCATGCCACTGGTTGGTAACCAGCTCCTGCTGGTACGCCTTCCTCCCGGTCCGTTATCCAATCCAGAAGGGATGGCTCTGCGCCAGTTGCCAATTCTGTTTTTAGCCCTGGTCATCACTGCATGGCGTTATCGGCTACCTGGTGTATTCGTCTTCAGCGGCATAACTGCCTTGATTGAAGGGTTGACAGTAGCCTGGATTGCGCCGCTGACGCGCGGGCTGCCCTCGCCGACTGGATTATTCGGCGGTCTGGCGCCAATGCCCTTTCAGACGATCAATGTCTTCGTCATTTTGGGCCTGGTTCGCACTATCAGCTTCATAGTCGTTGGCATCTTTGTCAACCAACTGATTGAACGCCTGGATCGGCAACAACAATCGTTGCAGCAAGCTAATGTCCGTCTTGTTCATTATGCCGAAACTCTGGAAAGCCTGGCTGTGAGTCGCGAGCGCAATCGCCTGGCGCACGAATTGCACGACACGCTTGCCCATTCGCTGGTTGCCATTGCCGTGCAATTGGAAACAGCCCGCGCCTATTGGAACGAAGATCGCGCCAGTGCCTTAGCGCTGGTTGAACAGGCCCATGCTGCTACCCGGTCGGGCCTGGAAGAGACGCGACGCGCGCTGAAAGCCTTGCGCGCATCACCGCTCGAAGAGATCGGTTTATCGGCGGCGTTGCGTCGGTTGGCCGAGTCGGCAGCAACGAGGGCCGGTCTCGAACTGACACTTACGTTGCCCGATCGATTGCCCGCCCTGGCGCCTGATGTCGAACAAGCAATCTACCGTATCGCGCAAGAGGCGATTGAAAACGCCGTTCATCATGCCCACGCGGCCCGTCTGACCGTTCGGCTGGAACTGCACGGGCAAAATCTGCGTCTGGTGGTGCAAGATGACGGCCAGGGTTTTCACGTTACCCCGGCTACGCAGAGTGGTCATTTCGGCTTGATCGGCATGCGTGAACGCGCGCATCAGATCGGTGGCGAACTCGAAGTGGAGAGTCGTATCGGCAATGGCACCACGGTCACTTTGACAGTTGGAGCAGCGCTATGAAAGTCGTCATTTGCGATGATCAGGCTGTTGTGCGCGAGGGATTAGAACTCCTCTTGCGACTGGAGCGAGATATTCGAGTGGTAGCAACCGCCAGTGATGGCGCTGAAGCGCTGGCAATGGTTGCTGTTCATCAACCGGATTTGGTGTTGATGGATCTAAAGATGCCGGGCATGAACGGAATTGAAGCTACTCGCCAGATTCGGGCGCGCCATCCGACCGTCAAAGTGCTGGTATTAACCACCTACGATGACGACGAGTGGCTTTTCGATGCATTGCGCGCCGGCGCGCATGGCTACCTGCTGAAAGATACCCGTCGTGAAGACATCGCGCGCGCCATTCGTGGAACCGTGGCCGGTCAAACCTTTCTCGATCCCAGTGTGGCCGGAAGAGTGCTTGAACAGGTGAGTCGTCCGCCGACACAGCCAGCCACCCTGCTCACCAAACAGCTTACCGAACGCGAGCTTGACGTGCTACGCTGGCTGGCGCGTGGCCTGAGTAACGCCGAAATCGCGGATCGACTGGCGCTATCTGAAGGGACTGTGCGCAACTATGTTAGCTCGATTTTGGGTAAGTTGGGGGTGAGTGATCGGGTTCAGGCTGCGCTGATCGCAGTGCAACATGGCTTGTTGGGGACGGTGTTGTACTTCTTTATCACCAATTTCTACAATCCGCACTACATGTAATGTGCTCGGCCTCTGCAAATGCGAGGTTGATTCTCCCCTCTCACCTTCTGTCATTGCGCGTGGCGAAGGGCCTGCTCTCCCGTCAGGATTGCCTCTTACCCGCAACGCAGTGCCACTGCGCTGCTGGGCCCCGCTTCCATAATGAAAGCAGGCTGCTCACTTCGCAGACCTGCTTCATTTCACGAATGCGATGGATTGCCAGGGATACTCGGCAACCGTAGCGCTGAGCGATGGCGTCTTCCCCCACCAGAGTAGGGTAACGCAACACCCTCAGCCTGCCGATACCCTGATCACGGCTGCTCTCCACGCAACCAACGGATCACATCCGCTCTCGCTATGACTGTTGCCTGTGGAGCAGCACGCGGACGAACTTCGACCTGATCGGTGGCAAGGAGTTTTTCGCTGATCACCAGTCGCCATGGCGCACCGATCAGGTCGGCGTCGTTAAACTTAACGCCGGCCCGTTCGTCGCGGTCATCAATCAGCACACGTAAACCGGCAGCTTGCAGCCCGGCAGCCAGTTTTTGCCCGGCCACTGCCACGGCGTCGCCGCGTCCAAGTGTAACTACATGCGCATCAATGGGCGCAATCGCCGCCGGCCAGACGATCCCGCGTTCATCGGCATGTCGTTCGACAACCAGATGGAGCAATGGTTCGAGATCGAGTTCGATCCCGGCTACAAGTAGTGGTCGGTTTTGCCCGTCAGCAGCCTGCGCCAGGAGCGTGGTTGGCTGGGGTGGGTAGATCGCGCCAAGTGCAACACCGCGGCCTGCGTTGCGAGCCGTGCCGCAGCGAGGACAGGGATCGCCGGCAGTAGCCTGGGCAATATCGGCCACCAGCGTAGCCTGCCAGTCGCGCCCATACACAACATCGCGCAGGTGATAGCCAGTCCGGTTAGCGCCGGCCACCAACGGCGCGCCGTTGGCAACGGTCAAATCGGCCACAACCAGCACGTTCTCCAATCCGACCGGCGAAGCATAACCAGGGATAGCGCCGCATGCCCGAATCTGCTCCTCGCTGGCCGGAACCAGTTCCCCGGCATCGATCGCGGCGGCCAGTTTCGCCAGACTTGCCTCGCGGTCACCGCGCACAACCGCAAAGACCAGGCGTTGCTCACCATCGCGCCGGTCGCTGAAGAAGAGCGCCTTGGCTGTCGCCGAAGTCGGGATGCCGAGATAGTCGGCTAACGCGGCAATCGTATGCGCGCCTGGTGTTTCCACCAGGCTCGACGGTGGAGCAGGATCGGTGTGCGGCGAGAGTGGCGCTAGCGGCGCCGTATCCAGTGGCGCGCGCAGCCCACAATCTGGACAGTCGAGCGTATCCAGCGGCGCAGCCGCGCTATCGACGATCACCGTTGCTGTTCCCTCGCTCAACAGCGCTTCAGCCACTGGATCGAGACCACAGTGGCGCATAACAGTGCTTATCCGGGTTCGGGCTGCCTTAAGCAGGCTTTCAGCCTGCTCTGCTTCCAACGCCAGCGCTGCCCAGCCTAGGGTAGTTGGGGTTGGCAGATCGAGCAGACTCACTCTGCCGCGCGTCTGCTGTTTGCGCCGCCGCCAGCTCCAGATCACCTGTGGAAGCTGGCGGTACGAGTCAATATCCCGTTCCGCCAACGCGGCAACTGTGGTCAACCACGGTGCAGTGGATGTAATCGGGAAGCCAATCTCTTGTCCGCTCAGGTCGCGCATTGCCGTGGTAAGCGCATCGGCCAGACGATGCAACGCTGCGCTGCCCAGCGGCAACAGCGCCACTTCGCCGTTGCTCAATACCCGAAACATACCTGCCCGCCACAAGAGCTGCTCGGCAAGCGAACCAGCTCCGGCAGGCGCCTGGCGCAAAGTACGTCCAAACAAGGTCGCGAAATGCATCGATGAAGCTCCACAAGAGACGACATATGAATCGTCTACTCATCACTCAAAACAACTCCAACTGTCCCGGTTGCGAGGGTGAGTCGGCTGCCGGCTCTACCAGTGGCATGCCCGCTGCGCGCAGTCGGTCGGCTATCAGCCGACAGAGCCGGGGCGATTGATGTTCATCTGGACAGTGCATAAACAGGTATATAGAATCTACGTTGCTTTGCGCAACCCATTCGATGATGCGTGCCGCCCATTCATCGAGAAAAGGCTCATTCCGCTCAAGCTGAGGATGACCGATGTAACGCACCAGTGTTGGCCCATTGCTACGCAAGGGTCGCAGCGGCACACTCGGTTTACGTTCACGGGCATCATCAAGCAATGCTCCGCCTGGATCGTTCGGATCACGAATAGGGCGCACATCCATGATCACGCGCCCGACGCGATAACGGTTCAGCAATTCCATCAAGGGCGCCTCACCAACCGGCAAATACCAGTCGGGATGGCGCACTTCTACCGCCAGCGCTGCCTCTGCCGGCCAACCGGCCAAAAACTGGGCGAGATCGGCCAGCCGGTTTGTCCCATAGCCCGGCGGCAATTGGAGGAAAAAAGGCCCGCAACGCGCGCCAAGCTCGCGCATCCGCGTCACGAAAGCCTGCGCCTGCGGCAACTTCTCGGCCAGCGCGCCGGCATGACTCACCTCGCGCGGCAATTTACAGCAGAAGTGGAAGTTCGGCGGCGTCTCAGCCACCCATCGCGCCACCGTTGCCGGCGATGGTGTGGCGTAGAACGTTGTGTTACCTTCCACTGTTGTCAATTGCCGGCTGTACAGCTTGAGAAAATCGCTACTGCGCGTTCCTGGTGGGAAGAAGTCGCCTACCCAGCCGTTATACGCCCAGACCGCGCATCCAATTCTAATCATGGTTTTATACCGTAACGCGAACAGCGCGCAGAACGGTGATTCCTTGTTCCGTTTACGTCTGCGCGCCATCGCCTCTGCGCGTCAACCCTTCGCCGCTCCTCCAGGCTCAAAACCGCTCACTAATCACCTTTGGTTGCGTAAACAGGCGCAGGTAATCGCTCCCACCCGCCTTGCTGTCAGTGCCCGACATATTGAAACCACCAAACGGCTGCACGCCGACCAGCGCGCCGGTACATTTGCGGTTGAAGTAGAGATTACCAACATGGAACTCTTCACGCGCCCGTTCGAGTCGCTCGAGATTGCGGCTATAGAGACCGCCGGTCAAACCATACTCAGTATCATTGGCGATTGCCAGCGCCTCATCGAAGTTTGCTGCGCGAATAAACGCCAGCACCGGCCCGAAGATCTCTTCCTGCGCGATACGGGCATGCGGCTGAACATCGGCGAAGATGGTAGGTTGAATAAAGAAGCCGCCGTCCTTCACCAGCTCGTGATCGATCACCTCACCACCGGTTACCAACCGACCCTCTTCCTGACCAATGGCAATGTACTGACTGATCGTATCAAACGCGCGCTGGTCGATAACGGCGCCCATATCGGTTTCGGGTTTGGTGGGATTACCCAGTCGCAGCGCCTTCGCCTTTTCAGCAACCCGCTGCAATACCTGATCGTAGACCTGATCGACGACAATCGCCCGCGAGCAGGCGCTACACTTCTGCCCTTGAAACCCGAAAGCGCTCACCACAATCCCACTAGCCGCCGCTTCGAGATCGGCAGTCTCATCAACGATAATCGCATCCTTCCCGCCCATCTCGAGAATTGCGCGCTTGAGCCAGTTCTGTCCGGGCTGACGCACTGCCGCGCGCTGCTGAATCCGCAGCCCAATAGTCTTCGAGCCGGTAAAGCCGATAAAGCGTACCAGCGGGTGATCGACTAGAAAGTCACCGATCACTGCATCCTCACCGGTAACCAGATTGACGACACCCGGCGGCAGGCCAGCCTCTTCCAGGATTTGCACCAACAGGTTCGCCATCACCGGCGCGCGCGGCGACGGTTTTAGCACCACCGTGTTACCGACCACAATCGGCGCAACGGTCAAGGTAGTGGCAATCGCCAGCGGGAAATTCCACGGCGGGATTGCCAGACCTGGCCCAAGCGGAATATAGCGCAGCTCGTTATACTCACCGGGATATGGTACGAGCGGCTGGCGCTCACCCTGTAAAGCCAGGGCCTGCCGCGCATACCACTCACAGAAATCAATCGCTTCGGCCACGTCAGCATCAGCCTCGACCCAATTCTTGCTCACCTCATGCATCATCCAGGCTGCCAGCTCTTCCTTCCGGCGACGCATAATAGCAGCGGCGCGCAACAGCACTTGCGCCCGCGCGCTCACCGGCACGCGCGACCATGCTCGAAAGGCGGCATCGGCAGCCAGTACTGCCTGGTGAGCTTGCTCTTGGGAAGCGCTACTGGCATATCCGACGACCTTCTTTGGTTCGGCGGGGTTAATCGAGGGCAGCTTACGATCGGTCACAATCCGCTCGCCACCGATCACCAGTGGATAACTTGCCCCTTGTTGGCCGGCAACGTGTCGGATCGCGCGTTGCATCGCTGCGCGGCGATTGTCACTATCGAAGTTGCCGAACGGTTCGTTTTGAAATGGAGTAAGCATAACCTGTTCTCCTTGCCCTTGAGAGCTGCTGTCATCTCCCATTGTAGCAGGGAAACCGGTAGGCGATAGGCGATAGCTGATAGGCGATAGCCGATAGCCGATAGCTAATAGCCGGTAGCTGATAGTCGATAGGCGAGAGGCGATAGCCGGGGGTAGGGGCGCAGCGGTGCTGCGCCCTTCTGTTGTTGCTAGCGGGTAGCCGAGAGGCGAGAGGCGATAGCCGGGGGTAGGGGCGCAGCGGTGCTGCGCCCTTCTGTTGTTGCTAGCGGGTAGCCGAGAGGCGAGAGGCGATAGCTGATAGGTGATAGCTGGTCTCTGCGGTCGCGGGCGTTCATCATCTTCCGCGAGTAGGGGCGGGTTTCAAACCCACCTCTACAGACGTTTCCCCCCTGCCTGGAGGGGCTGGTTGGTTGTGGCGTGGTATGTCGCCAGGGGATAGGCGATAGCTGATAGGCGAGAGGCGATAGCCGGGGATAGGGGCGCAGCGGTGCTGCGCCCTTCTGTTGTTGCTAAGCGGGTAGCCGAGAGGCGAGAGGTGATAGCGGGGGTAGGGGCGCA
>Ga0209721_1000713_pt1 | contig 28030 bp, 23 predicted proteins | sample TshhotsprinmetaG_FD_184139 | JGI IMG/M metagenome (GOLD analysis project Ga0209721, IMG submission 184139) | Hot spring microbial communities from South Africa to study Microbial Dark Matter (Phase II) - Tshipise hot spring metaG (SPAdes)... | ecosystem: Environmental > Aquatic > Thermal springs...
CTAAAAGGCTTTTTAGGCCTCCCCGCCCCCCTTGTGAAGGGTGAAAAAATCGCTCAATTTAGGTGTTGATAAATTCTCGAAGGAGACAAGGGTTTTTATGGCCGGAGAAAAAATTGGTTACAAAGATGGAAAACTGAATGTCCCCGATCATCCCATCATCCCTTACATCGAGGGAGACGGGGTGGGGCCGGATATCTGGAAGGCATCGGTTCGTGTCTTCGATGCTGCCGTGGAGAAATGTTATAGCGGCAAAAGAAAGATAGAGTGGCTCGAGGTCTTTGCCGGAGAGAAAGCCTATAAAATGAAAGGGGACTGGGCGCCGGAAGAGACAGTTGAAACAATCCGAGAACATAGGATCGGGATCAAGGGACCGCTGACGACCCCGGTGGGAGGAGAACTCCGAAGCATCAATGTGATGCTCCGGCATAAGCTCGATCTCTATTCCTGTGTTCGGCCAGTAAAATATATTCCGGGAACACCCAGTCCGATGAAGCATCCTGAAAAAGTGGACATGGTCGTTTTTCGTGAAAACATGGAAGACGTCTATGCCGGGATCGAATGGAAGATGGGATCGAATGAGGCAATGCGCTTAAGAGAATTTGTTGAAAAAGAGTTGGGAAAAGCGATCCGGGAGGATGCCGGGATTGGGATCAAGCCAATCAGCGTCTTCGGGACCAAGCGGCATGTTCGAAGAGCGATTCAATATGCACTGACCCACCATCGGAAGAGTGTGACGCTGGTCCATAAAGGGAACATCATGAAGTTCACAGAGGCGGCTTTTCGGGATTGGGGATATGAATTGGCCAGAGAGGAATTTGGAGACCGAATTATTTTAGAAAGTGAGTTAGGAGAACGGGAAGTTCCTTCAGGAAAGATTGTTCTTAAAGATCGGATTGCGGATGCCATGTTCCAACAGATTCTCTTACGACCTGACGAATATGATGTCCTGGTCATGCCCAATCTCAACGGAGACTATATGTCCGATGCCCTTGCCGCTCAAATCGGAGGCCTGGGCATGGCACCCGGCGCCAATATAGGAGATGAGGCTGCGGTCTTTGAGGCGACTCATGGAAGCGCGCCTAAATATGCGGATCAGGATGTGATCAATCCTTCGTCTTTGATTCTTTCTGGAGCGATGATGTTTGATTATCTTGAGTGGAAAGAGGCAGCCCAGAGGATCGTTAAAGGTCTCGAAAAAACGATTTCACAAAAGATTGTCACCTATGATCTGGCCAGACAGATGAAAAAAGCCAAAAAAGTGAAGTGTTCCGAATTTGCCACAGCCCTCATCAAAAATCTTTGATCGTTCTTGTGGGTTCACCGATAGAAAAAAGGATGACCCCCTTCTTTCCGAACGAAGTCATCCTTCAAAATCCGCCTCACTAATAAGTCAATCCATCATTATACAGACATCAGCCCTCTAATCCCTCCTTCCCTCCTTTTGCAAAAGGGAGGAATAACCCCTCTTTGGTAAAGAAAGGACAGGGGAGATTTTTCTAACTATGTCTTTTCAATAATGAACTCATAAGCCAAAACTCATGTTTTCTTCAGTGCGTCCATCACTACTTTGGGAGTGAGAGGAATCCGCCTGATTCGAACCCCTGTTGCATTGAAGAAGGCGTTTGCCACTGCCGGTGCCAGGGCAGGAATCCCGAGCTCCCCAATTCCACCGATCCTATCCGTGCTTTTAACAATATGAACTTCAATCTCAGGCACTTCGCTCATGCGAAGGATGGGATAATCACCAAAATTCGATGATGCTACCCCACCTTTATCGAACTTTACTTCTTCTTTAAGGGCAGTGCTGAGGGCCAAAATGATTCCCCCTTCTAATTGCTCCACAAGTGGCCCGGGATTGATCACGGGCCCACAATCCACTGCCACCACCACACGATGCACTTCAATCCTACCCGTATTCTTGTCTACGGAGAGTTCTGCCACCTGTGCAGTCCAGGTTCCAAAAGTTGCAGCCTGTGCAATGCCCCGACCCTGGCCCTTTGGTATGGGTTTACCCCAGCCTGCCTTTTCTGCCACAGTTTGGAGCACGCGAGAAGCCCGTTTGTTATTTTTCAAATTCTGCAGACGAAATTCGAGGGGATCCTTTCCAGCGGCATGGGCCAGTTCGTCCATGAAACATTCAATAGCAAATGCATTGGGGCCATTCTGGACGGCACGCCATGGCCAGCAAGGGATGGGCAGATCGGTCATGGCGAATTCAATATAGAGGTTTGGTATCTCATATTGAATCTTGGCATTCCAGGTGAAGGGATTTCGGTCCCAGAGGCCCCAGAGACAGTAGTCATCGGTCCCATCTTTGACCGCAGCAGGATTCACAGGCCTCAAAATTGAGATGGCAGCGGTTTTGTGGGACCAGCCGACCAATTGGCCCTGCGTATCGAGAGCGGCTTGGATTCGATGGGTCATGGGTGCTCGGAATCGGTCGTACTTGATATCATCCTCCCGTGTCCAGAGCACTTTGACTGGTTTTCCAAGATTCTTTGAGAGGCTCACCGCCTCACCGACGAAATCGCCGAAGGCTCGCCTTCCCAGACCACAGCCAAGATAGGTCGTATGGACATGGATCTTTTCTGGTGGAAGTTTTGTAATCCCTGCGGCTGCACCGACACAGCCGGACTGATTTTGGGTTGGAGACCAGATATCACAGCGATCTTCCCTGACATAGGCTGTAGTATTCATCGGTTCCATGGTAGCATGGGCAACGGCGGGGATGTAATAGGTGGCTTCCACTTTCTTTGAAGCTTCAGCAAGAGCCTTCCTAACATCCCCAGCCTCATGGACTTTGCCTCCAGGCTTATCCAAATCAGACAACATCAACTTTTCAATAAATGCATTATCCATATCCGGGTGTGTGCCTTTATCCCATTGCACTTTGAGTGCCTCTTTCCCCTTGAGAGCGGCTTCAGTTGATGTCGCACACACGGCAATCCCCTGAGGGATCTGGATTACTTTGACAACCCCCTTCACCTGTTCGGCAGCCTTCTGATCGAAAGAGATGGGTTTGGCGCCATAGGCTGGAGGTCTTGCGATCACGGCATAATGCATATCCTTTAAATCCTTAAAGTTCACCTCATTGACATCAAGGCCATAGACTGCTTTGCCTTTCACCTTTTCTGGGACATCCACACGGGGCATGGATTTGCCCATATACCTGAACTCTTCCTCTTTTTTTAGGGGAGGATCTTTTGGAACCTCAAGTTTAGCCGCTTTTTCACAGAGTTGACCATAGGTGAGGCTCCGTTTGCTCTTCTCATGTTTCACGGTTCCCAAGACAGCGATGCATTCGCTTTCAGGAACATTCCAGGTTTCGGCAGCCGCTTTGACAAGCATAGCCCTTCCTGCGGCACCCGCCTTTCTCAAGGGTTCGTAAAATCCCCTTATGCTGGCGCTTCCTACGGTGATTTGGCCTGGGAGGATCGGGTTTTTGTATTCGGGTTTGGCGCCCCCCTGTCGGATGCGAACCTGCTTCCAATCGGCTTCCAGTTCATCGGCCAGGATCATGGATTGAGATGTCAAGACGCCCTGTCCCATCTCAGAATTTCCGATAGAGATGGTCACTTTGTTGTCGGAGGTGATTTGAAGCCAGGCGTTTGGATTGAAGGGTTTAAGGTCCTTCTTTTCGGCAGCATTGAGGATCGAATAACCCATAGGAGTAATAGAGACGGCGAGGGTTAAACCAGTTGCTTTTAAGAATGAGCGGCGTGAAATGGTAGGATTCATCATTTTTTCGCCTCCTTTCTGGCCATCTGAACAGCAGTTTTAATTCCTTTTTTAATCCGCAGATACGTTCCGCACCGACAGATCACATCATCCATCTTGGAGATGATTTGATCCGCATTCAAGGCTGGTTTCTGTGACATGAGAGCGGCCACCTGCATCATCACTCCGGGTTGACAGAAGCCGCATTGTGGAACCTGTTCTTTGATCCAGGCCTTTTTGACTGGATGGTTTTCGGATAGTCCTTCGATGGTCGTAATCTTTTTCCCCTTGACCTGACTGACGGGAATGACGCACGACCGCTCCGCCTTTCCGTTGATGTGGACCGTGCAAGCACCACATTCACCAATCCCACAACTGTATTTGGTGCCCGTCATTCTAAGATGGTCTCGTAAGACCCAAAGCAACGTGGCATCATCCGGAACATCCACTTTGTAGTTCTTGCCATTGACATTCAAAGAAATCATCGCCCGCTCCTTTCTTTATAGATTTTTAAGAATTCTTTGGATAGAAAGCGAAAAGAGTAAACCTCATTCGAAGAGCTTAGCCCTTCTTACGGGGCGGCTTACACATGGCAAGCCGCAGGGTTTTCCAACAGGGTAAAAAAAACTTTTTTATTATGATTATATGGAGTCCATTTTTTTGTCAACAGGAAAATTTTATGGGTGGCAAGGGCGACAGGGAGAGGCGTTTAATGGCTCAGCCTGCCTTTCTCTCTGAAAAATTTTGACAAGCCATTTGTTTCAGATTATAAAGGTTAGGGCCATAGAGTAATGATGGATGAGTCATTGTGACCAATCCTCTAGTAAGGAAGAAGAGATGGCAGAACCGAAAAAACCGAAAGTGACACCGCGAATTGATATCTTTAAGGCATGGTGCAAAGCCTGTGGCATCTGCATTGCCTTCTGCCCTACAGGGGTGCTTGCCAAAGACGAGGCAGGCTATCCTTATGTGAAGGATATCGAGCAATGCATCAATTGCGGGTGGTGCGAGGTCCGATGTCCAGATTTTGCTATCACTGTAGAAACAAAAGTGAAAGAGAAGAAGAGAGTTGAGGTCAAAGGTGAAGAAGCACAACCAAAGGGAGAAGAGGAAATCTCGCCAGAGAGAATTGTTGCTCCAGGGCAATGAGGCGGTTGCAGAGGGAGCCTTGAGGGCGGGTTGCCGATTTTTTGCAGGCTATCCAATCACTCCGGCCACAGAGATCTCCGAAGTATTATCCGTCAGATTACCCCAGGTGGATGGGACTTTTATCCAGATGGAGGATGAGATCGCAAGTCTGGGTGCGATCATTGGAGCTTCGTTGGCTGGAGTGAAGTCCATGACGGCAACGAGCGGTCCAGGGTTTTCGCTGATGCAGGAGAATCTGGGATTGGCCATTATTGCAGAAATTCCTTGTGTCATTGTTAACGTGATGCGAGGAGGTCCCAGCACAGGACTCCCCACCTTTCCGGCCCAGGGTGATGTGATGCAGGCGCGCTGGGGAACCCATGGCGATCATCCAATCATTGTGCTTTCCGCCTCGACGGTTAGGGAATGCTATGACATGACCATACGAGCCTTTAACCTTTCAGAAAAATTTCGAACCCCCGTCATCCTTCTCATTGATGAGGTGGTGGGCCATATGCGCGAGAAGATGATCTTGGATGCTGATGAGAAGATAGAGATCTTTAATCGCATCAAGCCCACCATGCCGCCCGAATGGTATATCCCTTATGAAGATACGCCGAGCGGTGTGCCGGCCATGGCCAATTTTGGAGAGGGGTATCGTTATCATGTGACTGGGCTCACCCATGATGTAAGGGGTTTTCCCACCTCAAGGCCAGATGAGATCGGACCATTTATTTCGAGACTCCATCGAAAGATCAGTTCCCATTTTGCAGAGATTCAGATAGGAGAATTTTTTCAGACAGAGGATGCTGAGATCACGATTGTGGCCTATGGATGCGTGGCGCGCTCTGCTAAAAGGGCGGTGATCGAGGCCCGAGAGAAAGGTCTGAAGGTGGGATTGCTCAAGTTGAGTACCCTTTGGCCTTTTATGAGGTCTGCCGTGGAGAAGATTTTGCAAACCTCAAAGGTTCTTTTGGTTCCAGAGATGAATATGGGCCAGATCTCCAGGGAGGTGAAACGGGTGAATCGTGGAACCGCCAGAGTGGTTACCCTCAATAAAGTGGATGGGACGATTATCACACCGATGGAGATATTGGATCGGATTGCGGAGGTTTCCTGATGCCGGAAATTACCAAGTTGATCCACAAATACCTTCGGCATGACAAGAAGTTTCCCCATGTCTGGTGTCCGGGTTGTGGGATTGGGATTATGTTGGGCGCCCTGATCCGTGCCATTGACCGGATCGGATATGAGAAGGATGAGATCGTTCTGGTCTCGGGCATTGGGTGTTCTGGGAGGCTTCCGGTCTATGTTGATTTCAATACCCTTCATACGACCCACGGTCGTGCCCTCACCTTTGCCACAGGAATCAAGCTGGCCAAACCCAACCTGAAGGTGATCGTCATCATGGGCGATGGCGATGCTGTGGCCATCGGTGGAAACCATTTCATCCATGCGGCCCGAAGAAACATTGATATTACCACAATCATCCTGAATAACAGCATATATGGGATGACAGGGGGTCAGAATTCACCTACGACTCCGTACGGGATGAGATCGACGACCACAACCTATTCCAACATTGAGCAGGCATTCAATATCTCTGAGCTGGCAGTGACTGCCGGAGCGGCCTTCGTGGGCAGAGGCACAGTGTATCATGCCCGACTCCTGGACAGCCTGATGGAGAAGGCCTTTCTGAAGAAGGGTTTTTCTGTAGTAGAGGTGATTGCCCACTGCCATACCCAATATGGCCGGCAGAACCGTTTGGGGACCGCGGTCGAGATGATGGAACAGCAGAGAGATCAGGCCATCACCGTGGAGAAGGCGGCCAAGATGAAACCGGAGGAGCTGACGGGGAAGATTGTGATTGGTGTGCTGGTTGATAAGGAACTTCCGGTCTATCAGGATGAATATGAGAAGATTCAGGAACGGGCCAAAGCAGGAATGGGTCAATGAGGAGACAGGGAGAGAAGGAAGAGTTTTAATTGCAAATTCATGAACCCCACTCAACCTCCTTAGATAACTCACCCCTTTTTCCTCTTAAGTTAAGAGGGAGAAGAAAGAAGGGGGTGTTAGGATTGGGAGGAGTGGAGGGTGTGAGGTCTTAAATCTAAATTAGGGTTTAGAAAATATGGCTGATCGTTACGAGATTCGTCTGGGAGGCTCAGGAGGTCAGGGGATTATCCTGATGGGAATCATTTTGGCAGAGGCGATCGGGATATACGATCATAAATTTGTTGCACAGACTCAGAGCTATGGTCCGGAGGCAAGGGGAGGATCGAGCAAATCAGAGGTGATCGTCAGTGATGAAGAGATCGATTATCCCAAAGCGATGAAACCGGATCTTCTTTTAGTGATGAACCAAAAATCATGTGATGAATTTTATCCCGATCTCAAACCGGAAGGGATTCTCATCGTCGATTCCGCCTTTGTTACACAGGTTCCTAACCCGAGGGCGTTTCAGATTCCATTCACTCGTATTGCGAGAGAGAAATTTAAGAGAGAGATGGTGGCCAATATTGTAGCCCTTGGTGCTCTCTCTCAACTGACCCCTATTGTTTCTTCAAGAGCTGTGGAAGCGGCGGTTTTATCACGAGTGCCTAAGGGGACAGAAAAATTGAATCGTGAAGCCTTGAAGGCAGGGATGAGAGCGGCCAAACGGGCCAAAAAGGAATGGTTAAACATAGAGATCCCTCCAGAAATTCCCAAAGAAGACCTGCTGGATTCATATTGACATTTAGATTTCGGAATTTGGCATTGATTGGTAGTGATGAAACGAAGCTCTCTTGTCTACGGCTTGACCAAATGGTTAGCCGGATTGGTCTTTTCTCTTTTCTACAAAATTGAGGTCCGAGGGAATCCGGGTTTTTTTGAGGAAGGCCCGGCGATTATTCTTCCCAAGCATCAGTACTGGATGGATATCCCTCTGGTTGGCCTTGCCTTCCGTCACCGCCTCTATTATGTTGCCAAGAAGGAGCTCTTTCGTTATCCGCTAATTAAACACTATATCGCTCTTAGCGGTGGAATTCCAATAGACCGAGAAAGATCGATTCGGACACTGGAATCTTTTAAAATGCTCATCGGATTGATCAAGGTGAATGAGAAGATCGTCATCTTTCCAGAAGGCACCTATTTTAGAAACATCGTTGGCGCCGGGAAGAACAGGCTTCTGCGAATGATTTTGAAGTTTCAAGAGGAATTAAAACAGAAAATTCCTTTCATTCCGGTTGGAATCCGTTACGGAGAGAGAAAGGGATGGAGGAGGTCCGTGGAGATTTGCATCGGCTCTCCTCTTTTCGCAGAGGGAGAGGCGGATGCTGTATCCCTGACCGATCGAGTGATGGAAGAGATCAGTTGTCTGTGTCGTTTACCAAAACAAAGCTCGGAGTTCGTCTGCCTGCCGGACAGGCAGGGAGTTCAGAGTTCGGAGAATAAAAACAAAGTAATCCGAACTCCGAACTAATACAAACGGAGTAAACTCCGTTAGAAGCGCTTCGCCTTTCTAACGGGAAAGCTCACACCCCGATAGAAACTAAGCTTCGTACGGGGCAAGCAGCGGGGCTTTCTAATGGGGTAAATGTTGTTACAGCCATTGCAAGCCCGGAGGGCGTGGCAATCCTGTTTTTTTATCTGAATTGCTTCGTCAATATGCTCCTCGCAATGGCACACGACTTAGTTCGTTTGTAATCATCACTCCGAACGATCTTTAAAGAGGAGGATTTATGCCAAGAAGGGAGAGAGACCGAGAATTAGCCAGAAGGAGAAAACGTAGAAGGGAAAGAAAGAAACTACGTGCTAAAGGACTTTTGCCATCTGCCGGACCTAAAGAGGCGGTGAAAGAGATGGTTAAGAAACCGGAGAAGACAGTGCCCAAAGAACTTCCAAAGGCTGCGGAAGAATCCTCCACGAAAACTTAGTGGAGAGGAAGTCGAATAATCGCTTAGTCCTATCGTCATATTCTCTATTTTTTTTCGACTCAAAGACGATAGGACTACCTGACGATGAGACTATTCTGCTATTTGGATTTCATCGGGATGAAGTACCAAGTCCCCTTCTTCATCTGCTTGATTTCTCGGACCAGTTGGGCAAAGTCCTCTTTCCGATTCACAAAATCGATTTCGCTCGTATCCACCACCAGCAGCGGGGACTGATCGTAGTGAAAGAAGTAGTAGTTGTAAGCTTCTGTTAATGTCTTAAGATATTCCAGATCCACATCCTTCTCGTAATTGATATTTCTTGACTTGATCCGGTGGTGAAGGACCTCAGGTTTTGCCTGCAGAAAGATGACCAGATCCGGAGTTGGGATCTGTCCGTTTAGAAGGCGATAGACCTGTTCATAGAGGGCTAATTCGTGTTCGTCCAGGTTTAAAGAGGCAAAGATACGGTCTTTGGCGAAAAGATAGTCACTGAGTGTGATTTGATTGAAGAGGTCCAGCTGGGCTATCTCCCGCTGCTGTTGAAAACGGTTCAAGAGGAAGAAGAGTTGAGTCTGAAAGGCATACTTTTTTCGATCCCGATAAAACTGAGGAAGGAAAGGGTTTTCTTCCGGTTTTTCCAAGATCAACCGAGCATTAAATTCTTTCGCCAAAAGTTTGGTGAGGCTTGTTTTGCCTACCCCGATCGGTCCTTCAATCACGATATACTGAAACATGATGACTCCTTACCACCGTCCTCCTGTCCCTCCGTTCGGTTAAAATGGAAGAGGGAGTACATCTGTACCATCGAGAAAGGATGAAGAAGTTTTACAGAGCCTCGTATTTCTTCCTTGACAGGCTTCCATTTCAGGTTTATGTTTCTTCATATTTACCATAACTTAATGGTTATTTGCCACAAAAATCTTTACCCCATTAGAAATCATGCTTCGGTCGGTTCAAAGCATAACGACGATGATCTCTAACTGGGGAAACCGATAAGGAGGAAAGATTATGCTCAAGAGTAAACAGGTCGGTTTTTTGGGGTCAGGCAATATGGGAGAAGCTCTCATCGTTGGCCTTCTTCATGGTCATCTCTGCCGTCCGGAGCAGATCCTATGCTCTGATGTACGATCTGAAAGGCTGAAGGCGATTCGAGAGCAATATGGTGTAAGAACAACCTCCCATAATCCGGAGGTCGTCAAGCAGTCCGATATCGTCGTCCTCGCCGTGAAACCTCAGATTATGAAACAGGTCATTGAGGAGGTGGCCAAACACTTCGATCTGACCAAACTGATCATCTCGATTGCGGCAGGAGTGCCACTCGATGCAATCGAATCCTGTGCCCGAAAAGAGCTTAAGCTGATACGCGTCATGCCCAATATATGCGTCTCGGTCCGGGAAGGGGTTTCGGCCATTGCTGGCGGGAAGCATGCTTCCAAGGAAGATCTGATGATGGCAAAGGCGATCTTCGATTCTGTAGGAAAATCGATTCTGATCGAAGAATACCTTCTCGATGCGGTCACCGGTTTAAGTGGAAGCGGTCCTGCTTATATCTTTCTCATCATCGATGCCTTGGCGGATGCAGGAGTTAAGGTGGGGCTTTCGAGAACAGATTCACTCGTTTTGGCCTCTCAAACCGTTTTAGGGGCAGCCAAGATGCTGATCGAGACTGGGGAGCACCCAGGGAAATTGAAGGATATGGTCACCTCGCCTGGAGGGACAGCCATTGCAGGACTCCATACATTGGAACAGGGTGGGGTTCGCACGACACTGATCAATGCGGTAGAGGTAGCGACTGAACGGGCAAAATATTTAGGCGAGATGATGAAGAACAACTTAGTCAATGAGAGGTGATAGCAGGAGAAGCGGCTTTGAGGTCGAGCTTTTCAACCCACGAAGCCGTATGAGATTAAATCTTTCTATCAGATTCGCGTGCCGAATTATTAGAGGGGATAAAAGAGATGTTTAAGACCGCATCGATTCAGTTATGGATCGGAGAAGAGAGTAAAGCTGAAAGAATCGAGCGGGTCGAATCACTCCTCGATCAGGTCAAGGGCGCCAATCTTGTGATCCTTCCAGAGGTTTGGAATATCGGTTACTTCTCGTTCGATCTCTATTCGAAGGAGTCGGAGACGGTGAATGGCGAGACCGCTCAGAGGATGTCTCAAAAAGCCAAGGAACATGGATTCTATCTCCATATGGGAAGCTTTATCGAACACCAAGAAGGAAAGTTATTCAACACAAGCCTTCTTTTCGACCCCAATGGGAAGGTCATCGCCAAGTATCAGAAGATTCATCTCTTTGGTTATGGTTCATTGGAAAGCAAGATCCTTTCTCGCGGTGCTGAGGTTGTCGTGGTTGAAACTGACATTGGGAAAATCGGGATGTGCACCTGTTACGACCTCCGTTTTCCAGAACTTTTCAGGAGTATGCTCGATCGAGGTGCTGAAATATTTTTGGTTGCTTCAGGATGGCCTTATCCACGGTTGGAACACTGGTTGATGTTTAATCGGGTCCGGGCCATTGAGAATAGCGCTTATCTTCTATCAAGCAACTGTGTGGGGAAGAACCGGGGAACTCAGTTCTGCGGTCACAGCATGGTGGTTGATCCCTGGGGGGTCATTTCCGCAAGTGGTGGAGATGAAGAGTGTATCCTTTGGGGAGAGATTGAAATTGAAAAAGTGTCGACTGTCCGAAGAGAGTTTCCAGCCGTTAGAGATCGGGTTCTATAAAAGATCGTGCGTCTTAAACCTTTTGAATATTTTAATCCCTCTCCCTTCCAAAGCTTGCCATTGGACATCTGTATCAACAGAGCTTCTCAGGTTTCATTGAGTGCCTCTCCATACATGCGAGCACCTGCAAGGTGCGTGGCCCTCTCATTTCAGAGGTCGAGATTGCTTCGGTTTCCACGCAATAACAATTCCTAAATCGAGATGTGGGACTGGAGAAAAGCCTTGAATTATATGGTCCAGGAAGGTTTTTTGTCACCCAGCCACTGAGGCATGAGGGATTCCTTTCGCATAATATTGACAAATTCGAAGGAATATTGTAATGGTTTGACCATTTCAAATGAATCTCAATTTTAAAAGAGCGAAACAGAGCCGGGCATTCGAGGACGTCGTCTCCCAGATTCAAGCGGCTATCCTGGAGGGAAGGCTTAAGGCCGGAGAGAGGCTTCCTGGAGAGAGGCAGTTGAGGGAAGCCTTTCAGGTCAGCCGGGGAACGGTGAGAGAAGCGCTTCGGACCTTGGAGCAGAAAAAACTGATCGAGATCCGGACCGGCATGAGGGGAGGGGCCATCGTCTGTCCGGTCAATACTCAGCCGGTCAGCGAAAGCCTCGATCTTTTGCTCCAGTATCAAAAGATTGATCTAAGGGAATTGGCCGAGTTTCGAGAGGAAGTGGAGGGAGCCGTTGCTGCTCAGGCGGCTAAAAAAGCGAAGAAGAAAGATATCGAAGAGCTCACCCATTTTCTTGAATCAATAAAGAGTCTTCTTGGGAACGGACGCGAGATCTGGAGAGAGGTGATCAAGGTCGACAACCAATTCCATCTCTGTCTGGCCAGGATTGCTGGGAACAGGGTTTTTGAATCGATCTTAACGATCGTTTACGATAATATCTTCCGCTACTTCGACCGGTTTCTTCCAAAAGAGAAGAGGGTTACCGAGAGGATCTATCAGGATCTATGCCATATTGTGGAGGCGATCAAACAGAGAGATTCTCAAAAGACGAAGGCCCTCGTCCAGGATCACGTGAGGCGATTCGACCGTATGATGGAAGCCAACCGGAGCAAAGTATTTCCAACAGAAGGAGGTGAGGGAAGAAGAGGTCTTTATCTAAATCCCAATAGAAGAGCTTAGCCATTCTAATGGGGTAATCCACCGAAGGGTAAATTGAAAAAAGAAAAATCTAATGAAAAGGAGGAGAAGATGAAAAGGGGATTTGTTTGGATGCTCAGTTTAGCACTGTTGGTCGGATGGGGTTTAACTTTTTCAACACCGAAACCCGCAGAAGCGGCCGCCATCACCTGGAAGATGCAGACGACCTGGCCTGCGGGAATGGCCCTTCATACCAGCGCTGTAGGGCTTGCCAAAAGGATTGAGGAGATGACTGGTGGACGGCTGAAAATTGAGGTATTACCAGCCGGTGCCATTGTGCCAGCCTTTGAAGTTCTTGGAGCCGTTCATAAGGGGACGATCGATGCGGCCCATGGATGGTCTGCTTATTGGATTGGAAGACATCCTGCAGCGAACCTCTTCTCAAGTGTGGCGGGGGGACCTTTTGCCATGGATAATGTGGACTATGCGGGATGGCTTTACTATGGAGGAGGCTTGGAACTTTACAGAGAACTCTATCTCAGTGCTATGAATATGAAGGTGATGGTTTTTCCCACAGATATCATTGCATCAGAACCTCTGGGCTGGTTTAAAAAACCGATCAAATCCTGGGCCGACCTCAAAGGAATAAAAATGCGAGAAGCTGGTTTGACCGCCGAAATCTATAAGGAAGCAGGGATTACAGTCGTTACATTGCCTGGTGGAGAGATCTTGCCAGCCTTGGAGCGAGGCGTGATCGATGGAGCTGCTTTTATGTGTCCTACTACAGACCGAGAACTCGGCCTGATGGATGTTGCCAAATTCTACCATGCCCCAGGCATTCATAGGCATACTGGAACGTTGGAGCTTCTGATCAACAAGGATGCGTGGGATAAATTGCCGTCGGATATTAAAGCGATCATTGATGTGGCGAGCCGAGAAAACCTTTTCAGAGCCTGGATCGAACTGGTTGATAAGAATGTGAAGGATCTGGAGGTGCTAAAGACAAAACACGGGGTAAAAGTGGTAGAGACGCCAAAAGAGGTCATTCTCGAAATATTGAAGGCGTGGGATAAGGTGGCAGCCCGTTATGTCGCCAAAGACCCCTTCTTCGCCAAAGTCTATGCCTCACAAAAAGAGTATGCCAGGAAGATCGTGGAATATCGACGCGAATTTTATGTACCCTATGAGCTGGTGGCTGATTACTACTGGCCGAAGAAGAAATAGGAATGGCTCATAGTACGAGTCTTGAATCTCCCCATCCCCCTTTGAAGATTGGGGGATGGGGAAGAAATGAGCGAGAGGATGATGACGAAACTTCCTTTATCAAAATTATTGAGGGTGGCCAGGTTCATCGACCGGATCAGCCTATGGTCAGGGAAGGCAACGGCCTGGCTTATCTTTCCCTTGGTATTGGGATTAACATATGAGGTGATTTCACGGTATGTGTTCAAGGCTCCAACGATCTGGGCCTATGATGTGGCTTACATGCTCTACGGGAGTCTCTTTATGCTTGGAGCGGCCTTCACCCTTTATCAGAAAGGACATATTCGCACCGATATCTTCTACGATAGATGGTCCTTCAAAAGGCAGGGAAGGGTTGATGCGTTCCTCTATCTTTTCTTCTTCTTTCCAGGAATGATCTTCTTTTTCATTGCAGGCCTGGATGAGGCGATCCATTCCTGGAGCCTGCTGGAAAGGTCAGAAGTGGGAGCTTGGCGTCCCCCCATCTATCCATTTAAGACGGTCATTCCCTTAACCGCACTCCTTCTTTTAATCCAGGGGGTTTCAGAATTTTTAAAGAGCATCTATGCCGCGGTAAAGGGGGAATGGCCATGAAACCTGAATATATCGGATTAATTCTCTTAGGTTCTCTTCTTACAGGGATTTTTGCCGGATTTCCTATTGCTTTTACACTGATCATCCTGGCTGTGGTCTTTGGATACATCGGATTCGGTATGGGCGTGTTTGACCTGATGGTCTTTCAGACGCTCGGACTGATGAAAGAGGAGACTCTGGCAGCAGTTCCGCTCTTTATCTTCATGGGGCACCTTCTGGAGCATGCCGGACTGATGGAACGCCTCTTTAAATCCTTTCAGGCGATCTTCGGCGGAATGAAAGGCTCATTATATTTGGGGGTTCTTTTAACAGCCACGATCTTTGCCACGGCCACAGGGATCATCGGTGCCTCGGTAACAGTCATCGGTTTAATGGCTGCCCCTCTGATGATTAAGAGTGGATACAACACCCGACTTTCAGCAGGGGTGATCACGGCTGGAGGCGCTCTGGGAATATTGATTCCTCCCAGCGTGATGCTTGTTGTCATTGGACCAGTAGTGGGAGTATCTGTTGTCAAACTCTTTGTGGCCGCCATTCTTCCAGGTCTTCTTCTTTCAGCACTCTATACCAGTTATTCATTGATCAAATGCCATCTCTGGCCTGAGCTGGGTCCCACCCTCCCAGAGGAGGAACGGATTACCTCGACCCGGGAGATTTTAAAAGAGCTCTTATCGGGAATCGTTCCGATGGCCTTTATCATCTTTGCGGCCCTTGGAAGTATCATCGCAGGATTAGCCACTCCCACAGAAGCAGCAGCCATGGCCGCCTCTGGAGCGCTGATCCTAACGCTTGCTTACCGAAAGCTCACAAAAGAAGTATTAAAGGAGGCGGCCTTTAAAACGATCCAGACGACAAGCATGATCCTCTTTCTGGCAATGGCCTCCAATATTTTCGGTGCGGTCTTCACACGATTAGGAACAAGCTCGATGATTGCTAAGGCCATGTTAGCTCTTCCCATCCCCCCCATGGGCATGCTCGCCCTTCTCATGCTGGTCATCTTCCTCCTGGGATGGCCCCTTGAGTGGCCTGCCATCGTCTTCATCTTTCTGCCCATCTTTCTACCTGTGATTGAGGCATTGAAACTGGACAAGGTCTGGTTCAGCACACTGGTGGCCGTCAATCTTCAGACGGCCTACCTCTCCCCACCGGTGGCCATGGCTGCCTACTATCTTAAGGCCGTGGCTCCCAAGTGGGAATTGCTCGACATCTATAAAGGGATGGCGGAGTTTATGGTGCTTCAGGTGATCGGTCTCATCTTCGTTTTCCTATTTCCTCAAATCGCACTGTGGCTTCCGAGCCTGTTGCTGGGTCGCTAAAGGTCCGAGAAACCTGAACGAGAATCCTTCTCATGAGCAGAGAAAGGACATTCGATCTTCTGATTATTGGTGGTGGAGTGATGGGGTCGAGCCTCGCCTACCATCTTGCCAACGATGGATTTGATGGCCGGATCGGTATCTTTGAGAAGGACCCCACCTATGAAAAGGCTTCTACGGTTCTCAGTGTGGGCGGAATCCGGAGGCAGTTCAGTACCGAAGTCAATGTCCACCTTTCCCGATATAGCCTTGCCTTTTATGAAGCGTTTGAAGAGCGGATGGAAGTTGAGGGAATCCGCCCCGAAATTGACTTTAAACCGAGAGGTTATCTTTTTCTTGGAAATGAGAAGAACTGGCCGATTCTTCTAAAACATCAGGCCTTTCAAAGATCGCTCGGTGTAGAGACACAGCTCCTTACGATTGATGAGACCCTTAAACTTATTCCTGATCTCAACCCAGAGGATCTGGTTGGATCTTCCTTCTCCCCGGGAGATGGATACATGGATCCGCACGGTGTGCTCCAGGGATTTGTGAGGAAGGCAAAGCATCTTGGTGTGGAATATCTCTATCAGGAAGTGACGGGGATTCTGAGAGAAGGGAGACGGCTTGAAGGAGTGAAGACCAAAGATGGAACCACCTACACTTGTCGCTCAATTGTCAATGCAGCCGGACCCTATGCAGGAGAGGTGGGTAGAATGGCAGGGATTGAGATTCCGGTGGTCCCTGTTCGGAGAATGGTCTATCTCATTAAGCCGCCAAGGCTCTTTGAGTATGACCTTCCCCTTGTGATTGATCCTTCAGGAGTCTATTTCCTTCACGAAGCAGGGCGACAGATTCTAACAGGGAAATCCCGAAAGGAGGAGCCAGCCGGATTTAATTTCCAGTGGGACCGAACCTATTTCCATGAGGAGATATGGCCCCCCCTTGCTCATCGAATCCCACTCTTTGATGAGTTAAAACTGATGAGTGGTTGGGCAGGGCTTTATGAGATCAATCAGTGGGACTTTAACGGAATCATTGGAGAACACCCGGAGGTGCGGGGTTTTTATATGGCTGTGGGTTTCAGCGGCCATGGTTTTCAACAGGCGCCTGGAGTGGGCAAAGCCCTTTCAGAATGGATTCGGTTAGGCCGGTATGAGACGATCGATGTTCGTCCGCTCGGTTATGAGCGGATCCAGGAGGGCAGGAAGGTGCTGGAGGAGGAAGTGATTTGAAAGAAGGATGAGGGACGAAGCACAATGGACGCTAACCCCCTCAATTCCCCCCTTAAATTAAGGGGGATGAAGGGGGGTTACGGGACGACAGATGATGAACAATAGGCGATAAACCAAGGAGTGGAAAAACCTATGCTCATTTTGAACAGAAAAGAATTAGAAGAACTGCTGCCGATGGAAGAGGTTCTGGATGTTTTAGCAATGGGGTTTCGGGAAGCCAAAGAGGGGAAATGTGTCGTTCCGGTGCGGTTTCATTTGAATGTGGAGGAGTACCAGGGTCAGTTTCTCTTCATGCCAGCCCTGCTTTCAGGACTGAAACAGAGTGGAACGAAGATTGTCTCTGTCTTTCCACAGAATATTTCGAAGGGGAAACCCACCATCTATGCGACTTATCTTCTCAATGATCCTGTCACAGGGGAGCTGTTAGCCCTCATGGAGGGAGCGACCCTTACAGGCATCCGGACAGGAGGAGCTTCAGGTCTTGCTACACGCTACTTGGCGAGAAAAGATTCGAAGATTCTTGGAATCATTGGAACGGGTTTTCAGTCTTTCTTCCAATTTAGAGCGATACAGGTGGTAAGGCCCATTGAGGAGGTCTGGGCTTATGATCTCGATTCCCAAAGGCTGGAGAGCTTTTGCAAGAGATTGAGTTTTCTGGTGAAGGTTTATCCTGCATCAAGTCCTGCTGAAGCGGTAAGAGAGAGCGACATCCTGATCACCTCTACGACTTCAAAGACGCCTGTCTTTTCAGGAAAGGACCTGAGACCTGGAACCCATATCAATGCCATTGGAGCCTTTCGGCCAGACATGCGTGAAACCGACGACGAGACGATCCTTCGATCGAAGATCGTGGTGGACACCTTTGAGGGTTGCCTCAGTGAGGCAGGGGATCTGCTCATCCCTATGAGTGAAGGGAAGCTGAAGCGAGAAAGGATCCATGGCGACCTTGGAGATCTGGTCACTGGCCGTAAAGAGGGGAGGCATTCAGAGGAAGAGATCACCCTATTTAAGTCGGTCGGATTTGCGATGGAGGATGTGGTCACTGCCCACCTTGCTTACCAGAAGGCGATTCAGCAGGGCAAGGGTGAGAGAGTAGAGATTTCATAGGGAGGAGTGAGCAATGCTTAATGCAGTGAACCGAATCGAGAAGCCGATGAATGAACCGGTCTTCTCTTATGCTCCTGGAACAGAGGAGCGAAAAAAAATGAGGGTCCAATTGGAGAAGATGCTTGGAGAAGAGGTTGAGATTCCTCTTTTGATCGGTGGGAAGGAGGTCCGAACAGGAAGGCTTGGGGAGTGTCGCTGTCCCCATGATCATCGCCATCTTTTAGGACGCTTTCATCAGGCAGGTCCCAAAGAGGTAGAGAAGGCGATCGAAGAGGCGAAGAAGGCATGGAAGCAGTGGTCGGAGATGGACTGGGTCTCACGGGCCTCTGTTTTCTTGAGGGCTGCTCATCTTATCTCAACAAAGTATCGCTATATCTTAAATGCCGCTACGATGTTAGGCCAATCGAAGACCGTTCATCAAGCCGAGATCGATTCAACTTGCGAATTGGCAGATCTTTATCGGTTTAATCCTTACTACATGAGCCAGATCTACAGCTGGCAACCGGAGTCTCAAGTGGATGCATGGAACCGAATGGATTATCGTCCACTCGAGGGGTTTATCGTTGCCGTCTCACCTTTCAACTTTACAGCCATTGCCGGAAATCTACCCACGGCGCCCGCCATGATGGGAAACACCATAGTCTGGAAGCCAGCCTCCACAGCGGTTTATTCCGGATACTTTTTAACCCAGTTGTGGAGAGAGGCTGGCCTGCCGGATGGAGTGATCAACTTTATCCCAGCGCCTGGGGGACAGGTTGGGAACGTTCTTTTAAGAGATAGGGATTTGGCAGGAGTCCATTTCACAGGGAGCACGCCGACCTTCCAGGAGATGTGGAAGACGGTTGGGTCGAACATTGAACATTATCGAACCTATCCCCGTATTGTCGGAGAGACCGGAGGAAAAGATTTCGTCTTTGTCCATTCTTCTGCAGATGTGGAGGTTACGGCTACGGCTTTGATTCGCGGTGCCTTTGAATATCAGGGGCAGAAATGTTCTGCGGCAAGCCGTGCCTACGTCCCATCGAACCTCTGGCCAAACCTTAAACAGAGACTGATTGACGAGATCCGAACGATCCGAGTAGGAGAGGTTACAGACTTTTCAAACTTTATGGGTGCAGTCATTGACCAGAACTCCTTTTCGAAGATTTCGGGCTATATTGAATATGCAAGGGGTTCGGGTGAGACGGAGATTCTCTACGGAGGTGGATGCGATTCATCAAAAGGCTATTTTATTGAACCAACCCTGATCCTGACAAAAAACCCGACCAACAAGCTGATGACAGAAGAGATCTTTGGGCCTGTGCTCACACTCTATGTCTATCCTGAGACAAACTTTGAAGAAATCCTGGAACTCTGTAACAATACCTCTCCCTATGCACTGACCGGAAGCATCCTTGCCAATGACCGAAAGGCGATTACTTTAGCGATGAAATTGTTGCGCCATGCAGCTGGGAATTTCTACATCAATGATAAGCCTACAGGAGCTGTGGTGGCACAGCAGCCCTTTGGAGGAGGAAGACTTTCTGGAACAAATGATAAGGCAGGTTCCATCTTCAACCTGATTCGTTGGACCAGTCCGAGGACACTGAAGGAAAACCTCTCTCCTCCCAAAGAGTATCGATACCCATTCATGGACGAAGACCGATAAGGAGAAGCCAATGAAAAGTTTGCTGGAAAAACTGGGGATTAAAGAGATCAATCCAGGTGCCTGTTCTGGTCCAGATGGCTGGATAAAAGACCCTCAAGGAGAGGCCCTGGTCTCTTATAACCCCACCACTGGTGAGCCGATTGCCAAAGTGATTCAGGCAACCGATAAGAATTATGAGCTGATCGTCTCACAGGCTATGGAGGCTTTTAAAACTTGGCGAATGATTCCTGCTCCCAAACGGGGTTTGGTCATACGCGACTTTGCTCAAGCCCTGAGGGAGGTGAAAGAACCTCTGGGTGAACTGGTTACTCTGGAGATGGGTAAGATCAGAGTCGAAGGTTTGGGCGAAGTTCAAGAGATGATTGATATTTGCGATTTTGCAGTCGGTCTTTCACGACAGCTCTATGGCCTGACCATGCATTCCGAACGTCCGGGCCACCGGATGTATGAACAATGGCATCCTCTTGGCCCTATCGGTGTGATCACGGCTTTCAATTTTCCAGTGGCAGTTTGGTCCTGGAATGCGGCCATCGCATCCGTTTGCGGAGATACTGTTCTGTGGAAACCCTCTTCAGAGACCCCTTTGACGGCTGTGGCTGTCCAGCATATTGTCAATCGGATCATGGCAGATCATGGAATCAAGGGCATCTTTAACCTTCTCATCGGTTCTGGATCGGTGATTGGAAGTAAGATGATTGGAGATCGCAGACTTCCCTTGATCTCTTTTACTGGTTCAACGCAAATGGGACGGAAGGTGGCAGAGGGGGTGGCGCGTCGCTTAGGTCGAGCAATCCTCGAATTGGGAGGGAATAATGCCATCATTGTGGCGGAGGATGCTGATCTTGAGATGGCCGTGCGAAGCATCCTGTTTGGAGCGGTCGGAACGGCAGGTCAACGTTGTACCTCCACCAGGAGGATCATCATGCATCGCTCGATTTCCAAGGAGCTCACGGAGAGGCTTCGACAGGCTTATGCTCAGGTGCGCATTGGAAATCCAATGGAAGATGGTATTCTGATGGGGCCATTGGTGACGAAGGGGGCTGTCGACGAGATGATGGCCGCCCTTGAGAAGGCCAAAGAAGATGGGGGAGAGATTATTTTTGGAGGGAATCGGATTCCTTCGTTGGGGGAGCGCTTTGTTGAACCGACTCTCGTGAAGATGAAAGTTCAATCCGAGATCGTTCATCAGGAGACCTTTGCTCCCATCCTCTATCTCATCGAATATGAAGACCTGGAGGAGGCCATTCGAATCCACAATGAGGTTCCCCAAGGGCTCTCGAGCGCCATCTTCACTCTGAACTTAAGGACAGCTGAGCGATTCCTCTCTCACGAAGGTTCGGATTGTGGCATTGCCAACGTCAATATTGGAACTTCGGGTGCAGAGATCGGAGGGGCCTTCGGCGGAGAGAAAGAGACAGGCGGTGGAAGAGAATCGGGTTCTGATGCTTGGAAGGGTTATATGCGTCGCCAGACCAATACGATCAACTGGTCCACCGAACTCCCGCTGGCCCAAGGCATTAAGTTTGGAGATTGATCTCGGGACCTCCATCCCGAACCAGGAGGACTATGGGTTCTAACCGTGGGTGAATTGGTTCTCTGGTACGGGATGTTCGTCCCCCGTTGGCGTTTCTTGGAAATGACGGGCTTTGCCCGTGGGGCTCCATTATAGATACATTCCCTACTGGGTAGGTAATCCATTGAAGTAGTTTGGGGCAAGCATTGGCTCTGCCCCTTTATTTCCTTATCCCATCAATAATCCATTCACAAAACGATCTAATTCTTGTAAAATAACCCCTGTAAACAGGAGGGTGTGATATGGAAAGTCATGCAGACAGAGGAGCTCTGGAGAAAAGGATTTTAGAACTTGAGGAGAAGTTGAAGGAATATGAACAGAAAGGTGTGGAAAAACATCTGAAGGAGATGGCTCGACGCTTAGAGAAGATTGCGGAGATGGGAGATGACGGGATCATCGTCTTTGACGAGAATTATCGGATCGAATTTGCCAATACGATTGCCTCTGAATTGACCGGATATTCTAAAACAAGATTAATCGGGATGGATTTTAGGCGTCTCCTCACAGAGCGGGATAATGGCTATCTGAATCAGATGCGATCCGATGTGGGAGAGGACGAAAGCCGACGGGTCTGCACAGTGATGGAGGTGTTGACTGCCCATGGTCAGAAGAAGGATGCAGAGGTCTGTATTGCTATCTCAAAATCGGAAGAGAGCGGTATGAAGATCTATGCCTACCTGCGAGATATAACAGAACAGAAGAGGATGGAAAGAGAGATCCGCGAGGCGACCCGGCGTTTTGAGAAGATTGCCGAGATGGGAGATGATGGAATCATCGTCTTTGATGAAGAGTCGAAAATAGAATTTGCCAACCAGATGGCTGCTGAAATCCTGGGCATCCCAAGAGATCAGATCCTCGGTAGGGAATTTTACTCTCTGATTGGAAAAAGGGATGAGGAGTTTTTGGAGGAGATGGTGGTTCGTGGAGAAGGGATTGGCCAGAAGGTTTGCATTGAGATGACGATTCAGACCCCTTCAGGACAGCCTAAAGAGACAGAGGTCTGTATTGCACCGACCCGATCCGAGGAGGGTTCGATCAAAACCTATGCCTACCTCCGGGATATTACGGAGCGAAAGAGATTCGAAAAAGAACTCAAAGAATCGGAAGAGAAGTACAGAACCCTTTTCGAGAGGGTTCAACATGGACTCTTCATCAGCACCAAAGAAGGGAAGTTTCTTGATTGTAATCAGGCCTTAGTGGAGATGGCCGGCTATGGAAACAAGGAGGAGTTTTTAAAGATTGACATTCCCAAGGACCTCTATGTCAACAAAGAAGATCGAAAGGCATTTCAGAAACTGATCGAGGACCAAGGGTATTGTAAGGATCTGGAAGTGGAGTTCAAGAAGAAAAGTGGAGAGAAGATTACGGTTTTACTGACTGCCCACGCAAAAAGGGATGATCAAGGGACAATTATTGGATATGAAGGCCTTAATATCGATATCTCTGATCGGAAGAGAATGGAGAGAGAGTTGAGAGAAGCCAACGAGTTCTTCATGAATCTGATCGAAAGCTCGGTCGATGGAATTATCGCAGCAGACATGAAAGGCAACATCATCATCTTTAATAAAGGGGCAGAGAATTTGATGGGCTATACGGCTGAAGAGGTGATTGGCAAAGTCCACATCACCCAGATTTATCCTCCTGGAGTTGCCAAAGAGATCATGAGGAAACTCCGAAGTCCAGAATTCGGAGGAGTTGGAAAGTTCACCCCTACCCAACTCAGTGTCGTCAACAGAAAAGGGGAGGAGATACCCATTCAACTTTCAGCCGCTCTCATTTACGATGGGATGGGGAAAGAGGTGGCGAGCGTTGGTATTTTCACGGATCTAAGGCCTCGATTGAAGATGGAGAGGGAACTTCAAGAGATCGAACAGGCTCTTCTCCAATCTGAAAAGCTGGCTGCCATGGGGAGGCTCACCTCCCAGATTGCCCATGAATTGAATAACCCCATCTATGGCATTATGAACACTCTGGAACTTCTTAAGACCGAAATCCCGCCAGAGAACAAACGCAGAAGGATCTTGGAGCTTTCTCTTTCAGAAACCCATCGGCTTGCCGAGATGCTACGAAATATGCTCAGTTTCTCCAAACCTGAAGAAGAAGAACGGCGGCGTATCAATATAAACGAATTGATCGAAGGGATCCTTCTAATCGTGGATAAGCAGATGCAGGAAGCGAATATCAAGGTGAAGACTTACTTTGACGAGAAGATCCCCGAGGTGATGGCTTCAACCAATCAGCTGAGGCAGGTGATGCTGAACATGTTTAAGAATGCGAAGGAGGCCATGCCCAAAGGCGGAACCCTAACGGTGGGAACAAGGGGAGAAAAGGATAAGGTCATGATCCATATCCGAGATACGGGGGTGGGGATTCCGGAGGAGTTGAGAAGCAAGATCTTTGAGGCCTTTTTTACTACAAAGCAGAAAGTTAAAGGGGTGGGCCTTGGCCTTTCGGTCTGTTATGGGATTATCAAGAATCACGGCGGGGAGATTAAAGTCGAAAGTGAAGAGGGAAAAGGGACCCATTTCATCATTAGCCTTCCGATATAAGTTATGGATTGGCTTCCCAAACCAGTTTGGCCAAAGCGAAGAGGTGAGGGGAACCATTGAGACCGATGGATTACCGAGATTGGATTAAAAAAGATTTTCATAAATGGAGTCAATTATTTGATTTTCAAACCATACCAAGGGAAGAGATAGGATATCGTCTCAAAAGAATAAGAGATGGGATGGAAAAGCAAAGGATTGAAGCAATCCTTGTTGTGCAAAAGATGGATCTCTATTACATCAACGGAACAACGCAAGATGGGCTTCTCTACCTTCCCATTGAAGCTGACCCTCTCCTCATGATTAAGAGGGAGTTGGAGCGGGCCAGAATGGAATCACCACTGGAGGAGGGGGTTTCATTTAGATCGATCCGTGATGTTCCCTCGCTCATTAGGAGGCGTCGAAAAAGACTGCCTCAGAATCTGGGGCTGGAGTTCGATCTCCTTCCCGCCAAGGATTACTTTAAATTCCAAGAGATTTTTCCAGGTATCCAACTCCTGGATGCCTCCGGTGTTTTTAGGGAGGCTCGTAAAATAAAGTCGCCTTTTGAAATCGATTTGATGAGGAAGGCAGGGGGAATCGGAAAGAGGGTTTATGAGGAGGCAAAGAAGATCCTTAAAGAGGGGATGACGGAGATTGAGTTTGGGGGGCTTCTGGAGGTTGTTGCAAAGAGATATGGACACGAAGGGCTTCTCAGAGTGAGGTCTCTTAACTATGAAGCTTACACCTGGCATGTTCTGAGCGGGCCCACGGGTGGAATTGTAAGCCAATCGGATTCTCCAATGGGCGGACTTGGGCTTTCTCCTGCATTTCCGGTTGGAGCGAGCTTGAAACAGATAAAGGCTCATGAACCCATCCTGGTTGATTTTGGGACCTGCTATCATGGTTATCAAGCGGACCAGACCCGTATGTTTTCCATTGGGAGGATGAAAAAGAAATTTATTGATGCCTATCAGGCTTGCCGCGAGATCCATAATGCGGTTCTTGAAGAAATAAGACCGGGTGCGGATGGCGAGACGATCTTCCTAAAGACAATTCGTCTGGCAAGGAAGTTAGGTTATAAAGACAGTTATCTGGGGCCACCAGAACTCCAAACCCGTTTTATTGGACATGGAATAGGTCTGGAGCTGAATGAACTGCCATTCATCGCCCAGGGACATGCTTACCCTCGTGAAGAGGGGATGACTTTTGCCATTGAACCCAAGATGGTCTTTCCAGGTGAAGGGGCAGTGGGGATTGAAAATACCGTCGTCGTCACAAGAAACGGCTATGAGATATTGACCCCGCTCAGTCAAGAGATCTTCGAGGTATGATCGAAGATGAGGAGCATATCCTATGCATCTACTAAAGACTACCATGGGTAATCTTCTGAACGAGGTGGCTTCCCAATATGCGGAGCGGGAAGCCCTAATCGATCTCTCGAAAGGGGTTCAATGGACCTATCGAGAGTTTTTAGATCATGTGAATCAACTTGCGAAAGGGTTGTTGAAGATCGGTTTAAAGAGAGGAGACCCCTTGGCTCTTTGGTCTCCAAACCGATGGGAATGGATTGTCGCGGAATTTGCTGTTGCCAAGATCGGAGCGGTTCTGGTCAGTGTGGATACGAATGCACAGATTCAACAACTCGAATACCTTCTCAAACAATCCGACTCAAAGGCGTTAATCTTGACGCCAGGGTTGAAAGGTAGCGAATACCTGGAGATGATCCAATCGCTCTGTCCTGAATTGGGAAATTGCCTTCCAGGTCATTTGAACGCAGGCCTTTTACCCGAGTTGAAGCATCTTATCCTGATATCGGATCGTCCCTTTTCAGGGATGTTCCAGTGGGCCGATCTTTTAGAAATGGGCAAGGAGGTATCTGACAATCAGCTCACCCAACAGGAGCAGTCCATACAACACGATGATGTGGTAACTCTTCTCTATACGTCGGGAACCACGGGAGCGCCCAAAGGCGTGATGTCCACTCATTTGGGCCTAATCAATACCTCTGTCGCCAGTGCTGAGATTCAACGATTGACCGAGAAGGACAGGCTCTGCCTTTCTGTTCCGCTCTCTCATATGTTTGGGTGTATCTGCATTACACTTGCTGGTATTTGCAAGGGTTCTACATTGGTGATCCCTTCAGAGACTTTCGATCCCCGAAAAGTTTTGGAGGCCATCGAAAGGGAGAAATGCACGGCGATCTATGGTTCGCCCACGGCGATGATCGCCCTTATGGAAGATCCGCAATACCAACCTTCCAATCTGAAATCGCTTCGGACAGGAATTATTGGAGGGGCACCATGCCCCATGGAGGTCATGAAAAAGATCGTCGAAGAGATGGGAGCCAGAGAAGTTGTTATTGGATATGGCCTGACCGAATCCTCGTCATGGATTACCGAGACACGGCCAGATGACCCTCTGGAATTGCGGGTCTCAACTGTAGGAAGATCTCTTCCCAATGTGGAGGTGAAGATGATCGACCCTGCCACAGGAGTAGAAGCTCCAACGGGATCAGCAGGTGAAGTCTGTGTGCGGGGTTTAAATATGAAGGGATATTATAAGATGCCTGCTGCAACAGAGAAGGCTATTGATCGAGAGGGATGGCTTCATACCGGAGACCTGGGCACCATGGATGAGAAAGGTTATCTGAGAATTGTGGGCAGGCTGAAAGAGGTTATTCAGAAGGGAGATGAGACGATCTATCCCACCGAGATAGAGGAGGTCCTCTTCACTTTTCCTGGAATTTTAAATGCTCAAGTCTTTGGGGTTCCAGATAGTACGTTGGGAGAAGAGATCGCCGCCTGGATTAAGTTAGAAGAGGGTTCGACTGTGAGAGAAGAAGAGATTCTTCAATTCTGCAGGGAGAAACTTTCACCTTCTCAGGTGCCCCGCTATTTAAAATTCGTAAAAGAGTTTCCCATGACCCCTCTGGGAAAGATCCAGAAGTTTAAGATGAGGGAGATGGCGGTGAAGGAGCTGGGGTTGGAGTAAGTATCTAAAGGACTTTCTTACCAGGTTCCACTCTTTCAATTCCATTGATGCGGTTAAAAAGTTGATCAAAAGAATAGATCGCCGGAATTCTCTTTCGTGAGGCTGTTATGGCCAGGAGGGCGTCGGCAAAATCCAGATTCTTCTCGTAATAAAGACTTAAGGCTTCTAATAACAGATCTAAACTTTCTACTTCTAGACCTTCACAGGATAAGAATTGTATCATAGTTTCGGCGATTTTCTCTTTCGGATATTCATAAAACGATTCGAGCACCCAGACCACCTCTGCCACGGTGATGGGCATTATAAGCAATGAGATTTTGCCATTCCTGGCTTCCTCAAAAAGTCTAAGGGACGCCTCTGCCGTTGATGGGGGGTCTTTGGTTAGAAAACGGAGGAGCACATTCGCATCGACAAACGCACGTTTCATTTCGTCTCCTTTGCAAGAAGAGAGCTCTGAAAAACTATTACACGCTCTCTTGATTACACAGATTTCAAAAGAGGGTTACGTAGATTTCATGGATTTTTCAAGACCCTCTATATCTTTGTAGTCGGCCCCTTATCGATATAATCAGAGATCTCTATGCCTTTTCGGAAATCTTAAGAGAACGTTTTGATAGCTTTTGACGAACCTCTTTGCGAATGGATTCCATCCCCGAATAGGGCCGGGTTGCCGGGAGAACTCCATAAAAATCATTCAAAGATTTTTTCTTAAGAGGGCTCAGAATGGCCCTGTCTTTTTCCACCCTGAAGATAACGGAATCTCCTTCTCCGATCCCCAGTGCATCTCGGACCTCCTTGGGAATAGTGACCTGTCCCTTAAATGTAATCTTTGCCTTGCTCATGCATTACCTCCAATATTATTCCTTACAAAATTAAAATAGCATTACTTTAATAAAATGTCAAATTTGTCGACGGATTTCCAATGACATTTAGGGAAAGTTTAAGATAGAGAAAAAAGGACGGCTCCAATTAAAAATAGAACCGTCCCCTTTTCCGATAGAAATAGGGATGTGTCTCTCAATTGTTTAGGGCAGCTTATATTGAATTTTTGCTTTAATATAACTCTGGCTGATTCCCTCCATGGCCGGACGCAACGGATTTCTGGTAACCTCATAACTGCCCTGAATACCTGCACATTTTCCGGTGCCTCCAATAAGTGTGACAGTCCCCTTGCCAATATCTCCTAATTTCCCTGCAACTGCTACGGTAAAAAACACTGTAGTGCGACCCTAAAGTCAAGACATT